>LUMW01000017.1_pt1 | contig 127235 bp, 111 predicted proteins | sample 729761 | NCBI WGS metagenome assembly LUMW01 (sample SAMN03860302, study PRJNA289734) | marine metagenome | biome: seawater column; feature: ocean; material: water; isolation source: Red Sea water column Station 192 - depth 500m | place: Saudi Arabia: Red Sea | collected 2011-10-15 | depth 500 m
CTCCGCGGCAGTCGCCGAAATACATGATTATGACTGGCTGGTTCAGCACATTCTTCCGGATGAAAATGTGACTGTCCGGAATGTAACAGATGAATATGCTGTGCTGGTTCTTGCAGGCCCACGATCCCGTGATGTGCTTTCAAAACTTACTTATGCAGATTTGAGCAATGATTCTTTTCCATGGCTGTCCGGAAAGACCATCGATGTGTCCGGAATACAGACATTGGCATTAAGGGTTTCTTATGCCGGGGAATTAGGTTGGGAACTGCATTTCCCGATGGAAAACATGTCCGCGCTTTATGACATCTTGATGGAAGAAGGCTCTGTATTTGGCATTGCCAATTTTGGCACATACGCAATGAATTCATTACGAATGGAAAAAGCCTACAAAGGCTGGGGCAGCGAGCTCACCACAGAAATTACACCTATTGAAGCAGGATTGGAGCGATTTGTTGATTTCAGCAAGACATTCATCGGACGTGAATCCACACTTTCCCGTAAACTGCTGGGAATAAACACAAAACTGGTTTATCTTGAAGTTGATGTCGATGATTCAGATTGTCTTGGGAATGAACCGGTTTTGGATGGTGAACAAATAATTGGTGTGACAACAAGCGGCGCTTACGGACACACTGTTGGTAAAAGCCTGGCTTTTGCCTACGTCCAGCCTCAGTATACCCATTCCGGAACTGAATTTGAAATCAGAATTCTGGGCCGGAATTGTTCTGCGATTGTGCTCAAAGAAGCAGCCTATGATCCGCTTAATTTACGCCTTAGAGATGTGTAATCTGCAAGGTAATATTAAATATATTCTGAAAATCAGCAGCAGAATAAAATAAACTAAAGCCAAAACCAGCCTTGGCATGCATGAATATCAAGTTCCGTCCTGCCACTCCAGAAGACCTTGCTTTGCTGAGACATTGGGACAATCAGCCGCATGTGATTGAATCAGACCCCAATGATGACTGGGAATGGGAAACTGAGCTGCATCGGAATCCAGACTGGAGAGAGCAGCTGATTGCCGAGAAAGATGGTCGTCCGCTTGGCTTTGTGCAAATTATTGATCCCTCCCTGGAAGATTCCCATTATTGGGGAGATGTCCCTGAAAACCTTCGAGCAATTGATATTTGGATTGGTGAAGCTTCTGATCTTGGCAAAGGTTACGGAACCGAAATGATGAAGCAAGCACTAGAAATGTGTTTTGCAGTTCCGTCTGTTACCGCCGTCCTGATTGACCCTCTGCAAAACAACACACGAGCCCATAAATTCTATGAAAAATTCGGATTCAAATTTTTTGAAAACCGACGTTTCGGAAAAGATGACTGCCGAATTTATCGTTTGTACCGTCAGAATTGGTACAAGGTTATGAATATGGCATGACTAAACCGGTTTGTGTACTATACTTAAGTTAAACCTCTTTTCACCAATATACCTCTCAGATATTATTGCTTGTGTCTCTGCATTGTTGAAAATAATTCCATACTCATTACCTATTACATACCATCAAAGCGTTTTCCGGTTCATTGCGATCCAGATACCCATATTGTCTGTGGCCGCCCCGACAACCACGCCGACAGCCACGCCGATCCCCGCTCCCAGGACTAAAGAAACGCCCAGACTTCCTCCGTTTATTCGACCCCTCTTGTCCATCCTGTACCTCCATTCGAATCTGATAGCGTGATCACGCCATCTAACGCCGCAAAACACCGGCTCTCCGTGGCATCAAGCCGCCCAACGATCAAGCTCACCGGCGGCAATGAAACGAAGCGGAATTGCCGTACAGTGCAGCGCCTTATTAGCCCTTCTTACCCGCATTTGTGACTGTCCAGCATACAATCATTTTCACCCATGGATGTTTCTATCTGAATTGTCGAATGTTCTATTCCGAAATGATCGTGAAGATGCTGCTGGAGTTTTCGTAGGAAATTATTATCTAACGAATCATGGTTAACCAATATATGAACAGACAGTGCGATTTCGGTTGTGCTCAACGGCCAAACATGCAAATCGTGAATGCGACTGACATGTTCGATACTGTTCAAGTACTCTCTGATGCCGGCAATATCTATGTCCTTTGGCACTGCATCGATAGAATAGTTGATGGATTCACGAAGTAATCCCCATGTTCCAATAAAGATAACCGCTACGATTACAAGACTAACGACAGGATCAATCCACAGCCAGCCTTTGGCAAGAACGAATATCCCAGCAATCACTACACCCAAAGATACCCCGGCATCAGCAGCCATATGAAGGAAAGCGCCTCGAATATTTAGATCATGCTTTTGACCTTTGACAAAAAGTAACGCAGTCAAAGTATTGATCACGACGCCTATTCCAGCCACGATAATAACCGTCATGCCTTCAACAGGCTGCGGGTTGAGAAATCGTCCTATGGCTTCCCAAGTAATACCTCCAAGTACAAAAAGTAAAAGTATTGCACTGGCCATAGAGGCCAAAATTGTAACCTTTCGGAGGCCATACGTTCTCTTTTCTGTTGCGGCTTTTCTAGCGAGTAAACTCGCCCCCCAGGCAAGCAATAGACTGACTACATCACTTAAATTATGTCCCGCATCTGCTATCAGCGCGAGTGAGTCAGCAAATACCCCATAACCAGCTTCAATCGCAACGAAGACGATATTGAGTATAACACCAATAGCAAATGAGCGATTGTAATTACCTACCTCATGACTGTGATCGTGACTCATATTATTTCCTCATGTAGGGCTAACGTCCAGGTTGAGTGTTTGAAAAAACGGCAGTTTTTTCAATACACTCCAACCTTTTGTTCTGCAGTCTCAGGATGCCCACTTGATATGGAGCTTCTTGTGGTTCAAGGCGCAGTCCCTGAGGTACAAGTTGATCAGGCTCTGATAGGGCATGCCGAGCTCAGAGGCAAGCGCCTTGAAGTAGGTAACAGTGGATTTGTCCAGTCGCATTGTGACTGGTTGTTTGAGCTGCTTGATGTACGGGTTCTTCTGACCCTTCATCTTGTTGAAGTCGTAATGTTTTCTCATAATCTGATCCAGTAGTCTGATTGTTCCTGTTTGTCCGCTTTGCGAGCAGAGATAATTCGGATCACCGAGTCATCCTGTCGATAACAGTGACATACGACGAGGACCCGTAACGTAAAACTCATGCCGAACATAAGAAAACGGTCCTCGTCCTGCGAGTGGTCCGGATCGAAGTACCGGACGGCGTTTTCATCAAGAAACACGGATTGCGCTTCCTCAAAGGAGACCTTGTGTTTCCGCTGATTCTCTCGATTCTTCCTTTCGTCCCATTCGAATCTAATACCACTCATATGTACAGTGTACGTATAACGAATAGTGAAGTCAAATCAATTATTCTGCAGAACATTATTTATTATCTGTAGTACAGATTCACCGAAATATTTTAAGAAATTTACCATATTTTTGCTTTTGTCTCAAACGAATGTCTGAATATTTGAGTTCAAAAAGTATATAATAATGCTTAGAAGAAACAACAGATCCCGGAGAAGAAGGTGCCGTACTATCTTCGGTGGGTGGCGCAGTATCAGAAATTCTGCCGCCAAACCCCGGATCAGGGAATCCCCCCTGAATCGGTGACTTCGTTTGTTTCACAGTTGGCAAAAAGCCATGAGGACTGGCAGGTTTTACAGGCAAGAGACGCAGTAAGACTGTATCTGTACTTTTCCGATAAATCTCTCACCGCAAACAGTACTGTGTTGTCGTCCGATCATGAATGGGTCGAGCTGAATGAAAGGATGACAAATGCTATGCGTCTTCGCCACAGGTCATATCGGACAGAACAAAGCTACAAAGCTTGGGTCAGACGTTTTGGTGCGTTTCTTGACCACAAGTCACCCCAGACTATTGAACAATCTGATCTTCAACGATTTCTCAGCAGCCTTGCGGTCGAGAGAAGAGTTTCGACTTCTACCCAGAATCAGGCGTTTAATGCTCTTCCTTTTTCTTTTCCGTCATGTTCTCGAAAAGAAGGTCTCAGGAATGGAATCGACTGTTCGTTCGAACAGACCAAGAAAATTACCGGTTGTCCTTTCGCGAGAAGAGGTTCGAATCATTCTTGAAGCCATGAATGGGGTCACATGGTTGATGGCCTCGTTGATTTATGGCGGAGGACTTCGCATAGATGAATGCCTGAAACTGAGAATCAAGGATATCGATTTCGACAGAGAATTCCTGACCGTGAGAAGCGGCAAGGGTGATAAGAACCGTCAAACGCTCTTTCCGAAAAATCTTGCAGAACCGTTGCGAAATCATCAAACTATTGCTGCGCAGCGCATGGCAGGCCTGGCAGGAAATTCAAGTTGTACATGGTAATCTGAAACCCGAAGAAGCACGCTCCTCTGATGAAGTGTTTGCGACAAGCACAGCCGGGGGCATCATACCAATTACCAGAATAGATGGACAAATTATCAATAGCGGACTAATAGGACCGGTTACACAGAAACTGCAAGATGGATACTGGATGCTGCATAATGAGACAAAATATTCTTCAGTAATTAATTACTGATTTTTATGCAATGTTTTATGCACAACCCGGATTTCAACATCTTTAGCGACGAAATTAAGATTATGTTTAATCTACTGCTGTAAATTCTTTACAATTATTTATCTGAATAGTATGATAATCGTATAATATGATTTCGCATGTAACAAAAACTGGAGAAAGTAATGGAACGTATAAGTGTAACACAGGCGGTACGTCAATTTTCAGATCTACTTAATCGAGTTTACTACCACGGAGTGAGTTTAGAATTAGAAAGAGGTAATAAGGTGATTGCTAGAATATCTCCAGTTTCTTCTGAATCCCCTTTAAAAGTAAAAGATCTAAACAAGCTGTTTTCAAATTTTCCCCCACTTGGAGAGGACTCTAAAACCTTTGCAAAAGATTTAGCTAATATCCGCAAAAAGGTTCCCTTGGAGAAGAACCAATGGGATTAATTTTAGACACAAATGTTTTTATATCTTTTGAACGTTCAGGATCACCAATAGATTTTTCTCAATGGAATGAATATGGTGAAGTATTTATTAGTTCAATCACGGTCTCAGAATTATTAGTTGGAGTCCATTTAGCTGATACAGAAACAAGAAAGGTTCGTCGTACTGCCTTTGTAGAGTCAATTCTAGGTAAAATACCTGTCCTGGCATTTGATGCAGAAATTGCAAGAATTCATGCAGGATTATTTGCATCACTTAATGAACGAGGACAAATGATTGGTGCACACGATTTAATTATTGCAGCAACTGCGTTGTTCTATGACTGTGCTTTATTGACAGATAATACCGATGAATTTCAGAGAGTGGCGGGGCTAAATACCATCTCATACCTGATGTCATCATAAAGCATATAGCCAATCCAGTCTGAAAAAAGTAATGAGAAGAATTGTATGGTTATGATAATTAATCATACATTTTTCTAATGGTTAAAGACCACTTCCATAAAAAACTTCACTTTCATTCTATTTTCAACTGCTATTTCAAGAAAGTAAGCTCCTGGGAATTTCTAAAGACAAAATAGTAAATATTGCAGTGGACAATAATTATCGCCACATAAAGGTGCATCCAATCGCCGGTGCGCTTGGCGCTGAAATTTCAGGTGTGGATATTTCTCTGCCTCTGGAAGATGAAGTCATTGCGGAGATTCAGAAAGCCTTCCTTCACAATCTGGTTATTTTCTTCCGAAACCAAAAACTTTCCCCAAAGCAGCTGCTTAATTTTGCTTCAAAATTTGGTGCGCCTATGGAATATCCTCAATTGAAGGGGCTCCTGGAAAATCCGCTGGTCACAGAGGTGATAAAACATGAACACGAAAAGGTGAATTTTGGCGGTATATGGCATTCTGACACCACATATTTGGAGCATCCGCCAATGGGAAGCATGCTGTATGCGGTCGAAATCCCCCCTTATGGTGGAGACACACTTTTCGCTAATCAATACATGGCTTATGAAACCCTCTCAGATGGTCTTAAGAAAACGCTATCTGAACTTGACGCTGTAAACACCTCAACTAAACCGGAGGTTTCAATTACTCGGGAGGATCGCCTGCGTGATGCTGGAATGGAACTGAATGTTTTAAGCGCAACACATCCTGTGGTGCGCACACATCCTGAAACTGGTAGAAAGGCACTTTACGTAAACATCGCTCATACTATGAATTTCGATGGATGGTCAGAGCAGGAAAGCCATTCTTTACTGAACTACCTTTTCCAGCACCAGATAAGTCCGGAATTCAGTTGCAGATTTAGCTGGGAGCATGGCTCCCTTGCTTTTTGGGATAATCGTTGTGTCCAGCACAACCCGGTGAATGACTACCAGGGGTTCAGGCGTGTAATGCATCGTGTTACGCTGGCCGGTAACAAACCATGGTAAATTAAATTCTCTGTTCCTCCAGAAAACCCTCCAGACTCGCGGCAATTTGAGCGCCCACAAGCACTACAACCCAGGAAATGAAAACCCAGATAAAAAGCAGTGGTATCACTGCCAGCGCCCCGTAAATCACCTGGTATACAGGGAAGTAGATAAAGTACAGAGCAAAAGCTGATTTTGAAAGTTCAAACAATAATGCCGCAATCAAAGCTCCACATATTGCGCTCCAAAATTGAACTCGTGTGTACGGCACGAGTATATACATAACCAGGAAGGACAGGAAAGAACCAAGAAATGGAAAAGAGGCAATAAACAACTTTCGTACAAATAATGGAGTACCTTCTTCTATTGCAGTTAATGAAACCAGGTAGGAGGTTGCCGCCAGACTGATTCCAAGCAGAACAGGACTTAATAACAGCACAACAAGATAGATTGAAAAAGAAACAAATAAACCCCGAGTTTTTTTTACATGCCAGATATGATTCAATGTGTTGTCTATTGAAGAAATCAAAAGCAAAGCAGCAATAAACAGCACCAGCAAGCCTAATGGAGTCATCTTGCTGGTATTATCAACAAATAACAAAATGTGTTCCTGAATCACCTCTCCGAGAGCAGGTACAAAATTCCTGAAGACAAACACCTCCACTTCAGCTCTTAACTGATCAAAAATGGGGAAAATTGAAAAAAAAGAGAAGATTACAGCAAGCAGTGGAACCAATGAAAGAAGAGTGACGTATGAAAGATATCCGGAATAGAACAAAATCCGGTCCTCATGAAAGCGACCAAAGAGGTATCTGAGATAGCTGCCGGCGATTTTATATGCCGCTTTCCAATTACCGAATAAGCTCAATGAAAACCCAAGTCATAAGGTGAAATGGAGTTATGTCAGCTATCCTTCTCACGAAGCTGTGCCAGTTCCACTTCAGCTGGAGAAATCTCGGTGCCGTTTTCCAGCAACAGTGGCCTCATCCCAACAGCCTTACCGCTGACAGTGTGGCGAATGTCCACCAAAGGTCCCTCAGGATCAGGACACCACTGTTCACCCCACTCAGAAAATGTAACCAGCACTCCCAGCAAATCCTTACATTTCTGCGTTGGACAATACTCAAAACGTCTTGAACCATGTATTTTTTCTTTTGTAAGCAATCCTTCTTCAACCAGATGGCGCAGTCGTCTGGTAAGAAGATTACGTGACAGGCAGAGACTCTTTTGAAAACCCTCAAACCGACGGACCCCCATCAGGGCGTCACGGACAATCATCAGCGTCCACTGGTCTCCCAGCACACTCAGTGAACGGGCAATCGGGCAGGCTAGTTGTTCGTAACTGCGTTTAGTCATAAAAAAAAATTAAAATTTTAGTTGACTTTGTGAACTGATGCTTATAAAGTACACAAAGTGAACTTAGTTTTCAATAGCTGATTGCAGTTGTTGATTATAATCATAAACCCGCATTCAGGAGAATACAATGGCAAAGATACTTGTACATGTCACACATGGACCGGAACATCCCACTCGCGCAGCTCTTGCTTTTCTGGTAGCTAAAAGCGCGATTGATGAAGGACACAGTGTTTCTATGTTTCTCGCTGGAGATGCTGTGCAACTGTTCCGAGATGCTGTGCTGGACAATTTAACCGGCCTCGGCACAGGAGAATTAAAGTCTCATTTTGACGCGATTGTTTCCGGCGGAGGGCGCTTCTACCTTTCCGGAATGTCAAGCAAGGGTCGTGGTGTTACAGACGATGACTTGCGGGATAAGCCTGCTGAGTTTGCTATGCCAAATGTTCTGATAAAGTTATCATTGGAGCATGACCGTATGTTCACTTATTGATATACAAAACCAACAACAAAGGAGATGATTATGGAACAGAGCATACCTGCTGAACTGTACTGGATGACCTTAACAGTTGCCATGACAGCCATTTTTTACATACCATACATTGTATACAAAATCCTCGAAAACAGCTTGTGGAATGTGCTGAAGACCCCCGATCCGGATTATCGCCCACAGGCTGAGTGGGCGGCCAGAGCAAAGCGTGCACACTACAACGCGGTAGAGAACCTGGTGATTTTTTGTCCCCTGGTGTTAGCAGTGGTTTTTTTGGGGAAGCAGAACGAAATCACCGCCATGGCGGCGATGATCTTTTTCTACGCCCGACTCGTCCATTGTCTTGTGTACATTGCGGGGCTGCCGGCCCTGCGGACACTCGCATTTTTCGCGGGCTTCTTTGTCCAACTGACTTTAGCATATCAAGTGGTGTTTGCCTGAGATAATAGCTAAAACACAATTTCTGCCTGAGATACAATTATGTCACAAAGAAACAGATTTCTGCTTGTGCTGAGCAGCGCTTCACTGATTATTGCCCTGAGCATGGGTACCCGTCATGGAATGGGGTTGTTTCTCGATCCGATAACCTCATCTCTGGGGGTGGACCGCGAAACCTTCAGTCTGACTGTGGCCTGGCAGAACCTGATCCACGCGCTGCCGCTTTTCGGGGTATTGGCAGACCTGCTGGGTTTCCGGCGCATTGCTCTGCTTGGTGGTGTAGTGTACGGCGGAGGACTATGGCTGGCCTCCCAAAGCGAAACAGCACTGGGACTTTACATGAATCTGGGCGGAGTTGTTGGAATTGGAATTGGACTTTCCGGAATGATTGTGGTAATGGGTGCTGTCGGACAGGTGGCACCTCCGGAAAGGAGGAGTACAGCTTTCGGTATAGTAACCGTGGCTTTCTCCATCGGCATGTTCGCTCTGGCCCCGCTGCTGCAGTTTAGTATCGAAAATTTCGGATGGCGCGGTTCACTGCAGGCAGCCGGTGTCTTTGTGCTGCTCATCTCATTGCTTGCGTTTGGTCTTCCAGGCAAGACTTCTTCCGAAGGAAATCTCACTGATTCCACGTTGGAATCCAAACTGACTCTTGGAAAAACCCTTAATGGGGCCTGCACACATTCAGGATACCTGCTGCTGAATCTTGGTTTCTTTGTTTGCGGTTTTCATGTGGCCTTCATCGGCACTCACCTCCCTGCCTTTCTGCAGGGTGAAGGAGTTTCGTTGAGTGCCGCCTCATGGGCTTTGGCAATGATTGGACTGTTTAACATGTTCGGTTCTATCATTTTTGGACGCCTTGGTGATTCACTTAGTAAGAAATACCTGCTTAGTTTACTCTATACCTTGAGGTCTGTTGTTATCATAGTGTTCCTGATGATTCCTCTAACTGACTTTACAGCCATCGCCTTTGGCGCCGCCATCGGCTTCTTATGGCTGGCCACAGTTCCTTTGACCAGCGGAATTGTTGCGCAAGTCTTCGGAACACGATACCTCTCAACGCTTTGGGCAATTGTCTTTTTCAGTCATCAGCTGGGAGCGTTCCTTGGAGTGTGGCTTGGAGGAAGAGTATATGACACTACCGGATCATACAATTCCGTCTGGCTTGCAGCTATCGTGCTTGGTATCTTAGCCGGAATAATTCACCTGCCTATCAGGGAAACTCCGTGGCGGCCACTTACTCCGGAACCGCAGCCTTCGATGGGTGATTAAGGAAAAGACAAACTCCAAATGGGTCTGGAAATGGCTGAACAATTGGACCGCAATATAGACCTGCTTTGTGCTTCGGTCGGAACAGGAGGAGCCCTGATGGGGGCTTGGCAGGGACTTGACGAGTCAAGCACAAAGGCGAAGGTTGTTGCCTTTGAACCGCTGCAATCACCGCTCTTGACCACAGGAAAAGGGGGGGCGCATCAAGTCGAAGGGATCGGTGTTGGCTTTGAACCGCCCTTTTTGGATCGGTCGGTGCTCAGCGACATCCGTGCCATTGATCAAGAACTTGGATTTGCGATGTGCCGTCGACTGGCCGAGGAGGAAGGTGTTTTTTGTGGGGCTTCCACTGGCTTGAACGTGGTGGGAGCCATCGAGCTTGCCAAAGAAATGGGTTCAGGAAAAAAGGTGGTGCCCTTCGCCTGTGACAGCGGATTGAAGTACCAGGGCAGTCACGTTTATAGTGATCCGGAATAACTTTGGTAAACCTTTTTATTGGTCCCTCACCCACCGTAAACGGTCCCCCCTCTCCCAAGGGAAGAGGGAAACGTCGTATAATCTTAGCAGATGACTCAATCTTATCCCCCCTCTCCCACGGGGAGAGGGTAGGGGTGAGGGGTATGCTGTAAGTGTAACAATCTTATTTAGAAGTACTATACTTCAGAGGGGCCTGAAAAGCTTTGGGAACAGAAATACTTTGAGACTATTTCATCTGGGTCCTTCGCATCTTATTCATAGATGACCGATTGTTGTCTCAACCATTAACCACATGGCGAGTGGCCGCAGAGCTGTAGTTTGATGCCAAGCCCTAGTCGGTGAAGTGCCTTGGCAGTGGCGGCTCGCTACCACTCAAACTCAAATTCACCTTTAAGCAGGTGTTGTTCATTGGGCAGTCCGGATAAAGCCCCCCATGTACGCCAAGGGCTTCGGGTCCGTCAATGAACTTCTGGAACTCATCGTCCGACACCGACTCTTTTGCCTCATAAATGCAAAAGATTGGTCCGTCCTTGTCAATGAAGAAGGCCGTGTGAAAGTGAATCCCAGCGTTTTCCAGATTATCTCGAAATTGCTGACTTACTTCATCACTCCACTCGGTGTTCATCTTCTCCCAGTATTTTTCAGCCATGCCCAGCCGGAACGTGTGGTGGACCACAAAGAAGTTTGATGCCATATTAAATCATTGGTTTGAGGTTAATACAGTTGGAAAAATTCCATGACTCAGAATCTGAGTCCGCATTGAGAATGAAAACAAACTACCCCCCAATCAAATGTCAAATTTTTTCCTGAAAAAATGTGAGGCAAGTGACTTTCGGGCAGATTCAAGCAGTCTGTAATATAAAACCACAAGAAAATTTTCAATTCGGATCTCTCTGATAAAATTCAACATTTTCCGGAGGAAGAGGCGTATTTCCTAATATCATGTCTGCAGATTTTTCCGCAATCATCATCACAGGCGCATAGATATTTCCGTTGGTGATGTAAGGCATCACCGACGCGTCAACCACACGCAGGTTTTCCAATCCGTGTACTTTCATGCTTTGCGGATCAACCACGGACATGTTGTCTGTACCCATTTTACAGGTACAGGAAGGATGCAGCGCTGTTTCGCCATCTCTGGCAACCCATTCCAAAACTTCTTCATCGCTCTCCACATCCGGACCCGGAGACAACTCTCCGGCATTAAATTCATCAAAGGCCGGCTGATTCAGGATGTTCCGTGCACAACGGACAGCCTCGCCCCACTCTCGGCGATCCTGTTCCGTGGAGAGATAATTGAACCGGAGTTTGGGATGTACCATGGGATCAGTTGACTGAATCTTGACTGTACCACGGCAATCAGAATACATAGGTCCGACATGAACCTGGTAACCATGTCCTGCTTCTGGTGCTGTTCCGTCATATCTGATGGCGAGAGGAAGAAAATGGAACATTAAATTAGGATATTTTTCCTTCTCGTTACTGCGAATGAAACCTCCTGCCTCAAAATGATTGGTTGCCGCCGCACCTTTTCTATGAAAAAGCCACTGATATCCGATCAATGGTTTGTTCCACCATTTTAAGGCTGGTGCAACAGAAACAGGCTTTTTGCAGGCATACTGGATATATACTTCCAGGTGGTCCTGCATATTTTCACCAACTCCTGGCAAATCCTGAACAACTTCAATCCCCAGCTGTATCAATTCATCAGCATTGCCTATTCCGGAAAGCTGCAAAAGCTGCGGAGAATTTATAGCCCCGCCGCTGCAAATGATTTCTCCGCCAAAAACTTTTTCGCTCTGCCTGTTTCCTTTGCTGAATTCCACACCAACAGCTTTTTTGCCTTCAAACAGTATTTTGGTGGTCAATGTTCTGCAGATTAGAGTAAGATTAGCGCGATTTTTCACTGGATGAAGATATGCCCGTGCGGCGCTCAGGCGTCTGCCACGATATAGATTACGGTCAAAGCGTGCGAAGCCTTCCTGTTTGTATCCGTTGACATCATCAGTGAGAGGATAACCTGCCTGCTGCACTGCTTCAAAAAACGCGCTGAACAGTGGATTTACGCAGGGACCTCTTTCCATTTTCAATGGCCCGTCGTCACCTCGAAAATCATCGCCTCCGGCCAAACAATTTTCCATTCGTTTAAAATATGGCAGGCAATGGGCGTAATCCCAGTTTGACATTCCCTGATCTGAAGCCCATCTTTGATAATCCATTGGGTTGCCGCGCTGGAAAATCATGCCGTTTATACTGCTGGATCCTCCAAGTACCTTACCGCGTGCATGATACACGCGCCTGTTGTTCATGTATGGTTCCGGCTCTGATTCGTAGCACCAGTCATAAAATTTGTTGCCAATCGGAAAAGTTAATCCTGCAGGCATGTGGATAAAAATGTCCCAGATATAATCCGGACGCCCTGCCTCCAGCACCAGCACTTTATGAGATTTTTCAGCACTGAGTCGGTTGGCTAAAGCACAGCCCGCGGAACCACCTCCGATGATGATGGTATCGTAATTTGTTTGCTGCATGTTAGATTGACTTAGGCACCGAGTTATCTGTTTTTATGGACTGCATCTGTCTTTTTCCCTGGACATACTTACAGTGGGCATCATGCATTTTACACAAACTTATTGATATTATTGATATATATCAATATTCAACAAATTCTGATTAAACACCGATCACAATATTTAAGAAATTAAATTAATTGACTTTGGAAAAGGCTGCCCATGTTTGCAGGACTATCGTTGATTCCTGCTAAGCGCAGTAAATGCCAGGCAAGTGCATGGTTGCTTGAAGTCACCGGTTTCCCCAGAAATGCTTCCGCCGGTTCAATGGTTGACGCGGCACGTAAATTTGTGCAGGAGACAAATACTCCATCACAATCGTCTCGAGCCCCTATTTTCTTAATTGACTCAAGAATTGATTCGGAAGTTATACGACCAACAATAAAATCATCTGCTTCATAATAAGATGCTGTAACCGGAATTTCGAATCCGTTTGCCAGTAAGTTGTCTCGCATAGCTTGAGTGATTGTTGGAGCATAAGGCGTAAGAAAAGCGATTCGCTTAAGCTTCAATGCCCGCAATGCTTCCTTACAAGCAGTAAGCGGATTAGAAACTGGAATACCGGGGTGTGAGGTCCTGATTGCATTCGCAACCTGTTCTTCGCCAATTATAGTTGTGCCGGCCGTGCAGCCATAACCGATAACATTAAATTTAAACGATCCCGGCAGTAAAGAGGATGTAATCGGAAGTTCTGCCTCCATTTTTGCAAGTGTCTCTTCTGTAATTTCCATCTCGTTGGGAATACGCGCGTGATAAAGCGCGACTCCATCAAAATCCAATAGTGTGCGAAATTCAAGTTCCAGAGTTTGATCGCTGCTAAGCACTATAATCCCAATGTTTGCTCTTGATCCCAGACCATTGTCAGTTTTATATTCCAGTTTTTGTATGCTGTCTAAATCATTTTTGCCTGAATTCATATAATGTTTCCTCAATATTTTATTGAAAGTTTTCTAAAACATACTCAATTAAATCAAGAAATCCAGCTGTATTTTAATTCTTTTTTGAGTTTGTCCCCGTGGCTTGCCAAGTTTGTCATGCCCGCGAAGCTTGCTCTCGACCTGATCGGGGAACGGGTATCCAGAAACTCGGACTGTTGCCGTGGTAGAGATACATCATTCCTGGATTACCGATCAAGTCGGGAATGACAAGTACCCGAAACCCCGCTGCTCTGAGACGGGGTTGTTCATCTTTTTCCACGAGAGTTTCGAGGTCAGATAATATCAATCATTATTCGCAAGCGCAAGATTGAACAAATCTGCCAAAAAAGTGATTTGTTAGTTTCATTGTTACAGTACAGATATTGTACAAATTGATGATTTCTTAAACATGTCTGTTATCGGAACTTTATATTCTTATATTTAACCATACGGAACTAAAAGTTCCGTTTTTTTGATTTACTTTTAAGCTATTATCTTCCATATATATCTAACTAATATTTATACATAATTTTTGTAATATATTTTTTTATTTCTTTATTATGATTATCAATTTTCATGATATACAAATTTTCCACTTTAAAAAGCGGAATTATAAGTTCTCATTATTTAATGTTCTATAATTTTAATTAGTAATATCAATATGTTACAATATGGCACTGAGAATGCAGAAAGTGTGTGTGAAAATAATTAACAAAGGTGTCGATTTATATCTATTAAACCTGATGAAATTTCAAATATCGTTTTCAATATCCAGTCTGTAGCATCATTTCAGTAAATTTAATGAATATGGAGTGAGTCATGCCAGATAGAAAAAAAAGGGGCGGTGGACGAGCCGCCAGACAAGCTCTACGGTCAGCGCCTGTGACTAAAGGTGTTCCTTTCATCACACGTAATGTCCCATGTTACGAAGTTCTGAATGAAGAAGGTCTGTCACTGATTGAAAACAACGCGGAAACAATCCTGCAGGAAATCGGAGTTGAATTCAGAGGGGATCAGGAAGCACTTGATTTATGGAAAGATGCAGGCGCTGATATTGACGGAGAACGTGTAAGAATTCCAAAAGGATTATGCAAAAAACTGGTTCAGGACAGTGCTCCTCCAGAATTTATTCAACACGCACGAAATCCTGAACGTAGTGTCCGGATTGGTGGCAAGCACACAGTTTTAGTACCTTCTTACGGTTCTCCTTTTGTAAGAGACCTTGAAAAAGGAAGACGCTATGCCACATTAGAGGATTTTCAAAATTTCGTTAAACTGGCCTACTCAACACCTTACCTGCATCATTCCGGAGGTACAATTTGCGAACCTGTGGATTTACCGGTAAACAAACGTCATTTAGACATGGTTTACTCTCACATGCGTTTCAGCGACAAACCGTTCATGGGATCTGTAACTGCGCCTGAAAGGGCACAGGATACTGTAGATATGTCCAAACTGCTTTTCGGTGAAGAATATTTACAGGAGAACACAGTAATTGTCAGTCTGATTAACGCTAATTCACCATTGGTATGGGATCAAACGATGCTCGGTGCTCTCAAGGTATATGCCAGCAACAATCAGGCATGTTTGATTTCACCGTTTTGTATTTCGGGGGCAATGTCTCCTGTAACAATTGCTGCAACTTCCGCACAACTCTACGCTGAAGCATTATCGGGAATGGCTTTCGCGCAGCTGGTGCGTCCGGGTGCTCCTGTAATATTTGGCAATTTTTCCAGTTCCATGTCAATGCAGTCCGGAGCTCCGACTTTTGGTACTCCGGAACCGCAACTTGTTCTTTATGTTGTTGCTGCACTGGCCAGACGACTGGGAGTTCCTTTCCGGAGTGGAGGTGGTTTGAACAGTGCCAAAATTGCAGACTCTCAAGCAGCTTACGAGGCGGCAAATACTCTGCAGCATGCCATGCTGGCAGGAGTTAATTTCATGCTCCACACCGCCGGCTGGCTTGAAGGGGGACTTGTGATGGGCTACGAAAAATTCATCATGGATGTTGATCAGGCAGGAATGATTCACAACTTTCTGGAAGGTGTGGATCTTTCTGAAAATGGTCAGGGGTTGGAAGCGCTGCGTGAAATAGGTCCCGGCCAGCATTTCCTTGATTGCGATCATACACGTGAAAATTTTGAACAGGCTTTTTTCCGCTCAAGTGTTGCGGATAATAACAGCTTCGAACAATGGGAAGCTGACGGCAGTATGGATACCTCACAGAGGGCAAATCTGCTATGGAAAAAAATGCTGGACGAATATGAAATGCCGCCTATGGATCCTGCAGTGGATGAGGCTCTGCGGGAATTTGTACGGAAAAGAAAAGAGTCTTTTCCGGATTCAAATTATTGATCAAAAGTAAAAAACAGTGTTTTGAGTAAATTAATGGAAACTCACGCAAAGGTTGTTGTAATAGGCGGCGGGGTTGTCGGTTGTTCAATCCTGTTCCATCTGGCTAAATTTGGCTGGAAGGATGTTGTACTGCTGGAAAGAAATGAATTGACTTCCGGCTCCAGCTGGCATGCCGCGGGACAGATTCACACCATCAGTTCTGATCCGAATATAAGCCGCCTGCAGGGTTACACCATCAACCTCTACAAAGAAATTGAAGAGACTTCCGGACATTCTATCGGTATGCACGCCACAGGAGGATTTTACCTGGCTTCCAATCAGACTTGGTATGATTACCTGAAACGTGAACGCTCCAAGGCACGTTACATGGGACTCAACCAGGAATTTATTTCTGTCAAGGAAGCTGCAGAACGTCATCCTTTAATTGACCCCAAACACTATCTTGCCGCGCTTTGGGATGATCTTGATGGAGACGTTGACCCTTCAGGAGTAACTTACGCCTTCGCCAAAGCAGCCAGAGTGTATGGTGCCAGCTATTATACTCATACACCTGTAATTGAAACAAATCAGCTGTCTGACGGCTCATGGGATGTTGTGACTCCCACCGGAACCATCAATGCTGAAATGATTGTAAACTGCGGAGGATTATGGGCCCGTGAAGTAGGACACCTGTCCGGCGTTGACCTGCCTGTACAACCGATGGAACATCATTACCTGATTACGGAGGAAATCGCTGAAATAAAATCCCGTGCTCCGGAAAACCGCTTGCCGGCGGGAATTGATTATGAGGGCAATATCTACTTCCGCCAGGAACGTCAGGGAATGCTGCTGGGAACTTATGAGCCTTCCGCGACTCCCTGGAAAATCGGCGGTACGCCTGATGATTTTGGACATGATTTGCTGCCTCCGGATCTTGATCGCATTTCAGATCGTCTTTCCATGAGTTTTGAACGAATTCCCGCGCTGGCAGAAGCAGGCATCAAAGATGTGATAAATGGTCCGTTTACCTTCGGCCCTGACGGCAATCCGATGATTGGTCCGGTTCCCGGCATGAAAAATTACTGGGTAGCAGTTGGGGTAATGGCAGGGTTCTGTCAAGGAGGTGGAGTTGGGCTGACAATGGCAGAATGGATGATGGACGGTGAACCTTCAATTGATGTGTGGGCCATGGATGTGGCACGCTTTGGAGAGTTTGCTACTCCAGGCTGGGGAACAATCAAATCGTCTGAAAATTATGAACGCAGGTTTGTAATGACGTTCCCCAACGAAACACTGCCCAAAGGACGCAGACAAAAAACTACTGCACTTTATGATCGTCTGACGCACAAAGGCGCGGTATGGGCACAAGGATTTGGGCTTGAAAATGTTTTATGGTTCGCAGATGACCCTGAAGACGCACACGAAGACCCAACTTTCCACCGTTCTCGTGCACATGAATATGTAGCACGTGAAGTGAAGGCTGTCAGAGAAAATGTTGGCGGAATTGAAATCGCTAATTATGCCAAGCATGAATTCAAGGGTTCAGGGGCTCGAGACTTTCTTAACTATGTACTCGCGGGTAAAATCCCAAAACCAGGTCGCATCAACCTTACGCCGATGTTAACTCCAAAAGGAAAGCTCTATGGAGATTTAACCGTGGCATGTCTGGATGAAGAACATTATATTCTTTTCGGCTCCGGTGTGATGCAGGAAGCGCATCGGCGCTGGTTCGAAAACCGCTTACCTGAAACCGGAGTTTCCTATTCCAATCGCTCTGATGATTATCACGGAATTGCCATTTCAGGTCCAAAATCGCTGGAATTACTGCAGCAAATAACACGAGGAGATGTAACACCGGGATCATTCCGGTTCAGAGATATTCGCCGCATGTATGTGGGTGATGTTCCTGTAATCATGACGCGGTTAAGCTTTTCCGGGGAGTTAGGTTATGAAATTTATTGTAAACCTCACTACCTGATTAAACTCGTGGAAAATATTGAAGAAGCTGGAAAAGCGCTCGGATTTCGCTGGTATGGCGCAAGAGCACTGCTTTCAATGCGTCTGGAAAAACAATGGGGAGTCTGGACTCTGGATTTTCGTCCGGACTTTACGGCGGCAGAATCCGGACTTGATGCTTTCATTGACTGGAATAAAGACTTCATCGGAAAAGAATCGGCTGAAAAAGAACGTAACAATGGCCCTAAACAAAGATTAGTGGCACTTACCATTGACAGCGAAGAAATAGATGTTTCCAATGACGAAGCTATCCTGAAAGATGGAGAAACAATTGGTTATATCTCTTCAGGCGGCTACGCGCATTATGTACAGAAATCAGTCGCATTGGGTTATGTTCCCACCGAGCATTCGGCTCCGGGTACAAAAGTACAGGTGGAAATACTGGGAGAGATGTACGACGCGGAAATTCAGAATTCACCGCTATATGATCCTGAGGGAACAAAGATGAGAGGATAGAAATTATTTGAAAGGGAGAGAACAATTATTTCACTTAACATAGATTTGTGTTGAGGTTTGATTGTCCGGAATACCTCGTTGATTTTATAAACAATCCGGACAATTTTTTTGCATTTTTTACTGGTATAATACTTATCAGAGGAGATAGGCGTTCAGCTTTCTTATTATTCCACAAGTCTGTTCGTGGAAGTTGATTGTCTGGGAATAATTATCAACAAAACTCAAGAGGTTCGAAATGAGTGAAGAAGAAAAAGATTTGCTTGAAGACGAAGAAGAATTGGATTTGTCCACATTATCGGACGAAGACCTTGTCTTGCAAATGCATGATGACCTGTACGATGGACTAAAAGAGGAAATCGAAGAAGGCACCAATATTCTATTGGAACGTGGCTGGACCGCTGATGTTGTACTGAGCGACGCGTTGGTTGAAGGTATGCGTATTGTCGGCATCGATTTCCGGGACGGAATTTTGTTTGTTCCGGAAGTTCTTCTTTCAGCCAATGCAATGAAAGGAGGCATGGCAATTCTGCGACCGCTGCTAGCGGAAACAGGTGCGCCACCTGTTGGAAAAGCAGTAATTGGTACGGTCAAGGGAGACATCCACGACATCGGCAAAAACCTGGTTGGGATGATGTGGGAAGGCGCCGGATTTGAAGTTATCGACATAGGTATCAACAATCCCGTGGAAAATTATCTGGCGGCTATTGAAGAGCATAAACCGGACATTCTCGGCATGTCCGCTTTGCTGACAACAACAATGCCATACATGAAGGTAGTCATTGAAGAACTGGTAAACAAAGGAATACGAGATGATTTGATAGTGCTGGTTGGAGGCGCTCCTTTGAATGAGGAATTTGGACAGGCCATTGGAGCAGATGCTTACTGCAGAGACGCTGCTGTAGCAGTAGAAACTGCAAAAACTTTGATTGCACAGAGAAGGGAATCAGCCGGTGCTATGGCGGCATAATGATACACACTCAAATCCAACTTTAAGATGAAAGGTGAGAAAAAAAAACGACGTGGCGGGCGAAAATTTCATCTGATCAATTCCGGAATGAAAGCACCACCACGAGCTGATTTGTGGTCGGAAAAATTGGAGAAGTCCGACATGGTACTTGTGATTGCCTGCGGGGCTTTGGCAAAAGAAATTACAGTATTAACTCGCTTGAATAACTGGACTCATATTAAAACCCGTTTTCTGCCGGCAAAGCTCCATAATGAACCGCAGAAAATAACTGAACAGCTGCGGAAAAATTTGATCAATGCCCGGAATAAATTTTCGCAAATTTTTGTAGGCTACGCCGATTGTGGCACCGGAGGCCAACTTGATTCCCTGTTGGATGAGTTTGGTATTCAGCGTTTACCGGGAGCACATTGTTATGAATTTTTTTCCGGCAGTCAGTCTTTCACGGACATGGTTGAAGATGAACCGGGCAGCTTTTTCCTGACTGACTTTCTGGTTAAAAGTTTTGATAAACTGATCTGGCATGGGTTAAAAATCAACAGTCATCCCGAGTTAAAGGAAATGTACTTTAAGAATTACAAAAAACTGGTGTACCTGGGACAGACTGAAAATCCGGACTTACAAACACAAGCCAGCGAAATTGCTGAAAGACTGGGCCTTACTTATGAGTATCGATTCACCGGATATGGTGAACTTTCTACATCACTTTCAGTTTTGACAGCAACAGGTTGACGCATGGCAAAACGTACTATTATTTATTGGCGTGATATCCCATCACAGGTGATAGTCAAACAAGGACGTACTTCTGCAAAAACTCAATTGTCGAAACGATTTATGGAAGCAATTGACAAAGCTGCCATGCGTGCAGGAAGACAGGGCAGTAAGGAGTATCTGGAAGACTGGCGGCGTGAAATTGAACCCTGCCAGGGTGATCCGCAAACAATTGCAAATACAACATCCCAGAAATTGGAGTCTTACTATTCTGACGAAAAATTAAAAGCTATTGTAAAAAACAAGGGCATTAAAACTGAAAATTCTTAATCTTTAAAACAAAATAATAAAATGACAAAAACAATAATCAGCTCTGCAACAAAAAAAGTTGTAATTGGTCTTGATCAACCGTTTGTGATGATTGGTGAACGGATCAACCCTACCGGCCGAAATATGCTGGCCAAAGAAATGGCCGTAGGAGATTTCAGCCGAGTGGAGCAGGACACGTTGGCACAGGTGGCCGCGGGAGCACATATGCTTGACGTAAATGCAGGAATTCCACTTGCGGATGAACCAAAAATTCTGGCTGAAACAATTAAACTTGTACAGTCTCTGACAGATGTTCCTCTTTCAATTGACTCATCAATCGTGGCTGCACTTGAGGCAGGCCTGGAAGTATATCAGGGGAAAGCTTTATTGAATTCAGTCACAGGTGAAGAAGAACGGCTTGAAGCAGTACTCCCATTAGTCAAAAAACATGGATGCGCAGTGGTGGCAATTTCCAACGATGAAACAGGAATTTCAGAAGATCCTGACGTACGTTTTGAGGTAGCAAAAAAAATTGTAGAGCATGCGGCAGATTATGGAATTCCAAGCTCTGATATTGTTGTTGATCCTCTGGTCATGCCTATTGGAGCAGTCAATACTGCCGGCAGACAAGTGATGCAACTGGTCAGGCGATTACAGCAGGAATTAAAAGTGAACACAACATGCGGCGCCTCAAATGTAAGTTTTGGATTACCAAATCGTGATGGAATTAACGCGGCTTTTCTGACAATGGCCATTGCTTCAGGTCTGACCTCAGCAATAACCAACCCCCTTCACGTACCAGTGATGCAGGCAGTGATGGGAGCGGACGTGATGATGGGCAATGATCCGAATTGTTTCCGATGGATCAAGAAATACCGTGAACCTGCCACTGCCGGTGAAAACAATGGAAGACGCGGAAATAGACGTCTCAGAGCAAAACGTGCATAAAAAAATTACAAAAAGGAGAAATAATGAATATTAGTGTTTTTGACCTGTTTAAAATTGGAATTGGCCCGTCAAGTTCTCACACTGTCGGTCCTATGTACGCAGCTAAACAGTTTTTATTTAATTGTATTGAGGAATTTCCACTGATTAAAATTGCTTCACTCAAAACTGAGTTATTTGGTTCATTGGCACTTACAGGTAAAGGTCACAACACAGATACAGCAATTTTGATGGGTTTAGAGGGGAATGAACCTGCTTCAGTTGATATTGATCAAATTCCTGCACGGCTGGCTCGCATTCGCAAAACAAAACAATTGAAACTGCTTAATGAACATAGCATTCCTTTTGAAGAAAAAACTTCTTTGATCTTTTATCATGACGATTTTTTACCACACCATTCAAATGGTATTAGATTTTCAGTTTTTGATGCAGACGGAAATAAATTGAGGGAAGAAGATTTTTACTCTGTTGGAGGAGGATTTATTCTCAATGGTGAGGAAATTCAAAATGATGTAGAAATCAATAATTCCCAAATTCCATTTCCTTTTCTGACATGTGATGATCTCTTTAAGCATTGCGAAAAAACAGGGATGACCTGCCGTGAATTGATGTGGATAAACGAGCAGTCATGGCGCTCTGAATCAGAAATCTGGGATGGATTGTTAAAGATTTGGGGTGTAATGCAGGAATGTACGCAACGCGGCATGTCTTCATCAGAAACCCACCTTCCAGGTGGATTAAATGTACGTCGGCGTGCTCCCGCATTATACAAGGAATTAATGGAGAAACCGGACTCAACAGCTGCAGAAGTAATGGACTGGGTAAGTTTATTTGCAATTGCAGTGAATGAAGAAAATGCCGCAGGTGGACGCATGGTTACCGCGCCAACAAATGGTGGAGGCGGTGTCATTCCGGCTGTAATGAATTATTGCCATCGTTTCAGATCAGATTTCAATGAAGACAAAATTATCACCTTTTTGCTTACAGCAGGAGCAATTGGAATTTTATTCAAAGAAGGCGCATCAATCTCAGCAGCAGAAGTCGGATGTCAGGGTGAAGTTGGAGTGGCATGTTCCATGGCAGCAGCCGGACTGGCCGCAGTGATGGACTGTACTCCTCGCCAAATAGCAAATGCCGCGGAAATCGGTATGGAACATAATCTTGGCCTGACCTGCGACCCTGTGGGTGGACTGGTTCAAATTCCATGTATTGAGAGAAACACTATGGGTGCCATAAAAGCCATCAATGCCGCAAGGCTGGCCAAGCGCGGTGATGGGAACCATATCATTTCTCTTGATAAAGTAATTGCCACTATGCATAGAACCGGAAAGGACATGCTGCATCATTACAAGGAAACCTCATTAGGGGGGCTTGCGGTAAATTTGCCGGAATGTTGATTTAAAAGACAATTTTCTGCAAATGAGCGATGAATCAAAAGGAATGATTTTAGGTTTTTTGGGAGTAGTTGCATTTGGATTAACACTTCCGGCCACACGTTTTATTGTTCCTTATTTTGAACCGGTATTCATCGGTTTAGGGCGTGCTGTGATGGCTTCTATTGTAGCCGCATTTATTTTGATAGTTACAAAGCAGACAAGACCAAACCGGCACCAATTATTTCAACTTTCAGCGGTTGCATTAGGTGTAGTTGTGGGTTTTCCGGTACTGACCGCATGGGCAATGAAAACAGTTCCTGCGTCTCATGGAGGTGTTGTGTTGGGAGTGTTGCCATTGGCAACCGCAGTTGCAGCTGCGCTGGTTTCCAGGGAGAGACCGTCCGCAGGATTCTGGTTTTTTAGTGTAATTGGTAGTATAGTAGTTGTCGCCTACTCGCTCCTGCAGGGCTTTGGATCTTTTCAATTGGGTGATTTTTTTCTGGTTGGAGCAATTATAAGCGCTGGACTGGGCTATGCTCTTGGAGGAAAGCTCTCCAAAGAACTTGGAGGCTGGCAGGTAATTTGTTGGGCACTTGTAATTTCATTTCCATTTATAATTATACCTGCCTGGCTGGAAGCTCCGGAAGATGCAATTGGTAGTCTGCCGTTAAATGTACTTTTGAGTTTTTTATATCTGGCTTTAGTCAGTCAGTTATTTGGTTTTTTCCTGTGGAACAAAGGACTGGCTTTAGGCGGAATCGCCCGTGTTAGCCAGACACAGTTATTTCAACCATTCGTAACATTAATTGCCTCAGCATTTTTGATAAATGAAGTCATCAGCTTGCAAACTGTTGTCTTCGCGTTACTGGTGGTATGCATAGTAGCAATTGGTAAAAAAATGCCAATTTATGAACGTTGAAACATCTTAACCAGATTGAAATCGATATTACATTAACCTTAAATATTACAATCAAATGAAACCCTCAGAAGCTGAATTAGAAGCCCGATATCCGAAAATGCCCCGCATTCCATCAGATATAGAAATTTCACAAAAAGCAGAAATGAAACAGATCCCTGAAATTGCTTCAATGCTTGATATCAATCAGGATGGTCTTGAACAGTATGGGAAATACAAAGCAAAAATCGAAAACAGTGTCTGGGAAAGTGTCAAAAACAATCCGGATGGAAAATTAATTTTAGTTACCGCTATTACACCCACACCTGCTGGTGAAGGAAAAACATGTACTTCCATCGGACTGGCACAGGCATTAGGAATACTCGGGGTAAAGCACTCACTCGCGCTGCGAGAACCAAGCATGGGTCCAACATTTGGGATTAAAGGAGGTGCCGCCGGTGGTGGTTATTCTCAGGTGCTGCCTATGGAAGATATCAATATGCATTTTACAGGTGATCTGCATGCTATTGCTGCGGCACACAATCTATTGTCTGCAGTGTTGGATAACTCAATGCACTTTGAAAATCCATTAGAAATTGATCATGAAAAAGTAACCTGGAGAAGAACAATTGATTTGTGTGACAGACAACTCCGTAACGGTGAAATTGGACTGGGGTCAAAATTCGATGGTTTTCCACACAAAACCGGATTTGATATTGTGGCGGCATCAGAAGTAATGACTATCGTCGCGCTGGCATTGGACTTGGATGATTTACGTGAACGACTAGGGCGAATTGTTGTTGCTTATAACAAGTCCGGAAAACCTGTGTTTGCGCGCGAATTAAACTGCATAGGTTCAATGTGTGTGATCCTGAAAGACGTGTTAAAACCAAATCTGGTACAAACGTGTGAGCACACACCCGTGTTTGTACACTGTGGTCCTTTTGGAAATATTGCCCATGGATCAAACAGTGTAAGAGCCACAAGGCTGTCGCTTAAAGTTGCGCCTTACGTGATAACTGAAGCCGGATTTGCGGCAGATTTAGGGGCAGAAAAATTTGTCAACATTAAGTGTCGTCAGGCAGGTTTGGAACCAAATGCCTGTGTATTAGTCGCGACAATAAGGGCCCTGAAATACCATGGAGGGGTTGAAAAAGAGGAGCTGAGTATTGAGAATCTTGAGGCCCTCAAAACAGGTTGTGAAAATTTGAGAACGCACACGGAAAATGTACAGAAATATGGATTGCCTGTGGTTGTGGCCATTAACCGATTTCCTTCCGACACACCTGCAGAGTTGGACATTGTCCGTGAATTTTGTGAGCAGATTGGTGTTGAATGCTCTCTTAGTGAAGTAGTCGCGCGAGGTGGTGAAGGCGGACTTGATTTGGCAAAAAAAATAAAGCGGATAGTTGATGAAACTCCTGGAGCTCCGAATTACTATTATGATAATTCAGATTCAATCAAGGACAAAATAAAAACAATTGCTACAGAAATATATCGGGCTGATGGCGTTGATTATACTGAAGAAGCAGAAGCTTCTATCAACCGTTTGGAAGAAAATGGATTGGCAGAATGGCCGATATGCATGGCTAAAACTCAAGCATCTCTTTCAGATGATCCAAAAAAACGGAACGCCCCCAGAGGTTGGCGTTTACAAGTCCGGGATGTGAAAGTCTCTAACGGCGCGGGATTTATTGTTGCACTCACAGGTAAAATGATGCTGATGCCTGGTATGCCCAAAGAATCCGCAGTTCAGCGAATTGACATTGACTCTGAAGGTCGAATAACAGGGCTTTCCTGATTTTTTCCAATATCGCAGGCACATAATTCACTTGATTTTTAGCTGAATATTTTGAAAAGGAGCAAACACTATACTATACGTCTCCGCAACATCATTGTTTACGGATTTCACGGAGTACATCAGGAAGAAAAAACTCTGGGTCAGCGTTTTGAAATAGACCTTGAGTACAGGCTGAAAAATCCGCCTGACCCTTGGAAAGATGAAGAAAGTGCGACAATTTCTTATGTGAACGCGCATAACATTGTCAGTCAGGTTTGTTCTGAGAAAAGATTCAATTTGATTGAAACACTTGGTTATCGGATCACTGAGGAAATCCGGGAACGTTACCCTGTTGATGTCATCATAGTACGTATTCGCAAACCATCTGTGCCTATACAGGGCATACTTGATCATGTGGAAGTTGAAATAGTCTGGCGAGAAGAACAGGAATAATATTTATAAGTGTTTGATTTTGGCTGATATTTACGAATTTCTTGAGTCTCATAATGTTCCGTATGAACGTCATGATCACCCTGCTGTGTTTACTGTCAGTGAAGCAAAAAGGCTTTCTCCGGAAATGGAAGGAGCATCTACGAAGAATTTGTTTTTAAGAGACAAAAAAGGAACCAGACATTTTTTGGTCTCGGTTCCTCAAGACAAGCAGGTGGATCTGAAAGAGCTGTCTTCCAGCCTGGGTGCGTCACGTTTGAGTTTCGCATCTCCGGAACGTCTCAAAACATATCTGGGAATAGAACCTGGTTCTGTAAGTATTTTGGCATTACTGAATGACACAGATAAAGAAGTCGAGGTATTTATTGATAATGAACTATGGGATGCGGAAACAATCCTTTGTCATCCATTAGTGAACACCAGCACGCTTGCTGTACCACGTGATGGAATAAAGCATTTTCTTGAAAAAACCGGTCACTCGGTGCAGCTGGTTGAAGTTCCTGTAAAATGATCAAGGCAATTTTCCAATAAAAACATTGACATCAGACAATGTATAAAAAAGATAATTCTGACCAACTAAACAAATATTATTAAACATAAAATTTTTTGATAAACAAGAAGGAGAGCAATGAATAGAACAGCAGACGCAATTATTGTTGGAGCCGGAGTAATCGGTTCAGCAGTTGCCTTTGAATTAGCAAAACTTGGATATAAAACACTCAATATCGATAAACTTCCATCTTCCGGATATGGTTCAACAAGTAATTCATGTGCCATCGTACGAGCACATTATTCCACCTGGGATGGTGTGGCCATGGCCTATGAGGGTTTCTTTTACTGGGATGACTGGGCAAATTATCTTGGAGTGAATGACGAACGCGGGATGATTAAATATATGAAAACGGGTTCAGTTATGTTTAAACTCCAGGGGGAAGATCACAGTAAGAAAAGCTTGAAATTCTTTAAAGAAATAGGAGTGGAACATGAAATTTGGGATTTAAAAAAGTTGAAGGAAATGATTCCTATTTTTTCTCACGATCAATACGACAGAACTACACGTCCGGACGAAGATGAAAACTTCTGGGAAAAATCCGGAAAAAAAATTGAGGGCGCGGTTTACACTCCAGGCTCAGGGTATGTCAGTGATCCTCAGTTGTCTTCTCATAATTTGCAGGTGGCTGCCGAAGCTAACGGCGGTGAATTTTTATTTAACAATGAAATTACAGAAATTCACCAGAGCAATGGCAGAATTACAGGAGTTACTCTTAAATCCGGTGAAAAAATCGACTCGCCGATTGTGGTGAATGTTGCCGGACCTCATTCTTTTTTGATCAATCGGATGGCGGATGTTGAGAAAGAAATGAACATCAAAACTAACGCATTGCGGCACGAAGTGCATCATGTGCCTTCACCAGACGGTTTTGATTTTGAGAAAGACGGATTTCATACCTCTGATGGAGACAACGGTATTTATTTTCGACCTGAAACAGGTAACACCATTTTAATTGGAAGTGAAGATCCATTATGTGATCCAAAGGAATGGATTGCTGATCCGGATAATTACAACAATCAAATCACTGAATCACAATGGAAAGCTCAGGTTTACCGTTGTGCCAGAAGAATTCCAGATCTCAAAATTCCGTCCCGGACAAGTGGGGTTGTAGATTTGTATGATGTTTCAGATGACTGGATTCCAATTTATGACAGGTCCGTACTGGATGGGTTTTATATGGCTATCGGTTCCAGCGGGAACCAATTCAAAAATGCCCCGGTCGCCGGTCACTGCATGTCTGAATTGATTGATGCATGTGAAAAAGGGCATGATCATGATGCTGACCCTGTAAAAGTCAAAACTGTGTATACAGGTTTGGAACTTAACATGGGCTTTTATTCACGCAATCGAAAAATCAATCCGAACAGCAGTTTCTCCGTAAACGGCTAAATAATCAGCTTAAACAGTTAGATATAACATAATTCCATACGTAAATAATTTTGCTATGGCATACAACATTAAAATTGATAAATCAAAATGAGTTATCAATTAAACTGTCCAAATTGCGGTAAACGAGCCGTAAGTGAATTTTCTTTTAGAAGTGAATACATAAAACGCCCTGCTCCAGACGCAGAGTTTACTGAATGGGCTGATTATGTATATTTCCGGAAAAATAACATGGGACACCAAACAGAATGGTGGTATCACCGCAGCGGTTGTCAAAACTGGTTTTTAGCAGAGCGGGACACCACAAATAACACTGATCACAGAAGTTTTTGGTACAACGAACTGGAACAAAATTCTTCCGGCAAAAAAGGAGACTCTTGATGGCAAAAAGGATCAATACTCATCAATATTGCGAACTGCCAAATCCAGGAGCAGAAATATCTTTCCAGTTTAATGGGAAACGAATTCAGGCTTATAGCTCTGACAGCATTACTTCCGCGCTGACTGCTTCAGGTCAGACTCTGCTTTCGCGCAGTTTCAAGTACCATAGACCACGCGGCGCTTATGACATTTACGGGCAGGGACATGAATCTCTGGTGACAGTCAATCATGAACCAAACCTTTTGGCTGATCGTATCCGTGTAAAAAACGGAATGGTTGTTCAGTCTCAAAATGCCTGGCCTTCACTGGAATTCGACATTGGAGAAATCAATGATACTGTTGTTCCTATGCTTCCAAACGGTTTTTATTACAAAATGTTTCACAAACCAAAATGGCTTTGGCCTATTGCAGAGCAACAAATCCGCAAGGCAGCAGGGCTTGGAAAAATTGATACCGCAGGAAAAAATAACGATCGACGATACGAAAAACGATACCGTTTTCCTGATGTATGCGTGATTGGCGGCGGTCCTTCAGGACTGGCTGCAACACTTGGTGCACTTAAAGAGGGGAAACAGTTGTTGCTGATAGATGACAATCCGGAGCTTGGAGGACATTCATTGCACAGTATTGCGGAGGTCTCGGATTGTGAAAATGAAAAATTGAACGGTCTGGCAGAATATAAGGCTGTACAACAGTTAATTGAAGAACTGGCATCATTTCCAAATCTTGAAGTATTAGTCAACACAAGCGTATTTGGTCTTTACGAAGATAATTTGGTTGCTGCGCAGTGTGGCGCAGATTTGTTCAAAATTCGGGCGGATTCAGTCGTTCTTGCTCCGGGCGCAACAGACCGACATTTGGTTTTTGAAAATAACGACCGTCCCGGAATTATGACGGCACGTGGCGTTGAAAGACTGATCATGTGTCATTCGGTGCTGCCGGGAGATAATGCGGTTGTTGTAACCACTCATGATGGTGGTTATCATACCGCGCTTTTACTTCATGGTGCAGGAGCAAAAATAATTGCTGTTGTAGATGGCCGTGAAGCCGGTCATGCGGAAGGTGTGTTTGAACAAAAAATTCGTGAGCTTGCAATTCCTGTTTATAAAGGATTGACTGCTCACGCAGCACACGGAAGGAAAAGAATATACAGGGTTGATGTTGGACCTGTGTCCGGAGGAGATTCTCATAAATCTTTTGACTGTGATTTGCTGGTGATGGCAGTTGGCTTCAAACCACAGGTAAATCTGCTTTCCATGGGAAGAAAGTCTCCAAAATGGGATACCGAGCGGCAAATTCTGAGAATTACCGATTTACCTTCAGGAGTATATTCTGCAGGTGAGGTACATGGTTCAGCAGGATTTTCGCGTTTATATTCAGAAGGATTTAACTCCGGAAAAGAAGCCGCGTTGAGCGAAACAACTCCGGGAAAAGACTATTCTGTACAAACTGAAAGGACTGCTGATGAAATTATCATGGCGCTGCCGGCAGATATTGAATCTGGCGGGAAACATCATTTTATCTGCAAATGCATGGATGTCACCCGCTCAGAAGCACAGGCATCAATTGATGAAGGATATGATCAGGTAGAATCACTCAAGCGCTACTCAAGCATGGGTATGGGTCCATGTCAGGGCAAGGCCTGTCATGAGTCAGTGGCGCGCCTGGCCGCAATTGATACAGGCCTTTCTTCAATTGAAGCTGTCCCGACCACAGTTCGTCCTCCTTTCACTGGCACAACATTTGGTTTACTGGCAGGACGTGCACCTCATTTATCGCCGATTCGGCGGACACCGTTCCATCAGTGCCACCTTGATCTGGGGGTAAAATTTCTTGACGCTGGTCAATGGAAACGACCTGATTCCTACACAGATCCGCTGATTGAAGCCAGCTATGTACGTAATGGTTTGGGCATGATTGATGTGAGTACACTCGGGAAAATTGAAATCAGCGGACCGGAAGCTGTTAAATTTATGCAATTTATGCTTCCGGGTAAATATGCGAAATTTGAAGTGGGACGCACACGATACTCGATCATGATCGGAGAAGACGGCATTCTTTTTGAGGATGGTACGATTTCACATATTGAACAGGGAATTTACTACCTCACCACCACAACCGGAAACCAGGACGCGATCAATTCGCTTTTTCAGTGGTGGATGCTGGTGGAAGAATTCGAAGTTCATGTAAAAAATCTCAGTCTGGCAAATGCCGCGGTGAATGTGACTGGTACAACCTCAAGAGATTTTTTGCAAAAACTTGTTGATATTGACATGTCAAATGAAGCATTCCCATACATGCACTGCAGACAGGCAACAATCGCGGATGTACCTGTTTCATTTTACAGGATCGGCTTCACTGGAGAGTTGGGCTATGAAATACATTTCCCTGCTGAATTTGGTGAATCTATGTGGCAGTATCTGCTTACTGAAGGAAAAGAATTTGATCTCAAGCCTTTTGGTGTAGAAACTCAGCGTATCTTGCGTTTGGAAAAAGGACATCTGATTCCCGGCACAGATACAGACGCATTGAGCAATCCGTACGAATCCGGTGTAGGCTTTGCCATAAAGGACGATAAAGATGATTTTGTCGGAAAAGCTTTTCTGCAGCATTTCAAGGAACGCGGTATTGAAAACAAACTTGTTCCTTATCAACTGGAACCGGGATCACAGATTCCCGATGATGGAGTGGCTGTACTGGATAAAGGCAAAATCGCAGGACGTGTGACAAGCTCCCGCCTCAGTCCGACCTTGAAGCGAGGGATTGGTTTGGCCTGGGTCAGGAAGGATATGTCTGAAACAGGCAGCAATTTCTCGATCAGATTAGCAAATGGGCAGGATGTTCAGGCAACAGTGCTTGATCACGCGGCTTATGATCCTGAGGGGCTGCGGTTAAAAAGTTAATTCATTTTATCCGCTAAAAAGAATAGTCAACATATTCAATAATTCATTTTGTGATTAGGTAAAGACATGTCGGGAATTTTTCCTGAGATAGACTCTGACGGACTGCTGGAATTTTCAGTTGTTTACACTGACCGCTCCTTGAACCACATGTCAGAATCATTTCAGACTGTGATGAAAGACATTTCATCCACACTGAAAAAAGTTTATAACGCAAATTCTATTGTCGTGGTTCCGGGCAGCGGAACGTTCGGAATGGAAGCAGTCGCACGCCAGTTTGCTTCCGGGAAAAAATGCCTTGTAATCCGGAACGGCTGGTTCAGCTTCCGTTGGTCTCAGATCTTTGAAAAAGGCAAAATCCCATCTCAATCAATTGTACTTAAAGCCAGGCAAGTAAATGAACAAAGTCAGTCTGCGTTCGCTCCCGCGTCAATTGAGGAGGTTGTTGCCGTAATAAAAGATGAAAAACCTGATCTGGTTTTTGCTCCGCATGTGGAAACTGCTTCAGGGATTATGCTTCCGGAAAATTATATCAGGGCAGTATCCGATGCAATTCATTCGGTTGGAGGTTTGTTTGTGCTGGATTGTATTGCTTCCGGAACAATTTGGGTGGACATGAAAAAAACTGGAGTTGACGTGATAATCAGCGCGCCGCAAAAGGGTTGGAGCTCCTCACCCTGCTGTGCGCTGGTGATGCTCAGTGAAATTGGACGTAAGCATATTGAATTAACAGACAGCTCAAGTTTTGCCGCAGATTTACTGAAATGGCTGAATATTATGGAAACTTATGAAAATGGCGGACATGCGTATCATGCGACTATGCCTACCGATTCTCTTTACCGCTTCTGGAATATAATGAAGGAAACAGAAGAGTATGGTTTCGAAAAAGTTCGTGCAGAACAGTTGGAACTTGGAGACAAAATCAGAACCATGCTGGAAGCAAAGGGGCTAAAAAGTGTTGCTGCAGAGGGATATAAAGCGCCTGGAGTGGTCGTCAGTTACACGGATGACAAAGCTGTTCAGAGTGGGCAGAAATTCGCGGATCTCGGTATTCAAATTGCTGCAGGAGTTCCTCTTCAATGTGATGAGCCTGAGGATTTTCAAACATTCCGTTTGGGATTATTTGGTTTGGAAAAACTGCACAACATAACTCAGACTGTCGAAAGACTTGAAAAAGCAATTAATCAGATTATTTAGGAAAGATTGGAGAGCCATAATAATACATTCGGACAGCCGGTAGGATATTCTTTAAACGATTGGAAAGTTTGTCCCTTACCGCCTCGCACAATGGTTTCCGGTAATTGGTGTAAAGTCGAAGCATTGAATCCGGAAAAACACGCGGAAGAGCTTTTTGAAGCATTTATAAAAAACAATAATGATTCAAATTGGACATACCTGCAGTATGGACCATTTGATAGTATTGAGAAATTTCAGCAATGGATGAAAACCACTTGCACAGGTGATGACCCGGTTTTTTACGTAATTATAGATGCAAAAACCGGAAAGGCAATCGGACTGTCCAGCTACCTGAGGATACAGCCAAGTGTCGGTGTTATAGAAGTGGGACACATACATTTCTCACCACAGTTGCGAAAAACCACTTTGGCCACTGAAGCAATGTTTTTGATGATGCGCAGAGCTTTTGATGAGTTGGGTTACCGTCGATATGAATGGAAATGTGACACTTTGAATGCTGCTTCAAGAAAAGCCGCGGATCGTCTTGGATTTACTTTTGAAGGTATATTCAGACAGGCATTGGTTTACAAAGGTCGAAACCGTGATACCGCATGGTACTCTGTGATAGACAGGAATTGGCCTCTGCTGAAAAAATCATTTGAGGCATGGCTGAGTCCTGAAAATATTAACTCCCAGGGAATACAGCAAAAAAGCCTGGCAGAGATCAGAGATAGTTTCTCTTAATGAGAATCTCAGTAAAAATAAATTCTAAATGAAAACAAGTTTATCATTGGCATGTTGAAGGCCAGTGATTTACAGCACAAAACATTGATAATAAAATTTCAAAAGGTTGATCAATGAGTCATCATGAACTTAACAATAAAATTAATAACTGGAGAATGAAGTGATAAAAACCAGTCCTCTTTCAGGAATTTACCGGAATCTTCCCGTAAACCTTAGCGAAGTTTCCGGATGGAAAATTGCTGGAAATTTTGGAGATAAAGACCGTGAACAAGAGAATTTACAAAAAGGATCTGTCCTGGTTGATTGGTCTCATATTGGTAAAATTACTCTTTCACGAGGAAACGCTGCAGCCGCGGCAGAACAGGTGTTAAAAGGAGCATCTGAAATTGAACCACTGAAAACTTCGGCAAATTCAAAAATGGCCGTACTGCGTCTGACCAAAAATGATTATTTGATTTTATGCCAGCCTGCAATGGAAAAAACGTTGCTGGAAAAGTTGGATACAAAAATTACCACTGTCACCGATCAGACTGGCGCAAATGGTTGTTTTGTACTTGGAGGACCAAGACGAGATGAAGTTTTAGAGCGCTCAACCGCAGTTGACTTGAGGCGTGATCGTATTACTGCAAGTACTGTAATTCAATCATCGATTCACACAGTGAATATGACGCTATACCGTACCAACAATTTTGATATCATCGTCCATCCCAGAAACCTTACTGAATCACTTTATGACGCCCTGATGGATGTTGGTATTGGAGTTGGACTGGTACCAGCTGGTATTGATACCATTCCAGTTTCATTTGAAAAGTAGAAATGATGAATACACGCATGTGGAAAAACCACGATCTGAATAAGAACTATGACGTGGTTATCATTGGTGGCGGGGCACACGGTTTGGCAACAGCTTATTATTTGAGCAAACTGGGTATCACCAATGTTGCCGTTCTTGAACAGAAATTTATCGGCTATGGTGGTTCAGGAAGAAACACTGCCATTCTACGCTCCAACTATCGCACGGAAGAAGGGATCAAATTTTATGACCAGAGCCTGAAGTTATATGAAAATCTTGCAGGAGAACTGAATTTTAACCTGATGTTCAGCCAGCAGGGGCATTTCACACTTGGACATTCTACCGCTGCCCTGTCCGGATTAACCACAAGAGCTGAAAACAACAAGGCATTGGGAATCAACAGCTATATTCTTGATCCTAAAGAAATTAAAAAAATGCTTCCGGAAATTGACATTTCTGATCACCCTCGTTTTCCTGTGATGGGCGCTCTTTATCATCCTCCGGGAGGAATTATCCGGCATGATGCCGTGGTATGGGCTTACGCCAGAGGCGCTGACCAGGCAGGAGTGCAAATTCATCAGTTGACAAAGGTTGAAGATATCCTCATTGACAAAGGTAAAGTCACAGGTGTAGTCACAAACCGAGGCACAGTCAATTGTAAACAACTGATTTCTGTAGTCGCGGGCTGGAGTTCGGATGTTTGCCATAAAGCAGGTGTTAAATTGCCTTTTGTTACACATCCACTTCAGGCATTGGTTACGCTGTCCTACAAACCTTGGCTGCATCACGTGGTTGTCAGCGGCACTTTGCATATATATCTCAGCCAGACTGATCGTGGTGAACTAGTGTGCGGAAATGGAATTGACACATATCCACATTATGGAATGCGCTCAACACTCGGTTTCCTAGAAAGCTATGCTGCTCATGTGCTGGAACTTTTCCCCATTTTACATAATGTTGCCGTACAGCGACAGTGGGCGGGATTATGTGATATGACTCCGGACTATAGTCCAATTATTTCTTCAATCGACGAGATCGAAGGTTTTTATGTCAACGGAGGTTGGGGAACATACGGATTCAAAGCTTCTCCGGCAAGTGGTTACAACACAGCACAAATGGTAGCAAATGGTAAAACCCCTGAAATGATTAACCCTTTCCGTTACAACCGTTTCATGGAAAACCGATTGGTCGGTGAAAAAGCTGCTGCTTCAGTAAGCAGTTAATAAGTGGGATAATTTGAGATTCATTCCGCACCAGTAAAATAACAAAGTTAAATATTAACAATTTAAGCTACATAGAGGTTTATTTGGAAATCATAGTATTAATAAAACAGGTGCCAGACGTTGCCCTGAACATTAAGGTGAAAGACGGTGCAATTGTAGAAGAAGGATTGAGTTATGTCATCAGCAGTTGGGATGAAACCGCACTGGAGGCAGCATTGCAGATTACAGAAGACGTTGGCGGAGAGGTAACTTTGCTGACTATCGGACCTGACAAAGCGGCAGAATCGCTGCGTAAAGGCCTGGCCATGGGCGCGCACAAAGCGATTCATGTAAAATACGACGAAGCCAAAGAATCAGATTCATTTGCTTTTGCCAAAATATTGCAAAAGGCTTTGGAAGGCCGCAATTATGATCTGATACTTACAGGCAAACAGGCACAAGATACAGATGCAGGTTTGACTGCTCCCATGCTGGCTGAGTTCATTAGCCTGCCACAAGTAACAAATATCATACGTTTCAGTGATGTTTCGGAAGAAAGCATCACTCTTTACCGAAAAGGTGACCATGGTACCGAAGTGATAGATATGAATCTGCCTGGAATAGTTACAGTAAATGACAGCCTCAACGAACCTCGTTTGGCTTCAATGCGTGGAATCATGATGGCCAAGAAAAAACCTCTGGAAGAAATTGAACTGGACTCACTGGACATTCCAGCTGAAATGCGTGGAAAGCAAGGATCTATGACCAATGTTTTACAGTTCGAAAAACCTGAAACACGTAAAGAAGGTCAAACCTTCGAAGGTGATGAAGCAGACACTGTCAAGCAGGCGATGGATTTGCTTGTAAGTGAATCAAAATTTTTAGCATAACTTTATGGCCGTGGAAAGTATGGAAAACAGATAAAAAAATATCCGTGATTAACCGTACGCTTCCGTGGCCAATTGTATAATTTTCGAAAGATAACATTAAAATGACAAAAATTCTTATTGTCGCCGAAATAAAAAATGGCGAAATCAAAAAAAACACCTTGGAATTATTTTCCTTTGCAAAATCACAAGGATTAGAATCAGAAGCAGTGCTGTTAGGCTCAGACGTTTCCGGACAGGCGGATGTACTGGCCGGACAAGGTGCCTCCACCGTTTACATTGGTGATGATGCTTCTCTTGAAATATATAACACGGAGCAATACACTTCACTTGTGATTGACGCGCTACAGCAGTCGCAGGCCACTCAGGTTTGGCTGACTTCTTCAGAAATGGGCCGTGACCTTACTCCGCGTGTTGCGGCACGGCAAGGTGTCGGCGCCTTGAGCGATGTGACCCAACTGGAAATTAATGTTGATGAAATCACTGCATTCAGACCCTGCATGGCAACAAAGGCTGTTCAGAAATGCGAATTCAGCAAAGACGGTTTGCGTGTGATAAGCATTCGCAGTGGAATATTTTCCGCGGAGGAAACAGCTCCGGCTCCAGCAAACACGGTTACACTTTCCATTCCCGAAGGACATTCACAATTAAAAGTAAGAGAAGTTCAGGTTGAAGAGAGTGATGAAGTGGAACTTAACGAAGCAAGCATTATCGTATCAGCCGGACGTGGTGTAGGTGGAGTTGAAGGATGTGAATTTGTCAGGCCCCTGGCTAATGAACTAGGTGCGGCATTCGGCGCTTCTCGTGCTGTCTGTGACGCGGGATGGCTGCCGCATAAGCACCAGGTCGGTCAGACAGGAACTATGGTTAATCCTGATTTCTATTTTGCTTTGGGCATTTCCGGGGCAATTCAACATTTGGCGGGAATGTCTGGTTCAAAAGTGATTGTCGCAGTTAACAAAGATCCGGATGCGCCAATTTTTAAAGTTGCTGACTACGGAATTGTAGGTGATCTTTTCAAAGCAGTTCCTGTCCTGCGCGAGGAAGTGGGCAAGCTGAAGGGATAATCCTGGCATCAGATCATATTTATCAATTAGTTATCAAGAATAGACTGACATGAAAACACATTATAGAGCTGCAGTAATTGGTGGTGGTATAGTAGGAGCAAGTACGTTGTACCATCTGGCTAAAATGGGTTGGAATGATGTTGTTTTGCTTGAGAAAAACGAGTACACCTCCGGATCAACCTGGCATGCTGCCGGTTTGCTGCCTCTGTTCAATATGAGCTACAGTGTTGGAAAAATCCACAAATACAGTGTGGATTTGTATCAAAGTCTGGAAGCAGAGACAGGCCAGCACGTAAGTTTTCATAAAACCGGTAATCTGCGTCTGGCCAGAAACCAGGAGCGGATGGATGAATATAGGCGCTATTGCGGGACAGCTTCCACAATTGGTGTGCCGTTTGAAATGATTGGCCCTGATGAAATAAAAAAACTGTGGCCCTTTGCAAAAGTTGATGATCTTGTGGGTGCGCTTTATCATCCGGATGACGGACACGTCGCTCCGGTTGATGTGACCATGGCTCTGCTCAAAGGCGCCAGAACAAACGGTGCAGAAACATTTACTGAGGTAGAGGTGAATGCAATCGCTCAAAAGCCCAATGACGAATGGGTGATAAGCACTAACAAAGGTGATATTACTTCCGAGGTAGTGATTTCGTGCACTGGAAACTACGCACGTCAAACAGGACGCATGGTTGGTTTGGAACTGCCGGTTGTGCCAGTGGAACATCAGTTTATAGTCACTGGTCCGATCCCGGAACTGGTGGAATATAACCGCAGTGGAAATCCGGAAATGGCAGTTTTGCGTGAAAGCGACTCCTCATATTACATGCGTCAGGAAGCAGACGGATTGATTTTGGGACCATATGAGAAAGGAGCACCTTGCTGGGCGCTGGACGGTGTTCCGGAAGGTTTCGGACAGGAACTATTGCCTCCGGATCTGGAACGACTCGAGCCGCATATCATTGCCGCGGGAGAGCGTGTTCCTCTGTTTGAGAGTGCCGGCATCAAGGACCATATCAACGGACCAATTGCATATACTCCGGACGGTAATCCAATGGTTGGTCCCGCCTGGGGCTTGCAAAATTTCTGGATTTCTGAAGGACACAGTTTTGGCATCACCGCCGCAGGCGGTTCAGGAAAACATCTCGCGGAATGGATCATAGAACGATCTCCAAGCATTGACATGATGGGTGTTGACCCAAGACGATTCAGCGCAGCCCAGTCCACACGCGATTTCATCAAGGCCAAAAATGAGGAATGCTATGAGCACGTTTTCATCATTCACTACGATTTTGAGGAAAGGCCTGCAGCACGTCCTGCCAAAACAAGTCCAGTTTATGATTGTCACAAAGCTCTCAACGCTGCTTTTGGCCAGCGATATGGCTGGGAACGCCCTAACTGGTTTGCTCCTGAAGGTACTGAACCCATAAATAAATACAGCTTCCACACACGCAGTACCAACTGGTTTGAAGCAGTTGGTGAAGAAGTCCGTGCTGTAAGGGAAAAAGTAGGTTTGCTGGATTTAACCCCTTTCACCAAACACGAAATATCCGGCCCTGGGGCAGAAGAGTATCTGAACAATATGATCGCAAACCGACTGCCCACCAAACAGGGCGGTACTGTTTTGGCTCACGCACTTACCGAATCCGGAGGTGTGGAATCAGAATTTACCATAACTCGTGATGGGGACAAGTTTTTCGCAGTCAGTTCCGGAGCGGCTGAAAGACACGACCATGATGTTTTGCTGCGTACACTACCCAGGGACGGAAGCGTAGCTTTGAAAAACGTCACGCTGGAACATGGAACTTTGGTGGTATGCGGACCACGTTCACGTGATTTGCTGAAAAAAATTACCAACTCCGATCTTTCCAATGAGGCCTTCCCATGGCTAACATCACAGCGCATCTCTGTTGCCGATGTGCCACTTTTGGCAATGCGTGTAAATTTTGTGGGAGAACTTGGCTGGGAGCTGCATCATCCGATTGATCAGCAGGTTGAATTGTTTGATGCAATAGTCGAGGCTGGCGATGAATTTGGTCTCACGCATTTCGGCATGTATGCAATGGAATCAATGCGCCTGGAAAAATCGTACCGCATGTGGAGTGCAGATTTGACTCGGGAATATTCAATTTTAGAAGCAGGTCTGGACAGGTTTGTACGGTTTAAAAAAGACTCGTTTGTTGGGAAAGAAGCGCTGCTGGCACAGAAAGAAGCCGGTGTGCCACAGGAATTCATCACCCTTGAAATTGACGTGACCAACGCAGATGCCATGGGCAGTGAACCTGTTTTTCTTCCCGGCAATTCCGATTCAAAGGGAGAGATGATCGGACGTGCCACATCCGGATGCTATGGACACAGCATCGGAAAAAGTCTGGCCCTTGCTTATGTCAAAACTGGAAACGGTGAGATAGGTACTGAACTGGAGGTTGAAATACTTGGTGAACGCAGGCCTGCACGTGTAATTCCGGAATCACCCTGTGATCCGGAAAATGAGAAACTCAGGGCTTAGTTCCACAAAAAAGAGCTGGTTTTTTTCCCTGCCACAATTCCTTCAAACACAAGCTTTGCAGCGCATTCAGTCATTCCCATACAAACATGCAGCGGAAGTAAGTGTTCCTCCCGTGGATGACAATATCTGGCAAAAGGCGCGTTCGTCCACTCAATAAGCCTTGTATCGCGTTCAGTTGGTAAAAGATACGGATTAGTACACGTATCAATTAGCCACCTCTCAAACTCCTCATTTTTGTTATCTCCTGACTTGCTTTGAGACATCAGTGCTTTCATGTTATGAAAGGAAAAACCTGAACCGATGACAAGCATGTTTTCATGTCTTAATTCTGACAGGGCTTTGCCGATTTGTAGATGTGACTCAGCACTTAATGAATTTAAAAGCGACAACTGCACACAAGGGATATTTGCTTCCGGAAACATTATTTTTAACGGCACAAAAACACCATGATCAAAACCTCGACTGTCATCCAGTTTTGCTTCAATGCCGTCATCCCGTAATAACCAGTATATTTTTTCAGCAAGTTCCGGATCGCCTGCAGCGGGATATTCAATGGCATACGATTCTTCCGGGAATCCGTAATAATCATATATTAAGGATGGTCTTTTGGCACTTGTGATCGAAACTATTTCTTCTTCCCAATGAGCGCTAATAATCAGGATTGTGGAGGGAGTCCCCAGAGTTGGTGCGATTTCCTTAAGAAAACTAACCATTGTCTGGTGGTTTTGATCACCTAACAAGGGCAAGGGACCGCCACCATGTGGGATAAATAGAACAGGACAAAGTTGATTACTTTTTTGCAAGTTTCCTATCAAATTATTTCCCTAAGTCCTGTCGCTGACTGACAATTGCCAGCCAAGGCTGCTGTTCCCTGGGCTGTCCTGAAGGCCTGTAGTAATGGTCTATTATTTTGAATCCGTTTTGATTGAGATAGAGCTCACTTTCCTCAATTTCCATGAAATGGCCGTAACGCTGTCCTTGCCAGCCCTCTGCATTCCCTCGTGGATTTGAAGAAAACAAAATACCATCTTTTCTTAATGCAGAGTGCAATTCTCTTAACACCCTTGGAAATTCACTGCTTGGTACATGAAACAAAGAAGCATTAGCAAAGATTCCATCGTAACTGTTATCTTCAAGTTCAAGTTTCAAAAATTGTTGATGTAGAACCGGGCAACTGCTTTGCTGTTGAGTCATTTTGCAAAATTCTTTACTGCCGTCCAAACCGGTTGGTCTGTGCCCCATTTTTTCAAAAACACGCATGTCACGTCCTGGACCGCATCCAAAATCAAGAATATCCAGTGATTTATTTTTGGGAAGCGGGGCAAGAAAAGCAGCTATATTTTGACTGACATCGTGATCCTTTGTACCAACTCTGAAAGACTCCGCGTTGTTTTCATAATGTGAAATTGTGATATTTTCTATTTCCTCCAATTCGTCACGAGAATTATTTGTCAGCATCAATATCTTTAGACTTACTTCAGTTACACACTAACAGTAATTTAGATTGTTTCTTCTTTATTGAAGACGACTGACTTCGCAGAAAGCCTCGTTGCAACAAGCCCCATCCTCAATATCTGTCCGGATATCGGCGTTAAGTAGTGCGTTAACAGTTTGTCCAGTCTTGCTTGCTGAAAGCCATGTACCCTTTGGGCTATAAAGAACTCCGGGTAAAACAGCGTCGGTAATTCGTGCGGTCAGGAATGTTTCTCCACGCTCGTTATGAACTCTCAGTATATCTTTTTCTGAAATTCCGCGTATCTCTGCATCCTGTGGATTGATCTCTACTTCTTCCTGTCCATCAGACAACTCGCATCCACCGAAAGTTGAGTTTGTACGCTTCAAAGATGAAGGGGAAATAATTGTCAGGGGATATTTACTTTCCACTTTTTCGTAACGCGGAAGTCCGTACCCGAACCGCTTCTCAAGATCATGGCTGTAAAGTTCAATCTTGCCGGACTCTGTATCTGGAAAGACTGTATCACAGAGAATCATATCTGAACCGTTGAGTGTTGTCATTGCAAGAGCCTTGTCCAGAGGGAAGTCACTAGGACTGAATCCATTTAGTCGCGGGTCGTTTTCAGCAAACGAGCAATTCATTAAATCAGCATCCGTCTCCTGGAAGATTGGATCATCAAACCCGAACATGGCGGCAAGACGACGGAAGATTTCCGTGTTGGGTAATGACTCTCCTACTCTGGGTATGACAGGCTCAGCCCTTTGCAGGTAGTGATGACCATACGATCCATAGATATCAGCGTTTTCGAAATGACTCGAAGCCGGTAGAACCACATCACAATATGACATGGAATCTGTCATTACCACGTCAGCACCCACAATGAACAGATCTTCCCGGGAAAGGGCCTGGCGCATCCTGTTCTGGTCCGGATGTGTAATGACTGGATTGTGGTTATATATGAATACCGCTTTTACTGGTGGATCTAACGATTTATCCAGCAAAACTTTAGACGTGTCAACAATGTTAATAGTCCTGGTTCCTTCCGGTACAAGATCAGGACGATGCAGCCTGTTCGTTGTTTTAGGAAAGGAATTTCCGGGCTTTGCGAAAACACCGGCCCCCAATAGACCGTGATTGCCTGTAAGAGCCTGCAAGGCCATTGCCGAGCGAATTCCGGAACCGCCGCTATGGCCACGCTCCAGCCCATTACCAACAGAGACACTGATTTTCTTTCCCTCCTGGTATAATTGGGCAAACCGCTCGAATTTTTCGCGATCTATTCCACAGATTTCTTCAACCATTTCAGCTGTGTGATTACGAGCATTCTCCATATATGTTTCAAAACCATAGACCCATTTTTGGATAAATGTATTGTCGTGTGCACCACGCCGCTCAAGTTCTGCAGCCATCGCAAGCCCCAGAATCACATCTGTCCCCGGCCGGATTTGAATAAACAAGTCGGCCTGTTCAGCAATTCTTGTCCGTTTGGGATCAATCACAATCAGTTTTGCGCCATTTACTTCCCTTGCTTTCTTGATCACCCTTGTCAAATGTAAATTGGAAACAGTAACATTATTGCCCCATACAATTATCAAATCAGAAAACTTCATCTGTTCAGGCGGCATTCCCGGTACAGTTCCGTAAAGGCTGGAATAGGCTGAGCCACGCACAAGACCACAGAGTTCGCCACGAGAGAGTAAGGTTGCGCCAAGTTTGTGAAAGAACCGGCGGTCCATGGATCCGTCTGCGAGTTCACCATGTGGACCAGAATAATTAAGCGGCATAACGGTTTGCGGTCCGAACTTTCTGATCGCAGAAGTGAAACCTTCATAAACAAGATCGAGTGCATGATCCCATGAAATAGGTTCAAACAGGTCTCCCCCACGTGCACCAACTCGTTTTAGAGGACTAGTCAGGCGATTTGGTCCATGCACAAATTCAGGATAGGCACGCATTACCTTGCTGCAGATTACACCAGCAGTATAAGGATTTGCCTTAGAGCCTCGTACCTCCAGGACTTGTATGCCGTCTGTCTTTACTGTCAAACTGCATGTATCCGGACAATCCAGAGGACAGACACTGGGCTTAGTTTCGATGTTATTGTTATCCACCATCATTTGGTTTCTTTTAAATTGGTTTTATACAATTCTTGTTATAAATCAACTAATACTCAGCAACAACATTTTTCTACATTGAATATTTGTTCTTATAGCTCCTGATCCGCTTTTGCTGCAAAGATAAAATCACTTTCTGTTAATCCATCAATTTTATGAGTCCAGATTGTCAATCTGACCTTTCCCCATGCCAGGAAAATATCCGGATGATGTCCCTGATCTTCAGCCATCTCACCAACTTTAATGGTGAAATCAAGCGCGTGTCTGAAATTTCTAAAGGAATACTCTTTTTCCAGGTGATGTTCTTCAATTACCTGCCACTCATTGCTCAATTGTTCCAGTAAATCATCAAGTTCTTTACCTTTCAAAGGCGGAACACCGCCTTTACATGGAATACATGTTTTATGTGCCAAGTTACTCATTGCAAACCTCCAAAATGTAATTTTTTAATAATACTGAATCCAAAGAAGTAATAATTTCAGCATCATAAGGTATTGACAGTTAAGTGGTGTCAGTAATTTAACAGTACTGGCTTCAAATCTGCTTTCAGATAAAGTGGATGCGTGGGTTCACCAGATTTATTGATTTTCATGCAGTGCAGATTTTTTAGTATTCGTCTAATTTTTTCGGAGCGGCTTAAATAGCTTCCGTGATTGCCCCATGCGGCAACTACTATTGACGCTTCTTTGGCCAGTTTCATAATCCATGCGTCATTCTCACTTCCTACAGGTTCATCAGAAGCCTTCATCTCAAATGGTTTAGTTGCACGGTAAGCAAACAAATTGGTCACGCAAACACCTCCAAAGCCCCATGAAATTGCAAAGTTGATGCAGCGTTTAACTGTAGGGTCATCTTTGGTTTCGTCTGCTGTTGAGGGATTAAGGCCAATAATCATTGCCTGAGGTTTGGACTCATCCCACTCGCGCCAAAGAGCGTAACGATAATTTCTGCACTCTGAAAATTGCGCGTCTGTTCTCAAATTACTTTTCTTTAAAATCATACAATTATAATTACTTTATCACACGAAATGTGAGATTAATTCTCTCACCTTTAATGCTTTTACTTTTTGGAATCTGGTGCAGCCATTGATGCTGGGTTTTTCCTTTCATCAGCAAATAACTGCCGTGCTGAAGCATTATTTTCTGTCTTAAGTTTTTATTGGACTTATGCTTCATTTGAAACACTCTCGTTTCACCAAGGCTCAACGAACCAATTACAGGATTAATCCCAAGCTCAGGCTCATCATCACTGTGCCAGGAAACACTGTCTGAACCGGAACGATATAGATTCAGCAGAACACTATTGAACTTAATTTTGGATATTTTTTCAATCCTTTCCCTGATCTTCAGCAAGTTGGCATTCCATGGATTTGTACAAACTTTTATACCTGAATACATATATGTTTTGTTAGGTTCTCCATACCATGCAGTAAGTCTTGGTACGTCATGTACTTCCCCGTACAACTGCATCTTATGCTTTTCCCACAAAATATTCTCCCTCAGTGTATCAAACAGCTCGTCTGCCTCAAGATAAGAAAATAATGACGGATAGAGATAAACCTCTGCGTCAGGCATGTCGATGAAGGTGTGGTTTGTTGTTTCAGCGCTTTTATAAGAAAAAAGGTCGTAGGAAATCATACAATGTTAATATGATAATGTGGGGATGATCACTCAGTTTTAGCGCAACTTGAAACGCTGAATTTTTCCAGTGGCTGTTTTTGGGAGTTCTTCCGGAAAGTGGAACCAGCGGGGATACTTGTACGGCGCCAATCCTGTTTTACAATGGTGGAGCAATTCTTCACTTGTGTCATCACAGGCATCTTCAGGATTATTCAGTACAACATGTGCTTCCGGTTTAAGCAGTCCTGAATCGTCTTCACGTCCGACAACCGCTGCTTCCAGCACTTTTGAATGTTCAACTAATCTGGCTTCGATTTCAAAAGGAGAGCACCAGATTCCGCCGACTTTCATCATGTCGTCACTGCGTCCTCCATAAATAAAATAGCCATCCTCGTCCTGACGATAGGTGTCACCCGTATTAAGCCATCCATCCACAATTGTGTCCATAGTTTTCTTCTCATTGTTCCAGTAATATTTACAGGTGGAATCACCACGTATTAATAAACGTCCCTCCTCACCTTGTGAAACTTCCTTGCCATTTTCATCAACAATTTTAGCAACATACCCCGGAACGATGCGTCCGCTGCTTCCTGCTTTGATATCATCAGCACGATTTGATATGAAAATATGCAACGCTTCAGTTGAACCGATTCCATCAAGGATGTCTGTTCCGGTATTTTCATTCCAGCGACGTAAAATATCCGCCGGCAATGCTTCTCCCGCGGAAACAGAAACACGCAATGAAGACAAGTCAGGACTTGCGGAGGAAGTTCCTTCGACAGATTCCAATACTTGCAATTGAGCCGCGTAAAGAGTCGGGACACCAAAATAAATGGTCGGCTTAAAGCGTTCAATCACATCAAAAGTTGAATCGGGAGTTGGACGTTCCGGAAACAAAATACAGGATGCTCCGGACCACAAAGGAAAGGTCATCCCGTTCCCCAATCCGTATGCGAAGAATAGTTTTGCCGCAGAAAAACAGACATCATCTTCTGTGACTCCCAATGTGTCTTTTCCGTAATGCTGACTGGTGACCACCATATCACGGTGGCAGTGAACAGCCCCTTTTGGTCGCCCGGTTGTTCCGGAAGAATATAGCCAGAAACAGTCATCTGTTGCAGTGGCCGGTGAAGCATCTAGTTCTGATGATGCTGATTTCAGCTGTTCCATAAAACTTCCGGATACGCCTTCTGTTATGAAAGAATGTTCCGGAGCTTTAGTAATTTGTGTCAAGGCTGATTCAACTTCAGTCCTGAACTCCGGAGAATAAACTACGGCAGCACATGCGGAATCTTCAATCATGAACGCATAATCATTGGAACGCAAAAGCGTGTTCAAAGGAACAGGAATTATTCCGGATTTGATTGCACCCCAAAACAAATATAAAAATTCAGGCGAATCTTTGACCACCATCAGCAGTCTGTCTCCGGAATTAAGCCCCCATTTAATGAGTACATTTCCGGATTGATTCACTCTCTCAGCAAGTTGTCCATAAGTTACATCTTCTCCGGAAGTTGCACGGATGATGATTTTTTCACTACGACCTTCATCAAGATGTCGATCAATAAACGTGATTGCTACATTAAATTCCGAGGAGAAATCAATGTTTGCAGGACTTATGGAAGTATCTATTTTAACAGTGTTTTTTTGCATGTTTTACCTGATTGTTTTGATTCTGTTTGTCTTCAGTTACATGGAAGTTTTTTAATTAAAACACACAAACTCAAACTCAAAGGACTGGCGGTTAATTTTTCCTTTAGGCGGCGCAATCCAACCGGCAATTTTCCCCGGCTCCGTTACAGGCTGCATCAACGACTGTACAAACGTCCGATCTTCTTGAGAAGGAAGCCATTCCAGATGTTTTCTATCCCACTCATCTTGAGTGATAATGTTTCCTTCAGGATCAGCATGGATAGTGGAAAAATGTCCAATATTCCTGTTAAATGCACGGTGCGGAAGTTTAAATCTAAAATCATGTCCGGAGTTCTCAATTATTTTATTCCAGCGTCTTACACCCAAATCACAGTCTTCTATATAATCATCACGCAAGCGTTCATTTACAGCATTCAGCGCAGGACAGTCAGTCTTAATAATTTTATCTCCGCTTAGTTCCAGCACAGGATAACTCGTATCATGAAGCAGATGATTATCATCAATTTTGGCTTCAGCCATACGTCCTTTGAGGCTTGTATTGTAATAAGTTGCCGCGTTAGTGGAGATCTCCTGGCCAAATAAATCCGCTGACACACTGAAATGAAAATTGAGGTATTTTTGCAGAGTTGGCAGATCAATTCCCCCTTGTTCGCGAACATCATCAGTTTTGTGCTGATTCATCAAATCGCATGTTCGCTGCACTATTCGTCCCACACCGCTTTCCCCTACAAACATGTGATGTGCTTCTTCGGTCAGCATAAACCTGCATGAACGAGATAAGGGGTCAAAAGCCGATTCTGCCAGTGAGGCCAGCTGAAATTTTCCATCACGATCAGTGAAAAATGTAAACATGAAAAACGAAAGCCAGTCCGGAGTTTCTTCATTAAAGGCGTCCAGAATCCGGGGTTTGTCCTGATCTCCTGAATGCCTTTCCAACATTGCTTCCGCTTCTTCTCTTCCGTCCCGTCCAAAATAAGCTTGAAGCAGATATACCATGGCCCACAAATGTCTGCCTTCCTCAACATTGACCTGAAAAAGATTTCTTAGATCATAAAGCGAGGGACAGGTTTTTCCCAGATATCTTTGCTGTTCGACTGAGGCTGGTTCAGTATCTCCCTGTGTTACGATTAACCGACGGAGTTCTGAGCGGTATTCTCCCGGAACTTCCTGCCAAGCCGGCTGTCCTTTGTGAATACCAAAGTCAATTGTCCGATTGGGATCAGATGGTGTGAGAAAAATTCCCCAGCGATATTCAGGCATTTTCACATAATCAAAATGCGCCCAGCCTTCTTTTTCCACACTGATTGCTGTACGCAGATAAACATCTAACTCAGAACTTTTATCCGGCCCCAGTTCATCCCACCACTCAAGAAATTTAGGCTGCCATTGTTCCAATGCTCGTTGAAGACGCCTGTCACTGCTCAGGTCAACATTGTTTGGAATTTTTTCGGAATAATTTATGTTCATTTAACTATGTATGATTGATTAGGTGTTTTCATATTTTTTACATTTTGAATCTAAATCTGGTCAGACATTTTAATAAAGTAAATTTTTTTAAACTCGCTCCTTGTCGTATTTAGACACTTTTCCAGTTCCATAAAGTTTGAGTGCGCCATTTTCTCCTGCAGCGTTTGGACGTTGAAAAATCCAGTTTTGCCATGCTGATAATCTGCCAAAAATTTTTGTTTCAAGTGTTTCAGGTCCGGCAAACCTAAGAGAGGCTTCCATACCGGTTAATGCGTCAGGTGAAAAACTGGTTCGTTCTTCAATTGAAATCCTGACTTCCTCATCCCAGTCGATGTCATCCGGAATAAATGTTACAATGCCTGATTCAAATGCTTCTTCTGCATCAAAGTCTTTCCCATTCTGATCCTGTATTTTTTCTATCATTTTCGGTTCGTTCAGAAATCTGGTTTGCACACGTGTCAAACCATTGCACATGAGCAAAGGACCAAAATTCATTTCAGTAGTTTGCAACACCGCAGGAGGTTCAGTGCTGTCCTCGAAATTTCCGTCCAGCATGTAACTTCTGTCTGCGGCAAAGACTAATTCCAGTAGAGTTCCCGTAAAACAGCTGCCTGGTTCTACCAGTGTTACCAAACTTCTTGACACAAGATCCAGCCGTTTTAAGACACGCTTGAGGTAATGCACAATCTCATTTACAAGCCAATGTTCCTTATGTTTTATTAAAACTTTATCTACTTGTGCAACCAGTTCTGCATTTCCGGAAGATCGGAATACCCATGTTCCCAGTTTAAGTTCATTGAAGGATAAATGTAGAATTGCATCATCAAGTTCTCTGGCAAGAGCCAGCGGCCAGAATTTGTCTCCTGCGGCTTTAATGCTTTCGGGTTCCAATGGTAAATCTTCTGAAGGACCCTGAATAGTAAGATTTACAACTCCAGACTGACGATCACAAGAGGCAGTTAGGTTATCGTATCTGATATGATCTCCTTCTATTGTCCTGTTCAGACCAGTAAGAGTAATCCCTTGTTCATCAAGCGGTCTGTAAGATTTTTCAGAAAATTCCTGGGCGCGTTTCTCCACCATATCAGAAAATTTAGAGCGTGGAACCAGCTCATCTATCAGTTTCCATTGTACTGCTCTTTTTCCGCGTATTCCTTCAGTTACAGTGCAAAAAAAGTCTGCGTGATCCCGGCGCACTCTGCGCTTATCCACAATCCTTGTCAGTCCGCCTGTTCCGGGAAGCACAGCCAGCAGTGGAACTTCAGGCAGAGAAACGGCGCTTGAGCTATCATCTACCAACATAATGTAATCGCTGGCCAGCGCCAGTTCGTAGCCTCCTCCGGCAGCTGTTCCGTTGATGGCGGCAATATATGTTTGTCCGGAACAGCTTGTTGCGTCCTCAATTGAATTCCTTGTTTCATTGGTGAATTTACAGAAATTTACCTTATGAGCATGTGATAACAGCCCGAGCATCTTTATATTTGCCCCGGAGCAAAAAACTTTATCCATTGATGATGTCAGTACAACAGTTCTGACTTCCGGATGTTCAAAACGAAGGCGCTGTACCGCGTCATTCAGCTCTATGTCAACTCCGAGGTCATAAGAATTCAGTTTTAATTTATACCCTTTATAAAGTCCGCCATCTTCATTCACATTCAATTTTAATGTGGCCAGATGCCTGTTTATTTCAAGAGACCAGTGTTGATACTCATCAGGGTGAGTGTTGAATTTAATCATTTTGTTAAATATCAGTAATTACCAGGAAACTGTGGTATTCAGCATGTAAAATTATTTTGATTGTGAGAGCTTACAATATTATGATTATATTAACAGGAAGACATAGCTCAGTCCACTTTTTAACCAAACTCATGCCTCTACATTCTGAAACAGATTCATTAGCTGATCCTTTAAGTTTAGATTTAAACGAACAATTTAAAGACAGTGACTTCCCAAAAAAACGTGTTTCATTTCATACACTTGGTTGTCGCTTGAATCAGTCTGAAACAGACGGTTTAATACGCAGCTTTAAACAGAGTGGTTATACTGTTGTCCCCGAAACAGAAATAACAGATGTTTGTGTTGTCAATACTTGTACAGTTACCGAACACAGCGACGCAAAAAACCGCCAGCTGATTCGCAGGCTCCACCGTCAAAATCCTGACGCAGTTATCGCAGTAACAGGCTGTTACGCACAGATGGATCCAAATGCTGTCGCAGGAATTGAAGGAGTCAGGCTTGTTATTGGGAACCAGGAAAAAATGCAGATTAAGGATTTTCTGGAACAGCAGGCTAATGGAAGTACACCTTTAATAGTTCAGACAAAAATAAATAAAAAACCTTTTACCGTTCCAGGTGTTAGCAGTGCTGAAAAGTCAGGGCAAAAACTAAAACGTTTATTTGAATACCAAAACACGCGTGCAATGTTAAAAATTCAGGACGGCTGTGATTTTATGTGTTCATTCTGCATTATTCCATTTGCCAGAGGACGTTCGCGCTGTCGTGATTTTACCAATTTGCAGGATGAAGCCAGATTGCTTGTTTCGGAAGGAGTACGGGAAATTGTTATTACCGGAGTGAATGTAGGCACATACAAGCTGGGAAAACGGACAATCCTAGAGATTATTGATTATCTTAATACACTGCCGGGACTGTCCCGCATCCGGATAAGTTCAATTGAACCCACCACTGTTCCGGACATGCTGTTTCAATATATGGCCGACCCTCAGCACAAACTTGTTCCATTTTTCCATCTTCCTTTACAGTCTGGATGTGATGCTGTTTTACACAAAATGCGCCGTCGTTATACTTCCGGAGAATATGCTGATGAGGTATGGAGAGCTTTTGAGGCTGTGCCGGACTTGTGTATCGGTACGGATGTGATGGTGGGTTTCCCTGATGAAAGCGAAACAGAGTTTGGATGTACAAAAAATTTGCTGGAGAAACTGCCTATTGCATATTTTCACGTATTTCCATTTTCTGCTCGTAAAGGAACTCCTGCTTTTGTCATGAAAGAACATGTTCTTTCTTCAGTAAAACAGCAGCGAGGAGAAGTGTTACGTCAGCTAAGCAATCAAAAAAGACATGACTTTCATAAACGGTTTATAGGCAAAATCCGAAACGTACTTTGGGAATCACCCAATGCGGAGGGAAATTTCAGCGGTTACACTGATAATTTTATAAGGGTAATTTTGAATGAAGGCGGCTGTTTTGATTTACAAAATCAGATTTTACCCACTCATCTTGTAACGCACCAGGGACAGGTGATGTCAGGTGTAGTTGGGTAAATAAAAAACATGCTTACACTTGTCAGCTGGAATATTCAATATGGGAAGGGTGTAGATGGACAAATTGACTTAAGCCGCATCTCACAAACAGTTCACAAGGATGGATTGCCTGATATTCTTTGTCTGCAGGAAGTCTCAAGAAACTATCCTTCTACAGATGACGGAGCTGATCAGGTTCAACAACTGCAAAAATTATTTCCTGATTATGAATCATATTACGGTGCAGTTCATGACCGTTCCGTTGGAAAAGGTAAAGGACGCAAACAATTTGGGAACCTGATTTTAACACGAATTTCACCTGCCCAGGTTCTGCATCATTTGCTGCCCTCGCCTGCTGACTCAAAAGTAAAATGCATGGCAAGGCAGGTAACAGAAATGGTGATCACCACCAGTTCCGGGAATTTTCGTGTAATGAACACACATCTTGAATATTTCTCTGAAAAACAGCAGTTGGCACAAGTCCGGCGCATCAGAGAAATACATGAAGAAGCATCTGCACAGTATCGCAATCCAGGAATTGATCTGCCTAGCACACCTTTTGAGATTGTGACGCGTCCGGAAAGCATGATTATTTGCGGTGATTTCAACTTTACTCCTAACAGCAATGCTTATCAAAAGATGACCGCAAAATTTGAAGATGAAAATCTCGATCTTGTTAATGCCTGGACAGCTTTATATCCGGACAAACTACATCCAACGACTTGCGGAGTTTTTGATCATAATCAATGGAAAAAAGGGCCGCATTGCCGGGATTATTTTTTCATTAGTCAAAACATGACACAGCAAATTCATCTGCTCTCAGTCAATGCAGAGAGCAATGCCTCTGATCATCAGCCGATCCGCCTTGTTTTGAATGTGTGAGATGTCACGCTTGATACTAATACTATTTGCTGCAACTGTTGTCGGGTGTACAGGTTCAGTGGGATTAGAAAACCAATACCATGCTGAAAGTGAATATTACGTTTCCTGCGCTCCCCATATCTTTTACTGCTACCGTAAATCTGATCTTATTTGTTACAGGGGATACCGTGTGATTACTGTTGACAGTCGTGAAGAAAATCCCGGAATGATTATAAAATGCCACTAATAGTTGCCGACATTTTGTATTTCAAAGCAGTTAAATAATATGTGCAAAAATTGAAAAAATTATGGTGTGCCGTTTGCACAATTCCAAGGAAATAAAAAAATGTAGAATTTTTTTCCTAATGGGCTTGCAAATTCTCAGCTAGACTCATATTCTCAACGGATTGTCTTTTTAGCAATTAAGTTTTTTTTAATTCTTTCTTAAATTTTAATACGGACAAGCCGCTAAAAGAAAATCACTTTTGAGATTTTCTGTTGGTATTCAGGTGAAAATGTCTAATGTCAGCCCGTATACGCGGGTTATCGCAGATTGTCTGCACTCACTCTCTGATGAAAAACAGGATGATTTTGTGTGCGACACAAAACAGGTGATACAGCTGCTGATTAACATGCTCCAAGGCAGAATGTTGGAGCATATTAAACAACGAGTAAGCAGCTATTATAAGATAGAGCAGGAAGCACTGAATGAAGAATTTTCAGTCTGCCTGATTGAAGTTTTTGCTGAAATATTTGGACTGTTTCGCAACAAGTTTGAAGAAACGCCCTGGCTGGTAAACGAAATTGCCAGGAGAATAGTTGAAGCTGAAACGAGGAATGGTTCAAAAACAGAAAGAAGCATCAACCAGATGTATCTTTCGATCTTCTGTAAATATTTTGAATACAAAAACATCGAAAAGATCATCTCAACCCTGCAAACTGATCCTCGTATACAGCGTGCGATAATTTCAGCAATTCCCTCCGCTGTACCTCCTAAGTCCCAGCAATTCACTACTTTTGCAAGAAACTGAAAATAATACCGTTTCTTTAAAAGAAATTTCCAGGAAAATAATTTCTACAACCGCTTAGGAACATTCAGGACCACAGCAGGTATTTGAAGCACAGACCTCTGTACAGGGGAATCTTCAGGCCAGTTCCAAAGCTTCAAGCATCTTAATCCCAATTTCATCCAGAGAATTTATTACATGTATTCCTGCTTCTCTTAATGCATTCATCTTTTCTTCTGCAGTTCCATGACCTCCGGAAATGATGGCACCGGCGTGTCCCATGCGTCGTCCGGGAGGAGCCGTTTGTCCGGCAATGAAACTGACTATCGGCTTAGTTACATTTTCTCTTGCAAAATCAGCCGCTTGTTCTTCTGCATCTCCTCCGATTTCACCAATCATTACTATTGCCTCAGTTTGTTCATCCTGTTGAAACAAACTCAGACAGTCAATAAAATTAGTCCCATTAACAGGATCACCACCTATACCGATACAGGTTGACTGACCTAAACCAGCACCGGTAATTTGACCTACTGCTTCATATGTCAAAGTTCCGGAACGTGAAACAATTCCAATACTTCCCTTTTGGTGAATAGCACCAGGCATGATTCCGATTTTAGATTGCCCTGGGGTAATTATGCCCGGACAATTAGGACCAATAAGCCGTGACCCCTTTTTGCGTACAAAATCAACTGCCTGTACCATATCCAATACTGGAACACCTTCAGTTATTGCCACAATCAAAGATATTTCAGCATCAGCTGCTTCCATTATGGCATCCGCGGCAAATGCCGGTGGAACCAGAATCATTGATGCATTTGCCGCTGTCGCTGTAACTGCATCATGTACTGTGTTAAATATCGGTACACCTTCAAAATCCTGTCCCCCTTTTCCGGGTGTAACTCCAGCCACAACGTTTGTACCATAATCTATACATCCGCGTGTGTGGAGCATTCCCTGTGCTCCGGTAATTCCCTGAACCAGAAGTTTGGTATTGCTGTCAATAAGAATGGACATGCGTTGCCTCTAAGTTATAGATCTAATAATTTGTGCTTTGATAGTGTAAATCGGTTTCAATTTTCATTAAAGGCAAAAGATCTGCTATTTTCTAATGATCATCACTGAAAAGTTGAACTCAGGAATTTATTTTTTTCAGAGATTATTTAATTTATATTTCCTGAGATAGAAATGCAGTAATGGACCTATCAGTAGAATGATTCCGGTTGAAACAAAAGCCCAAAACCAGGCATTGGCATTGTTATGACCTCCATATGCACTTAATACTATACCAAAACCGACCGGACCCAAAAATGAACCGATGAAACCGATACTTGAATGAACGGCTAAAGTTACACCGCGACTTTCGTCTGTAGCACTCTCAATTGCGCCTGTTGTTATTGAAGCAGATTCTCCTGTGACAAAACATCCATAAACCAGCACAATTGCAATCAGTAATGGGTCTGCCATACCAATACTTTTTCCTGCAACTATTGCCATGACTGCCGATAGTCCCATGATGCTGTATACAATACGTGTTCTGCCATAACGCATAGACAATTCATTGCCAATTACGCTGGCAGGCATTCCCAGCAGCACACCAAAGAATACAACCAGCGACGGCTGAATGTAAAATCCACAAGCCACAATCCATGAACGGAAGGCAAAAAGTTCATAATTATGGGTTGAGTAGCAGGCAATCCATCCCATCGCTCTTGGATTTCGCAGCACCGGTCTGAAATCCAAAGAACGAAGCCCTGAACGTTCTCCTACCTGGTTAGGACGATTTTCCAGAATTATCCACACTATCAGCATTGCTACTAATGCACAGGTCCCAGCAAACCAGAATGCTGTTTCCCATGCAAACCAGTTCTGTGTGTAACCTCCAATCAAGAAGGACAAAGCGCTGCCCACACCAAATGAGGAAGTATAAAACGATGTGGCACGCATTCTTGATTTACCTGATAAACGGTCAGTCAGAGCTTTAAGTCCGGGCATATATGTTCCAGCCAAACCAATTCCTCCTAATGTCCTGAAAATCATTGCAGTCCAGTATCCCTCTACAAACAGAGCGAAACCAACACAACTCAGGAGAGTCAACAAAGCGCCGCAGATGTAAATTTTTTTTGCGTCGATCCAGTCAGTGATGCTGACCAGAATCATCACAGAAACCATGTAGGCTCCATAATAAATTCCACTGATCCAACCCGCATCAACACTGTTAAGATTCCATTCGGAAAAGAAAAATGGGAGCATTGATGAAAATGTGAAAATACCCTGCATTAACAGCACCTCTGCAAGACAAGTCCAGAAAATTATTTGCACAGCAGATTTTTCTTGAATGATTGGCTTGGATTTCATGTGTTATTTGATCTGTTTTCTGAAGAAAAAAATGAGGCGGGATTGTAGCAAACTCCGGTAATTGAGTTTGTCCTGAAATTAACTCAAAGATCAGAGAAATGGTGTAGTGCTTAAGGCTGCTCAGCTGTAGTGCTGCACATTATTCCCTAATAGAATGCATTGATAATAGTGTCTTGGATTTTTTCAAGTAAGGTGCCGATGAATGCTGAATACTATTTTTTTCATGCAATACATAATAGCTGAAAAAATCCATTTTTTCAGATACGGTGAGATTAATCCTTCATCGAAAATGACACGGCCCTGTATACGCCTGTTAATAAAGTTAATAAGCCCGCTACTATTAATAACAGACAAATCGGCCGTGATAAATATTCCACTATGTCATAATGCACCATTTGCATTCCCTGGGCAAAATTCTGTTCACCAATCTTGCCTAAAATTATACCAAGTACAATTCCAGGTATCGAATAACCAGATCTTCTTAACAAAAACCCTATAATACCTGCACCAAACATGATCATCACATCAAGCACCAATCCTCTTCCAATATAAGAACCTATACTTGAAAGCAATAATATCATTGGCGCTAAAAACTGAAAGGGGATTTTTAGCAGATACAAGATAGTCTTTGTCTCAATTAAACCAATAAAGAGAATTGATAAATTTGCATAAAACATCGCTGAAAAAACTATCCAGATTAAATCAGGTGAATTATAAAATACCATTGGTCCTGGTTCCAGATCATGCATCTGGAATACTCCAACCATCAGTGCCGTCATGGCTCCACCAGGAAGTCCGAGTGCCAGTAATGGTATCATGGCTGCGCCTGTTGCAGCATTATTAGCAGTTTCTGATGAAATAACTCCTTCCAGTTTTCCTTTGCCAAACTCTTCTTTGTTCTTGGACCAGCGTACTGCTTCGCCATAACCCATAAATGCCGCAAGTGTTGCACCTATTCCTGGAAGTATACCGCAAAAGAAACCAACCAGAATTGATCTGACTACCGCGATTTTATTGATCCAAAGTTCTAAAATAGTAGGAAAATCAAAACTCAGTTCAGGAGCTACAAATTTTCCTATAGCTTTTTTTTCTGCCTGTACAAATATTTCAGAGACAGCAAAGAAACCTAAAATTGCTGGTACGAACGCAATGCCGGCAGCAAGGTCGGCAAAACCGAAATTGTAGCGATTGATCCCACCCACTGGGTCCTGACCGATTGTGGCAATTAGTAATCCGCATAATACGGAGATCCAGCCTTTCCAGATTGTTCTTCCTCCTACTGAAGAAGCCACTGCCAGACCAAAAAAAACCAGTGCAAAAATTTCGGGTGGTCCAATATTGGAAATCGCCCAGTTTGCCAGTGGTTCAGTGGCTGCCATCATTACTACTGCAGAACTAACTCCACCAATTGCGGAACACAAAACTGCAGCTCCAACAGCTTTCCCTGACTGACCGTTACGAGTCATGGGGTATCCGTCGAATGAGGTTGGGGCATTTTCCGGCGCACCTGGGATATTGAACAGAATTGCCGTGATTGCTCCACCATAAGTGCCTGTACAGTAAATCACCGCAAAAAGCATAACACCTTGAGCTGGATCAAAATTAGCCGTGAATGGTAGCAAAATGGCAGCTAGTGTCAGCATGCTGACCCCGGGAATAGCGCCAAATAACATGCCGCCGATTACTCCAAAAATAAAGATTCCAATGGAAAAAGGATCTCCAAACAGAGCAACACTTCCGGCAATAAAGTTATCAATCATAAATTTGGATTAAAAACTAAAGGATTGATGCAACTTGGTGTTCAGTGTCAGCATGAGAGCGCTGAAATCATAGAATGGTGAAACATTGCCTTGCGGCAGCGGGGCGTTCAGCAAAACCATGAAGAGCAAGATAATCAGGAAATAAATAAATACTGTATTTGCTAATATCCATTTTATCCTTTTTTCTCCCAGGAGCATTATCACGAAGGCAATAAAAAACGGTGTGGCAGAATAAAAACCCACCGGCTTGAGAGACAATGCGTAAAGAAACGGAAGCATTAAGATCGCAATCAGTTTCTGGGCAGAACGAAAACTGTTATACTTTATATCTTCATCATCGTCAGTTATACCTATTCGTCCTTTTTGTGCTTCAGATCCTTTTTTGTAAAGCTGAAGAAAATTACCAAGCACAACAGCCAACAGTATGGCCAAAATTACTCTTGGCCATCCAGTAGCACCGAAAATATATATTTCAATCTCCTGGTTAAACTCGAATGAAAAACCAAAAAAGACCGCGACAATGACTATCCAGACACAGGTCTCAACAATATGAGAAGTCTTTAACTTACTCATTTCAATACACTAATTTATTAATTAGGAATAGTGTCCGGAAGAAAACTCCGGACACTAATTAGAAATGTTGTTTCAGAACAATATATTCAGATTGTAATTATTTTACATCAAGACCCATTGCTTTATATACATCTCTGTATTGAGCAATGGAACCCCTAATTAGTTCTCTGGCACCAGCGGTATCCCTGTAACTATCTATCACAGTCATGAATTTGGATTCATTGAATTTCTGATAGCTGTCCTGGCAATATCCTCGCTGAAATGCCCATTGAAGCCATTTCACACGATCAGCCGGTGCATTAGCGTGTACGTAAAATCCTCTGAAACGTAGAAGCGGCTCAAAAGTCATTCCCATTTCCCTGTGACTAGGAACATCTGCAAAGACGGATGGTCTTTCATTAAAAATGGTCAGGATCGGCTTGAATTTGCCTGCATCAAGAAACTTTCTGACATCACCTGGCTGCTCAAATAGAGCATCAACCTGACCGCCCAGAAGCGAACCATAACGAGGTGCACCCTTATCAAAGGATATCTGCTGTATTTTCAATCCCGCAGCTTCTGTAATGAATTTCATCGTTACACGCTCCATCGAACCTTCTTTAGATACGTTGGCGATGGTTGACTTGCCGTTTTGAGCTTTGACCCATTTAACATATGATTGCCAGTCATTGTAGCGAGTTTCATTTGTACGGATATAAATCTGCGAAAATGTAACTTGTGAGATAACCAGCGGTATCAAGTCAACTGCCGGGTTTGGTCTGCTTGAATCCAAAGCATGTGCAGATGAAGCATCATCAATATGCTCCAGCACCGTATAACCGTCTGCGGGAGCAGACATATATGCTGTCATTCCAACGGTTCCTGAACCACCTGGTTTGTGGTCACGGTTAATGCTTACACCGCTATGACCGGTCACAGCTTCTGCCATGGCAGCTGCTATCTGTCCTGAACCTCCAGCAGGTCCATAAGGGACAATCATGGTTAACGCACGACTGGGAAACCCTGAAGGTTTAGCCATGCTTGTCTGTTTGTTTTTGCATTCGAATGCAGCACTGGCAGTACCGGCCATGAAAAAGCTCAGTGCTGTTGCAAATCCAAAAGCAGCTATTTTATTAAAATATCCTGTTTTCATTTTGTCTCCTTTTAAAATTAACAAGATAGAAATAATCTTCACTTCATTGCGAAGATTAACGTGGAAATATAGCTTATTTAATAATTATGTCAAGTACAAAAATATAAAATAACAAATTCCTTAAAATCTCATGCTTAATAATTGTAGATGCCTTAGAATATGTTTCTTTTGCTTTGAGATTTAAATGAATCTGGTATTCGATATGTTATGGCTTAATGACATTTTATAGTTTATGCTGCTGAAAAATACGATGTATCATACACTCAAATCAGTTTTCTATCTGAAATAATACATCAATTCAACCTGAATGGGACTCAAAAGAAGTGTTTGATACTATAACAGCAATAGTAATTTTTGGTGCTGTACTTCTTTCCGGACTGCTGAAAGGAATTATCGGAGTCGGTTTTCAAACAGTTGGTCTTGCATTTTTAACAATAATTACCAACTTGCCAAACGCGATTTCATTGTTGTTAATACCTTCCCTTGTTACAAACATCTGGCAGGCTGCAGTTGGCAGAGAATTTTTCAAGGTACTACTCCGACTTTGGCCGCTGATACTGACGGCGAGCACGACGGTATGGTTAGGAACAATAGTACTGACGAGTGTAGCCCTCTCATTTCTTACTGCCCTGTTAGGGGTTGTCTTAATATTGTACTCCGCGTTAAATCTCTCAGGGCTCAGATTTGAAGTAAAACCAAAACATGAATGGTGGATTGCACCATTAATTGGCTTTGTTAACGGTATACTTACTGGAATGACAGGTATATTTGTAGTACCATGTGCGTTTTATTTTCAGGCAATTGGACTCAGCAGAGACACATTGATACAGTCAATGGGGATATTATTCACCGCATTGACCATTGTACTAACAGTTTCACTGCAAACTCACAACATTCTAACACTGGAACTTGCAGGTTGGTCTGCGATGGCAATAGTGCCGGCAATTCTTGGTGTGCTGCTGGGGCAGTTTATCAGACATAGAATTTCAGAAAATGTTTTTAATAAATTTTTCTTTATCAGTCTGATTTTTCTAGGCAGCTTTATAACCTTCAATGCATTTTAAAATTACATGAAACTGCAGTATTCATATATTTCTCCTTTAGTGATCTTTTTAACATGTTCACTATTTTCGGTTATCGAATGATGAAATGAGGGTTGGAGTATCTCAGATAAGAATATGTTCAAATTACATGTTGGGAAAAAAATTGTTAAGCATACATTCTTTTGTATAAAATAATTACTCAGTGGAATTAACTACATAACTTAATTAACTCCGGATAATCCATATTACAAAAAGATTTCCGAACTCAGTCGAAAAAAAATGAGCCAAATATCAATTAAAAACATAGTAGAGCGAGCACAGGCGGCACAATCTGAATTTGAAGCAGCTGGACAGGAAGATGTTGATGAATTAATTGTCGGACTCGCGTGGGCTATACTTGAACCTGAAACCAACCGTTCGCTATCCAAACAGGCTGTTCTGGACACAGGCTTGGGAGATGCGGAGGACAAGATCACCAAGAACCACCGCAAAACACTGGGTTTGCTGAGGGACTTACAGAACGCGCCCTCAGTGGGGGTAATTCGTGAACTTCCGGAACAAGGGTTGGTGGAAATCGCCAGGCCGGTCGGTGTTGTCGGAGCAATCGTCCCTTCTACCAATCCAATTGCCACTCCGCTAAACAAAACCCTGAACGCCGTCAAGGGCCGTAACGCGATCATCCTCTCCCCTTCCCCAAAAGGAAATGCGATCTGCGAACGGGTGGTGGATTTGCTGCAAGAAGTTTTGCGCCAGCATGGGCACCCGGAAAATCTAATTCAAAAAATGCCCTCTCCAGTCAGCTTTAAGGCCACTCACGAGCTGATGCAGCAAGTGGATCTGCTGGTGGTTACTGGGGCACAAATCAACGTCCGAGCGGCTTACAGCAGTGGTACTCCTGCAATCGGTGTAGGGGCTGGTAACGTATCCGTGATCATAGATGAAACCGCCGACCTCCCCTCAGCCGCCCGCAAGGTTGTAGCATCGAAAACTTTTGATAACGCCACCAGCTGCTCCTCAGAAAACAGCCTGGTGATCGTGGATGAAGTATATGAACAAGCCATTACAGCATTACAAGCCGAGGGCGGTGTGCTGCTTAATCCTGAGGAAACACAAACATTGCGGGACAACTTATGGATGAAGAGAGAACTCAACCCCAACCTGATTGCAAAATCCGCTTCAGAGATTGCCGCAGCAGTTGGTTTTCAACGTCCGGATATGGCGAATGCCCGGATGCTGTTGGTTGAAGAAACCGGAACCGGTTACGAGTATCCATTTTCCGGAGAAAAACTCAGTCCGGTATTGACTTTATACCGTGCCGCAAATTTTGATGCTGCATGCCGACAAGTCAGGGAGATTTACGATTTTCAGGGCAAAGGACATTCAGTAGGTTTGCATTCAATAGACGAATCGCGTCCAATGCAAATAGGTTTGAATCTTCCCACCTGCCGAGTGATTGTAAACCAGGCGCATTGTTTTGCGACTGGTGGAAGTTTTGATAATGGACTACCATTTTCACTTTCAATGGGCTGCGGCACATGGGGCGGAAACAGTATCAGTGAAAATCTGAATTATCGACACTACCTCAACATTGTCCGCATTGTCCGGCCCATCACTCCGGCAGAACCCAGCGTTGAGGACATTTTTGGCTCATACTGGGCTAAGCATGGTCGTTAAGCATTAAAACCAAATCACAGAAACACAATATCTTTTTTACCAAAAGTCGTGAATCCCGCAGGACATACCATTCGAAGTTTGATTGACCAACACGCGGAATCCATTCCGGAGCAGCAGTATGTGGTATATCCTGATTCCGGAAGCAAATATACATGGAAAGAATTTCAAGCTCGAATTCAATCTGTTACGTGTTATTTATCCGGTAAAGGACTAACTCGCGACGTACCTGTAGCAGGTTTACTTGGCAATGGACAAACCGCGTTGGAATTATTTCTGGGAGGAATGTACGGTGGGTTTCAGGTTTTTCTGGCGAATCCGTTGTCCGGAAGAGATATCTTAGCGTATGTGATTGAACATTCAGACACAAGAATTCTCTTCACTGCACCACAATATGAAGAATTAGCAGAACAGGCACTATCTCAACTTTCAAATAAACCTGAAATCATACTGACTCAACCGGATAATCTTCCGGTATGGGATAAAGCTGTTCCGGATGAAAAAGTTATAACACATCTGCCACAACCTGAAGAAAAGGCCCTGCTGATTTACACTTCCGGAACAACCGGGCGTCCAAAAGGAGTTATCCATACACATGAAAGCCTGCTTTATGGTGGATGGAATACTGAGGTGGCTCATGAACTGACTCCCGCTGACAACAGCTTATGTGTATTGCCGCTCTATCACATCAACGCACAGGCGGTTTCAGTGATGGGCACACTAGTGAGCAGTTCCGGACTGGTAATGCCCCAACGCTTTCAGGCATCAAAATTCTGGTCATGGGTAATTGATGAGGAATGCACATGGTTCAGTGTTGTTCCAACTATACTTTCCTACTTGATGAATGTTGAAGAAGACGACAAACTTAAATCTCAATTGAATAATGTTCGTTTCGGACGCTCTGCCTCAGCCGCTTTACCTCCTGCTTTGCACAAAGCATTTGAAGCACGGTTCGGACTTATAATTGTTGAAACAATGGGCATTACTGAAACAGCCGCTCCCTTGCTATCAAACCCACTTGATCCGAAACTGCATAAACTTGGCTCTCCGGGAATTGCTTATGGTAACAAGGTAAGAATTGCCGACGCTGAGGGAACTGTTGCGTCTACAGGTGAGGAAAGCGAGGTTCAGGTTCGGGGACGGAATGTGATGCAAGGATATTTAAAAAATCCTGATGCCACCAAAGATGCATTTACACCAGACGGATGGTATCGTACAGGCGATCTAGGGAAGATGGACTCAGACGGGTATGTATTTGTCACCGGTCGTCTCAAAGAACTTATTATAAAAGGCGGAGAAAATATTTCTCCACGTGAGATTGATGATGTGCTGTACCGCCACAAAAGTGTAATGGAAGCAGCGGCGTTCCCACTTCCGGATGATAATTACGGACAAACAGTCGCAGCCGCGATTGCTCGGAGACCTGGGGAAAATGTTGATGAAATGGAACTAAGAAAACTATGCACTGAATCCATCGGTGAATATAGAGCACCTTCCCAATACTTTTTCCTCGATGAACTTCCAAAAGGACCATCAGGAAAAATCCAGCGCCTCAAACTCGCAGACAAATTCTCTGATCCCAAGCAGCAAATTTAACGATTATCAGCTTTTGCTTACATTAGATTGAAAGTATTGCTATACATCAATCCGTTGTATGTTTAGATAATTTAATGAGTTATTACAGTAGAATATCCTCTGAATTCTATTAAAAAGTGTAACAGAGAGGAATTATACTTTTGGGTCTGTAGCTTGTGATTGTTTGAAATCCTCCTTGCGGATTCCGTATTTAGTGAGAAGTTTATGAAGTTGTCTTGTTGTGATTCCTGCAGTTTCCGAAGCACAGTTAATGCGTCCTTTATGCACTGTTAACAATTCCTTCAGATACTGTCGTTCAAGATGTTCCAGCCCCTGACGGCGCACTTCCGCCAGAGGCTGATTGATATCCATAACAACTTCAGCCGTGTTGTTAATTCCGGCAAATAGTTCCTGTGGGAAGCTTTCGGCTCTGAGAACAGAGGATGTTTCCAGAATGTAGGCCCGTTCGATGACATTTTCCAATTCACGGATATTTCCCGGCCATGAATATTCCTTAAGCGCCTTGACCACCAGTGGATCTACATCCTCAATTTCCTTAAAATAGTGCTTGTTGAACCAGTCAATCAAATAATCAATCCAGTCCGGAATGTCCTCTGAACGCTGCTGCAGGGATGGGATTTCTAGTGGGAAAACACTTAGTCGATAATAAAGATCTTTGCGGAACAGACCTTGATCACACATTTCCTGCAGGTCCGAGTTGGAAGCAGCTATTACCCGTACATCTGCTTCAATCGAGGATTCACCACCAACACGCTGAAAAATACGATCCTGTAGTACCTGCAGAAGCTTAATCTGCATGGTTGAGGAGATCGTATTTATCTCATCAAGAAATATCGTCCCTTTTTGCGCGTTGTCGAATCGACCCAGTTTACGTTTAACTGCGCCTGTAAATGCTCCTTTTTCGTAACCGAACAATTCACTTTCAGCCAAAGTATCCGGTAATGCTCCACAATGTACATGAACAAATGCCTCATTTTTTCTACTGCTGTGCTGGTGTATGAGTTTGGCTACTGTGCCCTTTCCTACCCCGGTATCGCCCAAAAGCAAAACAGTTGTTTTTGTGGGGGCAACAGATTTGACTTTTTCAAAAGTCTGACGCATTTGCGGACTTCTGGTATTGACTTCTTTCAATACATCCGGACTCCAAAAGTCGTCATGCGCCGGACTGTCTGCTGTCAGTGGACGTCTATTTCGAATTGACACAATCTCACCGGCTTCAATCAATATTTACATGCTTACCATATATTCTCAGGTAATAGCATGTGACAACGCTTCATTTTCAGCAACTACCCAGCCAAGCCCAAGTGATTCCATCTTTCTTAGTGAAGGGTGTCCTGTCTCCACATCCCAATCGCATAAGCGGTAGTAATCTTCCAAGGCAACTTCCCATTCTCCCTCATCTAAAACGTAGCCATCAGATCTGCCTCCTTCAAGGGGTCGTTTGAACATCTTCTTCGGAAGAGTGTCAGACTCTCTGCCTACTCCTTCTCTTGAATTAAAAGCCCTCAACATGTTGAGACGACGTTCGCCTACTTCCAGAATCTCTTTCATATCAACATCCCATCCCATAACTGCATTAACGGTTTTTACCAGTTCTTCAGGGCTGTACAGCTGAAACGAGGCTCCAAAAACAAAAGCACATACAGAAAGGCTGTCCACGGCACTGGACAAATGCTGGGTGATCATGGCGAAGCGCATCATTTCTTTGTTAAGCGCCAATTTCTCCTGTGGATTAGTCAGGCCGATTTCCTTCATGCGTTCAGGATAAGCTTTGTAACCCGGATCATGTTCACTGGATTCATGATCTGCCCCAAAAGGATTTGCTGCGTAAATAACACTCAGGCTGCGCTTTACCTGCGGCATATGTGCTGGTGCTTCCTGACCTTTACTTGTAATTAAATAATCTTCAGTTCCACGTCCAATGATTTCTGCTGCCTTTTTTGAACCCTCGGCCAGTATCTCTCCGAAACCTTCACGATTGGCTATCATTTCCGTAATTTTTGCCATTGCTTCAGCATTGCCGTATTGCAGCTCGATTCCTCCTGTATCTTCTGCTGTTATTTTACCTTCTTCCCAGCATTCCATGGCCCACGCAATAGTTGCCCCGCATGAAATCGTATCCATGCCGTACATGTTGCAAAGCGCGTTGGCGTGTATAATCGCGTCCATGTCGCTGATTCCGCAATAACTCCCAAATGTCGCAAGTGTTTCGTATTCCGGACCTCCGTATTTTGCATCCGTCTTAAACGGTCCTTCATCAATTTGTGCAACACGTTTGCATTTGATTGAACAGCTGAAACAAGTATCTCTGCCAAAACGATTCTGGTCATCTTTTTCATGACCCCTGAGATGCTCATTGTAAAGTTTGAGTCCATCAATTTCTTCATGTTTGTCAAAGTTGCCGCTATTGAAATTATAAGTCGGCAAACCCCCGGCTTTGTGCTGAGGAGTAGTTACCCCGGGAGTTCCATATTTTCCAAAACCATCCATCCCCGTAGGTTCTAAATTAACCTTGGCCAGCTTCTGGATCTCTTTAAATTTTTCAGGGTTAGAGACAGCAGGTTTCATTTTCCCTCTGACTACAACAGCTTTAAGGTTTTTTGATCCCATCACAGCACCCATTCCGGTACGACCATTTGCGCGGTTGCTCATACTGATCAGTGCGGAGAACCGAACAAGATTCTCTCCTGCAGGACCAATCTGCAAAACCTCGATTCGCTTATCGTCCAGTTCTTCTTTAAGTTTATCTTCAGCATCGCCGGTAGTAAGCCCCCACAAATGTCCGGCATCACGCAGTTCGGCCTCTCCGTGATGCATCCAAAGATACACCGGTTTTGGAGATTTACCCTTGATTATCACTGCATCAAATCCTGAAAATTTCATTTCAGCTGGAAAATATCCGCCACCTTGTGCGTCTCCGATACATCCGGTAAGTGGTGATTTTGCTACCGAAGTCAGACGACTTTGTCCGGAAACAGGTGTCCCTGTTAGTACTCCTGTGCATAAAGCAAGAACATTGTCCGGACTAAAAGGATCAACTCCTGCTGGAGTTTCTTTAAGAACATAGTGTAAGCCCATCGCACTTCCTCCCATATAGGTGCGATAAAACTTCTCATCCGGTTCTTCAATTTCCAACTCACCTTTTGTCAAATTAACATGTAAAACTTTTCCTGTATAACCGTAAGGCATATTTTTCTCCTACTTCATATTTAACATTTAAAACTATCCTCCACTGATAATAGAGAAGACAAGTACCTCATCTCCGTCAATAAGAACATGATCAAGACCTTTTTCCTCATCACCATTGACTGCTACAACCACTTTGCGCTTGATTTGAAGTTTTTGCAGCATATCGGCAATGGTTGATTCATCATTCAATTTCAATGCAGTTTTACCTCTGTCAGAATCCGGCAGATAATCTACCAAAGGGCCCATTAATTCAAGATTTATTTTCATATTATATCCTCAAATTAAAATAAAAACTTTTGGCAAAATGCAATAGAAATCAGTCATTGATTCCTCCCATGCAAAGATATTTTATTTCGAGGTAGTCATCGATACCATATTTGGAACCTTCTCTTCCTGTTCCTGACTCCTTGACTCCTCCGAATGGTGCGACTTCGGTTGAAATAATTCCTTCATTTACACCAACAATTCCATATTCCAGCCCCTCAGATACTCTCCATATCCGGCCAATATCTCTACTGTAAAAATATGCAGCTAAACCAAATTCAGTGTCATTTGCCATTTCAATCGCTTCTTCTTCTGTTTCAAATTTGAATACAGGTGCCATTGGTCCAAATGTTTCTTCTTTTGCTACCATCATTTCTTTTGTTACTCCGGATAGTACTGTTGGTTCGTAAAATGTCCCGCCCAGTTTATGCCGCTGTCCGCCAGCAAGAAGTTTTGCACCTTTTGAAATGGCATCCTCGACATGGCTTTCAACTTTTGTAACAGCAGCTTCATTAATCAACGGACCTTGTTGGGCACCATCTTCAAAACCGTCAGCCACTTTTATATTTTTAGCTGCATCTGCCAACATTCCACAAAATTTATCATAAACCTTGCTTTGCACCAGAATTCTATTCGCACAAACACAGGTTTGACCGGCATTCCGAAACTTGCTGGCCAGAGCTCCTGGAATAGCTGCTTCCAGGTCAGCGTCGTCAAATACAATAAACGGAGCATTACCTCCCAGTTCAAGTGCAAGCTTTTTGACGGTACCGGAACACTGTTTCATCAGGAGTTTTCCAACTCCGGTAGAGCCGGTGAAACTCAATTTTCTCACAATTGGATTGCCTGTAAATTCACCACCAATTTCCACAGCATCACCTGTAATTGTGCTTAATATTCCCGGAGGTACACCGGCACGTTCAGCAAGTTCACACAGTGCAAATGCTGAAAACGGTGTGTCCGGAGCCGGCTTTATGACCATTGGGCAGCCTGCAGCCAATGCAGGACCAGCTTTCCTGGTGATCATTGCCGCAGGGAAATTCCATGGTGTAATAGCAACTGTTACGCCGATGGGCTGCATGATTACAACAATACGCTTATCAGTTGCATGTGAAGGAATTGTATCCCCATATAATCGTTTTGCTTCTTCTCCAAACCACTCCAGAAAATTTGCCGCATAAGCTATTTCTCCACGGGATTCGGCGAGCGGTTTACCCTGCTCTGCAGTCATAAGACGTGCAAGATCCTCTTGATTTTCCATCATCAATTCAAACCATCTACGCATTATAACAGCACGCTCCTTGGCTGTTTTAGAACGCCATTTTGGCCATGCATTGTTTGCTGCTTTAATTGCACGTTTTGCCTCTGCAGCGCCACAATTTGGTACTGTACCTAAAACATTGCCGTTTGCAGGATTGGTAATCTCGGTAGATTCTCCACTGTCTGCATCCGCCCATTTGCCATCAATATACACCTGCTGACGAAATAAAGTGGCATCTTTCATTCCGATTGATTTAACTGTATTACTGGCGCTGACTGACATTTGTTCCTCCTATCACTGTGTTAAACTTACCATCAAACCTTATTTAATAATAACATCTGTAGTTTGAAATATATATACGCATTGTCCATTCTAATGAATATGAAATGCAAGATATTTTACTGTATTTGCTATTATTTCAATTTTTGACTGTTATTACTTTACACTATAAACAATTGGGAGTGTACATCAGCTATTAGTTGATTAGAATTTACTTATAATTCTGTTATAATCTACTTAAATACATAAATGAAAAAGCTGTTTTAGCTGCTTTCTGAACTACTTGGAAATTGATAAATAAATCTCCTGAACAAGCTATCCCTTCAATTGGAGATTCTCAGAAAGATAAAACTCTCCACTGTCCATCATGCGGCGAAAACAAATTTAATGTTATTCCATTAACCGGCAAGGATGGTGAACAATTCATCAGAATTCTCTGTCAAAAATGTGGTGAGCATATATTTTTTCAGACTCCCGATACTTTCAGCAAATCAATCGAACTTGATAATGCTGGTGATGCATGGGAAACAAAGAATTACAGTTACATTCAACAAGAATGGGAAGAATGGCTTCGATGGAAACAGAAACACCTGGTGCAAGTTTCCTCAAGCAGATCTTATTTATCGAAATACACTCAATTGCTTTTAGCACTCATTTTTACTGGAAGTATCTTATTTTTTATCCTAGAACGCTGGCATCTGCTTGATCCGGTTTTTGAAAACCCCGAGAAAAGGCAAAATTATATTACAGAGTTAGCTGAGCAGCTATTGGAAGTCCCATGTTTTCCATCCATCATGAAAATCAAGATCAGAACTGTACCGATTCATTATACAAGAGAGCGTCCAGTGCATCAGAATTATATCCAATATGGAGAAGCAGGAATATACTGGGGTGAAGAACAAATAAAAATTCACCGCTCAAACTTCTGGTTTTTTGGATGGCCCAAAAAAAACCAATTAATGAATACTCTGGTTCACGAACTGCGGCACAGAAGCAGTCCCGGACTTGGCCACAACAGCACCTTTTATAAATTGGTTGAAAAAGATATGCAGTGTGTGCTTGATTACATATCTGCTGTTGAACATAAATGAGGCTTAATTTGCAGCTGTGCGTATGTTGATCTTAAATTTAAGTTAAATCCGTGTACTAATTCTTTACTGTTTAAATCTGCTTTTATTTTGTTCAATGCCTCATTCTTGAACAAAACCAACTTCTTTAATTTTCGGCAAACTGAATTTCAGGAAGTTGAAATAGATCCACTCTGAATTTCAATTCCTGCAATAATTTATTTCAATTTTTAGTTGACATCAGCTGGCTGTTGCGTTATTTTTTTCGGACTTTAATTCATTTACCAGTCTCAACTGGTGAAATTATTTTGCAATGATAAGGAGGAATAATGAGGAAACTCTTTTTATGGACAGTAAGTCTTGGTGTGCTGATTATCAGTCAGGCAGCTATGGCTGATACAGTCAAAATCGGTTTTGTCACTACACTAACCGGAGGTGCAGGGGCAATAGGGAACGATATGCGGGATGCTGTTGAGCTGGCACTCGATCACCTGGGCCGCAAAATGGGAAGCTCTGATGTGAAAATGTTTTATGAAGACGACACATTTAAACCTGATGTTGGAAAGCAAAAAACTGAAAAATTGGTCAAAAAAGACAAAGTTCATTTTGTCACCGGTTATATTTGGAGTCATGTACTTCTGGCTTCGCGTAATTCAGTTGTGGGCAAAGGTCCGTTCATGATTACTTCCAATGCTGGACCAGGGCCGGTTGCCGGAAAACTTTGCCATGAGGATTTTTTCTCAACATCATGGCAAAATGACCAAACAACTATGGCAATGGGTGAGGTACTGAACCAGCTGGGGATTAAAAATCTTTACATAATGGCCCCAAATTACGCTGCTGGTAAAAGCATGGTAGCCGGAGTTTCACGCACTTTCAAAGGAAACATTGTTGGTAAAGATATGACCAAGTTTCCGGCACAGCTTGATTTCTCCGCGGAACTTGCGAAGGTTCGTGCAGCTAATCCTGACGCTGTGTTTGTCTTTTATCCGGGTAAACATGGCATGCAGTTTTTCAAGCAGTATTCACAGGCAGGTTTGAAAGGCTCAGTTCCATTATATTCTGCTTTCACAGTTGATTCCTTAAGTCTTCCTCGTTTAAAAGATTTGGCTTCTGGAAGTTTAATGACCCAGTTCTGGGCTCCGGATTTGGATAATCCGGTAAATAAACGCTTTGTTGCTGATTATCGCAAAAAGACTGGTCGATATCCGACTTTCTATGCCGCACAGTCTTATGACACTATCATGCTGATCAACAGCGCTGTCACAGCTGTAGGTGGTGATTTGTCCAATAAGTCGGGTATGCGTGCAGCTATGCGTAAAGCGGATTTCCCATCAATACGTGGACCATTTAAATACGGTAACAACCATTTCCCAATTCAAAACTTTTATTTACGTAAGGTAATTAAAGATTCTGAAGGAAATTTTACTACCAGTATTGAGAAAACCGTTTACACAAATCATCAGGATCCATACGCAAAGGATTGCAAGATGTCCTGGTAAAATTTCTGTTTTTGGAGGGACTTCGTGTCCCTCCATGTCTTTGCCCCTCCATCCTCAATTCAATCCTGAAAAAATTAATGTCAAAATTTAATCAGACAAATCATCTCCACGGAAAAGTCTAATTTTGAACTGACTTTATTACTATGTAAAGATGATAATATCTATGTATTGTCTTCCTGCCAAATAGTCATATTGAAATAATCACCCAAATTTACAATAGGTTCATGTGAACTGGATTCTGCTTCTGGAGCAAACCCTGAACGGTTTACAATTAGGTATTTTATTGTTTCTGCTTGCCGCAGGATTAACGCTTATATTTGGAATCATGGACCTTATCAATCTGGCACATGGTTCACTCTACATGATGGGAGCATACTTTGCTGCGACTTTTACACAATGGACAAACTCATTCTTTCTTGGGGTTTTGCTCACATTGCCTGCCTGCATGTTATTCGGCATTATAGTGGAAAGCATTGCTTTAAGAAAGCTGTACACCCGCAGCCATCTGGATCAGGTATTGGCAACCTTCGGCCTAATATTATTTTTTAATGAACTAGTCAGACTCATCTGGGGACCAATCGGACTTGATATCCCTTTACCAGATATACTAAATGGCAGTGTAGAACTTTTTTTCGGCATCCGATATCCAGCCTTTCGTCTAGTTATCATCTTTGCAGGTATCACCGTAGCATTATTGCTTTATTTGCTTGTTTCCCGGACAAAAATTGGAATGCTTATCCGTGCAGGAGCAAGCAACCGTCAAATGGTTAGCGCCCTGGGAGTAAACATAAACCTTCTTTATACTATTGTCTTTGGCTTGGGATCGGCACTGGCAGGATTGGCAGGCTTAATGGCCGCCCCAATCATGACAGTAGAAATAGGGATGGGTGAAGGTATATTGATTGTTACCTTTGTGGTTATTGTAATTGGTGGAGTTGGATCAATTCGAGGTGCATTTGTTGCGGCTCTTTTAGTTGGATTTATCGATACTGTAGGGAGATCATTCCTGCCGGACATTTTAGGTCTGTTTGTTTCCAACGATGTCGCTGATACCGCCGCGCCAGCCATTTCTTCCATGCTGATTTATGTTCTGATGGCGCTCATTTTGGCAATAAGGCCACAAGGGCTTTTCCCACCTAAAGGAGTTTAGATGAACTGGTCCCCGCGTTTTGCTTTAATAAGCCTGTTAATGATTGGATTGGGAGCAGTACCATTAATCGCTGACGCAATAGATGAACCTTTTTATACAGTTTTGTTTTCCAGAATGTTAATTCTTTCAATAGGGGCAGTTAGTCTTAATTTGATATTAGGATATGGGGGGATGGTTAGTTTTGGACATGCTGTTTATCTGGGAATTGGGTCATATGTTGTAGGAATTGGCACATTGCACGCTGTGGAAGATGGAGTGACGTGGATGGGAGACGGATTTATTCACATGGCCGTTGCAGTTTGTGCGTCTGCAATAGCAGCACTTTTTATTGGAGCTATTTCACTGCGTACTCGCGGGGTATATTTCATTATGATTACTCTGGCGTTTGCGCAGATGTTCTATTTCATTGCTGTAGGTAACGAAAGCTATGGAGGTGATGATGGACTTAGCCTTTATATGCGAAGCGACTTTTCGGGTTTGCTAGACCTATCTAATGACAACACACTCTATTACCTTAACTTTGGATTTTTGATTATCACGTTGTATTTATCACATCGTTTAATCAAATCTCGTTTCGGCATGTTGATTCGTGGAGCAAAATCGAATGAACAAAGAATGAGATCCATTGGTTTCCCCGTTTTCCGTTACCGTCTTGTAGCTTTCATTCTTTCCGGAGCAATTTGCGGGTTAGCCGGAGTGTTGTCCGCAAATCAAACTGATTTCGTCAGTCCTTCCGTAATGCATTGGACTCGTTCCGGAGATTTGATCATTATGATTGTTTTAGGAGGAATGGGAACTCTTTTCGGACCTGTTATCGGTGCAGTCGCATTTCTATTTTTGGAAGAATTCCTCTCAGAATTCACTGAATACTGGCAAATATTTTTTGGGCCATTACTTGTGCTGGTGGTAATTTTTGGACAAGGCGGAATTGATGGCATTCTTGTTAGACTGGATAATTGGTGGAGCAAAAGCTCTCTGTCTAAGCAGAAACAATAATGAAAAAATGTTAGTTGTAAAATCACTTAAAAAATCATTTGGAGGCTTACTTGCCATAGATGATCTTTCTTTTCAGGTAGAGACTGGGAAAATACACGCAGTAATAGGGCCTAATGGTGCTGGGAAAACCACATTAATCAGTCAGTTAAGTGGAGAAATAAAGCCAGATTCAGGCACTGTTTTGTTTGATGGCATCGAAATCTCGGGCATGCCTGTACATCTTCGTTCCGCTCTCGGTTTAGCCCGTTCATTTCAAATTACCAACATATTTCTTGATTTGAAAACACTGGACAATGTTGCGCTTGCTGTACAGGCTCATGCAGGACATTCTTTTCATTTCTGGCAAGACGCCGGCAAAGATCAGAAACTCAGACTGCCTGCCCTTGAATTTTTGCAACAGGTTGGTTTGGGAAAGCGGGCTGAAACTGTAGCGGGACAACTATCTCACGGTGAACACCGTCAACTTGAAATCGCAATGGCATTGGCAACACGTCCAAAATTGCTGCTTCTTGATGAACCAATGGCAGGAATGGGACCCAAAGAATCATCTGCCATGGTAGAAATACTTCAGGGCTTGAAAGGCAAATTAACCATTTTGCTGATAGAGCATGACATGGATGTGGTTTTTACTTTGGCAGACAGCATCACAGTTCTTGTCAATGGGCGGCTGATTGCCACTGATACACCTGCAGCAATACGGCAGCATCCGGAAGTAAAAGCTGCCTATCTTGGAGAGGAGGACTTTGATACTTGAAATTAATAAAATGGAAACTTCCTATGGTCAAAGTCAAGTGCTGTTCGGTATCGACCTGAAGGTAAATGAAAGTGAGGTGGTAACATTGCTTGGACGCAACGGAATGGGTAAAACGACCACTATCAATTCGATTATGGGGTTGGTTAAAGTTAAATCTGGTGAGGTTATTTTTGTAGGTGATCCAGTCCAAAAATGGCCCTCACATAGGGTAGCAAGGTCTGGAGTAGGACTTGTTCCGGAGGGACGTCAAATATTTCCGAATTTGAGTGTGTATGAAAATCTGGTGGCAACTGCAGCAAACAGATTCAAAAACAAGAATCCCTGGACACTTGATCGGGTTTTTAAATTATTTCCGCGTCTGACTGACAGATTAAATAATATGGGGAATCAGTTATCCGGAGGTGAACAGCAGATGCTTTCAATAGGCAGGGCCTTGATGACAAACCCACGGCTATTGATTTTGGATGAGGCCACAGAGGGACTTGCACCTTTAATTAAAATGGAAATTTGGGATTGTTTAAGGGGTTTGAAATCATCCGGACAATCTATCCTTGTGGTAGATAAAAATATTGCGGCACTCACAAAACTTGCCGACCGCCATTATATCATGGAAAAAGGGAAAATTGTCTGGACAGGTGATTCTTCCACGCTTAACAAACATAAAGAAATGCAACATCGATATTTGGGAATTTAAAAAGCATTTTTTAAATCTTTCTCAAACCCAATTACCATTCGCAGTCTTTATATTAACCCTGAAGCAGCTGCAGAACGTTTTCAGGTAGCTGATTAGCTTGAGCCTGCATTGACTGACTGGCCGACAGAAGAATCTGGTTTCCTGTCAATTTTGACATCTCTGCAGCCATATCAGTGTCTCTTATTGCTGACTCACCTTTTGTGATATTTTCTTCAGCAATTCTTAATGAATTGAGATTGCTTTCTACTGCATTTTTCTGGAAAGCTCCAATTTCCCCACGGTATGATGATATTTCATCAATTGCCTGATCAATGATTCTTCCTGAATCAATGGCTCCTTGTCTGCTGGTCAAATCTACATCAAACAGACTTCTGAAACCGCTATCATTTTCCACACCCATTCCCAAGTTGCTGGTACGAATGCTCTTCAATGAAAAACTACTTTCCATTCCTGGATTTGGACCAAGATTTACATTCTTCGTCTGTTGAGATAAGTGTACAAAGCCTTCAATGATGGGATTTTCAGGCGTGCCCACAATTTCATCTTGTGACTCTTGCACAAACTCTACACCTATAAATTCTCCCTGCTCATTTTTGACAGGAACCTCTTTTAATCCGATTGTACGATCATACTGAATCGTGATTCCCTTAGCGGGAGAGGCACCTTCGATCGCAGTGAGAAACTGGCCATTTCCTCTTGCAACCTGTCCCCCAATCCTTCCTGCTACATCCAAACCTGGTACAGATAATTCTGCTACATTAGCTTTTTCTGTCAATAAACCCGCAAGGTTAGTGGTTACAGAAAAAGAGGTATCATCACCAAACTCCTTGTGCCTGATGTAGAAAGTTTTATCTGGTGTTTCAAAAGCTTCTAAAGCCAAACTGCTGGACTTTATACTATTTTTAATTGCATGCATTACAATTCCACGTATATCTGCGGATGCTTCCTCTGCGGGAAAACGTGAAGGGTCACGCCTATGGTTGTACAGAATTTCTTCAATGTTTTTGTTCACTAACCCTGACCTGGTGTCTATTTCCACATTTCTACCACCTTCGCTCAACAAAATGGTTACTCCATCGCCAATATTATTTACAGTCAACGGGGCAGTTCCTTTTTTAAATGCCTGTGTTCCAACTTGCATAATATCAACTTCATAGCCTTCTGTGGGAGAAGCCTTTGTCCAGGTTTCAGCACTTACGAATCGTATATTATCTCCAACCGAAGCTCCATTTGTACCCATGCTTCCATCTAGTAAATGTTTTCCATTAAACATGGCTGTTTCTACGATTCGGTCCAAAGTGGTGAGTAAGTTTTCCACCTCCTGCTGATCTGCAGCAAGCATAGTCTCATCGTTAACTGCTTCATTTGCAGCGTGAACTGACAGCTGCTTCAGATGAAGCAAAATGTTACTGAATTCACTCAGGGCTCCCTCAGCTGTTTGAAACATTGCGATGGCACTTGCATTATTGCTGTGTGCCTGTCTCAAACCAGCAATTTGTCCTCTCAATCGTTCTGATGCAATCAATGAAGCTGGTCCATCGGCGGCATTATTAATTCTTGTGCCTGAACTTAGTTTTTCAATTGAGTTTCTAACATTTTTTAAATTGATGTCCGAGTGCCTCAATGTATTCAATGATATGGCATTGCTTCGAATTTTCATTTTCTTTCTCCCAATAATTAGTCAAAATTTCAAGGCTTCCCCAAACTGCTAACACATTTTTGTCAGCGGGAAAAACACTTGTCTTGCTTTTCGGCATACTGAAAAAAAACTTTAAAGTAAAAATGAAAAATATTGATGGATCTCTTAGTGTCAGCTGTCTGACGGCATTAGTTGGACTGTGATTCTGTCTGCTATCAGCATTCCTTTTGGTGTCAAACAGAGGCTGCTGCCCTTCCTGATTGCATACCCTTGCTCGCAAAGTGAATGAACATATTTTTCCTCTTGCGTGCCCCAATGCAGCCCGAAACGGTTAAGCCAATTGTCAAGGTTCACACCTTCACTCCGTCGCAATCCAAGCATTAAAAATTCTGTTGCAAGCTGAGTGGTAGTAAGCTGTTCCTTAAATTCAGTAGGTAATGTCCGTTTTTCCAGAAGATTGAGGTATGATTTAATAGACCGGATGTTTCCTCTGCGAGTTTGCTCTTTGAATGAGTGTGCTCCTGCTCCAAAACCCAAGTAATCCTGTCCGGACCAGACCAGCAGGTTATTCCTGCCTTCGTTACCTTTTTTTGAAAAGTTTGATACTTCATATTGCAACAATCCGGCTTTTTCCAAACGATCTGTCGCCCATAAATACATTTTCTCATATTGTTCCTGATGTTCTGTTACCCATTTCCGGATCTTTGCATTTTGTCCAAAAGGTGTCCGTTCATGTATTTCAAGCCCATATAATGATATATGCGGAGGTTTATAGGAAAGTGCCTCTTCAACATCCTTTTTGATCATTGCAATACTTTGCTCTGGTATTCCAAACATCAAATCGATGTTCCAATTGTTCAAAGGTGAATTTGCAATTGCCTCGCAAGCACAGCGCAATTCTGAAACTGTATGACAGCGTCCCAATTTCCCTAGTGTTGAAGTCTGAAAACTTTGTCCGCCTAAACTAAGGCGATTTACTCCAATTTTTGCAAGATCGTCCAAATATTCTGGAGTCACATCTTCAGGATTCATTTCAAAAGTGATTTCAATGTTTTCTGACCAGGGGAAATGATCTCTGACATATTTGAGTAATTCTGATACCTTCGGAATGCTTAGTCTGGATGGTGTGCCTCCTCCAAGATAAATTGATTCAAGATATTTCTGACCTGACAGTTTTTTTCCCCCATCAACTTTCTGTTTTTTTTCTTCAAGTATTTTTGAGTACATAACCATTTCTTTCAGCACCCCCTTGATGTATTTGTCATGCAAATTTGAATTGTCTTTACAAACTGCAAAGGAACAAAATGGACAAATCAAACGACAAAAAGGGATATGAAGATAAACCGCTGGAACGGGACTATACTTTTTATTATTTTTTTTTGATATATACAATTTTTTTACTCTTAATATCAGTTAATTAGTTGTTACCATTTGATTTAGCAGAAGATATTTTTTATTGATTATATAAGCGTAATAATCTAGATTATAATGTGCAATTTCAGTTTGTTTTTTCTGTGTTATTAAACGATTTGATGAATTGAGAGTACTGACATTCTTTTATCTTGAATAGCAATGAAAGTGTTAAATCATCAAATTCAACACAGATAATATTTGGATTATGGAATAATATATTTTTTGTTTATTTGACTCTTTTTTGCTTCTATAATTAAATAGTAATTGGTACCTGGTTACGTAATTAATTCCTGAGTTTTTCCATTTAAGAATATAAGATTTTTACACACAGCAGACCTAATTGGCAACGTGATTCCAGCCTGTAAATTTTCACGCTAGAGTCTGCATTGGACAAAAGAGGCAAGCCTTGGATTTGGTGAGCTTCATTAATTTAGAATACAAATCAAATAAGGTTATCCATGAAAATCAAGCGCCTGTTCACCATGGAAGGTGAAGGACCATATCGGTCTATAGAATTTGAAAACCGAACTTCAGTTATACGCAACCCGGATGGCTCTGTAGTCTCAGAATGGGAGAATGTGACCGTGCCTAAACATTGGTCACAAGTAGCCACAGACATCATGGCACAGAAATATTTTCGCAAGGCCGGTATTCCTAAACAACTGAAATCTACTAAAGAAAAAGGCATTCCTTCGTGGCTACAACCATCACAGCCTGACCACGATAAGTCGATTCAGAAAGCAAATGAATCAGAATCTGTTAAAACAGAACCTACTGTGTCAGAAACAGATGCGAGAGAAGTTTTTCATAGACTCGCTGGCTGCTGGACTTATTGGGGTTACAAGCACAACTATTTCGATACAGAAGAAGATGCCCGCGCATTCTATGACGAGCTTTGCCACATGCTCGCCAATCAAATGGCTGCACCAAATTCACCTCAATGGTTCAATACAGGACTAAATTGGGCTTATGGTTTGGATGGCCCGCCACAGGGTCATTTTTATGTAGATCCAAAAACAGAAGAAATCACACCATCCGAAGACGCTTACACACGCCCACAACCTCATGCGTGCTTCATACAGTCAGTCAAAGATGACCTGGTACGTGAAGGCGGAATCATGGATTTATGGACACGTGAAGCAAGGCTTTTTAAATATGGATCGGGTACAGGTTCCAATTTTTCTGATTTGCGTGGAGATGCAGAGCCTCTTTCCGGTGGAGGTGTTTCCTCCGGACTGATGTCATTTCTCAAAATAGGAGATACTGCAGCAGGTTCAATTAAATCCGGGGGTACCACGCGCCGTGCAGCAAAAATGGTATGCCTTGATGCAGATCATCCGGATATTGAACAATTTATCAACTGGAAAGTTCATGAAGAACAAAAAGTTGCTGCTCTGGTCGCAGGTTCAAAATCAATAAAAAAAATAATAAATGAATTGTTTGACGCAATTCACGGGTGGGAAGACGAATCTGAAAGGTATGACCTCCAACTAAACAAAAACCTGCAAAAAGTTGCCAAAAAAGCTCGTCAGTCAAATATGCCTTTCAGTTATGTGTATCGGATCATCCATTTGTCAAAGCAGGGCTACACCAAAGTTGCGTTCGATGAATATGATGTTGACTGGAATTCTGAAGCATATCAGTCAGTTGCCGGACAAAACGCGAACAACTCTGTAAGACTTAATAATGAATTCATGCAGGCAGTTGAACAGGACAAGGAATGGGAGCTGTATTGGCGTGTTGAGAAAGTCAAAGCAAAAAAGGAGGGAAGAGAACCTGTTCCATGTAAAACACTGAAAGCATCTGAACTATGGGAAGAGATAGCTTATGCTGCCTGGGCCTCTGCTGACCCTGGAATCCAGTACGATTCAACTATTAATGAATGGCACACTTGTCCTTCAGACGGACCAATTCGGGCATCCAACCCATGCAGCGAGTACATGTTCCTGGATGACACAGCTTGTAATTTAGCTTCGTTGAATTTGTTACAATTTTGTGATCCTAAAACAGGAGAACTGGACATAGCAAAATTGAGACATGGCTCTCGTATTTGGACTATTGTTCTGGAAATCAGTGTCTTAATGGCACAATTTCCAAGCAGGAACATTGCTGAGCTTTCATACAAATTCCGGACACTAGGTTTGGGTTATGCTAATTTGGGGACTTATCTGATGGTAAACGGAATACCTTATGATTCACCTGAAGCTCTTGCAATATGCGGATCTATCACTTCCATTATGCACATGACTTCTTACGCGACCTCTGCTGAGATGGCCAAAGAACTTGGCACATTCCAGGGCTATGAACGAAACAGGGAAAATATGCTGAGGGTAGTCCGGAATCATCGCAGAGCCGCGTTACGCGCTCCGGATAGTGAATATGAGGGGTTAACCATCAAGCCCGTGGGAATCGACAGTCAGCATTGCCCTCCGGAATTGCTCAAGGCAGCACAGCATGATTCAAATCTTGCCCTGAAAATGGGTGAAAAATATGGTTTCCGTAACGCACAGGTCACAGTGATTGCCCCCACCGGTACTATCGGTTTGCTGATGGATTGTGACACTACCGGGATTGAACCAGACTTTGCTTTGGTGAAGTTCAAGAAGCTTGCAGGAGGCGGCTATTTTAAAATAATTAATAATTCCATACCTCCTGCATTACAGAAGCTTGGTTATAGCAGTGCACAAATTACTGATATTGTGCACTATATCAAGGGTCATGCACGTTTAGACGGCAGCCCCTGTATCAATGCAAATGTTTTACGCACAAAGGGATTTACTGAAGAAGTCATAAAGCGCATAGATGACCAACTGCCGTCTGCATTTGATGTAAGCTTTGTATTTAACCTCTACACTCTGGGAGAGCAGTTTTGCAAGGAAACATTAGGTTTGACTGAGGAACAGTTAGGTGATTATGAATTTAGTATCCTCAAGCATCTTGGATTTACCAGTAAAGAGATAGAAGCGGCAAATGACTATATTTGCGGTACAATGACTATTGAGGGTGCTCCACATCTCAAGCAGGAACATTACTGTGTTTTTGACTGTGCAAATAAATGTGGGCGTAAAGGGAAGCGTTACATTGCTCCGGAGGCACATATCCGGATGATGTCGGTCGCGCAGCCTTTTATTTCGGGATCAATTTCCAAAACAATCAATATTCCAGGTGATGCAAATGTGGAAGATATTAAAGAAGCCTATACTACATCATGGCATAAAGGATTAAAGTGCAATGCCCTTTATCGTGATGGATCAAAATTAAGTCAGCCACTAAATGTGAACATTGATGAATATTTGTGGGATGATGATCATTCAGAGGAGAGTATTGCCGCATCACAACCGGCACAAGTCCGGATTGCTGAAAAAATAATACACCGCTATATTGCCAAAAGGAGGAAATTACCTCACCGCCGTAATGGATACACGCAAAAAGCCGTTATTGGAGGTCACAAACTATATCTGCGAACTGGAGAATATGAAGACGGAACAATCGGAGAGATATTTGTAGATATGCATAAGGAAGGCGCAGCCTTCAGAAGCCTGATGAACAGCTTTGCGATAGCCATTTCACTTGGTCTGCAGCATGGAGTCCCTCTGGAGGAATTTGTAGAAGCCTTTATTTTTACTCGCTTTGAGCCGAATGGTATTGTTTCCGGGAATGATTCAATCAAAATGAGCACATCAATTATAGATTACATTTTCAGAGAACTTGCAATTTCGTACCTTGGACGCAACGAACTGGCACATGTTCATCCGGATGAATTACAAGCCAGTGCAGTCCATTCACAAAATGAAGATGAACCGGAGTTTGATAATGAACAAGTAATCTCAGAGAGAACTCTCAGCACAGAAGAAAGCCAGGCCTTTCTTGAAAATGAGAAAGTCGAATTTGAAGGGGTAGATTTTGCTTTGCTGAAAAATACTGATTCTGAGCTGGAAACAATTCATGCTGATTATTCCGGTAATTCAGATTTTGCTGCAAACACTACTATCGAAAATTGGGAAGCACAAAACCGCTCCACAGTAAGCCTTGCTCAGGAAGCACGAATGAAGGGTTACGAAGGTGAAGCTTGTCACACATGCCAGCAATTCACTATGGTAAGAAACGGTTCATGTCTCAAATGTGCTTCCTGTGGAGCAACCAGCGGTTGCTCATAAATATTTCTGCAGTAACTATTGTTAAGAAAAACGCTTTAAACAAAAGTCGATTTCAAAGCAATTGCTCATTGCTGCTGAAAATTTTGAAAAGCAGACTTAATAGTTAAGCCTGCTTTTCAAAGAATAAAGTTCATCACTTGCCTGACAGTGAACTTCCCTTTACAATCTCAAACAAATTCAAGACGCGGAATTGCCCTGTTAATCACCTTGGTGATATTAGCTCTTCTTGCTGTCTTCATGACTGAGTTTTCTTTTGAAACTAAACTCGAAACAAGAGGAATCCAGAACTATCAGGCATCCTTCAAAGCCCGGAATGCCGTTAAATCAATGTTCAAGGCAGTACTGGAAGGTTTGGAAGGCCAGGAAGAAGTTAAATTTTTCCGGCAATATGTTTGGAGTTTAATTTCAATCGGAAATTCAGGCAGGGATATATCAATTTTGAACCCGCCAAATCCTGTCAGACTACCTGCAGGAGTAATATCTGATTTTCCTGATGTATCATTCTACACACCTTATATACGACCAATTGATCATCTTTATAATCTAAACCGTATTCAGCCACGTTCAAAGACTGGAATTCCTGAATCCAAGTCAGATGTGCACCTTGCAAATCAATTTATTAACATTCTGAAAAAATGGAATCTCTCTGCCAAAACTCAAGCAGGAGCAACATTTGTCACACAAAATATAACAATAAGTGAAAATGAAATTTTAACGATATATACAGCAATTTTCGACTGGATGGATAAGGATTTATATATATATGACTCATCTGTCTACGGTACAATTGGAGCAGAAACAGATACATATCTTATTGCTGATTTACCAATTGAAATAAAAAACGGACATTTGGATCAATTAAACGAAATAATGTTGATCAATGGGATTGAAAATAAAAGAACTCCCCTTGAATTATGGGATAATAGTTTCACAACCTACCCTGTAGGAAACAAATATGAATCATTTGCTGATCATACATCTATAAAACCTCGAATAAATGTAAATTTGGCAACTTATGAAGAAATAGTTGAATTTTTGGAACAATTTGATCAATTCACAAATTACTTTACAAATTTCTCCCAATCAAATTACGAGAATAACTACGCACAAAATTTTTATCAAAAAAGAAATGAAATCGCGGATGAGCTAACAAAACTTCCCAGAGTTATTCTGAGCAGCAATGACATAAAAAATAAACTTAGAAAAATCACACAGTATTATAGCAAAATCCATGACTACTTTACTCCGTACAGTTATTGGTATGAAATACGCCTGAAAACTGAGATAGACAACGTTATCGCTTTAGTGAAAGCGATTGTATCTGTGAACAGGAATAACGACACAGGAAAAGTTACAAAATTAATAATTCATGATTTTTTGCTTCAGTAAAAGATAATGTCTGAAAAAATCGGCACAAAGATAATACACCTGAATGAAGTAGATTCAACAAATTCATACCTGAAAGCTAATCCGGAATTGCTGAATCAACACGGATTGGTAGTTCTCACAGACATGCAAACTTCCGGACGAGGAAGAGCAGCAAGGAAGTTTGTTTCCCTTCCGGGGAAAAACCTGACATTTTCCGTGGTTTTACATCCCCAAATGCCTGTGGGAGAAATTCAAATATACTCTTTATTAGCAAGTGTAGTTGTTGCTCGAGTGCTTGAAAATTATGTCAGCAAAATCCGTCTTAAATGGCCAAATGACGTGCTGGTAAATGAAAAAAAAATATGCGGAATTTTGCTGGAGACAATCACTATTTCAGAACAGCAATTCCCAATATTGATTATGGGGATAGGATTAAATACAAAAGGGAATCATACCGATTATCCTGAAGAGTTAAAGGATATTGTGACGACATTAGAATTTGAAATGTCACAAAATTCAAACAAAATACTAAATGCTGAAACAGCAATTACTCTTAAAAATCAAACTGTTTTTCATCAGCTTTTGAAAGAGCTGGAATTCTGTCTGGAAAAATTTAACTACACAAAGAAAGTTTCAGGAAATAAAAAAAATACTGGCTGCACATCTGCTTTGTTGAATGAATGGTTACAACGATCAAAGGCAATAGGCAGGAAGGTATGCAGTTTGTATAACACACAAGGTCAGCCAAATTCCTCAAGAACAATTGGTTTGATTGCAGGGCTGACGAAAGAAGGTTATTTGCAAATTCGGACAGAGGATGGTGATATACTGACACATGTGTCAGGAGACATTATTGAATTAAATAATTAATTTATATGATTCTTGCAGTTGACATCGGGAACAGTGACGTAGTGATCGGCATTTTTGATGATGCAAAACTATTGCAGAGCTGGCGTTTGCATACAAGACTTCATCAGAGTATAGATGAATATGAGATGCTTGTCAGAGGTATGCTTTTCGCATGTGATTACAGCCTTGAAGAGGCTAAAGGTGCGGTGTTGAGTTCTGTTGTTCCTGAGTTGACAGACGTATTTTCACAGCTTATAAAAAACTTAATTGGTCAGCCCCCCATAAAGGTAAGTTGTGAATTAAATTTTGGAATTGAAATAAATACAGAATCTCCAACAAAAGTAGGTCAGGACCGGCTGATTAACGCTGCTGCAGCATATCAGCAATATAAAACATCGTTAGTCATTATAGATTGTGGGACGGCTACTACTATCGATGTGGTTACAGCTGAAGGAATTTTTCAAGGTGGCGTAATTTGCCCGGGGTTGTTAATTTCTGCTGAAGTACTTTTTTCCAAGGCGGCACAGCTGTTTCAGGTAAATCTTGAGATGCCAAAACAACTGATTGGGAAAAATACCACAGAAAGCCTGCAGTCAGGTCTCATATATGGTTATGGCGGTATGATTGAGTCCTTAATCGAGAAATTAGCTGAAGAAATAAAACAACAGAATCAACCGAATCCTAAAGTTGTGATTACGGGTGGTTTAGCAACAAAAATTTTACCGATAGTTCCAAAGGCAATTTTTCATGAGGATTTGACATTACGAGGTTTATATCTTTTTTATGTAATGAACATGCCTGCTGACAATAAAATTTAATTATAGTAGCAAAAGAATTTATCAATTATTCATCTGACTCTTGATCAACATTAATTAATTCAGAGTTTTTTGCATCTGCAACTGTCGTCTAGTCAAAAAATCACATTTCAGGAAAATTGAATCATGGCTGAAGAAAAAATAGACGGTCTTGAAGGTCTGGATGATTTCGGAGATGACTTTGGTGAACAGCTTGATTCATTCATGGAGAATGAAGGAGAAGATGAAAGTGACAGTGAACTGGATTCATTTTTTGAAGATCTCTCAACAATTGATGATCTTGAAGGTGACGAAGATGTACAAGTTGAGGAAGATGCAAACGATGAAGGAAATGATGCTGCAGTAGTAAAGGACAGCTCAGAAAAGTCTCAGAAATCAAGTTCCGACAGCGAATCAGAAGATAAACCAAAGGAAAAACAAAAGAAGCATAAAAAAAAGAAACACGCATTAGTTGGCAGATTCCCTTTAAAAGCAGCTATTATTTCAGGAGTGACAGGATTGATCCTTGGAATAATTACTATAGCAATGCTGTATTTTTCTGCTGAACCTACTGATATACCCGAACCTGAAACTGTAGTAGAAATCCCACCCGAACCTCCTCCGGTTGTTAAAATCAGCAAACCGAAACCAAAGAAACCTGCTGCTAAACCTAAGCCAAAAAAATACAGTTATTATGTGCAGGTTGTATCCTGCATCTCACAGGAATGTGTGGATGAAAGCCGTCTTCAGTTAAAAAGACTGGGATACAAATCACAGGTCAGAGCTTCCAAAGAAAGTACTAAAATTGCTGAGGTAATTTCAACAAACATTTTATCAGAAGAGGATTCAGCAAGATATGTTAAAAAAATCAATAAAAAGAATCCCCTAGCCGGCCATGCTTTTCGTAAATCAGTGAAAAAAGGATCCAGAATTTCTTTAGGATTATTTCCTGATTTAGAGACCGCAAACAGGGTTAGAACATATTTAAATCAAGCATTCAAAAAACATTTATTCTTTAAAATACAAAGCACAACCCAAAAAATACAGTACCAGATAGTGCAAATTGGTGGACTGAAATCAAAAACTTATGCGCAAAATCTGCGAGACAGATTGAAACTGAACAACCCGGATTTCCGCGGAGCATTCGTAAAAACGGTCATTCTAAGATGAATGAACGATGTAACAGAATTTATTATCGTCAATTTAGTTAATAAATGAGGAACACTTAGTCAGTGTCTTAATTATTTTTCTGTATTTTAGTTTGCATTTTTCTCTCTTTCAAATAAAGTATTTGCTGAAATAAAACTAAATCCTCTTTCACAGAAAATTTTATGGGACTAAATTGGACAATCGTTTTCAGCGTTTTGGTAATTTCATTTGTTATCATTCCAGCAGTTGTTTTTCTAAACAACTTGCGGCGCATCAATAAAGAAAATCCAGAATAAAATTACTTAACACTGTTTGGGCTCGATCTACTTAAATTTCCCATCCAGCAAAAAAAGACCCCAAGTTACATTCATCCCAGATTATACTTCATAAGACTCCAATACCTTTCAGCAACACACTGGTCTTCATTAATAAGTTGCATTGTGTGTCATGGGAGATCATCTTTGTGAGAGAAATTGGAACTAAGACTGCCTTTAAGGAAAGATAATAACGGTTATTATTGGTTGAGTACTTTCCGGATAGTAAATCTATATTTATTTTTGTTGCTGTTTTCACAGGATTCCCTTCAAGCAAAAGAACATTTACAGCCTTCAATTAAGTTCCCTCAAGACAGTTTACAGAGTCCTTCTGTAGCAGATTCAACAAAAAGCCGATTATTCTTCAATAAAAATAACTTTGCTGTAGTAACAGCTTCAGCGTTAAATTTACGTTCTGGTCCAGGGATGGGAAATCCCGTCATTAAAATTCTTCCAAAGGGAACTCATGTTTTGTCTCTTTCCTCGGAAAATGATGCATGGATGAAAGTATTTGTTCCACATAAAATAGAAGGCTGGGTAGCACAGAAACATGTGAAAACTTATCAACCAAAACCTTTTCCACTTATTCATGAAAAAAAAGACTCAAAACCCTTCAGATCATTTTTGGAAGCAGGTATTCTAAATTACATGGAAGAGATATATGCGCATAATAAGCTGAAAGTTGAAGATAAGCTATCAATCATCGTACAGGACTTGGATAATGAAAACATAGTCGTTTCTATAAACCCGAGAAAAAGTGTTAAATCAGCCAGCACAATCAAGGTGCCAATTCTTCATGCTTACATGATTCAGCGCTCGAGCGGAAATCTTTTAGAAAATACAAAGTATAAAATGCATGTAGAGAAAATGATCCGTTTTAGCAGCAATGAAAGTACTAATGTTTTGATTAAGTTGTTAGGTGGACCAGAAAAAATACAGCATCTTCTTGAAAATACAAATGTTTACAAGGAATTAAAACTGATTGAGACTATACCTGAAAACGGACGTGCTTATTTGAATAAAATTTCGGTTGCTGATCTAAATCAGATTTTTAAGACAATATGGTATCACCGTGTAATTGGATCAGAATACAGTAAACTGCAAAACAAAATTGTATCAAATGAAATGCTATATTTATTAGGGCTTCCGGGACATTCATGGTTAAAAGACAGGATTAAAGAAGAAACATGTTTTTCAACAAATAAAACAGTGAAAATATGGGATAAAACCGGATTTGTCAAAGGTGCAAACGGAAATGCCGGAATTGTGGAAATAAACACTCCGCATGGTAGAAAAGCTTATTCGATCGTTCTATTTATAGAGCGAGAAGATTATAACTCTATCACTGGTGATGCGATAAATTGGTTTGAGCAGGTAAGTATGCATATGCGCAGGATTTCAGAAATGACTTACGCGTATTTTTTAAATCGATATCATAGCTACAATCAATGTGGACTTTCATTATTAATACGACATGCAAAGCGTGCTTTCATTTCACATCCTGCTAAAGTATTAATGTAACATTTCACCAGATTTACTTTGATGTCAAAGCACCATTTCCATATCTTTGAAATAATCAATAATTTATGACATTTAAACAACGTCTTGCTTGGTATTCTGATCGAAAGCTTATCATGTTGTTTCTATGGGAAAATCGATTTTTGAACCCTCTGATTCCTGAACAACAACATAAACTAAATAATTCAGGATTACTTGACGACAAAAAGATATTAGAAGTATTAGAAGAACTTTTCCCTGAATTCGAGTCAGAGCTGCCAAAAGGCATGTATTTCCCCGTTCCAATTTCACGAGCAATTTCGCAAGGTGAGAAGTTTTCTATTGAACTTGCTTTGCGCTTTTACTATGACTTCATTAAAGTTGACCAAAGCCAACAATGGAGTTTACGGAACAAAATCATTACCGGAAAGATTTTGTCTCTTTTTAAGTCAAATCTGTTATTTGAAAAGGAAACAGGACGTTATTTTGTCGAGTACTGGAGCGATACCCGCTGGGATAAATGCTATCTTGAATGTGAAATAACACCAATAATGGCGTTAGCAATAGAAAGTGTTTCAGAGGGATTTCAGTTGCAGTTGAACAACGGGAAAAATAATTTGCTCATTATTGACAGTTTCCGCATGGACAATAAAGAAAGATGTTTTGTAAAATCTGTCAATTATGGAGAAGTACTTCTTGCGGATTCACCACGATTCTGGCTGCTCGATCATTTGGATGATACCCGTTCTCATCTTGTAGTTGGAAATCGTCGCTTTCCCGTAAAATTTTCTTTATAGTCAATCAAATAATAAATTCTTCCTGATTAATTATTACTTGCTGAGCCTTTGTATTTATCACTTCTAATTCTTTTACTCAACAAATAATATTGAATTTTTGGAAGTTTTAGTGTAGGATAATGATAAATTAAGACAGAAATAATATCTGTGAATTTTATTCTAAACGTTCTAAAACAAAAAATACTTAAGGTTCTACTTCAATTACAAAACCAAAATTTAATGAGTATTTTTCACCTTTATGAGAGATATTACGTGAACGGGAGATTTCAACTTGTTTCATGATTTCCTTTCTATCTTTTTCTCGTAGTTTTTTAGATCGATTGAACAATTCTGTACGTAGTTCTTCTTTTGCTTCTTGAATAGAACGACGTAAAGTCTCCCTTGCCTTAGCTCGTTCCAATGCTCCTTCTCTTTGCTTCATAAAACACGCATATCGTGCTTGCGCCGTTTCGTAGCATGCCTGCAATTCAGGAGATAAAATTTGAGCAGAGGCTTTATTGAATGAAAAAAAATACAAAGAGCAAAACATGATTGTAGAAAGCAAAAAACTAAAACAAAGTTGTTTCTGTAGTTTAATTACTATTGGTGTTTTTTGCTGGGTAAGCATGTGTTCATTTAATTATGTATTTGCTCAAACCGATAATATGAGCTCCAATGATATAAGAGCATTAGAAAAAGGGGAAAACGAGCCAATCCCCAAGGAATCTACGACAATCAAACCGGAAGTTGCTGAAACCATAGATCCTGAAGAAGAAAAAATTGGAAGAGATGCCATGACAATGATCCTGGAAATTACAAAGTCGAACAATCCTTTTACAAAAAATAAATCTGCTTCATATTTGACTTTGGAGGAACAAAAATTAAAAGATCGTGAAAAACACAAGAAAGAGATGAAAGAATTTAATGACAGGATTAAAAAGAAATACCTGGATACATTTAAACGCTTCCAAAAGATGAGATCACAACAAGCTGACTATAGCGGAATGCATTACGACTATACTGCTTACCTCCAAAATTTTCTAGTTTCTGCTAGTCGCTGATTGAAATAAAAAGGACTGCAGTACTCTGCTGAAGTCTCAATAAATTCCATGCAAAATATATGGCACGCGTAGCAATAGCGATGAGTGGCGGGGTGACTCCTCTGTTGCCGCTGCTCTGTTGAGAAAGCAGGGACACGACGTGATAGGTTTGCACATGAAACTTTATCGTGGACCTGAAAATGAAATTCGCAACAAAAGCTGCTGTTCAATAGATGAAACAATTGAAGCAAGATTAGCCTGTCATCGGTTGGATATTCCATTTTACGCACTTGATTATCAGCAGGAATTCCGTGAGACAGTTATTGATTACTTCATAGAAGAATACTCTAACGGGAAAACACCAAACCCGTGTGTAATGTGCAATAAAAAAATAAAAAGTCCATTACTGTTAAAAAAAGCAAATGATCTTGAATGCGACTATCTTGCTACAGGGCATTATGCAAAAGTGAGTTTCAATCCTGACACTGGCCGCGTGCAATTGTCTCGTCCTCAGGATTTGAGAAAAGATCAAACTTATTTTCTACATGGAATTCTATCCACTGAACTCAAGCAGCTTATGTTTCCATTGGCTGATTTAATCAAACCGGAAGTAAGAAAAATAGCCAAAAAACTAAAATTAGCTTCAGCAAATAAACCTGACAGTCAGGAAGTATGTTTTGTTCCAAAGGATTACAGGACTTTTTTAAAGAACGAAATGCATGAAATACCTTTTCCTGGAGAGTTTGTCAGCGTATCCGGAGAGGTTCTTGGAGAACATCATGGTTTGCCTTTCTATACGATTGGTCAGCGCAAAGGGCTTGGACTCAGTGATTCAACTCCGTATTATGTTGTGAAAATTGATAAAGACAAAAACAGTATAGTATTAGGTAAAGAAGAAGATTTATATTCTCAAACCGTTTCCGTTTCCAATGTGAATTGGGTCTCCATATCTGCCCCGGAGAAACCTTTAAAAGTGTCCGTAAAATTACGATATGCTCATCATGGTTCATTTGCTACTGTATTTCCTGAATCAGAAACTAAAATACGTCTGGTGCTTGATAGTCCAGAACGTGCTGTTACTCCCGGACAAGCGGCGGTTTTTTACCAGGACGATATCCTGTTGGGAGGCGGTAAGATAGAAAGCTCCATCTAATCATTTTATTTAGACATTAAACAATGAATATCCTTTTAACAGGCTTCATGTGTTCTGGTAAGACTACCATTGGCCGCAAACTGGCAAAATTGCTGGATTATAATTTTATTGATACCGACTTTGAAATAGAGGAAGATCAGGGTTGCAGCGTTGAAGATATATTTAAGTATGGGGGGGAAGAGTGTTTTCGTGAATTGGAAACAAAACTGTTGGAAAAATTGAAAGAAGTACAAAATACAGTAATTTCAACAGGCGGTGGAATAGTTTTACGTGAACAAAATCAGAAAATACTCAAAGAAATTGGCAAGCAAGTATATTTGAAAGTACCTAAAAATGAATTATTGCAGCGTTTTAAAAAGGTCAGAAACCGTCCTTTGTTAAAGAACAAAGATGCTGACACTGTTCTGGAGGAAATGTACAAAGATCGAAGCTTGCTCTATGAACAGGCAGAGTGTATCATAGAAACAGGTCAACTAACTCCGCAACAAATTGCTTCAGAAATAATTCGAATACTTCATTATGAAGACAAAGTCCACAACATTTGAATCTGCCTTGAAAAAACTTGAGGAAACAGTTGAAAAGCTTGAAGAAGGAACTATTCCTCTTAATGAGGCGTTAACAACTTTTGAATCAGGGGTTCATTGGAGTCGAGAATGTAAAAAATTTCTCGAGAACGCTGGCCAACGAATTGAGACAATTTTAAAGAATGAAAACGGAGAGTACGAGCAAAAGGAGTTTGTGCTCGACAAATGAACGTGGCTTTAAGGTAAATACTTAAAAGCCAAAACTATTATTTCAGAGATGTTCTGCTGCCCTGGACGAGAAGAATTTAAGTGGGTGCATATTTCTGATTCATGATTGCTGATTTCAAATAATAAATATAATTAGACGCTAGTGAAAGCGCTAAGTGAATTGCATCAACAACTATTAATCAAATTGATTTATCGCTGTTCACTTTTAAGAAACCTAATCTGAAAATCAAAATTATGCTGTCAGAACATCCTGATTTTAATCACACAGAAATCAGGCAACTTAATGACAAAAGAAGAACAAAAAATTCTCATCAATGTCGAGGATGATGAGACAAGAATCGCCTTTATCAATGGCTCATACCTCGAAAATTTAAACATAGAACAAACACATCGCACCCAAAAAGTCGGGAACATATATTGTGGAAAAGTAGTAAAAGTACAGCCCTCTTTTCAAGCCGCATTTATTGACTATGGTGAAGCTCGCCATGGTTTCCTTTCACTGTCAGATATAAATTTCCAGGTCTATAAGCTGAGTCAGTCCGGGCGAGGAAGACCTACAATCACACATCTGCTGAAACCCGGACAAAAAGTACTTGTCCAAGTCATCAAAGATGAAATTGCTCACAAAGGTGCATCTTTAACCACAAATATCTCACTAGCCGGACGCTTCCTTGTTTTTATGCCGGATAGTGAAAGAGGGGGAGTCTCCAGAAAAATTGAAGATGAGGAGCAGCGTACCCGTCTTCGGCATTTACTGAAGGGACTTGGAGGTGAAGATGCGTCAGCAATAATCCGCACAGTGGGCGTTGACCGCTCACTGACTGAATTGAAACGGGACTTCACAGTTTTACGTCGTACCTGGAATGAAATAAAGAGTGAACACGAAGATCAGTCGGTTCCTGGTTTACTTTATCAGGAAGAAGACGCGATAGTGAGAATGATACGTGATTACTATCACGAAAATGTTTCTGAAGTAGTGATTGATGAACCTGTCGCATTTCAGCATGCCTTGGAATTTTTTCAAACTCACATGCCGCGGGAACAGAAAAAACTGCAGCTTTATCTAGGTGAGAAATCTCTGTTTGCCTCATACGGAATTGAAGAACAAATTGAAGTTTTGCACCAACACAAAGTTCCTCTTCCTTCAGGTGGTTCAATTGTAATTATGCAAACAGAAGCTCTTGTAGCAATTGATGTTAATTCGGGCAGATCCGCACAAGAGAGAAATATCGAAAGCACTGCATACAGAACAAACATGGAGGCTGCGGAAGAGATTTCTAAGCAGTTACGTCTAAGAAATCTGGGCGGATTGATAGTAGTGGATTTTATCGACATGGACAATTCAAAAAACCGTCTTGCTGTAGAACAGAAGATGGAAGAAGAACTTGCAGCAGATAAATCAAAAATTTCTTTAGGCAGTATTTCAAAATTTGGACTGATGGAATTAAGTCGACAGCGTATTTCTGCCAGCTTGTCATTGAATTCAACGGTTTTAACTTTAGCAAATCGAATTTTGCGAAAAATTCATGATTCTGTAATTGAGCAGAAAGTGCTGCAAGTACACATACGCCTGCCGCTAAAATTAGCTACTCACTTACTAAACGTAAAAAGACAGCGATTAACTCAGATGGAATTAGATTATGGAGTGCGTATTTCCATTACTCCGGATTTACAACTTGACGCTGAGGAAATTCCGGAAATGGAAGTAACAATCAAGGAACAAGACGGTGAAGAACAACGAACCTCTGTGCCTATTTCTGCTGCTGACATGCGTGATGAAAAACCTGCCAGAAAAAAAGGACGGAAGAAAAAAGAGGCGGCAAAAAGTGATACAAAAATCATCCAAACCGAAATTCCGGATGATACAAAAATTGAAGAACCTGTCAATGAAACAGAAGAAATTGATTTAAAGTCATCAACTAAAGCTAATGATAAAAAGTCCGATAAAGACGCCAAAGCCCGAAAAACAAGTCCGGATAAGAATTCCGATGACACAAAGAAAAAAGCGGATTCTGATGTACCGGAGAAAATAAATAAAACTAAAGAAAATATCAAAAAGAAAACAATTGAAGAAAAGCCTGCTGCCAAAGAGAATTCTGAAGGCGTTCTCTTTATGAGTGTGCATGAACCTTTGTCAAAACAAGATTCAAAGGACATTGAAAAATCAGAGAAGGACCAATCTTTTGAGAAAAACAGCAAATCTGAAACTTCGATGTACAGCAGTGTTCACCTGGAGGATATTTCAAATTCTGAAAACAAAATAAAAAAAGTCTCTAATGAAACTAGCTTAATAGAAAATGTTGCTGAAACCAATTTGTATAACAGTGTGCATTTATCAGACGAAGAGAAAGTAAAATCAAAAGCACCTGCCTCGAAGAAACCTGCAGCTAAGCGTGGTAAATCTGAAAAAACTGACATCAAAGCGGATAAAAAGTCCGTGAAAAAAACTCAAAGTAAATCAACTAAGAAAATTGCTGTTACAGCAGAAGCTGATCCAGATAAAGCGAAGAAACAAGCAAAAGCTGTAAGAACAAAAGAGAAACCAAAAGCAAGTTCTGGAACAAAGTCAAAATCAACCCGAAGCAAAGTATCGGCACAAAAAAAAGAAGAGCAGAAATCAAGGAAACCGGTCTCCACTGGAAAAGATGGAATTACTGAGACAAATACAAAACAAGAATCAAAAACTCAGGATAAGAGAAAGAAATCGGAATAGTGCTGAACATTTAATTGACCACCAGCCTGAAGGCCCTATATATTTCTGATTTGTAAACTACTGCTTAAATTAGTGTCATGGGCAAATCAATATCATACAAGAAGCTCCCTTCCATCACAGAATGTGACACATTCCTCAAGAATCAAAAACTCTCATACGGCAAAGCAGTCAGAGAACTGGTAAACACAGTACTGGAACAGGTTCGGCTGGAAATTTCTAAAGATAAAACCGGAACTTTCGCAGTTAATAATGCAGAGATTATGGAACGTGTTGCGGAAGAAGTCCGTATTCATTCACAGATTCAGAAACGTGTTATTAATGCCACAGGAGTTGTTGTTCACACTAATTTGGGAAGAGCACCTCTGTCTAAAGACTTGATTCTAAATGTTCTGCCAAAACTAAGTTCTTATTCAACACTGGAATTAGACCTGGAAACAGGGAAGCGTGGTTCCCGTGATTCTAAAGTAAGGACACTGTTGCGTACACTTTCTGGTGCTGAAGACGCAATGGTAGTCAATAACAATGCCGCAGCAGTGTTTCTTATGCTCAAGGCCTTGACTGCAGATCAACCTGACGGAATTCTTCCTGAAGTAATTGTCTCAAGAGGAGAATTAGTAGAAATTGGTGGATCTTTCCGTATTCCAGACATTATGCGTGAAGCAGGCGTGAAACTGATAGAAGTGGGTACTACAAATCGCTGCCGTCTTGCAGATTATGAACAGGCATTAACTAAAAATACTGCAGCACTTTTGAAAGTTCATCCCTCAAATTATAAGATCCTTGGTTTTACTGAATCAGTCAGCGTGGAAAAACTGACGAAACTGGCACATTCAAAAAGCATATTGTGCTTTCATGATTGGGGTAGCGGAAGTTTTTATCAGTTTCAGCAACCAGGATTAAGCGAGTACTCTACAGCTGAGCAGGAACTCTCAGCTGATCCGGATTTACTGGCATTCAGTGGAGACAAACTGCTTGGAGGTGTCCAGGCAGGAATACTGCTTGGAAAAGCAGAAAACATACAAAAACTGCGAAAACATGCTCTCTACCGTACTTTGCGTTTAGACAAAGTAACACTTACTTTGTTGGAATCCACGCTAGAAGCATATTTAGACATTCAAACATTACCTGATCATGTCCCTACTGTTTACCTGCTTGAACAGTCAAGAGAAGAAATACATGACAAAGTAAATGCTTTTTTGGTAAAAATCAGACCCGCTGAAAATACAAGCTGGAATCTTGAAATCCAGCAAACAGAATCAAGGACTGGAGGAGGAGCTTTACCAGAATTAACATTAGATTCTGCGGCACTTGTTTTATCACATCCAAATTGGACTGTACTGGAATTACATAAATGGTTTCGGTCGCAGCCTGTACCAGTTATTACCCGTGTACATGAAGAACAAATCTGGTTAGATTTTCGCACAATCCTTCCACAAGACACTGATGAACTTCTGCAAGTCATCTCAAGATTGATTTCAGGCTGATAATTTACTTCCAGGCCTGATTTCCATCACATCATTTTTCTGGGTGATAATCTACTGGTGACTTATCTTCTAAAAGGTCTTTTTCTTGCTAGGTAGATTAGGCACCAAAATCTCACAAGAAAATAATCATCATAATTTAAAAAGTGTTTCTTAAATCCATTGAATTAGGGAATTCAAGCAGCAAGATTTTGCCGGCATTTTTTTGTAAAGCAATCTTACTGTGTCTAATCAGTGTAATCTATAGTGCTTTTGTATGGGCACAGTCTGGGATTTATCAGGAAAACACCCTCAAGTTAGAGCAGTCGCAACTCAGCGGTTTCAGTGATGATGAGCGTGTAAAAGTATTGCTGCTTAATCTCCTTCCTTCAGGAATGACTGAAACTGCCGCAGAAGAAATTGCAAAAGCTCTCCAACTTAATATCTACAACACTAACCACTTTTCAGTATTAGGTCCATCAGAATGGAACTTGCAGATCAAAGATAGTGATCCAACACTTGCTGATTGCCATGATATTGCTTGTGGTGTGATGATTGGCAAATTGTTTCATGCAGACAAGGTATTGGTGGGTACTATTCATTCAGAAATAATGCTGAATGAAAGAGGTAAGGAGGAACCTAGTTTTATTTTGTCGTTAAGATTGGTAGATGCCAAAACTAACCTCACTGATTTCACTGATGAAGTACAATTTACTGATCTGCAAATGCATGATGAATTGTTCAGGTTGGCGGCCAGGATTTCAGATAACACATTAATGTTGGGAAAAATTCTTGACAAAAAACATTCCGGAATTACTGTTAATTTAGGCAGAGCTCAAGGGATTAAAACCGGACATCGTTTGGTTATTTCACGTCATGTTTCTAAAAATGATTATGGAGAAAAAACACAGGAAAAAATGTTTCGCAACATTGCTTTGGCTGAAGTTATTCAAGTAAGTGACCTGTCTTCAGAAGCAGTTGTAATACAAAAGATTTCAGCTGTTTCAAAGGGGGATCAAATTCAGACTTATATCGATATGGAGAAATTGAATCGCTTTGTTATGCAAACTCGAAAGGAGCTTGACACCCAAAAAAGAATAAAACCAAAAAAACGAGTTGTTCAATTAGGTCCGTCTGTAGCAAAAGAAACCAAGGATTATGTCACTTGGCTGAATCGTTTTAAGCACACCAAGGCTCAGCATGACCGCTGGATATACACTTCTGCTGGAGCAGGGGCGGCGACATTATTCTTTTTAAGCGGTATAATCAAGACAACTGGAATACTTAGTGTTTTGCCTTGGATAGCCGGTGCCGGAACGATTTATAGTGGTATACAATATTTCCATTTTCGTGATTTGCTCAATGAAATATCTACAGACGGCAGATCACAGGGTTTTATCACAAGTTCAATCCGCATAAAACCTCCTGAGCTCCAGTGGACTCCTCTTCAAAATGGAATTCAAATTGCGTGGACAAAACATTTCTGAGTTCGCAATTTCTCATCTATAATTTCTTTACATCGCAATATCTCCTACATTCCCTGCATCTTAACACCCCAATTACGTCTTCCGGATAAGAGGACTTCACTCTCTATATATAGCCAAAAAATCAACTTGAGTTTAAGGGTAAAAACTTGGACACTGTGATGCGTCTTAGTACGTTGCGCTGAAAGCAAGAAGCATCATTTTCATTTGATATAAATCAATTTCCCTTATTTAGCTGAACCATAATAGCAGTGGGCTAGCAATAATTTTCAGAAGCCTGTTATATTAAGCTGAGAAATACTCCTCTTAACTGAATGTTATAAATGGCAGTATCTGAGTCACAAGACCAGCTATATTTTGCACTTCAAACTTTTACTGAAGTCAACCGTATCATCACTTCTTCACACAATTCTGATGAAACACTGGCTCGGACGGCAAAAATGATTGCAAAGCGAATTGATGTGGATGCCTGTTCTATCTATATATACGATTCGGACAAAGGAATTCTTATTCTAAAAGCAACACATGGTCTTGACCCCTCTACCATTGAGACTGTGTACATGCGGCCTTCAGAAGGTCTTGTGGGATTAGTACTTGAGCGTTCTACTCCGGTACAGGAATCACAAATGCAGAAACATCCTCGTTTCAAAGCATTTCCACAAACAAAGGAAGATTCATTTTCTTCATTTCTAGGAGTCCCACTAATTGAACACCGCAGATCTTTTGGGGTACTTGTTGTTCACACAACTGAACCACGTACTTTTTCTCCACTAGAAGTGCAATTGTTGAGCTCTATTGCAACTCAAATCTCCAGCCTTGTTTCAAAGGCTCTGCTTCTGAAGGAGTTGGATATCGCTACACAAGAACCGTCTTTTGACACCAAAAGTAAAGGAAACACTCTTCATTTTTCGGGTCAGCCTGTTGCTTATGGAGTTGCGGTTGGAAAAGCAGTGTTGCTTCAGCAGTCAGATGTTGAAGAACCTCAGAAAACCAGTTCCAGGACCTCAGAAAGTGAGATGTCTGATTTTGAGGCAGCAATGGATCATACCATTTCTGATACATTGGAATTAATTGAAAAAGTAACAGATCGCGTTGGAACTGAAGAAGCCTCAATTTTTCACGCACACCTGATGTTTTTGGAGGATCATCATTTTCAGGAAAAGATTAAGACTAAAATTGAGTCAGGAAATACTGCGGCTTGGTCAATTTATCAGACAGTACATGAATATCTGGGAGCATTTGCTGAAATTAAAGATCCATATCTCAGTGAAAAAGGATCGGATTTAAAAGATGTTGGCTACCGCCTTTTGCATTATCTGGGACATGAGGTCCTTTCAGTTACAAAAAAATCAGGCATTCTTATAATGCGTCAGCTTCTTCCCGGAGATATCGCCAGGATGGATACAACACGCATAAAGGGAATTATTTTATCGAAAGGAGGAGTAGTTTCACATGCGGCAATACTGGCTCGGTCACTTAGAATACCGGCAGTTTGCATTGATGACCACGAATTGGATCAGCTGAAAGATGGCGATCCCCTTGCTATTAACGGAGATTCCGGAGTCGCAGTGGCTTTTCCGGAAAAGGAGGTTCTGGAAGAATTTAAAAAATTGTTGGTTGAACAACAGAATTATTTTGAACACCTTGAAGAATTTCGCGATGTTCCCTGCAAAACCAGTGATGGAACACGTATTAGCTTAATGGCAAATATTGCTCTGGGAAGTGATGAAATTCAGCTGCCTCGCTACGGGGCAGAAGGAGTGGGATTGTTCAGAACGGAAATATATTTTCTTTCATTGGATAGCTATCCGAACGTTGAAGAGCAAACACAGGTATATCGTGAATTGCTGGAAAATGTAGACAGTGATAAACCCGTAATTTTCCGCACACTGGACGTAGGCGCGGACAAAGCAGCACCTTACATGGGATTTCAGGAAGAAGAAAATCCTTTTCTTGGTTACCGTGCTGTTCGTCGTCAACTAAAACAAAAAACCGTACTAAAAGAACAGCTGCGCGCTTTGCTGTTCGCAACTGGTACAAGGCCAAATGTACGTTTATTGTTTCCAATGATAACAAACGTAAATGAGATCAGACAAGCCAAGGAATTGTTCAAGGAGTGCCGTTTGGAAGTTGAAGAATCCGGTGCCCCCACAGCAGAAATTGAAATAGGCATGATGTTTGAGGTGCCAAGTACTTTACTGATTTGTGAAAAATTTATGTCTGAAATTGACTTTTGTTCAATAGGCAGTAATGACCTTACTCAATACGTACTTGCGGTAGATCGCAATAATCCTCACATTGCAGATCTATATGATCCTCTTCATCCCGCAGTACTACATTTGATTGATAAACTCGTGAAAACAGCCCAGGAACACCAGAAACCGGTAGAGTTATGTGGAGAAATGGCTTCAGATCCTGATGGTTGTATTATTTTGGTTGGCTTGGGGATCAATACTCTCAGCATGAATGCTCCACTAATACCTGTTGTCAAAAGAAGGCTCTCTGATATTTCACTACCTGACGCAAAAAAGCTTGCTCAAAGAGCCCTTAAAGCAACATCTCCAATGGAGGTACGCAAAATGATTCGTGAAAGTTTGCCTGATTCTCATACTGTATAGATAGATATGATGACGAATGTAAATGATCTTCAGAAAATATGTCTGATTCATGGTAACCAGCAGTTGTTAGTAGAAGAGACTGCGAATTCATTAGTTGAAGAGCGACTGGAGGGACGACAATACGAATGGAGTCTGGAACGTTTCAACGCTCATGAAATGCTGAAAACGTCCGGAGAATCTGCAAAAAACAATGTCGATGACTTGCTGATCAGCTGTGAAACGTTACCGATGCTTACTGATCGCAAAGTTATCCGGATTGAAAATTTTGAATTGATTAAGAAATCCGGGAAAAAAAGTGATAATAAAAACGAAAGACTTCTTTTTGAAACCATTGAAAATATAATAAATAATCCTCCGGAATGTTTATGGTTTGTTTTCACAAGTCCGGGAATGCGCGAACAGGATTTCAGCAAACCTCTCTATCAAAGCATCAAAAAGACAGGGCTGATAAAAAAATTTATAGCCTATGATAATGCTACACCCTTGAACTGGGTTATTCAGCGCGGCGAAAAAAAAGGACTCCCTCTTTCAGCCGATGTTGCACGTTTACTTATAGATATTGTCGGCAACGATCTTATGGACCTTGACCATGAGTTGGAAAAACTCAGCCTTTATTTGTCAGGAGCAACTATTACAGAAGATAAGATCAAAGAACACATTCGCGGCCATAAACATTTTTCTGTCTTCCGAATGACTGAAGCTTTGTCCCGGAAAGAACTACTTCCAGCGCTGGAAATTCTTGACCAGCAGCTTCAGGCAACTCCACGTGAGCATGTGAGACTTTTTGCACTTATTATCATGCAGTTCCGCAGACTGTTAATCATTCATAGCATGCTGGATCAATTTTATAAAGAAGCAGAAATTATCAGCAAAATATCTCTTCCGGTATTCCTCAGCAAACAAGTATTGGCTCAGGCAAGAAATTTCACCAGTGTAGAACTACAAAATATATACACTGAACTTGCTAAACTGGATTTGCGCATAAAGTTTCAAAGTTCTCTTGCACCACTTATTCTTCAAGACCTCTTTCAGAGAATTTGTTCCGGCCAGTTTCAAGGAAAAACCGTATAATCTTTCCAAAAGTTGAGACAATTTTTCACAGCTGTCAGAGCTTTACGTAAGTTCTTGATTGTAACAAATGGACTTAGTCTTCTCTGAGAGATACAACTGAAAAATTGTTATAATCAATAAATGCTTTTTGCTTGTCCGATTATTGACTGATTTGATGTTGAAATATGAAAACTAACGAACATTTCCCCCGTCTTTTTTCTCCAAAAAATCTTAGAGGAAAAACCCTACGCAACAGAATTGTTTTTGGCGCTCATACAGCAAATATGTCTGTACTGGGTTTGCCTGGAGAACAGCATATTGCGTATTACCGGGAAAGAGCCATAGGCGGAGCAGCAATGCTTGTAGTAGAACCAATGCCGGTGCATCCTGCAGCAGTACTAACCAGAGGAAATTTCAGGAACAGCACAGATGGTGTCATCCCCCACTTCAGGAAAATTACTGATGCCGTGCATGAAGAAGGCGCGTTGATCCTGCAGCAGCTGTATCATGTTGGACAACATGGAGATGCTGATAATTCATATCATGCCAACTGGTCTCCTTCCGGATTGCCAAGTTACCATGATTCAGACGGCAGTCACTCCATGAGCGAAACAGAAATAGAGGAAACAATTGATGGATTTGCTCAAGCTGCAAGAAGATGTAGAGAGTCAGGTTTTGACGGTGTGGAAGTCTGGGCTGCATATCACGGAATGGTCGATCAATTTTGGACTCCTTGGTCGAACCGGCGCGAAGACCGCTGGGGAGGTTCACTTGAAAATCGCACACGTATCTCAAGAGAAATAATCACTCGCATACGAAAATTGTGCGGTGAAGATTTTATTATCGGCATTGCTGTAAATGATGAGCCTGATTTTGAAGTCTCTTTGCAACGTGAATCAATTGCGGAAATCATAGCATATCATGATAAAGATCAGCTGATTGATTATGTAACCTGCGGTACTGGAAGCTATTTTGATTTTTACAAGCTGATGCCGACCTTTATTTATCCTGAAAGACTGGGAACTGATCTGTCAGAAGTAATCAAGGCAAATGTGTCACACGCACTGGTTACCGCAGAAAGTCATATTCGAACCCCTGAAAACGCAGAAGCTGTTTTATCAGCGGAGCAGGCAGATCTGGTGTCCATTGTACGAGGGCAAATTGCTGATCCTCATTTAGCAAACAAGGCCAGTGAAGGTCGTGCTGATGACATCAGACCATGCCTGTCCTGTAATCAGATGTGCTGGGGGAGAAGAAGCCGTGACTACTGGATTTCCTGCCTTGTAAATCCTTCAGCCGGACGTGAGTCCGAATGGAACGGCGACCGCTTCACAAAAACAGTAACCCCAAAAAATGTGCTTGTAGTCGGAGGAGGTCCGGCCGGACTGGAAGCAGCAAGGGTTTCTGCTGAGCGCGGACACAAAGTTACGCTTGTTGAGGCAAATGATAATCTGGGGCAACAGGTTCTTGCCCTCCTGATACAGGCTTCCAAAAAGCAATTCCACATATGGAAAAACTGCCTGGAATTGAACTAGGAAGAGTTTATTCCGCTGAAGATGTTATGTCACGCAGAGCACGTCTCGGGAATCGTGTATTGCTACTTGATGAAGGTGGAAACTGGAAAGGATGCGGAACGGCCTGGAAACTTGCTGAAGATGGACATGAGGTTACTCTCATTACTCCTGATCCTCTTGTAGGTAAGGAACTTCAGCGGACTGCCGCAGATTATCCGTTAAGACAGCGATTGGCTAAACTGGGAGTGGATTTCATCCTGGAATCCGCAATCACAAGCTGGAATAGTGAAGGTGCGGAAGTCTTTAATTTTCTGGATGGCAAAACACAATTCATCCCTGCCGATTCACTGGTTTTTGCCACTCCAAACATTGCAGAAGACTCTCTCTCAAATGAACTCCTTGGTTCCGGACTTAATGTAATTAATATCGGTGACAGCGCCGGACCACGCCAGGCACCCTTCGTGATCTACGAAGGACGTAAAACAGGTATTAGTATTTAAATGATACATTACGCCAATTTTCAAAAATACAATAACAAATTGTATTTACACCAAAGGAATGAGATTGAAACGAACAGGTGACGGTGAACATCATTATGTCCTGTTTTAATCAAGAATAACTAATGACAGAAGATTATTTAAAAAAAGTTAAGTCACTTAGCTTTTGGCAGCATCCTATTCAGTGCGTACCCATGGAAGGGGGCATCACCAACCGAAATTTCCGGGTAGAGCATGGCAATGAAACCTTATTTGTGCGTCTTGGTGAAGATATTCCTGTGCATGGAGTTTACCGCTTCAATGAGCTGTCAGCAAGCATGGCTGCCTATGCATGTGGTATTTCTCCGGAAGTAGTGCATACAGAATCTGGAGCTATGGTTCTGCGTTTTATCGAAGGCAGAACTTTGGAACCGGAAAACCTGCGTGACATTTCAACCATAGATAAAGTTGTATATCTGTTGAAAATCTGCCATCAGCAAATGCCTGATCATCTTCCAGGAAGCACGCTGATCTTCTGGGTTTTTCAGGTTATTCGTGGATACGCAAATACTCTGAGTGACAGTAACAGCAGGATGGTTCAGCAATTGCCGCGCTTTTTAGAAATAAATTCGAATTTGGAAAAAACTGCTGGTGCGGTTGAGTTATGTTTTGGACACAATGATTTGCTGGCTGGAAATTTTATCGATGATAATCAAAGGCTGTGGCTGATTGATTGGGATTACGCCGGTTTCAACAGCCCTTTGTTTGATCTGGCTAACCTTGCTTCAAATAATGAATATACGCAAGACCTTGAAAGGCAGCTGCTGGAAATGTATTTTGAGCAAGTGGTTTCTGATGATTTATGGAAACGCTATTTTGCCATGAAATGCGCTTCCTTGCTGCGTGAATCAATGTGGAGCATGGTTTCAGAAATTCATTCATCACTTGATTTTGATTATGTCCAATACACTACTGAGAATCTGGATCGCTTCAAAACAACTTACGCTCAATTTTCACAACTATGAGTAAAAGCATACCTGATAAAGCTCAAATTATAATCATCGGTGGAGGGATAATCGGTTGCAGCGTGGCTTATCATTTAGTCAAAGAAGGCGTGAAGGATGTATTATTACTGGAAAGAGGGCAGCTGACATGCGGAAGCACTTTCCACGCGGCAGGTTTGGTAGGACAGCTACGCAGTTCGGCAAATATCACCCGAGTCTTAAAAAACAGCGTGGATTTTTACCGAACAATTGAGAAAGAAACTGGACAAGCAACGGGTTGGAAAATGAATGGAGGCATGCGTCTGGCGTGCACAAAAGATCGATGGACTGAATTGAAACGCCAGGCCACAACTGCACATAGCTTCGGTTTAGAAATGGAACTGCTGAGTCCTAGTGAAGCAAAAAATCTTTGGCCGCTTATGCAAACAGGGGATCTGATTGGGGCGGCGTTTTTGCCTACTGATGGTCAAATAAATCCATCAGACATTACTCAGGCTCTTGCAAAAGGCGCTCGAAAGGGTGGTGTAAAAATTTTGGAAGATACTAAAGTTACTGGAATCCGAACTGACAATGCGGGGAAGTCAGGGCGCAGAAAAGTTGTTGCTGTTCAAATTGAAGGGGGAGAGATACTTTGTGAAAAAGTCGTTAATTGCGCAGGCCAGTGGGCAAATGCAGTTGGAGAAATGGCTGGTGTGAGTGTTCCTCTAGTTTCAGTACAACATCAATACCTGGTTACAGAACCTATTGAAGGCATAACTCCCGATTTGCCCACTTTGCGTGATCCGGACAAACTTACTTACTGGAAGGAAGATGTTGGCGGACTGGCAATGGGAGGATATGAACCAAACCCTGTTCCGTGGGCAACTAAAGGTATTCCGGGGGATTTCAACTTCAGTCTGCTTCAGGAAAATTTCAAACATTTTGAGCAGTTTATGAATCCTGCTCTGGAACGTGTTCCTGCATTCGAGAACGCGGGAATCCGGAAACTTATAAACGGACCTGAGTCTTTTACTCCGGACGGAAATTTCATTTTGGGAGAAGCTCCGGAAGTAAGTAATTTTTTCGTAGGTGCAGGATTCAATGCATTCGGCATTGCATCGGCCGGAGGAGCTGGGAAAGTGCTGTCTGAATGGATCCTTGCTGGAGAACCACCGATGGATTTGTGGGTGGTAGATATCCGCCGATTCAGTAAATTGCATCAGGATATAGACTGGGTTCGCAGCCGCACTCTTGAACTTTACGGCAAACATTATTCACTCAGTTGGCCGCACGAAGAACATCAAAGCGGACGACCATATCTGACTTCTCCAATTTATGAAGAGCTGAAAAAACAAGGTGCCTGTTTTGGTTCAAAGCTGGGTTGGGAGCGTCCGAATTGGTTTGCTCCGGAAGGTGTGACACCGCATGATGTTTATTCTTTTGGACGTCAAAACTGGTCACCTCATGTTGCTGAAGAGCATCGTACAGTGCGTGAAAAAGTAGCAGTTTTTGACCAAAGCTCATTTGCAAAATTTCGTATAACGGGCGCTGACTCTGAAAAAGCTCTTTCGAGGATATGTGCAAACAACGTGGCTAAACTGACCGGATCAATTATTTACACGCAAATGCTCAACTCAAAGGGTGGTATCGAATGTGATGTGACCGTAACCAGATTGTCTGAAAATCAATATTATTTAGTCAGCGGAACAGGATTTAGAACTCACACTGAGGCATGGGTCCGCAGCCAGCTTCGTGGCACTGAGAATATAAAACTCGAAGACATAACTGAAGAATGGGCCACATTTTCGTTGATGGGGCCTCATTCCCGTGATGTTCTTAAGCAAATTACTTCATGCGATCTGCAAAATGAAAGCTTTCCCTTTGGAACATGCCGCTCTATTGAAATAAACGGACATTCTGTTTTAGCATTGCGTATCACTTACGTAGGCGAATTGGGCTGGGAACTGCACATGCCACGCAGTGCAGCTAAATCTGTTTATGAGGCTTTAATGGATGCAGGCAAAAAATACAGAATTGTAAATGCCGGTTATCGTGCTGTCGAATCCCTTCGTCTGGAAAAAGGTTATCGGGAGTGGGGTTCTGACATAACAGCCGACAATACACCATTTGAAGCAGGACTGGGCTGGGCAGTTAAAATTAACTCCGGCATAGGATTCACAGGCAGGGAAGCATTATTGTACAAACTAAAACAACCGCTTAAGAAGATGCTGGCTTGTTTTACAATTGATGATCCTGAAGTTTTACTGCTTGGTCGGGAAACTATTTTACGTAATGGCGAAGTGTCCGGATGGCTGACTAGCGGCGGTTGGGGACATACCGTGCAGAAAAACATCGGTTACGGTTATGTCCGTCATCCGGATGGTGTTGACAGAGAGCACCTTAATTCCGGAACCTATGAATTGGAAGTTGCCACAGTCAGACATCCCTGCACTCTGCAATTAGGTCCGCTTTATGACCCCGAAATGCTGCGGGTCAAACAATGATTCCACGGGGTTATCTTTATGTGATCGGATGCGCCTGTTCTTTTGGTCTGATTACAACTTTAGCCAAGCTCAGTTATAGCGAAGGCGCCACACCCCAGACAGTGGTATTTTATCGTATCCTTGCCACAAGCATTTTGATGGGAGTATGGTCTTTATGGTCCCGCAGGAAAGGACAAGTTCGAGAAAAAAACAAAAAGAGGATTTTAAGCAATTTACATGTCACAACAGCAATTGCTGTTACAGGAGTTTGCATCGCGGTAATGAGTCTGGGATATTTGAGTTCAGTACAGTATATTCCTGTCAGCCTCAGTGTTTTACTGTTTTTTACCTTCCCGTTCTGGGTTTTAATTATAAATTATCTGATTGACGGAGAAGTCCCTAAACTGCATAAACTTATTGCATTCATAGTGGCATTTTTTGGTTTAGCCCTCAGTCTGGGACCAACCTGGGAGATACTGGACTTGCTTGGAATTGTTCTGGTTCTAAGTGGTTCTCTGGCCTCAGCCGGATTTATAATTGCGGGAACGAAAGCGGTTCGGATTATTCACACCCGCGAACTGCTGTTTTACGCCAATACACTTGCAGTTTTTCTGGTTGGTGCTGTCATGTTTTATACAGATACTTTTTCCATTAATCATACATTATGGGGTTGGACCGGCATTGCGGCAGTTTGTTTCCTGTTCACAATTGGACAGCTTTTTTTATTCGCCGGTACAAATCATACCGGTTCAGCACAGGCCAGCCTGATTCTGAATGTTGAGCCGCTAGTCTCGATAGGAGCTGCAATAATGCTGCTTGGTGAACGACTGGCAATTTCACAGTCAATTGGAGTTGCGGTGGTAATTACAGCACTTTTACTGGCTAGTGATACTCCGAAAAAATTATTTGCTAAAAAAATATAACCACGTGCTTATGAACAATTCACTGAAAAATCAGTCAGCTGAAGCTGATGAGCTGGAAAACAGTTATCGTTTACCTGAAATAGTCCGACAGCGAAAGCAGACTCTGAAAAAATTATCCTTAAAGTCCGGAGAGCATGTACTTGACATCGGCTGCGGAGTAGGGTTTCTCTCTTATGAAATGGCAGTTAAGACAGGGGACTCCGGAAAAGTAATTGGTATCGATAAAAGTCCGGAGATGATTCGCCACGCAATTAACAGATGTAAAGGCCTAGGCAACACGGAATTCATGGAGGGTGAGGCGGGCAGCCTTCCGTTTCCAGAAAATAATTTTGACGCAGTATGTTGTACTCAGGTACTGCTTTATGTAAAAGATGTCTTACAGGTGCTTGCGGAAATCAGACGTGTGCTGAAACCTGCAGGAAGAATTGTGATTGTGGAAACCGACTGGCGGGGGGTGGGGCTGAACAGTGCATTTAATTCACTCACCAGAAAAATATTCTCGGCCTGGGATGCCGCTGTTCCCAGTCCTAATTTGCCGGTGTATTTGGGACCTCTTTTAAAAAAATATGGATTCAGCAGTATTCAGGTGGAACCGGTACCAATCCTCAATACAGAATATTCTTCAAACCAGTTTTCACATGGGATGATGAAATGGATCACCAAAAACGCTCTGAAAAAAGGAGTTATCACGGACACAGAATGCCGGAAATGGCTGGATGATCTGGAAGAAAAAGGAAAAACCGGAAGTTATTTTTTTTGCGTGAACCGTTTCCTTTTTACTGCTGTTCTGGCTTAAATCTATACCTCTATTGAATTGGCTTTTCTTCCATTTCAAGATGAAGTGCGTTTTCGGTGTAAGGATGTGCCAGTGCGACGTCCTCATTCAGTTCCACACCAAGTCCAGGTTCCTTTGGTGGAATCACGTATCCGGAATCCCAGCGAACAGGTTTTTTAAGAATTTCCGCATGAAAGCCTTCCCAGCGTTGAATACTCTCTAATATCAAAAAGTTTGGCGAGCAGGCGCTGATTTGGACATTTGCCGCACCTTCAATGGGCCCGCAGTAGAGATGAGGTGCAATTTGGGCATAATGGCTTTCAGCTATGCCTGCGATTTTTTTGGCCTCCAGAATCCCCCCGACGCGTCCAAGCGCCGGCTGTAAAATTGACGCCGCGCCTGTTTCAAGCACACGGGCGAATTCGTATTTGGTTGTCAATCTTTCACCTGTGGCAATCGGAATCCGGGTTTGTTGGGCTACTTTTGCCATTTCTTCCGGTCGCTCTGGAGGCACAGGTTCCTCAAACCAAAGCGGATCATAAGCCTCTAATCGTCGTGCCATTCGGATTGCTCCGGAAGGAGTGAACTGTCCATGTGTGCCAAAAAGCAAATCAGCTTTGCTGCCGACCGCTTCCCGAATTCGCTTGCAAAATAATTCTGAACGATCAAGCGATTCAAGATCAGGCTGACGCGGATCAAATGCAGAATAAGGTCCGGCGGGATCAAATTTTACCGCAGTGAAACCTTGTGCCACACATTCACTTGCAGCTTCAGCCGCAAGATCAGGATCATCATATACATTCGGACTGTCTTCTGGATAAGCCCTGCCTGTTTTCGGATACAAATAAGTGTAGGAACGCAGTTTTTCATGCACCATCCCACCAAGCAATTCATAAACCGGTTTCTCAACTGCTTTTCCACAAATATCCCAGAGAGCCATTTCAATTCCGCTTAAAATACCCATCAGCGATACGTCCGGACGCATTGTGTAGCCGCTGCCATACACATTACGCCACAGGGATTCTATCCGGAAGGGATTCATTCCCTGCACATGACGCTCAAATACATCTTCAAGCATCTTAGCTATCACATGCGGTCCGAAAGTCGCGCAATAGACTTCACCAACTCCTTCAATACCGTTATCCGAGGTCAGTTTTAGAAAAATGAAATATCTTCCTCCTTGGTGTGGTGGCGGATTTCCAACCACAAATGTTTTCATTTCATTGATTTTCATAATATTGTATTAATCTAAAGTACTGATACGATGCTGAGACTTTTCCAGGAAGTCTGGATTGATTTCAACACCCCAGCCTGGGCCATCCGGAATCTTAACTTTGCCATCTTCTACAACCAGAGCAGGCTTGTAGATGCCTTCCTGCCACGGATAATAATCCGAGCCTTCAATTGTAAATTCCACATACGGTCCTGCGTTTTCAAGCGCACCCATCAGGTGCAGCGTAAATACAGTAACAAGGGATAGATTTGCCGAATGAGGTGTACACGGAAGTCCAGCCTGACGTGCCATTTCAGCAACCTTTAGTGTACGAGCTATTCCACCAAGATAGCAGACATCAGGCTGCACAACATCCACAGCACGCATCTCAATCATCCGTTTCCAGATTGTCAGATCACAATCCTGTTCTCCTCCTGTCACATCCAGTTCGAGGGTGTCTGTTACCTGCTTTGTCCATTCCAGTTCCCAGTACGGACATGGCTCCTCAAAGTGGCAGATTCGATAATCTTCCAGCATTCGTCCAACCGAAATAGCTTTTTGGGGTGTGTAGGCGCTGTTGCCGTCAACCAGCAAGGCCACATCATCTCCAATGGCTTGACGGACTGCAGGAACGATTTCTTCGGTACGTCCAGGCCATTCATCCTGATCATGTCCGCACTCCTTTCCTACCCGGAATTTAAAAGCGTCATATCCGAATTCATCTCGCAGGCGCAACAAACGTTCAGCTTCGGCTTGAGGTGTGATGTCTCGTTTCATGCTGGAGCCATAAACCCTGAACGGCCTTGGTTTTCCTCCTAGCAGTTGGCATACACTTTTGTTTTCAAGCTTGCCGCGTAAATCCCAGAGTGCTGTATCCAGACCTGCAAGTGCTCGACGCAGGTAAGAGCCCGGAAATTTGTACTCCTTTTCCGGAATCTCCTGAACAAGTTTTTCGATATGAAGAGCATCTGCTCCCAGCGCGTAAGGTGCAATCTGACGATGCACGACCATCGCTGTTATATCAGCATTATATGGCGAGACTTGTCCCCAGCCTTCAGAACCATCTGATGTGCGCACCTTTACGAGTCCTACGAACCTGTTGCTGAAGGTTTCGATGCTGCTGATTTGCAAGCTGCCACTGTTCATGGAATACAATGCTAAAAAATGATCACATTCCGTAAAGCATCATTTTTGCTTACATCAGCAATAGCTTCATTAATATTTTCAAGTGGATAACGGCCGGAAATCAATTCATCAAGTTTGAGTCGGCCTTGTTGGTAAAGAGAAATGTACCATGGAATGTCAGTGACTAGACGGGTAGATCCCATTTTACTTCCCAGCAGGGTTTGCTCAATCGAGGCAAATTTGCAGGAATCAAACTCAATCTTCACTCCATTTGCAGTCATTCCTACAACCACAAGAGTTCCGCCTCTGCCTAGAATTTTAAAGCCCTGTTCAATAGCGTTTTTGTCTCCCACTGTTACAAAAACGTAGTCTGCGCCACGCCCTTCTGTAATTCCATAAACAGCCTTGGTTGCTTTTTCACGGCTCACATTTACGGTGTGCGTTGCTCCAAATTCCTGAGCGGCTTTCAGTTTTTGATCAGAAAGGTCCAGGGCAATTACACTTTCAGCACCCGCAATGGCGGCTCCCTGAACACTGTTGAGCCCAACTCCTCCTGTGCCCATGACCACTACACTGCATCCTGATGGAATCTTTGCGGTGTTGACAACTGCGCCAAAACCTGTGATGACACCGCAGCTCAAGAGGGAGGCGCTATCCATTGACATATCTTTGGGTATGGGTGCCACCTGGGAAGCATCTACAACTACTGATTCGGCAAAAGCTGCTGTCCGTAGTCCATGAGCGATCAATTCTCCATCTGAAGTTCTAAGAGGACTATTCTCATCCAATGGGAAAGCTGTGCTGCATTGGACTTTGTTTCCCTGGGAACAGTAATGACATGTACCACATGACCGGATTAATGTTACCAGTACATGATCTCCGACTTGTATATTATTTACATCGTCGCCTACATTTTCCACAACCCCTGCTGCTTCATGGCCATAAACTGCGGGCAGGTCTCCTCCCCATGCTCCTTCAGCGTATAGTATATCGCTGTGACAGATTGAACAGGCGCCCAGTTTCACCTGTACCTCTCCTGTATTAGGTGGCAGTAGTTCTATATCCTCAATTACCAGTGGTTTTCCAAATTCACGGCATACTGCAGCTTTCATTTATTATTTTCCTTTCCATTCAGGGTTACGTTTTTCAGCAAATGCTTTTGCTCCCTCCTTCATGTCTTCAGAGCGATTTACAGTTTCAACAGCGGAACAGGCATCATGCACAGAAAATGCTTCATGTTCTGTTACCATCTCGGTCATCCTCAGTACCTGTTTAATTGCGGGATAAAGCAGTGGAGGACCGGCAGCAAGCTGTTCCACAATTTCTCGTGCCTTGGCCAGTCCCTGGCCTTGAGGAACAATGTGGTTCACAAGCCCCCAGTGCATGGCCTCCTCGGCATCCATCCAGCGTCCGGTCATCATCAGTTCAACCGCAACATGATACGGAATACGCCGCCTCAGCTTCACCACACCACAATCCGGAAGCACACCCACGTTTATCTCCGGAAGTGCAAAAGTGGAGTGTTCCTCTGCTACAATTATGTCGCAGCCAAGCATTATTTCAAAACCGCCTCCACAGGCGATTCCGTTAACAGCACAAATTACAGGCTTATTGAAATTGCGAGGATAGTTCAGTCCGCCGAAACCTCCGGAGCCATAATCTGAATCAGATTCTTCTCCGGTATCAGCCACATTTTTCAGGTCCCACCCGGCAGAGAAAAATTTTTCCCCTTTGCCTGTTAGTATCGCAAAACGCTGTTCCGGATTGTCCCTGAATGCTTCCCACATGCGATTCATTTTGCGGCTGTCCTCGGCACTTATTGCATTTGCCTTGCCCTTGGAAAGAGTTATTTCCAGAACAGGTCCTCGCTGGTTAAGTACAAATGGTTTATCGGACATCAGTTTCTACTTTTATGAAGGTTTACAACTTAAACACACCTGTTTATCGCTTGAAAAATATGTTCTGCTTTACTTTAATTCAAATCAGCATGGCATGTTACACCTGCTGAAAAAGTTCCGCAAGTTTTTGAACCAATACCAAATCAAAAATAAAAATTCATAAAATAATTCTTGACAAAATCTATTATTTTTGTTATTCTAGAATTATCGAATATTTAAAATAAAGTCTGCAACAAAACATGCAAATAGAGACAGTAGCAGAGATATTAGCAGAATTAGGAAATCCAGTACGCTTAAAGGTTGTCCGTTTGCTGGTGCAGGCCGGTGAGGATGGAGTTCCGGTGGGGCGGATTCAGGAGGAGGTGGGCATTCCGGCTTCGACACTCTCACATCACCTGAGCCACCTCAAGTCCGTCGGATTGATTCACCAGCGGCGTGAGCAAACATCGCTGTGGTGTGTAATGAACTACACTCAACTGGAATCCGTTATTGCATTCCTGACAAACGAGTGCTGCCTGGGGTTGACTTCGGAAGCTCCGGAAACCGACACTGAAGCAGAAGAAATGGTGGCCTGATCCTCAACTGAAAGGAATAATCATGAGTATATTTGGAATTTCCCTAAAGCAAAATAGATGGAGCATGAAACTGCCCGCCTTCTTGCGGGATCGTGTGCTGTGGACATTGGTGGCCGGGCTTGCCGCGCTCACCGTTTGGGATCAGCAGCAAGGTCTGGAAAGCCTGCGTTTCACGCTGGCCAATCTTGCGGGCATTGCTCCGTATCTGCTGTCGTCCATCGCACTGGCGGCCTATGCCAAGGCGAGTGGTGCGGACAACCTGATCGCCCGCGCCTTCACAGGCCGGGAGACGACGATGATCCTCTTCGCGGCGCTGATGGGCGGGCTGTCACCTTTCTGCTCCTGCGGTGTAATCCCGTTAATTGCCGCACTGTTGTCTATGGGCGTGCCACTTGCTCCAGTTATGGCCTTTTGGCTGGCTTCCCCTTTGATGGACCCCTCGATGTTCTTCCTCACTGCCGGAACGCTGGGGCTGGAGTTTGCGGTGTTCAAAACCTTCGCGGCGGTGAGCGTGGGGCTGCTTGGCGGTTTTGGAACATTCGTGCTGATGCGGGGCGGGGCGTTTTCGGAGCCGTTGCGCGAGGGTGTAGGCGACGGCGGTTGCGGAGCTTCCAGCGTGCGCAATCCCAAGGAAGTCGTCTGGCGATTTTGGAAAACGCAAGAGCGACGCGAACGCTTCGGGAAAAACGCCTTGGACAACACGTTGTTTCTCGGAAAGTGGCTGCTGATCGCCTTTTTTCTCGAAAGCCTGATGCTGGCCTACGTTCCGGCAGAAACAATCACGACTCTGATTGGGGGAGATGACTGGCTGACGCTGCTGACGGCCACGATCGTGGGGGTTCCCGCCTATCTCAACGGCTACGCTGCACTGCCGTTGATTGGCGGACTGATCGAACAGGGAATGGCTCCAGGCGCGGGTATGGCCTTCCTGCTGGCAGGCGGGGTCAGTTCCATCCCGGCCGCCATCGCCGTCTGGGCCTTGGCGCGGCCTCCGGTGTTTGCGGCGTATTTGCTCTTCGCCTTCGCCGGGGCGTTCTCGCTGGGGACGCTTTACAGTTTGCTGGCTTGGTCTTGATCCATCATGGCTCGTAAACTTTTCGCTGAGTGGCTGGGAACTTTGTTCTTGCTGGCTACCGTTGTAGGCTCCGGAATCATGGCCGAAAGGCTTTCCGGCGGGAATGACGCCCTTGCGCTTTTGGGCAACACGATTGCCACCGGAGCAATTCTAGTGGTACTGATCCTGATGTTCGGCCAGTTATCAGGAGCACATTTTAATCCGGCTGTGACCCTGGCTTTTGCTATTCGCAAGGAGATCGGTCCGCTGGAATCCGCGCAGTATGTGGTGGTGCAAATAATCGGCGGCATCCTCGGCATGATGATCGCGCACGCCATGTTTGATAATCCGCTGTTTGATCCGTCCACCACCGCACGTACCGGAACAGGGCAATGGATCGGAGAATTTGTTGCCACCTTCGGACTTGTCGCCACCATTCTTGGCTGTCTGAAAACACGTCCGGAAGCGGTTCCTTATGCTGTCGGCCTGTTCATCAGCGCAGGCTACTGGTTCACCTCGTCCACCTCCTTTGCCAATCCGGCAGTGACGATTGCAAGGAGCTTGACCAACACCTTTTCCGGAATCGACCCCACGAATGTTCCGGCTTTCATCATTGTACAGTTGGCCGCTGCAACCGTCGCCACAATCACTTTCAATTGGCTGTCTTCTGAAACCGTCACTTAAAACGAATAAGCGCGTCAGCGGCTACCACTCCCTTACCTTGAGGGCGCACGATCAGTGGGTTTAGTTCTAGTTCGGCCAAACGGTCACCATGCTTCTCAACGAATTCCGCAAGTTTCAGTACGTTCTCAACCAACGCTTTGGTGTCGCCTCTCGGCTTGCCACGCCAGCCTTCTAATAAAGCGTTTACTCTCAAGCCCTGAACCGCTTTCCAAACCTGAGCTTCTGAAATTGGCAGCAAAAATGCCACAGAATCCCGCAGCAGTTCAGTTAGGGTGCCACCTGCTCCCAGCGTCAAGGCAAAGCCGAACTGCGGATCAACGGTAACTGCAAGGATTAGTTCAGCCACGCCGTCCGTGATCATTTCCTCTATTAAAAATGTTTCGGCAAATTCGGACATTCTAAAAACTGCTTCGACTACTTCCGGAGCATTTTTAAGGTTCAATGCCACGGCCCCTCTTTCGGTTTTGTGAATGAGTTCAGGCACGATGGCTTTCAAAACTACCGGATAACCAATTGCTTTAGCAGCTTGATCGGCTTTCTCAGCATTGGCCTGGCAGTTTTCGGGAACATTTATTCCATGCTGTTTAAGTAGTTTCTTAGCCTCGACTTCACTTAAAGTCCGTAACGATAACTCATCCGGAGGAGAAGGTAATATCTCCGGAGGTGACCAATTATCCCAGGCTCTCCTGATTCCGTTAGCATGATTCAGGGCTTCAAGAGACTCAGCAAGTCCCTGTAACGGAACGACTCCAGATTCAAAGCATTTTTCACGTGTTGACCTGGAGAGACTTTCCGGTAAAGATGAAAGCAAAGCTGCATGAGCATAATTGTCGCCGGCAGCCTCAAGAAACTTTTCAATCACAATGTTAAAAGATTCAGTATCCGCCTCAGTTTCATCCTGAGGATCAAGCATTAAAGCCGTCACAGCATAATCGCATTTCAAAATGACATCAAACATTTCACGAAGCTTTGAATAGCTAAACCATGTAGCAGTCTGAAAATCAAGAGGATTGCTTAGTTTAACACGTTCGCCGACTGTAGCCTTCAAAGCACCTTGTTTGTCGTCTGGAATAGTAGAAAAATCCAGTTCCAAATCCTTTGCAATGTCAGAAACCATTGACATGTCCCCTCCGGATGCTCCCATTACCAATATATGATTAGAAGGAAGTGGGCCAAAACAATGCAGCAGTTTCAGTGTTTCCACCAGTGAACTGAGAGTCTCGCAACGAGCGATACCAAGCCTTTCAAACAGCGCGTCGTGCAGTTCGTCTGAGCCCGTTAAAGCCCCGGTATGGGTCAGAGCAATACTCCTTCCCTGTTCTGAACGACCTGCTTTGATCAATGCGATAGGCTTTTCTAAGGAACGAGCGTAATCTACTGCGTCAATAAATTGTTGCACATCCAGAATACCTTCCAGATATAATCCAATTGCTGACACACGATCATCATCAGCACAGTAGCGAATCAAATCTTCCGCTGCAAGTCTCTGCTGGTTACCAAGGGTAATCACATATCCAAGCGGTAAAGACCGCCGCTGACCCATTACCGAAATTGAAATAGTTCCGCTCTGAGCAATGAATGCTATACCTTTATCAACATGTTCCCCTGTAACCTGATCCGGCCAGAGCGCCACTCGGTCGAAATAATTTACAAATCCGTAACAGTTCGGACCGATGAAAGGCAGCTCACCAGCAGCCTCATCGAGTTTACATGCCCAGTCCACACCATCGGTTTCCTCAGCAAATCCGGAGGCAAATACCACGGATCCGCCGGCTCCATGATTGCGCAGAGCTGTTAATTCTTGAATAGTCAGTTCTCGGTTGATTCCCAGAAACGCAGAATCCGGAGTGTCCGGAAGCTCCGCTGCCGAACGAAAGCAGCCCTCCTTTGTGGGATGCACACGCCAGATTTGACCAGGGAAGCCCAGCTTGCGGCACTGTTCAACAACGTAGTCCGACCACTTCCCTCCATAAACAACAATTGATTCAGGGCGAAAAAGACGATCAAGGTTCATTTTGAGTGAAATCTATATGATTGCCTAAAATTGAGAATTGAAACATAGAAAAGCAAGACAGGACTTCAGTTTGTCCGAGCGGTTTTACTGTTATTGCCATAAATTTTCTGCTACAGATATTTGTAGAATATTGCGCGCATGATCAACGTTCATACCACTCCTTTAAATATAAAAAATAGAAATAACACATTAATTATATTTGTTTGCTTAGTCAAAATTTTTGTAATAGAATTTTTTTAATCTTTGATTAAATATGGACGTTCTTTACCTATTCATTATGAACAAAAGTCTCTTCTTCCGGTTTTTTTAACAGCTTAACTCCATATATTTTGAATTCCGCTGTATCAACATGGAAATTTCACTTGAAGGCAAACGCGCGTTTATCAGTGGAGCAGCAAACGGTATCGGTCGTGCTACGGCGGTTTCCATGCATAAACTGGGGGCTGAGGTAATGATCTGTGACATTGACGAGGAAAATTTTAGTTCTTTTGAAAATGATATCAAAACATTTGTATGCGATGTGTCTGATTCAAGCGTAGTTGATCAAATGTTCGATCAGATTTCTGAGGTTGGACTAGATATACTTGTAAACAACGCGGGAATTGCCGGACCAACCAAACTCGTGGAAAATATAACTGATCAGGAATGGCGGGAATGCATGGCGGTCTGCATTGATTCACAGTTTTACTGCACTCGCCGCGCTGTGCCGATTTTTAAGCAGCAGCAGCAAGGAGTTATCATCAACCTGATTTCTGGAGCAGGTATTATGGGTTATCCTACTAGAAGTCCTTATGTTGCCGCAAAATGGGCTGTTACCGGTTTGACAAAATCGCTGGCAATGGAACTTGGGCCGGACAACATACGCGTCAACGGAATCGTTCCCGGAAATGTCAGCGGAGATCGTGTTGAACGAGTAATTTATGCACATGCTGAAGCAGAAAACCTTGAGCCTGAAACAGTGCGCAAAATGTATAAGATCGGCACTTCAATGCAGTGTTTTGTTGAGCCGGAAGAAATTGCGGAGATGATATGTTTCCTCAGTTCAGATTACGGAAAGCATATTTCGGGGCAAATTGTGGGAATTGACGGAAATACTGAAACTCTCTATCCACGCAGTTTAATTAGCTAAGATATTGAATTATAATGTAAATTAACTTAACACTCCTGTTTTAAACCAGGATAAATTTAAAACGACATTTCGAATTAAGCCGAGTACTTAATTCGAAAGTCTGCCCGCCGATACGGATCAGGGAAGCGTCCGTTCATAACAAATTCCGAAGCAATATAACCAACCTCATCCGCAGATTTAGCACACTGCCCATTGTCTGCCAGCACCGCGTAAATCTGTTTTTCATCAAACTGATCGATAAATTGCTTGCCTGTAGGAGATTTTGTGGTCACGCAGGATTTGCTGTGTAAACTGGCAAATTTGACATCAGGAAGCAGATTTTGAAGAGTTTCTGACAACCATTCAACTTTCTCCATGTCACCATCACTTTGGAACCAACTGGTCAGCGTATTCATGTCATTTGGCATGGGATCTCCATTTGAATGACCGATCTTGATGTAGAATTTTCCGTCCGGATATAGAATCGGAGGCATGAAATAAATGTATCGCATCGGATCACTCCCATAACGATAGCTCAGTGAGGGCGTCCCATTCAGATTAGGAAGTTGTTCCATTGTGATCTCACCAAGTACAATTGTATGCGGCACAACTCCAAAATCAATTTTTCGCGGGATAATGCTACCTGAATTCGCATAGGCTCCTGTGGCAAGAATTACTTTTTTGCTGTCAATCCATTCCTGGTTTGTTCTGACGGAAACAACTAAATCCTTTTGCTTAATTTCAAAAACAACATCATCTATAACTGTCCCCCCATATATCTCCAAAGCTTTATTTTGTGCGGCAATTTGCTTACGGGGATTGATGTGACCTGCCTTGGTTTGCTGAAATATTGCCTTAACATCAGCAGGAAAATTGAAATAAGGGAAACGCTCTGCTAACTCATTTTGGGGAATACGCTCCGCCTGGGGGTAAAAGGTTTTCCCTACTGCCTCTATATCACTGTAGTAATACTTGTTGTTCGTCACTACTAAAAAACCCACCTCTTGATAAAATCCAATGCCTGTCAGTTTTTCAAGAGGTCGATAATGTTCAATTGATGCTTTGGAAATCTGAGCACTATATGGAATTGGATCAAGAATTCTAACAATGCGACCTGAATCATAGTGACTGCCAAATAATCCGTTATGAGTATGATTATTTTCAGGCTCTCCCGGACCAATCAGGGCTACATTCGCGCCAGCATTTGCAAGCTGTCTTGCGGTCGCAGAACCTATCAACCCACGACCTACAACAATAACATCACAGTCAGGCATACTTCATTTCAAACAGTTTTAAACGGGATAAAGTGGGGAGTTATTGTAATTCTGGGAAGTTTTCAGTCCATCCGGAATCGTTTCACTGAGTCTGCGTCAAAAGTAAATCCAATTCCGGGACGATCAGGTATTTCCAGCATTCCATCTTTTATTTCCATGCTTTCACAGAATAAAGCACTGAACCATGGCATGTGTTCAACAGAAATGCAATTAGGAGAAGAAGCGGCGATACATAAACTTTGTTCGGTAAATATGTGTGTCGAAACAGGAATTTCATAAGCCGCAGCCAGGGATGCAACTTTTCTGAATTCACTCAGTCCTCCAATTCTCTGTAAGTCCGGCATCAAAACATCACATGCCTGTGCATCCAGCATTGCTTTCATGCCATATCTGGTATATTCGGTTTCACCACTGGCAATCGGAATATTCAGAGCAGAACGTACTTCGGCATGCCCTTTGAGATTATTGGCACTGACAGGCTCTTCAAACCATGCTAAGTCAAATTTTTCCAGTTTTCGCCCAAGACGAATTGCCTGTTTAGGAGTAAACCCCTGATTTGCATCCACCATCAGTTCAATGTCTCTTCCTATGGTTTCTCGGACAATTCTCACTCGTTCTAAATCTGTTTCCGGATTTTGATTTCCCACACGAATTTTCATTGAGAGAAATCCCTGTTCAATGAATTCCTGTGCTTCATCGACCAGTTCATCAATACTACTGGAAAGCCACATACCACCGCTTGCGTAGGTTTTTACTGTATTTCTGCATGCACCAAAGATGTGGTGCAAAGGCATTTCCGAATATTTTCCAATCAGATCCCAGCAGGCAGTGTCTAATGCGGAAAGAGCATAGATAGTAACACCTTTGTGTCCGATTGGATTGATTTCTGACCAGATTTTTTGCCAGATACCTTCAACGTAGCGGGGATCCTGGCCTTCAAGATGATGAGCAAAGCTGTTGATCATTTCATCAAATACTTTCAGACGGGCAGCATTGAAAGTGAAAACATAACTTTCACCTGTGATGCCCTGATCTGTTTCCAGATAGACAAGTACACAGCCTACCGATCGAATTGTGTGAATAGCAGTGGCAATCGGCTTTTCTAATGGTAAATTTACAGGTACAGTTTTCAGTTTAGTTATTTTCATGTTTTACGGTTTTCAGCAGGATTAGATTTATCTTTTATCATGCTCCAAGCGGGCGAAGCAGCGCACGTGAGATGATATGACGCTGTATTTCAGATGTGCCGTCCCAAATCCGTTCCACACGTGAATCACGCCAGATACGTTCCAAAGGCAGGTCTTCCATCAATCCCATTCCACCAGCAGTCTGAATTGACTGATCAGCTACTCTTGCCAGCATTTCGGTGCAGTAAAGTTTGGCCATAGCGCAGTCTTCCGGAGTAACTGTTCCCTCATCAATTTTCCAGGCGGTTTCCAAAAGCAGCAGGTTTGCAAGCTTTATTTCCAAAGCCATATCAGCAAGCGGAAAAGAGATCCCCTGGAATTTACCGATTTTCTGCCCGAACTGCTCACGTGTGGCTGAATATTGCAAGGCTGAGTCAAAAGCTCTCTCGGCTCTTGCCACACTTGTAGCCGCAACAGTCAGGCGAGTTGGCCCCAGCCATTCATTTATCAACTGGAATCCCTGACCTTCTGTCCCGAGAATCCTCCATTCAGGAACACGGACATTGTTGAAATTCAGAATGTTATTTGTATATCCGCGGTGTGAAACATTTTTGTATCCCTGAGCAACTTCAACACCTGAATCACTGAAATCAACAAGAAAAGCTGAAATGCGTTTTTTGATTCCTTTTTCCGTTTCTTCTTCTCCGGTTGCGGCAAACAGTACGCAGAAATCTGAAACTGAGGCCTGGGAGATAAAATGTTTTACACCGTTTATCAGCCAGTGATCACCATCAAGGACTGCTTTACATTTCATGCTGCGTAAATCAGAACCGGCTTCAGGTTCAGTCATGGCAATGCAGTCACGCTTGTCGCCTCGAATAGTTGGCTCCAGAAATTCTGCAGCTTGCTTTCCCTTGCAGGCGGCAAGAATATTCAGCGGACGATGAGCACATTCCGCCATAGCAAGTGAGGTGCGTCCAAGCTCTTTTTCAATCAGCATCACAGACACTGCGTCTAAACCTCCGCCGCCAACTTCTTCAGGAAGATTGCAGGCATGCAGTCCTAATTCAATTGATTTTTTTTTCAACGAAGAAGCCAGTTCCGGAGGCAAATCATCAGTGCTTTCAAGTATTGCTTCATGTGGCATCATTTCTTTTTCAACAAAACTCCTCGTCATTTCCACGAGCATTTGCTGTTCATCACTAAGTGAAAAATTCAACATAAATGAGCTATTGATGGTTTCGTAAAAAGTCTAAATAATAAAATCCACCCCTAATAATATCAATATGTTAAAGGGGGAAAATTGCGGTAAATGGACTTTTTACGGGATTATCAGCTATTGACTTTCTAAAAAAAGTTTGTGTTTACAGATTAACCTGTGAACAGGATTGTACTTTAATTATTATTCAAGACGGCCAAAGAAAGTCATACGGGCAAGTTCCGAAAGCATCATGCCCGGTTCAGTATTGAAATTCAGTGTAACCAGTATACGAGCTTGATCGCTGGTAACCGGAGCAACCCTGTGGAGGGAGTTTCGGCCCCGGAAGAGCACCAAAGCCCCATCACCCATCGCCAGGGTTTTGCAAGCGAGGCTGCCGTTGACCACGGCTTCAGTGTCGAAAAAACCCTGTTCTCCTGCCTCCTTGTTGCGCACTCGCTCCCGGTACTCGAATTCCCCGCCCTGCTCAGGTGCCTGCACCATCAGGGTTACTGCGAATGAGGCGTTGTCGTAATGCCAGCCAAGTTGCTGTCCCTTCTCAAAGTAGTTGATGTTGATGGAAGAAAGCGTGTCCGCGTAGGGAAAGATCGGCTCTTCCAGCACAGTTGCCAGAAACTCACGGAAGTCAGACCACTCGTAAAGCGTGCGCAGCGGGGAGTCTTCCGGAACCTGATCGTGGGGCACGCAGCCTTTGTCGCTGACCAGTTCCAGGTTGCGTATGTGCTCTGAAGGAAACTCGGGGTCTGAGTCCAGCAGATAGGCGTTGTGATTCTGGTGACAAAAATAAGCCAAAGGACGTACTTCTCCGGCCTCATTTTGCAGAAAATTAATTGTACTGTCTGTCAAAAAATTTTCCATCACTAAGGCGCCGTTTCGATCAAGTTTTGCTTTGCATTCATTAGTATAGTTTGCATCCTGTATTGGATGCTGCTGCAGATTAATTATTGCTTCGTAAGTCATTTGAGATTCACCGTTATTATTTATCAACTAAGTTCTGATATCAAACTATCACAACTGCAAATTAAAGCAAAAGGCATTACTATTAGATGTATTCACAAAAAGCCATTTGAACCAATTTCCCCTGGTCCATTATGAGGTTGAATACGGGATTTATTAGCTTTTCACATTTAGAGCAGCTAGATGTGTAAATTTTTCGAGATAGATAAGGGACAGTTCCACTCTTTCTAAACATCTCTAAACTTTAAGAAAATCAAAATTGGACTTTTAATCGATTTGCTAAATTCATCATTTGGTTCCATGTTTGCTCAGGTATCGCAACACCCTTCTTCAAGTTTTGGCTTTGAAATTCTCGTTCACGTTCACCCGGAATTTCAACCTTTTCTACTCCGGAGACAGGCGGACAGGATCGCAGTTCCTGCAGTATTTCCTCCGCAACTTCCTGGTACTTTTGACCGTCGCTGTACAAAGCGGTGTCAATACATACACATAGCCAGTTCATCTCGGTGGTCACCGGTCCTAACATTGCTGCCCCAATCAACTCTGCCAGCAAGGCCAGGCCATATCCTTTTGCACCGGCCATTGGTAAAATTGCTCCGCCATTGAAGTAGTCATCTGGATTGCGTGTAGGCTCTGCGTTTGCGTCAACAACAACACCTTCAGGCAACAGTACCCCCGCACTTTTGGCCGCGTAAATCCAGCCGCCGGCAATTCTGGCAGTTGAGAAATCCAGCACTACAGGCCCGCGTTTACCGCCCGGAATACCAAAGGCAAAAGGATTGGTGGGCAACATTCCCTTTGCTCCTCCATGTGGAGTCACTTGAGGCCAATCCTTGTGACCACCGCCTCCAACCCATATCGTCAAACAGCCGGCTTCAGCGCCTTTTTCCGCGAACGCACCCAAACGCCCTGTATGTCCACAATGGACAACAGCAACTATGGAAATCCCATTTTCTTTCGCCACTTCAATTCCTTTTTCCATTCCCAGCTGCAGAGCAGGCATTCCAAAGCCTCCGTGACCATTAACAATCCAGCTGCCCTTTTCATTTTGGCTCAACGAAGGGCGACCTGAGGCAATCATATAGCCGCTTTCAAGTTGCTCTACATACTGAATCATACGCATCACCCCGTGGGACTCCACTCCCTTCAGGTTTGACTCTACCAGATGATTAGCGACAAATTCCGCAATATCAGTATCACAACCAACTTTCTGGAATACACTGCTTACCAGTCTTGTGATTTCTTTTACAGGTACCAACTGTCGATTACCAACTTCAAGCTTGCTGCTCATTAATTGAATCAATTTATAGTGGGAATTTTACCATACACACGTTACTGACGGGCGCCTGAGTAATCTACACTCGTTTAACGATCATTGCCGCTTCTTGTGAATGTCCTTAATAACCATTTGATTTTTGTATCAAGAAGTCACCCTGAGTATTTTGCATTTGATGGTTTAGCTGTATTCACTTTTTGAAATGACGACACAGAAAATCTTTTAGCGGAGGCAATACTTTCTCAGGACCTTCGATCAAAATTGAATGTTTGAGGTTTTCCAGTATCACCAGTTCGGCGTTGGGAAGGACGTCTGCTATCACAGTATTTAGACGCGGGTTGCAGCCGCCGTCGAGTTCCCCGGTCATCACCAGGCAAGGGCAGGTCACCTGCGGGAGCCACGGCAGCATTTCCGTACCGGCGTAAATGTCAAAGACGCTAAGAAATACCTCTTCCGGAGTGTCAACAACCTGCTGGATACGGGCATCAATCGCGTCCGAGCGGCGAGAGATGAAATCATCGGTGTACCAGCGTTCTATGAGAGTTTTCAGCACCGGCTCCACACCCTTTTCCCGCATGGCTGCGACAACCCCCTTTACCTTGGCGCTGTCTTCCGGGGTACGTCCTGCTGCTGTGCTGAGCAGTGTAACCGTCTCTACCCGCTCCGGTTGTGTGCGGGCATAGGCCGGACCGATCTGTCCACCAAGCGAGTGGCCCACCACATGAATTCGCTCATGCCCCAAACGCTTCCGCAGGGCTTCCAAGTCCTCAACCAGTTCAACCAGCGAATACGGTACAGGAGGCACCGGACTGTCACCATGGCCCCTCAGGTCGTAAGAGACACAGGTGAAGTCGGCCTTGAGGTCCTCCACCAGCGCATTCCATGTGACTCGCCGCGAGCCGATTCCGTGAACCATGTAGAGCGGCGGCCCTGCCCCCTCAACGGTGTAGGCAACTTCAACAGCACTCATGTTAAATACTCAACTGGTAAATTCTAACATTATGGTAATTTCGAACATATTATAGTCACTCCTTGGTTACACCCCTCACCCCTACCCTCTCCCCTGGGGAGAAGGGGGACTGTTAGCGGTAAATGAATGTAACGGTGAGGGAATAAACTCTGAATTATTCTGAAAATGCTATGTATTACTTTAAAACCACAACTGGCGCTATGCGGCATTCTTCACTCCTGTTGAAGTACAGAAATGGGGCATCACTTCCTCGGCAAAGCGCTGCATGGCATCAAGATGCTGGGACTGGGGCTGTCCAAGGTTTGAACTCAGAATGTACTCGTCAATTCCAGCCTCGTGGTATTCTGCCATGCGATCAATCAACTGCTGGGGGGTGCCGATCAGCAGGTTCTGCTCCAGTTCCTCGATTGATCGAATACATGGCAGGGCAAGAATACAACCGTTTTCCACTTCCCCAGGACCTGTGAAGACATTGTCAAAGCGACCGTAATAGTCATAGGCGCGGGCAAGAATATCACTAGCTTCGGCTTCGTTTTCAGCGCAATAGGTGACACGCGACATCATGATGCGCAGGTGTTCGCCTTTGGTGCCCAGCTCGGCCTTGGCTTCCTTATGTGCATTTATTTGGTTCTTGAAAAGCTCACGCTTTCCGGCAAGAGGAGTGGTCTGGATATGGAAACCTCGCCGGGTACACGCGGCAATGCCAGGAGGATTCATAACCGCAATCATCATCCGGGGCATCGGCTTTGTCAAGGGCCTGGGCATGATGGTCAGCGGCTCGAAGTTGTAATACTCACCGGACCAGCCCACCTCTTCCTGAGAAAGCAGGGCAATCAAGACTTCAACGCTTTCATCGAATTTTGCTCTGGTCTCTTCCATGCGTACACCGAAACGCTCGATCTCATAAGCAAAAGCACCGCGACCGACCCCAAGCACCAGCCGTCCGTCCGTGAGAATGTCGGCCTGCGTGACCTCACCCGCGAATATCCGCATATCCCGGATCGGCAGCACCGCAACTGAGGTCACCACCTCGATATGCCTTGTAATGCTGGCTACCTTCACTGCCATCTGCAACGGCGAAGGTGTGAGCAGGATGTTGATCAGGTGATGCTCTGGAATCGTGACTCCGCGATAACCCAGGCGATCTGCGGCTTGTGCCTGTTCCAGCATATCGGCAAAAAGCTGATGACCCCCATAGGCAGGATCAGGGAAGTAGCTTGAAAGGAAATGGTTGAATTCCATACTGCAATGACGTTTTTATCTTTGAACGAGCACTTCCTCACCGGTTTTTTCCGGTTCATTATCCAATATTTCTGCAGGGAATCCGGAAGTCAAAACCTGTGTATCACAGGATTCCTCAAGGCGGCGGATGATGTTCGGTGACCACTCTCTTGCTCCGTAACGTTTTTCTCCGTCCTTAAATATATCTATCAGCATGGGTGCAACTTCCAAGGGAACTCTTTCACGATCCGCAATCGACTGGAACAGACTAACGTCCTTTATCACAAGATCCATCGTAAAGTTGATGTCACGGCTTCCGTTGAGGATTACCTGACTTTCTGTTTCATGAACAAATGAATTTCCTGAAGAAATCCGGATTGCTTCATAGGTAGTATTAAGATCCATGCCTGCCTTTTTAGCTGTGGTCAGTGCTTCGCAAAGGGTGACAAGATTTGCCGTAGCCAAATAATTAGTCAGTACCTTCAGAACAGAGGCGGAACCAAGTTTACCAGTGTGTAGAATACGTCGTCCCAGCACTTTCAAAACAGGCAGCATTTTATCAAATGTTGATCTTTCTCCTCCAGCAAAAATTGAAATGTTGCCTGTCGCGGCTCTGTGACATCCCCCTGAAACAGGACAGTCAAGAGGTTCTCCTCCCATTTTTTGTACCTTTTCGCCAAGTCTTATAACTTCAGCTTCATCGGTGGTGCTCATCTCTGCCCATATTTTACCTGCTGACATGCCGGCAAGCACCCCATCCTTTTCTTCCATAACCGCTGCGCTTACTACAGGACTGGGCAGGCAAGTGATTATCAGGTCTGTGGTTTCAGCAATATTTTTTGGAGATTCACCAAATTTTGCTCCTTGTTTTAGAAATGGTTGAACTGTTTGTTCGCTTAAATCGCGAACAGTAAGATCAAATCCGTTACGCAACAGGCTACCTGCCAGTTTTCCTCCAACATTGCCTAGACCGATGAATCCAATTTTCATAATATTTTTTGAGATGAAAGGTTAAAATGATAATTATGCTCCAACTATTTTTGTCCAAAAGGCCGTCGGCACGAACTTTTTCTTGCTTGTTTGTAATGTGAGCTTCGGTGATCTTTCCATAAAGGTCTTTCACACGGTACATGCTGCCGATCACCCCCGGCTTTTCGGTAAAGGACTGGATCAGCAGCAGGCGATCCATGCCGCCTGTGTTTTCCGTGACCTGATGCAGGGAAAAGCGCCCCAGGAAGAACTGCAAGTCCCCGGCGTTCAACTCCAACTGCTTCACTCGGCTGCGGTCACCTCTCAACACCTTCTTGACCTCTTCGATGCACTCGTCCTCGGCAGTGCGCAGGTTGGGAACATACTCGAACACCCCTCCGGATTCCGCCGCTTGCAGAAGCATGGTGATGGTGAACTCGTTGGTGTCGAAGTGCCAGTTGAACTGCTGTCCGGGCTTGCCGACATTGACGATCATGTTGGAAACCGGGTCTTCGTAGATGAACAACTCCTGCTTGCCCAAGCAGTCCGCCAAGAACCTCCGGAGCGGTTCCCAATAGTAGAGGCGGTGCGAGGCGGTTTCCTCACCCAGCAGATCGGAGGTGATGAAGCCGTTGGTGCGGTCGAGGAAGATATTCTGCGGATGGTCATCCGGCAGTTCCGGATTGCCGTCTCCTAGGTAGATGTTGCATTTCTTGTTGGGAGAATAGTACGTCTGTTCCTTGC
>LUMW01000006.1_pt1 | contig 114846 bp, 109 predicted proteins | sample 729761 | NCBI WGS metagenome assembly LUMW01 (sample SAMN03860302, study PRJNA289734) | marine metagenome | biome: seawater column; feature: ocean; material: water; isolation source: Red Sea water column Station 192 - depth 500m | place: Saudi Arabia: Red Sea | collected 2011-10-15 | depth 500 m
CAATGGATCAGGTCGAGCTGGTCAGCAGGCATCGGTGGAGTCGGCACAACATCCCCCTCGGGGCAGGGGGTGTTGCGACATTCCTCTGACCCCGCAGACGGTTCGGCCGTGCGTGAGTGACGGTTCGGCGACCGGTCAGGCCCCGTAGCCGCCGTCGACGTCGAGCTTCTGCCCGGAGATGAAGCCGGCGCGGTCGGAGGCGAGGAAGCAGACGGCCTCGGCGATGTCGTCGGCGGTGCCGAACGTGCCGAGGGGGATGTTGCGGCGGGTGACCTCCAGCGCCTCCTCGGACAGGTCCCCGGAGCCGATGAGCCGGGCGGCCATGCCGTCGGTGAGCATGCCGGGGCCGACCGCGTTGACGCGGACGCCGTAGCGCCCCTCCTCGACCGCCAGCGCGCGCACCATCGCCTCGACCGCGGCCTTCGGGGCCGAGGACAGCCCGTCGCGCTTGGGGAAGCGGGTGGTGGCCGCGGTCGTGACGGCCACGACCGCGCCGTGGGTCTCCCGCAGCGCCGGCAGGGCCGCCCGGACCACGGTGAAGAACCCGCCGGCGTCGTCGTGCAGCTGGGTGGCCATCTCCTCGGCGGAGACCCGGCCGAGGTGGACCATCGGCACGTGCGGGCCGGCCGCGTGGACCAGCGTGTGCAGCCCCCCGTGCTCGGCCACGACGGTCGCGACGACCCGCTCGGCCTGCGCGGCCGCGTCGGGCGAGCCGAGGTCGAGCCGGTGCGAGGACACGCCCCCGGCCGGCGTACGACGGTGGGTGACCGCGACCGTGGCGCCGCGCTCCGCGAGCATCGACGCGACCCGCGCGCCGATGCCGCCGTTGCCGCCGACGACCAGCGCCGCGCCCCGGCGTCCGGCGAAGTCCTGCTCCACGCTCAGGCCTCCTCGGCCGAGAAGTCGACCACGTCGTGGCCGGTGGCGCCGTCGGGGAGCACGTCGCGCTCGACCGGTGTCTGCACGACCCCGTCGGCGTCGGTGGCCCGGACCCGCATCAGGTGGTCACCGGGACCGACGTCGACGGTGCCGCCCCACTGCACCCAGGTGTCGGTGTTGGGCACCCGGCCCAGCTCCATCGGCTGCCACGGCCCGCCGTCGACGGACACCTCGACCGCGGAGATCCCGGTGTGCTGGTGCCAGGCGACGCCGCCGACCCGGACGGGACCGGCGGCGACCGTCGAGCCGGACCGCGGGACGTCGATGCGCGAGGCGGTCTTCACCGGCCCGCGCTCGCCCCAGCCGCGCTGGGTCCAGTAGGCGTCGACGTCGGCGAACCGGGTGACCTCCATGTCCACGACCCACTTGGTCGCCGACACGTAGCCGTAGAGACCGGGCACCACGGTGCGCACGGGGAACCCGTGCTCGATGGGCAGCGGGCTGCCGTTCATCGCCAGCGCGAGCATCGCGTCACGGTCGTCGGTGAGGGCCTCGATCGGCGTGGCGCAGTTCCAGCCGTCCTGCGAGGTCTGCAGCACCGCGTCGGCCCCGTCGAGCACCCCGGCCTCGGCGAGCAGGTCGGCGGTCCGCACGCCGCTCCACCAGGCGTTGCCGACCAGCGGGCCGCCGATCGGGTTGCTGACGCAGCACAGCGTCACCCAGGCGTCAGTCAGGCCGCGGTCGAGGAGGTCCTGGTAGCCCAGCACCACCTCCCGCTCGACCATCCCGTGGATGCGCAGCGACCAGTCGGCAGGCTCGATCGCGGGCACCACGATCGCGGTGTGGATCTTGTAGAACTCCTCGGTCGGCGTCTGCCAGGGGGCCAGCCCCGGCACGTCGGGGTGCGCGCCCGCGGGCACCCGCGGCGCGCGGACGTCGAGCCGCAGCAGTCGCCGGACCTCCTCGACCTGGCGGCGCCCGCTGCCGACGACGCGCCCGGCCACGCCGGCCGCCACCGCGGCCGCGCCGAGCAGGCCGGCGCGCACGAGGAACTGCCGCCTCCCCCGTGAGTACGCCGCCGCGCCGGTCGACCCGGGCTCGGGTCCCTCCCCGGCGACCGCGTCGGCCCGCCGCAGCGGCTCGGTGAGCAGCGAGAGCACGACCAGCCAGGTGACGTAGCCGACCGCCACGGGCAGCAGGTCGACCCCGGACCAGTCGGCCGAGAGCAGCACCGCGACGGCCGCGAGCGTGGCCATCAGTGAGTAGACGAGGACCGGCACCCACCACCGACGACGGGCCCAGGCACCGACGTACCAGAACAGGACGACGGTGAGCACCGCCATCACCGAGAGCAGCAGCGTCTTGTTCCACGCGCCGAGGAACTTCAGCGCGAAGGAGACGATCGGTCCCGGCGCCGAGCGCACCACGAGCTCGGCGATCGCCACGACGGGCGCCTCGCGGACGGTGAGCACCATCGCGGCGGCGTAGCTGGTGAGCATGCCTGCGGCGCCCGCCACGAGCCCGGCGAGCGGCCACACGAGGGCGCGCTGCTCGAGCGTGGGTCGGGGAGCCATGTGGCCATCATGACGCAGCGGTCTCCAGCGATCGGGACGGCAGGTGTGACGGTCCGGTGACGACTACCCTCCCCCGGGTGAGCGACCCCATCACCGGACTCCCCCGCGTCGGGGTCGGCACCGACGTGCACCGCCTCGTCGCCGGCGTCCCCCTCCACCTGGCCGGACTGGCCTGGCCCGAGGAGACCCACGGCCTGGAGGGCCACTCCGACGCCGACGTGGCCGCCCACGCCGCCTGCGACGCGCTGCTGTCCGCGGCGGGCCTGGGCGACCTGGGCTCGAACTTCGGCACCAGCGAGCCCGAGTGGGCCGGTGCCGCCGGCGCCGCGCTGCTCGCCGAGACCGCTCGCCGCGTCCGCGCGGCCGGGTTCGCGATCGGCAACGTCGCCGTGCAGGTGATCGGCAACCGCCCCAAGGTCGGGCCGCGTCGCGCGGAGGCCGAGGCGGCGCTGTCGGCCGCGGTCGACGCCCCGGTCACCGTCTCGGCGACCACCACCGACGGCCTCGGGCTGACCGGCCGCGGCGAGGGCGTCGCCGCGATCGCCACGGCCCTCGTCGTCCCGACCACCCCCGCACCCTCCGGACAGCCCGCAAGAGGAGCCCGATGACCGCGACCACCCACAGCCTGCTCGCCGACGACGGCGCCCGCCTGCACGTCACGACCTACGGCCGTGAGGACGCGCCCGTCACGCTGCTGCTCGCGCACTGCTGGACCGCCGACGAGCAGGACTGGCACTACCAGGTGCGGCACCTGCTCGCGACCTACGGGCCCGACCTGCGCCTGGTCACCTGGGACGCCCGCGGGCACGGCCGCTCGGAGGTCGCGCCGGAGCGCGACTGCACGGTCTCGCGGCTGGGCCGCGACCTCGGCCACGTCATCGACGCGTACGCCGGCGAGGCACCGATCGTCCTGGCCGGCCACTCGATCGGCGGCATGACGATCATGTCGCTGCCCGAGGAGCGGCCCGACCTGGTCGACCGGGTGGCGGGGCTGGTGTTCGTGGCGACCTCGTCGGGGGGCCTGGACACCGTGACGCTGGGGCTGCCGGAGATGGGGCCGTTCCTGCGGGCGCGACTGCCGCGGGTCCTCGCGACCCGGGCCCGGCTGCTCAGCCGCGCCGAGCGCCGGCGTACCCCCTCCATCGAGCGGTGGGTCGTCAACCGGTTCCTCATGGGCTCGCCGCTGCGACTGCGCGACGCCGGCCTGGTCGTCGACCAGATGGTCAGCTGCTCGCCGGCGACGATGTCGGGCTACTACAGCGACCTGATGCGCCACGAGCGCACCGCCGGCCTCAAGGCGTTCGACGGCGTCCCGACCACGGTCATGGTGGGCAGTGCCGACGTGCTGACCCCGCCCTCGCACGCGCGGCGGCTGGCGTCGGCCATCGAGGGGGCGCGGATGTTCGTGCTGCCCGGCGCCGGGCACTACCTGCCGCTGGAGCGCGACGAGGCCGTCTCGGCCGAGCTGGTGGCCGCCGTGGAGCGGGCCCGCCCCTGAGCGGACCGGGGCTCCGGCGGGGCTCCGGCTGGGCCACGGATCAGGCGGCGTCGCCCCGGCGCCGCCCGATGTGGACGACCCCGCCCTCGACCTTGACCTCGTAGGCCGGGACGGAGACGGCGAGATCCTCCAGGCAGCGGCCGGTGCGCAGGTCGAAGCCGTGCCGGTGCAGCGGCGAGGCCACGAACGGCACGTCGCCACGACGGCCCACGATGCCCTTGGCGAGCACCGACGCCTTGGCGAACGGGTCGTGGTTGCCCAGCGCGTAGACGGTCTCGTCGGACATCTTGAAGATCGCCACCGCCTGACCGTGCACGAGGGCCGTGGCGCCACGCTCGACCTCGAGCTGCTCGAGCCGGCACACGGCGTGCCACTCCCCGCTCTCCCGCTGCCGGTCGCGCTGCCTGGGGGTCATGCCCGGCCGCCCGGACTCCTCACGCCGACCACGCTGCTCTCGCGCATCGGACCTCCTTCGGCCTCCGAACGTAGGAGGCGCCGGGTACCACCGAGGTTTCTCCATGTAACAGCCGTGAAAACTCATCCCGGTCCGGCCCGCTAGCCTGCGCCGGTGACCTCCGCCCCCTCCTCCCCCGCGCCTGCTCCGCCGCGTCCCGGCGTGACGGTCGTGGTGCTCGGCGCCGGCGCGGGCAACCGGGTCGGCGCCGGGGTCAACAAGGTCCTCATCGAACTGGCCGGGAGGCCGCTGCTGGCCTGGTCGCTCACCCACGCGCTGGCCACGACCGGGGTCGACCGGGTGGTCGTGGTGGCCGCGCCCACCGAGCACGCCGAGGTCGCCGACGCGCTGTCGGCGTACCTGCCCCAGGACGGCCCGAGCGACGGCCCGGAGGTGGCGCTGGTGCCCGGCGGCACCTCCCGCCACGGGTCGGAGTGGGCGGCGCTCCAGGCCGTCGCGGGGCACGTCGAGGCCGGCCGCACCGACGTCGTCGCGATCCACGACGGGGCGCGCCCCCTGGCCTCGCCCGCGCTCTTCGACGCCGTGGTCGCCGCGGCCCGGCGCCACGGCGGCGCACTGCCGGCCGCGGCCACCCACGGGCTGGTGACCGCCGACCTGACGCCGGCACCGAGGTGGCTCGTGGGGGTCCAGACCCCGCAGGCCTTCCGCGCCCGCCCCCTGCTGGAGGCCTACCGCGCCGCCGCGCGCGACGGCTTCGAGGGCACCGACACCGCCGCCACCTTCGAGCGGTACGCCGGCCTGCCGGTCGTCGCGGTGCCGTCCACGCCGGCCAACCTCAAGGTCACCTGGCCCGAGGACCTCGCCCTGGCCGAGGAGCTGCTCAGCGCGCGGTGAGCGCCTCCAGGACGCGCACGTCGTCCTCGTCGCCGACCCGTCGGCCCTCGGCGGGCGCCTCGAGCGTCACGACCGGGAACCTCGCGGCCAGGTCGGCGGCGAGCTCGGCGAAGTCGGTGCTCGCCAGGCCCTCCAGGCCTGCCACCACCGACGCGGGCAGCACGATCGGCGAGGTCACCTGGCGCATCGCCTCGCGGTCCACGGTGTCCTGGACGACCCCGTCGGCGTCGACGGCCTTGAGCGTGTCGGTCACGGGGCGTACGCCGACGACGACCGCCTGGGTCGCCGCGCACCGCTCCACGCACGCGGCGATGAAGTCCGCGGGCGTCATCGGGCACAGCGGGTCGTGCAGCACCAGCGGCTCCCCGGCCTCGACCAGCGCCTCCCACGGAGTGCCCAGGTCGACCTGGGTGACCCCCGCCTCCCCGAGCGCCCACGCCGCGCAGGCGACCAGCGCCTCCCCGTGGCAGAGCGCGAAGGGCAGCGACCCGCGCCCGGACTCGACCACGACCCCCAGCGACCCGTCCTCGTCGTACAGCACGTCCCTCACGCTAGTCGCCCTCCGCCGGGAGCGGTGAGTCCTCAACCCCCCGCCAGTGCCAGACGGTTGACCATCCACCGCTCGCCGCGGGAGCGGTGGGTGGTCAACCGTTCCTGGCGCTTACACGGTTCAGGACTCACCGCTCGTCTGCCCCGGAACAGCACGAAGCCCCCGGGACGGTCCCGGGGGCCTCGAGTGCAGCTGAGTGAGTCAGTGACTCAGGAGGCGAGCACCTCGTCGAGGATGGCCTCGGCCTTGTCCTCGTTGGTGTGCTCGGCCAGGGCCAGCTCGGAGACGAGGATCTGGCGCGCCTTGGCCAGCATCCGCTTCTCGCCGGCCGACAGGCCACGGTCACGCTCGCGGCGCCACAGGTCGCGCACGACCTCGGCGACCTTCATGACGTCGCCGCTGTGCAGCTTCTCCAGGTTGGCCTTGTAGCGACGCGACCAGTTGGTCGGCTCCTCCACGTGCGCGGCACGCAGCACGTCGAAGACGCGGTCCAGACCCTCCTTGTCGACGACGTCGCGGACCCCCACGAGGTCCAGGTTGCAGGCGGGCACACGGACCACCAGGTCCTGCTGTGCGACGATCCTCAGAACGAGGTACTGCCGGTCCTCTCCCTTGATCTTCCGCATCTCGATGTCCTCGATGATCGCGGCCCCGTGATTCGGGTAGACAACCGTTTCGCCGACGGTGAAAGTCATATGTCAGGTTCCCCTTCCTAGGCCGCCATCTTAACACGGCTTCCCGGCGTGTCGGACAGCGTTTCTGCAGGTCAGAGCGCTAACAAGGGCTTGACAGATCCCGCGACGCCGTGCTGGCAGGGGGCTGTCACGAGCCGTCGCGCCCACCCATCACCACCCCCACGGGGGAGCCCGTCGACACCCCGGAACCCGCCCTGTGCTGGGGAAACGCACGATCCGGGCCCCATCTACGGACATACTGCGGGGCATGGCTCGACCACGGCTGCGACGACGCGACCGCCAGGCGGATCCCACGGGCTCCGCCGCCCGATCGACCCCCGAGGGCGGCGCCGAGGACGCCCGGGACGCCGACACCCCACCGGGTACGACGCTGACCGAGGTGGCCGACGACGTACCCCCTCCGCCGCCGGCCGTGCCCCGCCGTCGCGTGCTCGACGCCACCCCGCTGCTGCTCCTGCGCGCGGCGCACCCCCGCCAGGCCGTCGCCACGGCCGTGCTGATGGCCGTCGCCGCGGCCCTGGCCGACCGGCCCACCCGCGACCTCGGGCTGGTGCTCGGGACCGTGCTCGTGGGCCAGGCGCTGCTGGGCTGGCACAACGACCTGGTCGACCGGCGCCGCGACGCCCGGCACGGGCGCACCGACAAGCCGGTCGCCGACGGGCGCCTGGACCCGAGCACCGCGTGGTTCGCGCTGTCGTGCGCCGTGCTGCTGGTGATCCCGCTGGCCCTGTCCAACGGCATCACCGCCGGCCTGCTCTACCTCGTCTCGCTCGCCATCGGCGTGCTCGGCAACTACACGCTGCGCACCGGGTTCCTCAGCTGGGTGCCGTGGGCCGCGGCGTTCGCGCTCTACCCGGCCTTCCTGTCCTTCGGCGGCTGGGGCAACCACGACGGCGGCGCCGCACCGCAGCCGGCGATGACGGTGCTGGCGGCCCTGCTCGGCATCGGGGTGCACCTGCTGACCTCGCTGTGGGGCCTGGTCGCCGACCACGAGGACGGCTGGACCTACCTCCCGCTGCGGCTGGGCATGAAGGTCGGAGCGGCGCGGCTGCTGGCGCTGACCGCCACCTACCTCGCCCTCGTCACCGCGGGGATGATCATCACCGGAACCCTGGTCGGCCTGCACGCCTAGGCACCGCTAGGCTGTCGCCGCCGGATCCAGATCGACCCGAAGGCTTTCCGACATGCACCTGCGCCGCTCGCTCGTGGCCGCTGCCAGCGCCCTCGCCCTGGCCTCGACCCTGTCCTCCTGCGGGTTCGACTACGCCACCGACCGGGTCTACACCCCGGCCGCAGGCCCCATCGACCGTGACGCCACCGTCGACGTGCTCTCCGCCGTCATCGTGTCCAAGGCGCCCGGCTCCGGCACGTTCATCGCCGGCCTGTCGAACAACTCCGGCACCGAGGCGATCACCTTCGAGGCGATCCGCCCCGTCGGCGACACCAGCATCTCCTTCGAGGACTTCGAGGACCGCCGCATCCCGCGCCTGGGCTTCGAGAACCTCTCCGCCGAGGGCGACGGCATCGTCGTGACCGGCGACTTCGAGGCCGGCAACTTCGTCGGCGTCCAGCTCGCCTTCGACAACGGCGAGATCGTCGACATGCAGATCCCGGTCGTCACCGACTGCGACGAGTTCGACGGCTTCGACGTCAGCGAGTCCGAGGGCGAGGAGTACGACTGCGAGCCGCTCGAGCCCGTGGCCGACGGTCGCTACGAGAACTACCACCCCGAGGGCGAGCACTCCGACGAGGAGCACGCCGAGGGCTCTGAGGACGGGGAGCACTGAGCGTGACGTACACCCTGGTCCTGCTGCGGCACGGCGAGTCCGACTGGAACGCCAAGAACCTCTTCACGGGCTGGGTCGACGTACCCCTCACCGAGAAGGGTGAGGGCGAGGCCCGACGCGGCGGCGAGCAGCTGGTCGAGGCCGGCATCCTCCCCGACGTCGTGCACACCTCGCTGCTGCGCCGCGCGATCACGACCGCGGGCCTCGCGCTCGACGCCGCCGACCGGCACTGGATCCCGGTCAAGCGCTCCTGGCGCCTCAACGAGCGCCACTACGGCGCGCTGCAGGGCAAGGACAAGAAGCAGACGCTGGAGCAGTACGGCGAGGAGCAGTTCATGCTCTGGCGCCGCTCCTTCGACACTCCCCCGCCGCCGATCGAGACCGACGACGAGTTCTCCCAGGCCTCCGACGTCCGGTACGCCGACCTCGGCTCGGACCTGCCGGCCACCGAGTGCCTCAAGGACGTCATCGCCCGGATGGTCCCCTACTGGGAGTCCGACATCATCCCCGACCTGGCCGCCGGCAAGACCGTGCTCGTCGCCGCCCACGGCAACAGCCTGCGCGCGATCGTCAAGCACCTCGACGGCATCTCCGACGAGGACATCGCCGGCCTCAACATCCCCACTGGCATGCCGCTGGTCTACGAGCTCGACGAGTCCTTCTCGCCGGTCGAGAAGGGTGGCCGCTACCTCGACCCCGACGCCGCGGCCGCTGCTGCCGCCGCCGTGGCCAACCAGGGCAAGTAGGGCCTGCGCGCGGGAAGGTCGGACTGACGTCAGTCGAACCTTCCGACTCCCGCCCGCAAGGTTTGTCGGCCAGCCGAAGGACCCGGAAGCTGGACGACGTACCTTTGTCGTCCCACTTCCGGGTTTGTCGGCCAGCCGACAAACCCGGCCGACCCGCCGCCCCCCGCTGGACCCCCCGGCTCAGGCCTCGCTGGCCGCAGCCCGCGGGTCCTCACCGGTGACCACGAAGACCACGCGGTTGGCGATCGAGACCGCGTGGTCGGCGATGCGCTCGTAGTAGCGACCGAGCAGCGCGATGTCGACGGCCGCCTCGACGCCGTGGGTCCAGTCGTCGCCGAGCACCTGGGTGAAGCTGGCGCGGCGCAGCTGGTCCATGATCTCGTCGTCGCGGCCCAGCTCGATGGCGGCGGACACGTCGCGGTCGACGATGATCTGCTTCACGCGGGCCACCATGTCGCGGGCCACGTCGGCCATCCGGGAGACGGTCGGCTGGATCTCGGCCGGCACGGCGACGTCGGGGACGCGCATCCGGGCGATCTTGGCGACGTGGACCGAGAGGTCGCCCATCCGCTCGAGCTCGGTGACCATCCGCAGCGCGGCGACGACCACGCGCAGGTCGCCGGCGACGGGCTGCTGCAGGGAGAGCAGCTCGAAGCACTGCTCCTCGACCTCGACGCGGGCCCGGTCGATGTCGACGTCGGCGGAGATGACCTGCTCGGCGATCTCGACGTCGGCCTCGAGGAGGGACTTGGTCGCCTGGCACACCGCGGTCTCGACCTGACCGCAGATGGTGGCGAGGTCGCCGAAGACGGCGTCGAGCTGCTCGTGGAAGACGTCACGCATGGGCTCCACCTTAGGAGAGCCGGGTGACCATACGGGGTGTGGCCATGAACGCGGGGTGAACGTTCCCTACGTCGGCGTCCGGGGCTGAACCCCCGGTGAAACTCGTGCGTACGCTTCCCCCGTGGACCCGACGCTCCAGGCTGCCCTCGCAGCCCTCATCGGCGCCGTCGTCGCCGGCGGCGCGGTCCTGGCGTGGCACATCAGCGACCGCCAGCAGCGCACGATCCCGCCGTACGCCCAGCCGGTCGTCCCGGACGGGGTGGGCACCGTGCTGTCGGTGCTGCGGTCCAGCGCCGTGGTCGTGGACGACAACGACGAGGTCCTCAAGGCGTCTGCTCCGGCGTACGCGCTGGGGCTGGTGCGGGGCAGCAAGCTCGTCTCGGCCGACCTCGCCGACGTGGTCCGCAAGGTACGCCGGGACGGGCAGATCCGGGAGACCGAGCTGCTGATGGCGCGACCGGGGGTGCCCTCGCGCTACGTCACCGCCCGCGTCGCGCCGCTGGGCTCCCGGCTGGTGCTCGCGCTGGTCGAGGACCGCACCCGGGAGAAGCGCGTGGAGGAGGTCCGCCGCGACTTCGTCGCCAACGTCTCCCACGAGCTGAAGACCCCGGTGGGGGCGATCCGCCTGCTCTCGGACGCGATGCAGGACGCCGCCGACGATCCCGAGGCCGTGCGCCGCTTCGCGGACCGGATGTTCACCGAGTCCGAGCGGCTGGGCAAGCTGGTCCAGCAGATCATCGAGCTCTCTCGCCTGCAGGCCGACGACCCCCTCGACGCGCCGGTCGCGGTCCACCTCGACGACGTGATCGCCACCGCCGTGGACACCAGCCGGATGGACGCGGAGAACAAGAACATCCAGGTGATGGTCGGCGGCACCTCCGACCTGCAGGTCTTCGGCAACGAGCAGCAGGTGCTGGCCGCGGTCTCCAACCTCGTGAGCAACGCGGTGTCCTACTCCGAGAACGACTCGACCGTCCTGGTCACCACGCGCGTGGACGAGGGCTCGGTCGACATCTCCGTGGTCGACCAGGGCATCGGCATCCCCGCCGAGGAGCTCGACCGCATCTTCGAACGTTTCTACCGGGTCGACCCGGCCCGCCACCGCTCCACCGGCGGCACCGGGCTCGGCCTGTCCATCGTCAAGCACGTCGCCGCCACCCACGGCGGCGAGGTCCGGGTCTGGTCAGCAGAGGGTCAGGGCTCTACGTTCACCCTCACGCTGCCCCAGCACTTCGGAGCAGAGAGAAAGACACAGGAGGACAGCCCGTGACACGGGTACTGGTCGTCGAGGACGAGGAGAGCTACAGCGACGCCCTCGCGTACATGCTGCGCAAGGAGGGCTTCGAGGTGGCCATCGCCGCGGACGGGAACACCGCGCTGACGGAGTTCGACCGCAACGGGGCAGACATCGTGCTGCTGGACCTGATGCTGCCCGGCATCCCCGGCACCGAGGTGTGCCGGCAGATCCGGGCGACCTCCAGCGTCCCGGTCATCATGGTGAGCGCGAAGGACGACGAGGTCGACAAGGTGGTGGGCCTCGAGCTCGGCGCCGACGACTACGTCACCAAGCCGTACTCCCCCCGTGAGCTGGTCGCCCGCATCCGTGCGGTCCTGCGCCGCGGCACCGAGCCGGAGCTCTCGCCCTCCACGCTGGAGGCCGGGCCGGTCCGGATGGACGTCGAGCGGCACGTGGTGACCGTGGACGGCAACGAGCAGAAGCTGCCGCTCAAGGAGTTCGAGCTGCTCGAGATGTTCCTGCGCAACCCCGGTCGCGTGCTCACGCGCGGGCAGCTGATCGACCGCGTGTGGGGCTCGGACTACGTCGGCGACACCAAGACCCTCGACGTGCACGTCAAGCGGCTGCGCGCCAAGCTCGAGCCGGACCCGTCCGAGCCGAAGTACCTCGTGACGGTCCGCGGCCTGGGGTACAAACTCGACCTCTGAGGTCACCGACCACGACGTTCTGCAGGTTCTCGGGCCGATTTTCCTGCAGTACGTCGTGATCCGGCTGCCCCACGTCGCCGCGGGTCGCGCATCCGTGACCGAAACCCGCGCGACGGACGTCCATGGGCGTCCCTAGGCTTCACCCATGACATCGACCGCGACCCCGGCGTCCGCGCAGCCCGCCTCCTCCGGCGCCGGCGACGTCCCCAGCTGGCTGCCGCTGGCGGCCGTCGGGACGACTCTGCTGCTGTGGGCCAGCGCGTTCGTGGCGATCCGGCACCTGGGGCAGGACTTCTCGGCCGGCCCGCTCTCGTTGGGTCGCCTGCTGGTGGGGGCGGCGGTCCTGGGCGTGGTGGCGCTGAGCCGGGGGGTGCCGCACCCGACCCGGCGCGAGTGGGTCTCGCTCGTCAGCATCGGGGTGCTGTGGTTCGGCATCTACAACGTGGCGCTCAACGAGGGCGAGCAGCGGGTCGACGCCGGCACGGCGGCGATGCTGATCCAGCTCTCGCCGGTGCTGATCGCCCTGCTGGCGGCGGTGTTCCTGGACGAGCGCTTCACGGCGTACCTCGGGCTGGGCCTGGCGCTGGCCTTCGGCGGCGTCGCGCTGATCAGTGTCTCCACCCGCGAGTCGGCCGGGCACGACGTGGTCGGGGTGTTCCTGTGCCTGCTCTCGGCGGTGGTCTACTCGATCAGCCTGATCCTGCAGAAGCCGCTGGTCGCGCGGCTGCAGGCGGTCCACGTGACGTGGCTGGCGTGCACCGTCGGCGCCGTGGTGTGCCTGCCGTTCGCGCCGGGACTGCTCCGCGAGCTGGGCGAGGCGCCGGCCTCGAGCACCTGGTGGCTGGTCTACCTCGGGGTGTTCCCGACCGCGATCGCGTTCACGACCTACGCGTTCGCGCTCAAGCACATGTCCGCGTCCAACCTGGGCGTCACGACCTACCTCGTGCCGCCGATCACCATCGTGATGGGCTGGCTGGCGCTCGGCGAGACCCCGCCGACCATGGCGTACGCCGGTGGCGCGCTCGCCCTCGTCGGTGTCGCCGTCGCCCGCCGCAAGCCGCGGGTGCGGGCCGACGCCGCCGCACCTGCGTGAGTCAGGGGCGCCTCAGTCGCCCAGCACCTTACCGACGTCCACGATGCCGTCCACGTCGTCGATGGCGGCGGCCAGGCGGGTCACCTCGTCGTCGGTGAGGTCCAAGCCCGCGTCCGCGAAGCCATCGCGGAGCTCCTGCTCGACGGTCCGCTCCGGGGCGCCCTCCTGGTAGGAGCCCACACGGTCGACGACGCCCTGCACTGCCTGGATCTTCTCTGTCTGCATGTCGCGAGGGTGCCCCCGACGGCGGTCGCCACACTGCCCGACGGGGTGAGGAGGGGCGCTCCCGACCACAGCTCGCACCGACCCGCAGGCGCCGGCAGGCATCCTCGAAGCGTCGGACGGCCTCGGCGCAGAGGCAGCGGTGCTCGTGCGGCTCGGGGTCGGTGGGGCGGGTGGGCTGACAGGCCGGGATACGACGAATTCGATCTCACCCCTACTGCGCAGTAAGGGTGAGATCGAATGCGGAGTACCCCGCTGACGTGACCCCTGGGACCCGAGTGACCCCTGGGACTCAGCCCCCGCCGGCCCCGCCGGCGGCGTCCTCGGCCTCCAGCCAGCCCCGGAACGCCTCGAGGTTGCGGGTGGACTCCCCGCGCAGCTTGCGCCACTCCCACTCCTTGCGGATCGAGGAGGCGAAGCCGAGCTCGAGGATCGCGTTGAACGACTCGTCGGCGTAGCTCAGCACCGACCCGAGGAGCCGGTCTAACTCGTCGGGGGTGGCGACGTCCAGCGGCAGCCGGGCATCGAGGTAGATGTCGCCGTGGTGGTCGCAGGCGAACGCGACGGCGTACATCTTCAGGTTGCGCTCGAGCAGCCAGCGCCACACGCGCTCGTGGTTCTCGTCGGGGCGGCGGCACACGAAGGCGTGGATGCCCAGGGCGTGCGGGCCGACGTCGAGGCGCACGGGGGTCTGCAGCTTCTTCTCGCCGGGCAACGCGAAGGAGAACACCCCGTCGGCGACCTCGTCGGCCTCCAGCTCGTTGTCGGCGAGGTAGCCGCGCACGACCTCGATGACCTGCTCGCGACCCTCGTCCCGCCTCGACTCCAGCTCCTGCTCGATCACGCCGTGACCTCCGCCCTCATCAGCTGCCGGGCCCGCTCGTAGGTCTCCAGCATCGCGCCGGCCGTCGCGTCCCAGCTGAACTCCCGTGCCTGTGCCGCCGCGCCCGCCGCCAGCCGGTCGTGCAGGCCCGGCTCGGTCAGCACGCGTGCGAGCGCACGCGCCCAGTCGGTGTCGTCGTGGGTGTCGACGAGCAGCCCGCTCCGCTCATGGCGTACGACGGTGGGCAGCCCGCCCACGGCCGCGGCCACCACCGGCGTACCGCACGCGCCCGCCTCCGCCGCGACGAGCCCGAACGACTCGTTGTAGCTCGGCACGGCGACCAGTGTCGCGGCGGCGTACCACTGCGCCAGCTGCGACTGGGCCACGGGCGGGACGAACCGCACGACGTCGTCGAGCCCGAGGGTGACCGCGAGCTCGACGAGCGACTCCGGGTGCTCCAGGCCCGACCCGGAGGGGCCGCCGACGACCGGGACCACGAGCCGCGAGCGCAGCGCGGGCTGGCGCTCGAGCAGCACGGCGACCGCGCGCAGCAGCACGTCGGGCGCCTTGAGCGGCTGGATGCGGCCGGCGAACAGCACGACCTGCGCGTCGGCCGGCAGGCCCAGCGCGGCGCGAGCGGCGGCCTGCGAGCCGGGCCGGAAGACGTCGAGGTCAACTCCGGGGTGGACGACCTCGACGCGGCCGGGGTCGGCGTCGTAGAGGTTGATCAGCTGCTTGGCCTCGATGTCGGTGTTGGCGACGAGCACGTCCGCGGCCTCGACCACCTGCTGCTCGCCGATGACGCGGGCCTCGGGCTCGGGGGTGTCGCCCTCGGCGAGCGACTCGTTCTTGACCCGGGCCATCGTGTGCATGGTGTGCACCAGCGGCACGCCCCAGCGGTCGCGGGCGAGCGCGCCGACCTGGCCTGAGAGCCAGTAGTGGGAGTGCACGGCGTCGTAGTGGCCCCGCGGCTGCACCGCCTCGGTGCGCAGCACCTCGCGGGCGAACACGCACAGCTGGCCGGGCAGCGCGTCCTTGGCCAGGCCCTCGTAGGGACCGGCGTGGACGTGGCGCACCAGCACCCCGTCGGCGGCCTCGACGACCGGCGGCAGCGCGGAGGAGGTGGCGCGGGTGAACACGTCGACCTCGATGCCCTGCCGCGCCAGACGTCGGGCCAGCTCGATGACGTAGACGTTCATGCCGCCCGCATCACCGGTGCCCGGCTGGTCGAGCGGGGAGGTGTGCAGGCTGATCATCGCGAGACGGCGCACGGGCCGGGCGACATCAGGGCTCACAGGCTCCCTCACGGGTGATCGACGGGTCAGCGATGGTGGACGACGGTCGGGTCGGGCTCAACACCAGTGAACACCCGACCACCCCGGGGCATTCCCACCCCATGGGTGGTGGGCCGGTACGCCGGCGGGCACCGCCCGCCCGTCGGGCTCAGCGCGCGTGGCTGCCGGGACGCTTCTCAGCCGAGCGCTTCTCAGCCGCGCGCCTCGCGGCGGTCCGCCCGGCCCGCGCGGGCTCCGCGGAGGACCCGGTCGCCCGCCTCGGCCCGACCGGGCGTACCCGCTCCCAGCCCACCGGCACGAGCACCACGAGCACCAGCCCGACGACCCCGGCGCGGACCGGGTCGCCGTCGAGACCGGCGACGGCGCCGAGCGACCAGCACAGCAGCGCCAGGCAGACGCCGACGACCGCGCGCAGCGGGACGGGCTTGACCATCCCCGCACCCGCGGCGACGGCGACGACGGTGAGCAGCGCGGCGCCCACCCACAGCAGCGGGTCGAGGTCGGTGGCCCAGCGTGCGACCCACGCCCCGGCCCCGAGCACCCCGATGCCGCTGACGACGGTCCCGACCTGCACGCGCACCCCACCCTCCCGACGCTCCCCGGAGGACCTGTCCGGCCCCACTGCGCCGCCCCACGACGGCCGCACCCGACCCGGCTCGAGCGCTGCCCCATCGTGCACCACCGGGCACCGCGGGACCAGAGCCGTCCCACCCGCCTGTGGGTCCCCTCGCGGACCGGGTGGTTCGATGGCGCTATGACGTCCCACACCGAGTCCGACACCCGTCGTACCGCCGTCGTGACCGGCGCCAGCAGCGGCATCGGCGCCGCCACCGCCCGTGCCCTGGCCGCGGAGGGGTTCCACGTCTACTGCGCGGCCCGGCGCACCGAGCGGGTCGTCGAGCTGGCCGAGGAGATCGGCGGCACCCCCGTGACCGTCGACGTCACCTCCGAGGACTCCGTCGCCGCGCTCGCCTCGACCGTCGGCGACCGGCTCGACGTGCTGGTCAACAACGCCGGCGGCGCGTTCGGCTCGGCCCCGGTGGCGGAGGCCGACGCCGAGCAGTGGCGCGCGATGTACGAGGTCAACGTCATCGGGCTGATGCTCGTCACCCGCGCCCTGCTGCCGGCACTGAAGGCCTCGGGCGCCGGTGTGATCTGCAACGTCGGCTCGACCGCGGGCCGGATCGCCTACGAGGGCGGGGCGGGCTACACGGCCGCGAAGCACGGCACCCAGGTCGTCACCGAGACGCTGCGCCTGGAGCTCTTCGACCAGCCCGTGCGGGTCTGCGAGGTCGCGCCCGGCATGGTCAAGACCGACGAGTTCTCGCTCGTCCGCTTCGGCGGCGACCAGGACAAGGCGGACGCCGTGTACGCCGGGGTCCGCGAGCCGCTGGTCGCCGAGGACGTCGCCGACGCGATCTCCTGGGTCGTCACCCGGCCCCCGCACGTCAACATCGACGAGCTCGTCATCCGGCCGCGTGCCCAGGCCGCCCAGCACAAGGTCCACCGGGAGCCCTGAGCGAAGCGAACGGCGACTGACGCGGCCGGGTCACGGACAGGTGGCTCGCCGGCGCACGGCGCGTGGAAGACTGCGGGCCGTGCAGACGATCGGACTCATCGGCGGGATGAGCTGGGAGAGCAGCGCCGCCTACTACGAACTCCTCAACACCGGTGTCGAGAAGCGGGTCGGCGACCTGTCGTCGGCGAAGACGATCATGTCGTCGGTCGACTTCGCCGAGGTCACGCGCCTGCAGGAGGCCGAGGACTGGGACGGCGTCGCGCGCATCCTGGTCGAGGCCGCGCAGGGCGTGGAGCGCGCAGGCGCCGACTTCCTGCTGCTGTGCACCACGACCTTCCACCGGGTCTTCGACCAGGTCGAGGCGGCGGTGGACATCCCGGTGGTGCACCTGGCCGACGTGGTCGCCGAGGCGTGCAAGGCCGCGGGGCTCTCCCAGGTCGGCTTCCTCGGGACGACCTTCGCGATGGAGCGGTCCTTCTTCACCGACCGGCTCGCCTCGCACGGCCTGACCGTCCACGTGCCGCCCACCGACCACCACGACACGGTCAACACGATCATCTACGACGAGCTCGTGCACGGCCGCGTGGTCACCAAGTCGCGGCGTACCGTCGTCAGCCTCATCGACGACCTCTGGGACGCCGGCGCGGGCGGGGTCATCCTCGGTTGCACCGAGCTCGAGCTGCTCGTCCGCCAGGCCGACGCCGACATCCCCGTCTTCCCCTGCACCAGCCTGCACGTCGAGGCTGCTCTGGACCGCGCGCTGGCCTGAGGGGCGCCGGGATACGACGAATTCGATCTCACCCTTACTGCGCAGTAAGGGTGAAAAAGAATGCGGAGTAACCCCGCCGTGTGACCCCTGTGACGCCTGAGACCCCTGAGGTCGCGCTGGACCGAGCCGGGCTCAGCCCTGCGGCGCGCGGTCCGGCGGGAAGCCACCGGTGGCGATCGGGCCCCACGAGGTGGGGGTGATCCGGAGCAGCGACTTGCCCTGACGGCGCATGGCGGCGCGGTACTCCTCCCAGTCCGGGTGCTCCCCGGAGATGCAGCGGAAGTACTCCACCAGCCCGTCCTCGGCGGCCTGCGACGGCATGTCGAGCACGGCCGCCTCGCCGTCGACCTGCACGTAGGCGTCGTCCCACCCCTGCCCGTGCACCAGCACCGAGCAGCGCGGGTCGCGCCGCAGGTTCACCGCCTTCGCGCGGTCGGGGTAGGTCGAGATCACGATCTTTCCGTCGGCGTCGACTCCCCCGGTGACCGGCGACATCTGGGGGCGTCCGTCGCGCCGGAAGGTCACCAGCGTCATGTGGTGCAGCGGCCGCACGAAGTGCAGCAGCTCGTTGAGGTCGACGCGTCGGGCTGTCGCGAGGTTCGCCATGGCCTCGACAGTACGTCGCCGACGACCCACCCCTCAGGGCCGTCGCGCGCCGAACCGGCGCATCAACACGCCGGCTCGACCCACCACGCCCACCAGCCCAGGCAGCCGTACGCCGGTCAGCGACGCTTCACGCGCACCCAGTCGCTCGCGTTGCCGGCCCGGTCGAGCACGCGGACCCAGTCCAGCAACCGGTCGTCGCGCGTGTACCCGACGGCCCGGCCGTCCACCACGCGCAAGGTCCCGGCCGACCCGTTGCGCCGCCCCGCGTGCAGGACGGTGTGCGGCCCGCTGACCCCCGAGCGACCGGCCGCGCCGGCCGTGCCCGCGGGGCCGGCCCGGTCCACCGCACGCACCCGGAGCTCCCACCGCTGCTCGCGCCGCACCCAGCGCGCCGACACCGCCTTCACGCGCGGGGCCCTGGTGTCGAGCCCGATCCGGTCGGCCAGCACCTCGCCGTCGCGAGCACCGCCGTCGATGCGCACCTGCACGCCCCTGTCCCCGGCCGCGAGGAGCCAGTCGTAGTCGCAGTCCTCCCGCAGCCCCACCGACACCGGCTCTCCGGCCTCAGCAGTCCCACCAGGCTCCGACGACCCACCGCCCAGCGCGGCGAACGTCAGCCCGGTGGCGTCCGCGGGCGCGACGACCCGCACCGTCACCTGCGGGGTGCGTGTCCAGGACTCCCCGGCGTTGACCCGCACCGACACCGGCCCGGCGCACGGCTCGGGCTCGGCGGCCAGCGGCTCGACGTCGGGCGCCCTCACTGTCCGGGCGAACCACGTGTAGGTGCCGGAGTCGAAGCGCTGCACCCGACGGTTGCCGGTGTCGGCGATCCAGAGGTTCCCCGCCAGGCCGCTGCCGTCCTGGGCGAACTGCGCCAGCGCCGCGGCGCCCCGCAGCCGGCCCACGCCCGAGCCGCCTCGACCCGGCACGCCCCGGGTCCGGTAGAGCGAGAGCTCGTTGTCCCCGTCGAGGAACTGCAGCACCTGGTTGGCCGCGTCGACCACGACCACCTGGCCGAACCGGTCGGCCACGACGCCGCTGGGCTGCGGCCGCCTCCCGCCGCCGACACGACGCACCTTGCGGACCTGCAGCGGCCGGGCGCCGTCACCGAGGCGGGCCGCGTCGAAGACCAGCAGCCGCGCGCGGTCCGGCACCGTCACCAGCAGCCGGTCGGGTCGCCCCTGGCCGGCGCGGAGGAAGGCCAGGCCGCCCGCCGGCGTCCCTCCCGGCAGCACGACGGTCGCGCGCAGCACGCCGGTGCGGGAGTACTCCGCGACCGTCCCGCGGCAGCGGTCCGCGACGTAGACCGCTCCAGGGCCGAGCGCGAGGTCGCCGTACCTCCGCGCGTCACCGCCGTCGACGGGGCAGCTCAGCACCGGCCGGTGCGCGAAGGTCCGCACCAGCCGTCCGCGCCGGTCCAACAGCGAGACGCGCTCGCCGTCGTCGACCCACAGCTGGTCGCGCCCGTCGACCGCGAGCCCGGTGACCGGCAACCCGCCGGGCACCGGCAGCGCCCTGCGCCGCGTGCCGTCGGCGCCCAGACGCACCACCCCGCGCCCGTGCTCGAACCCGACGTACGACGTCCCGCGGCTGTTCACCGCCACGGCGATGGGCCCGAGCGTGCTCGGCCCCGCCGCGTCCGGCTCGGCCGACTCCTGCTCGGCCGACTCCTGCTCGGCCGACTCCGGCTCGACCGTCGCCGCGGGCGGGTCGTCGGCCACCGCGGGCACCGCCGCACCGACGGTCGTCGAGGCGACCCCGGAGGTCACCAGCAGAGCGCCGGCCACCGCCGACGCGAGTCGTCCTCGCGCGTGATCGCGCGGCCCCCCAGCCAACGTCACCCGCCCGAGCGTAGGGAGCCGGCACCCGCCCGGGAAGGGCCCAACGACCCGCGTTACCGAAGTTCGACCGAGCTGTGGATCTCCCGGGCACCCCCGCTCCCGCGGGACGGATGACGTCCCGAGGGACCAAGGGGGTGAAGCGGCCACCTGCACGAAGGAGCCGCGAGTGGGTACCGGAGGAGCATGAGCACCTCGACCACCGCACCTCCCCGGGCGAGCGGCACCGACGACGCCGCCCTGGCCTCCCTGCGCCGCTGGAACCTCGGCCTCACGATCCTGCACGCCGCCCAGGCGGTGCTCGTGCTGGTGCTGGCCGGTGACTTCGCGATCAGCGTCGTCGAGACCTTCCCCGAGGGCCCTCCGGGCACCACGCCGCCGCAGGCCGAGGCGCTCTTCGACGTCCGGATCGGGTACGCCGTGGCGGCGTTCCTCCTGCTGGCGGCACTCGACCACGGGATGACCGCGACGGTGGCGCGCGGGGTCTACGAGCGCGACCTGCGGGCCGGGATCAACCGGTTCCGCTGGATGGAGTACTCCGTCAGCGCCACGCTGATGATCCTGCTCATCGCCTCCTACAACGGCATCACGGAGGTCTCCGCGGTGATCGCGATCGCCGGCGCCAACGTCGCGATGATCCTCTTCGGCTGGGTCCAGGAGGCCGTGAACCCGCCCGGGGAGCCGACCCGCACGATGCTGCCGTTCTGGGCGGGCACCGTCGCCGGGCTGGCGCCGTGGGTGGCGATCGTGGTCAGCACCGTGGGCGCGCCGGAGGTGCCGGGCTTCGTCTACGGGATCGTCGTGAGCCTGTTCGTGTTCTTCTCCAGCTTCGGGCTCAACCAGTGGCTGCAGTACCGCGGGGTGGGGCCGTGGGCGAGCTACGGCTTCGGCGAGAAGGCGTACCTGGTGCTGAGCCTGGTCGCCAAGAGCGCCCTGGCCTGGCAGATCTTCGGCGGGTCGCTGGCCGGCTGACGCGGGGATGAGGCGGGGCTGAGGCGGGGGCCGCTCGGCAAGGAATCGGCGTATCCGCGCGGCGGACCTAGACTCGTGGCCCGTGCCAGAGACCCGTTCCGCCCAGCTTCGCAACGTCGCCATCGTCGCCCACGTCGACCACGGGAAGACCACCCTCGTCGACGCGATGCTCCACCAGGCCGGCGCGTTCAGCGCCCACGAGGCCGAGGGCGTCGCCGAGCGCGTCATGGACTCCGGTGACCTCGAGCGCGAGAAGGGCATCACGATCCTCGCGAAGAACACCGCGGTGAAGTACGTCGGCCCCTCGGCGCCCGACGGCATGACCATCAACATCATCGACACCCCCGGCCACGCCGACTTCGGTGGCGAGGTCGAGCGCGGCCTGTCGATGGTCGACGGCATCGTGCTGCTGGTCGACGCCTCCGAGGGTCCGCTGCCGCAGACCCGCTTCGTGCTGCGCAAGGCGCTCAACGCCGACATGCCGGTGATCCTGGTCGTCAACAAGACCGACCGGTCCGACGCCCGGATCTCCGAGGTCGTCGACGAGACCTACGAGCTGTTCATGGACCTGCTCGACGAGTCGCACTCCCAGGACGCCCTGGACTTCCCGGTCGTGTACGCCTCCGGCAAGGCCGGCGTCGCGAGCCTCGAGCAGCCCGAGGACGGCACCCTGCCCGGTGACTCCCAGGACCTCGAGCCGCTGTTCCGCACGATCATCGAGACCATCCCCGCCCCGAAGTACGTCGAGGGCGCGCCCCTGCAGGCACACGTCACCAACCTCGACTCCAGCCCGTTCCTGGGTCGCCTGGCGCTGCTGCGCATCCACCAGGGCGAGCTGAAGAAGGGCCAGACCGTGGCCTGGATGCAGCGCAGCGGCGAGGTCAAGAACGTCCGCATCTCCGAGCTCCTCATCACCGAGGGCCTGGAGCGCAAGCCCGGCGAGGTCGCCTACCCCGGTGACATCGTCGCCATCGCGGGCATCCCCGACATCACCATCGGTGAGACCCTGGCCGACCCGGAGAACCCGGTCGCCCTGCCGCTGATCCACGTCGACGACCCGGCCATCTCGATGACCATCGGCACCAACACCTCCCCGCTCGTGGGCAAGGTCAAGGGCTCGAAGGTCACCGCCCGCCTGGTCAAGGACCGCCTGGACTCCGAGCTCATCGGCAACGTCTCGCTCAAGATCCTCCCGACCGACCGCCCCGACGCGTGGGAGGTCCAGGGCCGCGGCGAGCTGGCGCTGGCGATCCTCGTGGAGCAGATGCGCCGCGAGGGCTACGAGCTGACCGTCGGCAAGCCGCAGGTGGTCACCAAGGAGGTCGACGGCAAGGTCCACGAGCCGATGGAGCGCCTCACGATCGACGCCCCCGAGGAGTACCTCGGCGCGATCACCGAGCTGCTGGCCACCCGCAAGGGCCGCATGGAGCAGATGACCAACCACGGCACCGGCTGGGTGCGCATGGAGTTCGTCGTCCCCGCGCGCGGCCTGATCGGCTTCCGCACCGAGTTCCTCACCGAGACCCGCGGCACCGGCATCGCCCACCACATCTCCGAGGGCTACGAGCCGTGGGCCGGCGAGATCCGCTCGCGCAACTCCGGCTCGCTGGTCGCGGACCGCAAGGGTGCGGCGACGGCGTACGCGATGACCTCGCTCCAGGAGCGCGGCACGATGTTCGTCGAGCCGACCACCGAGGTCTACGAGGGCATGATCGTCGGCGAGAACTCCCGCGCCGACGACATGGACGTCAACATCACCAAGGAGAAGCAGCAGACCAACATCCGGTCCGCCACCTCCGACAACTTCGAGAAGCTCATCCCGCCGCGCAAGCTCAGCCTCGAGCAGTGCCTGGAGTTCTGCCGCGAGGACGAGTGCGTCGAGGTCACCCCCGACAGCGTCCGCATCCGCAAGGTCATCCTCGACCAGAACGAGCGGGCGAAGATCGCGAGCCGCGCGCGCAAGGCCGCCCGCGGCTGACCGCGGCTGACCGGGGCTTCACCCGCACACCGAGCAGCACGAAGGCGCCGGGGCCGTCCGCGAGGACGGCCCCGGCGCCTTTCTGCGTCCGGCCCCGGAGAGGTCCCGGGCAGGAGCGGCTCAGCCGGCCCCGACGATCATCAGCGTCCCGGCGAAGACGATCCCGGAGAGCACCAGCGTCACGAAGGTGTAGCCCAGGATGTCGCGCACCCGCAGGCCCGCGACCGCCAGCAGCGGCACCGCCCAGAACGGCTGGATCATGTTGGTCCACTGGTCGCCGTACGCGATCGCCATGATCACCACCGACTGGTCGACGCCCTGCGCGTCGGCGGCCCCGGCGAACAGCGGCGCCATCAGCGCGAACTGGCCCCCGCCGGAGGGCACGAACATGTTGAGCAGCCCCGCGGAGAGGAAGGCCAGCACGCCCAGCGTGCCCGGGCTGGAGACGTCGATGAAGAACTCGCTGATGATCTCGACCAGCCCGGTCGCGCCCATCATCCCGATGATGCCAGCGTAGAGCGGGTACTGCAGCAGCACCTCGCCGACGGTCCGGCCGCCGCGGGCGATCAGCTCGGCGAGCTCCTTGGCGTTGCCCACGAGGAGCAGGATCAGCGCCAGGAAGGTCCAGTTGACCAGGTCGAGGTTGAGGGTGAACCCGTTGTCGTAGAAGAACAGCACCAGGTACGTCGACATGAAGACTCCGGCCAGCAGCGTGACGCCGCGGAAGGTGTCGATGCGGTCCGCCGGCGAGGGCCGGGTCTCGTGGTCGACCGACGTCGCCGCCGGGGCCTCGGCCGCCTCGTCGTACACCGCGTCGGGGGCGGCGACCACGTCCTTCTCGTCCGAGGGGGCGAGCGCCATCATCGCGACGGTGATGACCGCCAGCGTGACCAGCGTGGCGATGATGTTCCAGGACGAGAAGGTCGTCTCCGCGACGGGGACCAGCCCGCCGGGCAGGTCGGTGTAGGCACCGCCCTCGGTGGCGGCGTTCAGCGGGCCCGAGCCGGAGTAGCCCATGTGCCACACCACGAAGCCGGAGTAGCCGGCCGCGACCAGCAGCGGGTAGTGCAGCGGCCGGCCGCGGTCGCGGAAGACCCGCGAGACCTCGACCGCCATGACGCCCGCGACGATCAGCCCGAGGCCGAAGCTGACCAGCGAGGCCAGGCCGCCGACCAGCGCGAGGTACCCGTAGGCCTGGCGGGGGCTGCGCGGTAGCTGCGCGACCTTCACCAGGAGCTTGTGCGCGGGGCCGACGTTGGCCAGCGAGTAGCCCAGCAGCAGCACCAGCGCCACCTGGGTCATGAAGGCGAGCAGGCCGGTGAGGCCGTCGCCCCAGGCCAGCACGACCTCGTCGGCGGAGGCGTCGGTCATGGTCAGCGCCATCACCGCCACGACGGCGGTGAGCAGGACCGCCAGCGCCAGCGGGCCGGGTATCCACCGCTCCACGAAGCGGCTCAGGGGTCGGGACAGGGAGGAGAGCATGGGCAGCCTTCCAAGAGAGGGGTGGGTCGAGGGTCCGAGAGGTCCGAGAGGGGGTGGGCGGGGGTGGGGCGGGGCGGAAGCCCGAGCGTCAGGTGCCTCGCAACACGCGGCGCTGGATCTTGCCGGTGGCGGTGGTGGGCAGCGCGTCGGTGAGGACCACCCGCCGCGGCACCTTGTACGCCGCCAGCCGCTCGCGTGCGAAGGCGACCAGCTCCTCGGGGCCGACCTGGGCGCCCGGCACGAGCACGACGTGCGCCACGACCGCCTCGCCGCGGTAGTCGTCGGGCTCCCCCACCACCGCGACCTGGTGCACCGCGTCGTGCCGGGTGAGGACGTCCTCGACCTCGCGCGGCCACACCTTGTAGCCGGAGGTGTTGATCTGGTCCTTGAGCCGGTCGACGATGTAGACCCAGCCGTCCTCGTCGACCATCGCGCCGTCACCGGTGCGCAGCCGACCGCCGGGCATGGTGCGAGCCGTCGCCTCCTCGTTGCGCCAGTAGCCGGGCACGATGCTCGGGCCGGTGATCTCCAGCTCGCCGTGCTCACGCGGGCCGAGCGGCTCGCCGGCGGGGTCCAGCACCCGCACCTCGACGCCGGGGTAGGGCTTGCCGATGGCCAGGGAGCCGGTGACCGGGTCGACGGGGGCCCGCTCCCCCAGCGGGACGGCGATGCAGGCCGAGGTGGTCTCGGTCATGCCGAAGATGTTGTGGATGTAGAGGCCGAAGGAGTCGGCGAAGCGGTCCACGGTCGCCGGCGGCACCGGCGCGCCGCCGGACCACAGGTGCCGGATGCTCGCGAAGGTGCCGCGGTCGGCGCCCTCGGCCTGGGCGAGGCCGTGGTAGACGGTGATCGAGCCGGTCGTGGTCGTGACGCCGTGGCGGCGGCAGGCCTCGACGATCTTCTCCGAGGAGGTCCGCCCGACGAGCACGACGGCGGAGCCGGCCAGCAGCGGGGCGGCCGTGGTGATGACCGCGCCGGTGATGTGGAAGACCGGGGCCACGCACAGCACGCGGTCCTCGGCCCCCAGGCCCATCTGCTCGCGGACGCCCGCCGCCACGGCGAGGACGTTGGCGTGGGTGTTCATCGCGCCCTTGGGCGGGCCGGTCGTGCCGGAGGTGTAGGTCAGCAGGGCGACGTCGTCGGGCTCGGTCGTGACCGTGCTCGGGGTGCTGCCGGCGTGCTCGGCGACGACGTCGTCGAGGGCGGTCACCCCCGCCGGGACCACGGGACGGTCGGCGGTGCCGGTGTCGGTGGTGGCCCAGACGGTCTCGACGTCGGTGCCAGTCGCCGCCTCGGCCAGGCGGGCGCACAGCGAGGAGTCGGTGACGACGAGCCGGGCGCCGGAGTCGCGCAGCAGGTGCCGCAGCTCCTCACCGGCGTACATCGGGTTGAGCAGGGCCACGATCGCCCCGCGCCGCCAGGCGGCGAGCAGCGTCGTGAGCGCGTCGGGGACGTTCTGGAGCAGCAGCCCCACCCGGTCGCCGCTGCCGATGCCGGCGCGCTCGAGGCCCACGGCCATCGCGTCCACGCGTGCGTCGAGCTCCTCCGCGGACCACGCCGCGTCCTCGTGCAGCACGGCGACGCCGCGCGGTGCCGCGGCCACCCGTGCGCGCCACGCTGCGTCCAGACCTGCGTCCAGACCGGCGTCCAGACTCCCCTGTGCGGACTGCATCTCCCGAGCCTCCTGTCCCTCCCGAGACCGAGCGATCGCTCGGTCGGACAGGGAGACTGTGCCAAGGCTCACACCGCACGTCAAGACCGTCGACGCCTGGTGGCAGGGTGAGGCCCATGGTTCTCGGGATGCCGGTGGAGTACTTCGTCCACGAGGTCGCGCGCGTGCTGGTGTACGCCGCCCTCGCGATCGTCTGCGTGGAGCGCTGGCGCGACGGCGCCTGGGCCCGCACGGGGGCCGTCGCAGGTGCGCTGGGCGCGCTGCTGGCGGCGTACTACCTGGGCAGCTACCTGATGTTCGTCAACGGGCACACGGCGCTGATGGACCTGCGCGAGAGCCTCTCGCTGGACCGGTTCCTCACCTGGGCCGACCTGCTGGTGCTCGGCGGGCTGTGCGCCGCGGTGGTGCTGGGTCGCAGCCGCCCGCCGCGGTCGACCGAGCAGCCCGCGGGGACCGTGGGGTCCTCCGCGGAGTAGCCCTCAGACCAGGTCGAGCATCTTGCGGCGCCGGCCCTCCTGGGCGGGGTGGTAGGCCTGGGCGACCTCGCCGGTGCCCCGGACGCGGAGGGCGCCGTCCTCGGGGCCGGCGTACATCACCGACCCGCGCGTGAGGCGCAGCGTCTCCCCGTGGGCGTTGGTCAGCTCGACCTCGCCACCGGTGCAGACCAGGATGCGGGCGTCGATCTCGGGCAGCTCCACGCCGTCGCGGTCGGCCTGGGAGGTCTGGCACACCGCCAGCCCGAACTCCCCCTCCCCGGGCTCGAAGACGTCGGTGCTGGTGCCGACCAGCTCGGGGCTGACCCGCGCCAGGCGCGACATCTCGGCGTCGATGCTGGCGACCACCCCGGCGGGGTCGAGGTGCTTGGGGGTCAACCCGGCGCGCAGCACGTTGTCGGAGTTGACCATCACCTCCACGCACATGCCGCTCATGTGGGCGTGGATGATGCCGGCGCCGAGGTAGGCGGCCTCCCCGGGCTGGAGCGTGAGCCGGTTGAGCAGCATCGACACGATCACCCCGACGTCACCGGGGTAGTGCGGCGCGATCTCCACGACCGAGGCGTAGGCGCGCTTGATGTCCAGGCCCAGGCCCAGCCGCGCGTGGCAGAGCGCCACGACCTGGTGCACCTCGTGCACCGACGGCGGCTCCATCAGCAACCGCTCCAGCATCCGCACGATGCCGTGGAAGCCGGGGGTGCGGGTCAGCTGGTCGACCATCCGCTGCGCGACCGGGTGGTCCAGCGGCGAGAGGATCCGCAGGATCTCCGCCGTCGGCCGGAACCCGACCAGGGTGTCGAACGGCGTCAGCGCGTAGACCATCTCCGGCTTGGGGTTGGCGTCCTTGTAGAGCCGGTGCGGCGCGTCCAGCGGGACCCCGGCGGCCTCCTCGGCCTCGAAGCCCTTGCGCGCCAGCTCGGCGTTGGGGTGCACCTGGATCGACAGCGGGCGGGCCGCGGAGAGGATCTTCATCATGAACGGCAGCTCGCCGGCGACGTCGGAGAGCGGCACCTTGCCGTGCGCGCCGTCGACCATCGCCGGGCCCAGCGGGTGGGTGCCCATCCACACCTCGGCCACCGGCGCGCCGGTCGAGGGCCGCGCCAGGAAGAACGGGATGTCCTGGGCCGTCCCCCAGGCGTAGTCCTGCGTCGGGCAGTCGAGGAGGTGCATGGGCACGACCCTAAGGTCCGCGCGGATCCCGCGGATGACGATGGGGTCAAAAGTGAAGGCCGCCCCGATCACGGGACGAGCCGGGTGCCCCCCTTTACGATCCTGGAGGGCACGCCCGTGCCCGCGGGCGAGCGAGGGGGAGCGGGATGAGCGTCGAGCAGACCGACCGTGCCTTCCAGCGCGCCCTGCGCGAGCAGCTGGCGCGCAACGAGCTGACCTTCGCCCACGCCCCGATCGGGCAGGCCATCGTCGAGCTCGACGGCTCGTGGCGGCAGGTCAACAGCGCCCTGCTGCAGATGCTGGAGTACGACGAGGCCGACCTGCTGGCGATGACCTTCCAGGACATCACCCACCCCGAGGACCTCGACCTCGACCTCGGGCTGCTCCAGCAGACGCTGGACGGCGAGATCACGTCGTACCAGATGGAGAAGCGCTACTTCACCCGCACCGGCCGCACCGTGTGGGCGCTGCTGTCGGTGGCGCTGGTGCGCGACGAGGACGACCAGCCGCTCTACTTCATCTCCCAGATCCTCGACATCACCGCGCACAAGAAGCAGGTGCAGGCGCTCCAGGACTTCACCGCGATGCTCGCCCACGACCTGCGCACCCCGGCGGCGGTCATCGCGGGGTTCGCGCAGCTGCTGTCGACCGGGCCGTACGACGACGAGGTCACCTCGATCGCGCGGCGCATCGAGCGCGCCTCCACGACGATCGTGGACCTGCTGGAGAACGCCCTGACCACCGAGTCGATCGACTCCGGCCGGCTGACCGCGCGGCCCACGGCCGTCGACGTGCGCGACGCGGTCACCACCGCGGTGCAGGCGGCACTGAGCGCGGCGGAGATGAACGAGCAGCAGCTGGAGGTGGACACCTCCGGACTCGTCCCCGCCGTCGCCTGGGTGGACCCGGTGCACCTCGAGCAGGTGATGACCAACGTGATCGGCAACGCTCGGAAGTACGGCGGCTCGCACGTCCGCGTCAGCACCCGGGTCGCCGACCGGCGCGTGGAGATCCTCGTCGAGGACGACGGCCCCGGGGTGCCCGTGCGCTTCGTGCCGCAGCTCTTCGAGCGCTACAGCCGGTCCCAGGAGGCCCGCACGAGCAAGCAGCGCGGGTCGGGCCTGGGGCTCTACATCGTCCGGGACCTGCTCACCGCCAACGACGCCACCATCGACTACGAGGAGTCGGCCCTCGGGGGTGCTGGGTTCCGGGTGACCCTGCCGGCTGCGTGAGGCCGGCCCGGGCCGGGATACGACGAATTCGATCTCACCCTTACTGCGCAGTAAGGGTGAAATGGAATGCGGAGTAACCCCGCTGTGCGACCCCTGTGACGCCAGTGACGCCTGAGGCGTCAGCCCCGCGAGGCTGCGTACGCCGCGATGTCAGCCAGCGCGGAGGGGTCGTCGAGCGCTCCAGCGGCGACGACGTCCTCGGGCGGGGCACCACGGAGGATCTTCTTGACCGGCACCTCGAGCTTCTTGCCCGACAGCGTGCGCGGCAGCGCCCGGACGACCTGGAGGGTGTCGGGGACGTGGCGCGGCGACAGTCGGCTGCGCAGCACGCCGGCGATCCTGCGCGGCAGGTCCTCGGACGCCGCCACACCAGGCGCGAGCGACACGAAGAGCACCAGCTCCCCTGCCCCGCCGGCGGGGTCCTCGAGGTGCACGACGAGCGAGTCCTTCACCTCGGGCAGCTCCTCGACGACGCGGTAGAACTCCGAGGTGCCGAGCCGCACTCCCCCGCGGTTGAGCGTGGCGTCCGAGCGCCCGGTGATGACCAGCGAGCCGCGCGAGGTGACGGTCACCCAGTCGCCGTGCCGCCACACGCCGGGGATCTCCTCGAAGTACGCCGAGTGGTACCGCGACCCGTCCTCGTCGCCCCAGAAGCCGACCGGCATCGACGGCATCGGGCGGGTGATCACGAGCTCGCCGACCTCGTCGACCACCGGCGACCAGTCGCCGGCCCCGAGCGTCGACTCGGCGTAGGCCTCGACCCCGATCCCGGGCAGCCGGGCGGAGATCTCCCCCTCCCACACCGGGGTCAGCGGGGTGACGCCCACGAAGGCGTTGCACACGTCGGTGCCACCGGACATCGAGCCGATCTGGGCCGTGGACGACACCGCCTCGTGCACCCAGCGGAACCCCTCGGCCGGCAGCGGCGCACCGGTCGAGCCGACCCCCCGCAGCCGCGAGAGGTCGACCGCGGAGCCGGGCGAGAGCCCCTCCTTGCGGCAGGTCATCAGGAACGGCGCCGAGGTGCCGTAGTAGGTCAGCTCCGCGTCGGCGGCGAGCTCCCACTGCGACAGCAACGACGGGTGCGCGGGGTTGCCGTCGAAGAGGACGACGGTCGAGCCGACCAGCAGCCCGGACACGAGGTAGTTCCACATCATCCAGCCGGTCGTGGAGAACCACGAGAACCGGTCCTCGGGCCCGAGGTCGGTGAACAGCGCGAGCGCCGCCGCGTGCCCGAGGGTGATGCCGCCGTGGCCGTGCAGGATGGCCTTCGGCAGCCCGGTGGTCCCGCTGGAGAACAACACGTAGAGCGGGTGGTCGAAGGGCACCGGCTCGAAGGCCACGACCTCGCGCAGGTCGGGGTGCAGGTCGGCCCACAGCACGGTGTGGCGGGAGTCGGTGCCGGCGGGGCCGGTCGAGGCGGCGTCGAGGTAGGGCAGGTGGATCACGCCGGTCACCGTCGGCAGCGCGGCCAGCACCTCGGCGACCTCCGCCTCGCGCGAGACCGGCTTGGCGCCGTACTGGTAGCCGTCGACGACCATCAGCACCCTCGGCTCGATCTGCCCGAGCCGGTCGACGACCGACTGGGTGCCGAACTCAGGGGCCACCGAGCAGAACACCGCCCCCAGCGAGGCGGTCGCGAGCAGCAGGACCAGCGTCTCGCCGATGTTGGGCGCGTACGCCGCCACGCGGTCGCCCCGCTCGACCCCGAGCGACACCAGCCCGGCCCGGACGCGTGCGACGTCGAGGCGCAGCTCGGCGGCGGTCCAGGTGCGCTCCTCGCGCGACTGGGACCGCGAGACGACCACGACGTCGTCCTCGGCGCGACCGGGCAGCGCGAGCATCGCCTCGGCGTAGTTGGTGGTGACCTCGGGGAACCACACGGCCCCCGGCAGCCGCTCGTCGGCCAGCGCCACCGTCGGCTCGGGCGAGGCCGGCAGCCGCAGCTCGCGCCAGACCTCGAGCCAGAAGGTGTCGAGGTGCTCCAGGCTCCACCGGCGCAGCGCCTCGTAGTCACGCCCGAGGTCGACGCCGTAGTCGGCCTCCAGCCGCAGCGCGAAGCGGCCCAGCCGGGAGTCCTCCCACGCGGCGGGCTCCCACAGCACGGGAGGCACGGTCTGGGCCGAGGCCGGAGGGACGGTCCGAGATGTGTCCTCGCTCACCGGACCACCCTAGAACGAGGCGTGGACACCGGGTCAGCCCGCCTCAGCACCTACCGTGGTTGACGTGGACAACCGGGGGACCGCGTCGGCCGCACCCGGTGGTCGAGCAGCGAGGAGCGCCAGCGACGAGCGGGCGTCGAGACCACACCCCTCAGCGCCCCGCCCCCTCCTCCTCACCACCCTCGCCCTGCTGACCACGATCACCGCGATCACCAGCAGCCTCGGGGCGCCGCTGGTGCCGAGCGTGGTCGACGCCTTCGACGTCCGCCTCACGACCGCGCAGTGGAGCCTGACGGCCGCTCTGCTCGCGGGGGCGGTGAGCACGCCGGTGGTGGGCCGCTTCGCGGCGGGGAGGGTACGCCGCCCGACCATCCTCGCGGGCCTGGCGACGGTCCTGGCCGGCACCGTCCTGGCCGCGGTGTCGGTGCCGCTGGGCGTGTTCGGTGTCCTCGTGGCGGCCCGGGCGCTGCAGGGCATCGGGATGTCGCTGGTGCCGCTGGCGATGGCGGTGGCCAGGGACGAGACGACCGGCGAGCGGACCTCCCGCGCGATCGCGCTGCTGAGCGTGACGATGGTGGCGGGCGCGGGCCTGGGGTACCCCCTCACCGCGCTGATGGCCGAGCTCGGCGGGCTCGTCGCGGCCTACCTGCTCGGCGCGGTGCTGACCGGCATCAGCCTGCTGATGGCGTGGCGCTTCGTGCCACCGGCCCCGGGCGACGAGCGCGGCCGCGTCGACTGGGTCGGGGCGGCGGGGCTGACGGTCGCGATGCTGGCGACGCTGCTGGCGATCTCCGAGGGCGAGGTGTGGGGCTGGACCAGCGCCCGGACGATCGGCCTGGGGACGCTCGGGGTGCTCGGCCTGGCCGGCTGGACGACGTACACGCTGCGCAGCAGGTTCCCCCTCGTCGACCTCCGCTTGGCGGTGCGCCCCGGCATCGCGGCGCCCAACCTGGTGGCGATCGTCGCCGGCCTGGGGATGTACTCCCTGCTCACCCTGGTCGTCGTCCTGGTCCGCGCCGACTCCCCGGGCTTCGGCCTCGGGGAGAGCGTGCTCGCGGCCGGCATGGTGCTCGTGCCGTACTCCCTCATGTCGGTCCTCGGCAACCAGCTCGCCCGCCTCGTGCTCGCGCGCGTGGGCCATCGCGTCCTGCTGCCCGCCGGGAGCCTGATGTTCATGAGCGCCACGCTGGCGCTGGCGGTGTGGCACGACCACCTGTGGCAGGCGCTCGCGGTGATGGCGCTCGGCGGCCTCGGCTCCGGCTTCACCTTCTCCAGCCTCGCGGTCCTGATGGTCCCCCACGTCCCCGCCGCCGAGACCGGCTCGGCGATGGCGTTCAACCAGGTCCTGCGCTACCTCGGCTTCACCGCCGGCTCGGCGGTCTCGGTCGCCCTGATGGCGGCGTACGGCGGTGGCGACACCGGCTTCGAGCGGGCCCTGCTCACGCTCTCGGGCGTGTGGCTGGTCGCGATCGGCGGCGCGGTCCTGCTCGATCGGCGGACCGTCGCGGGATACGACGAATCAGATCTCACCCTTACTGCGCAGTAAGGGTGAGAACGACGCCCGTACCGTTCCATCACCAGCCAGCTCACCGACGACCATCTCGCCGCGTATGCCCGCGCGCACGAGGCGGAGCTCCGAGGCGACTGGGAGACCGCCGCCAGCCAGCACCTCTCGGTCCCGTTCTTCCAACGGTCGACGCACGGCCAACGCTTGAGGATCCTGGCCGGCCTCGGCGACGCCGCGCCAGGCTGGATGGTCGCAAGACACCTCACCGAGGTGGCGCGTCGACTCCCGCGTCGCGAGGACCACGCGATCCCTACGGCGATCGAGCTCGGCGTCGTCGTGGGTCACCCCGGTGGCGTCGACGTCTCCCGGATCGGGTGCGAGCACCCGGAGCAGGTCCCCGCCTACCTCTTCGCGCGCGACTGGGTGACACGCCAGGCAGACGTCCACGAGGGCGACGCGCTCGCCGACCTGCTGGTCGCCGCCGCTCCCGAGCTCGTCGACCGCTCCGGCGTACGACGCTGGGCCGGCGCCCCGATGGGCGGCTTCCGCGTCGGGGAGACCCGGGGCGAGTCCCTGGCCCTGGTCGATGCTGAGTCCGGGGAGGAGCACGAGGTGCTCGACCTCGGCCTGACCGAGCAGGTCCCGCCGGGCAGCCACGTGCTCGGTCGGCTGGTCCCGGTCGAAGCAGGCCCGGGCACGGCCCTCGACTGGCGCCCGCTCCCCATCGACGAGGTCACGGCCAGGGCCGTGGCCCGGAGCCCGCACCACTGGATCGAGATCCTGGCGACCCGGTGCCGCGCCGGCCGCATCCCGACGGGTTTCTCCTACCTCTCGGAGTCCTCGACCACCAGCGACCTGCCGCACCAGTCCTGGACCTCCCTGCTCGGCCTCGGGCACGACCACGACCTCGGGCGTGACCGTCAGGGGCCCGACCGCGTCATCGGCCAAGCCGTCGACGCGGCGCTGCGGCTCGCCGACCGAGGACGCGAGCACGTACGGACGCACAGGCACACCATCGCCGACCTGATGCTCGACCCGCACCTGACGCCGGAGCGGCTGGCCCGGCACGCCACACCGGCCAAGCGAGACCGGTGGCGAGTGCTCGCCGAGTGCCTGCCGCCGCACGCCGCCGCCCGAGCCGCAGAGATGCTGCTGTGGTGCGAGGTCCCGTCCGCCGGCTGAAGGGCGGCTGCGTACGGCCGGGGCGCGAGACGAAGCCGATCACTCGACCGACCATGGCTCAGGCCTCGACCGGCCACCGATCACTCACCCAGGCCCAGTCGACGCGCTCCTGCTCGAGACGCACCCGATCGCCGTAGCGGTCGGTCACCAGGTCCTCGTAGACCCCCCGCTCAGCCGCGGTCAGTCGCGTCAGGTCCGCCGTGGTCGGCGACGGCTCCGCGACCCAACGCTCGCGGTGCTGCAGCAGTGTCTGCTCGTCCATCAGGAACGACCTCGTCTGCGGCAACCACGCGCGCAGCTGGTCGAGGATCGCGAACCCGTGGGTGTCGAGGTCACCCCAATAGTGCACGGGCACCTTCGCCAGCCAGGGCAGCCGCCCGGCACGGGACACCCGGAAGCCCTCCCCGAAGATCGTCACCCCTCGTCGCGGGACCGGGACCGTGAGGAACGTGGTCTCGTTCTCCACGATCACAGCCGAGGCCACGTCGAGGTCGAGCGCCGCCCACTCCTCCACCGGGGCGGTGACGTCGCGCAGCGGCCCCTCCCCCACCTCGGCGCCGAGCCGCAGGCGCAACCGAGCGGGCGGCCCGACCAGCCCCAACCCGGCCAGGAACCCGTCCGTCGACGCCGACACCCCGAGCACCCCGGCCAGCAGACCTCGATGCCGTTCGACGCACTTGGTGTCGACGCCGGGCGCGGTGATCTCGCGCAACCGGCGACCGCTCCCCCGCTCAGCACGCAACCATCCCAGAGCGGACAGCACGAGCATCCACTCCTCCTCGGGCACCGCCAGCGCGGCGTGCGGATGACCCAGCACCCACGTCAGCACCTCGGCGTCGGCTCGCACGAGCTCCACCCTCGAGCGCCAGGCCTGCACGTCGCCCTCGACAGCGAGCGTGCGCCACGCCTGCTCCCAGTCCGTGACCACGACGGCTACGGGGAGCTCCGATGCGCCCACCGTCCGCGCTCCCAGTGAGCGTCGCTCGATCTCGAACCGGCCGGGCGCCTCGCGCTCCCACGCACGGCTCCAGGACCGCACGGCCTCCAGGTCCTCACCGAGCTCACGGGCCGACGGACCGCGCAACCGCACCCGGACGGGCTCGAAGGCCTCCCCGCGGGCGTACGCCGCCAGCAGCGCCCCCGACCGCCACCGTGGCCGGAGCCGAGCGGCGACGACGTCGGGAGTCGACCACGTCGCGCGGTCAGCCATGACCGTCGCGACGCCGGCGGTAGTCCTCCACGGTCAGCGTCTGCACGCGCGAGTCGCGACCGTCGCGATTCTCCACGAACCCGATGGCCGACACGTACGGCTCGATCACGTGGACCTTCTGCAACGGGGTGACGATGAGCAGCTGGAGCCCGAGCCGTCCGAAGAGGGACAGCGCGTAGCGCGTCGAGAGGTCCGACCCGCGTCCGAAGGCCTCGTCGATGACCGCGAACCGGAAGTCGCGCGACGCCGTGGTGCCCCATTGCAGCTTGAACTGGTAGGCCAGCGACGCCGCCAGGATGGTGTAGGCGAGCTTCTCCTTCTGTCCGCCCGACTTGCCGTCGGAGTCGCGATAGTGCTCGTGCTCGACCCCTGTGTCGCGCTCCAGCTCGGCGGCCGAGAACGTGAACCACGTGCGAACGTCGGTGACGCGCCGGGTCCATGTCTTGTCGCTGTCGGCGTGGCCGTCCCGCCCGCGGAACCGGTCCACGATGCGCTTGACGTCGAGGAAGCGCTGCTCTGAGTACTGGTCGCTGTCGCCGTCGAGCGCACCGCGGGTCACCGCCCGGAGGTCCTCGCGGAACTGACGCACCTCGGTGTTCACCGTCGGCTCCACGAGGAGCTTGATGAAGCGGCCCGGGGAGTAGTCGATGGCGTGGAGCGACTCGTTGATGAGCTCGACGCGATCACGGATGTCGTCGGCCTCGCGCCGCAACCAGGTGGCCAGCCCGGCCAGGTCACGGATGGCGTTGGTGTTGAGCTGGCGCTTGAACTCGGCCTCGAACTTCGGCAGGTCGTCACGGCGGACCCGATCGCGGAACGCTCGGTACTCCCCGGCCGCCGCGATGGAGGCGTCCATCTCGGTCGTGAGAGCCGGCCACTGCGCCTTGATCGCCGTCATCTGCGTCTGCGCCGACGTGGCGAGGCCGTTCATCTGCAGCTGCAGCCGCTCCATGTCGGCGGTGAGCGACCGCGCCACGTCGCCCGCCCGCCGGTCGCACTCGCCGGGCTCGGTGACGTCCACCGCGCGCGGGGCCAGGGTGGGGTACTCCGCGCGAGCCAGCGCCACGACCTCCTCGCCCGCTGCGGCCACGAGGTCGCCGGCGACGGCCAGGTCACGGGCGCTGCGGTCGCGATCGGACTCAGCGACGCGAAGACGTCCGTCGACGTCGGTGCGTCGCTCGTCGAGGTTCGCGATCTCCTCCTCGACGGCCGACAGGGCACGGTCCACCTCGGCCAGTCGCGACGAGCCGGCCAACAGGCGCCGGCGCTCCGCCTCGGCTGCCTCGGCCTGGTCGATCGGAGTGGCGACGTCGACCTCTGTCCAGGACCCGAACTGCGCGACGTTGCTCAACGTCTCGGCCCGCTGACGCACCGCGTCCCTGTCCGCCTCGACGGACTCGACCTCGGCCTCGGCAGCCGTCAGCGCCTCCTGCAACCGGTGCAGCTCCTCTGTCAGGGCCTCGATCTTGCGAGCGTTCGACCGACCGAGGACCCACGAGCGTGGGTCGTCGACCCGTCGCCGGTCGTCCTTCTCGTGGCGGGCGCCGGCACGGACCTGGCCCTGCCGCGTGACCGCGCGCTCGGCCTCGGCCAGCTCCGCCACCGAGTCCACACACCGGTGGTCGGCACGGCGTCGCAGCTCTCCGGCCAGGAAGGTCTCGAACGGCCCCGGCTCCAGGAGCAACGTGTCGACGAGGCGCAGGTGCATGCCGTCCGCATCGGGCTGCACGCGCACCTGACGCTCGGGGACCCGGTGGTAGACCAGGCGCGCACCCAGGTGGTGGCTGTCGACCCAGTCGGCGACCTGCCGGTAATGACGCTGCGGCACCAACAGCGACAGTCCGAACCCCCGGAGCACGCGCTCGGCGGCACCCCGCCACGAGGAGTGCTCCTCGGCGACCTCGAGAAGCTCTCCGACGAAGGGCACCTCGTCCTCGGCGAGCCCCAGTTCTGCGCACAGCCGCTCGCGCAGGCGAAGGCTCTCCCGGGGCAGGTTGGTCGGTCGTCCGGCCAGGCTGTCCAGGTCGGCCCGCACGTCGGCGACCTGCTCGCGGACTCCGGCGCGACGACCCATCGCCTCGGCGAGTCCGGCGTCCAACGCACGCAGCTGCGGGGCGGCCTCGTCGTACGCGGCCCGCGCCTCCACCGACCGTTCGTGGAAGGACTGGCCGTCGACGACCTGGTCCAGCCCCGCGTCCTCCAGCAGCCGCGCGTACTTCTCCGACCGTGCCCTGCGTTGCTCGGCCAGCTCGCGCAGCTCCTTGACCGTCTGCTCGAGGTCGGCGACCCGGTCACCGCCTGCTGCAGCACGCTCGCCGATCAATCTGGCCTGCCGCGTTCGCGCCTGCTCCAGACGTGAGGTGATGCCCACACGTTCGGTCGCGAGGGCGTCCAGGGTCTTCCCCAGGGAGGTCTGCCTCTGCTCGAGCAGGCCGATCTTGTGCTCGGTGAAGAACAGCGCCACGGCATCGCGGCGGCGACCCGTCGCAGCCCGCTCCTCGGCGAGGGCATCGTGCTTGTCGCAGGTGATCAGCAGGGGGTCCAGGGCCGCCAGCTGGTCCTGGGCACGGCGCACCGCGTCGTGGGCACGCGTGAGGTCCTCGACGTGGGCGACCACCTGGGCGATCCGCTCGGTCGGGTCCGAGGGCTCCAGCATGTGCGTGCGCACGAAGTCGTTGAGGTTGCCCACCGACTTCATCGAGACGGTCTGGTGGAAGAGCTCCAGCGCCTGCTCCGAGGCGATGCCGAGGAGGCGCCTCATCCGTTGGCCGTACGCCGGGAAGTCCTTGTCGACGCTGGCGCCGGCCTCGCGCAGGCGCCGTCGCAGCGCGTTCAGGTCGGTGCCGAAGCCCGCGAAGTCCCGTTCCACGGCCAGGTCGCGCTCGGCGGTGACGAAGAACCGGTCCGGTTGTCCGGCCCGATCACGCTGGGTGAAGACCTGGGCCAGGGTGACCGGCTCCGGGGCGTCGTCGTTGGCGAAGACACCGAGGATGACCGAGTAGGAGCGGTGGTCGCGCAGCCCCACCGGTCGCGAGGTGCCCGTGCTCTCGATGCGCTCGGACTTGTAGTGCCCCTCGACGTAGGACCTCAAGGAGCGCTCGCGCGACTCGGCGCCGGCGGCCTTGTTGTAGGAGATGCGGTGCGCCGGGAGCAGCAGGGTGGTCACGGCATCGACGAGGGTGGACTTGCCGCTGCCGATGTCGCCGGTCAGCAGGGTGTTCTCACCGTCGAGGTGCAACGCCCAGACACGTCCGTCGAAGGTCCCCCAGTTGAGCACCTCGATCCGGTGCAGCCGCCACCCCACGCGCGCCGCCGACGGCCCGTCCAGCTCCAGGGCCGAAAAGAGACCGTCACTCATCCCGCGCACCTCCGGCGGCGCCGCGGTAGTCCTCGAGACGGGCCGCGAAGTCGGCGAGCGTCTGCGCGTCGACGTACGCCTTGAGGACGCGGCGGACCTCGAAGGTGTCGCGCTGCCCACGCAGCCGGCGCAGGAAGCCGAGGTCGACCACCTTCCCGATCGTGGTGTCCACCTGATCGACCTGGCGCGCCTGGTTGGGGGTGTCGGCGAGGAAGAGCGACACCATCTCCGCGATCTGGTCTCGGGTCAGGATCAGCCGTGGCTCCTGGGACGTGGACTCCCACTCGACCATCCGCTTGCGCAGCAGGACCAGCATCAGGCTGACGGGGTAGGAGAGGCTGCGACGCTTGACCAGGCGGGGCAGACCGTCCTCCTCGTCACGGGCACGGAGGTAGGCGTAGCCCTCGGTCTCGTCGACGACGACATCGACTCCGATCATGTCGAAGTGGTCGCGCACGGGCGCCCCGTGGCGCAGCAGGGTCTGCCACACCTGCTCCTGGGCTTCGCGGTAGACGACTCCGCGCATCAAGGTGATGACCGCGACGGAGGCTGCGGTCTCCTGCTCGGTCCTCATCGTGGCCTCACGATCTCACCACGGTGGCCTGCGGCATGCGCACGGTCCGCGTGCCGACCCGGTCGTCGTGCCACGAGACGGTGATCGTGCGGCTCTCGTCGAGCTCGACGCGCAGGTCCTCGTCGGTCAGGGCGAGGTAGCCGAGGAGCTCCGCGAGTCCGTCGCGCAGGGGGTAGAGCTCGATGACCTCGTGGAGCAGCGCCGAGCTGCGGGAGGGTACGACGGCGCGCAGCTGCTCGGCGAGCCGGGCGGTGTCCACGAACGTCTGGTCGAACAGCCCGGCTGTGTCGATCTCCTCCACCTCCCCCGTGGGGATCCTCGAGTCCACCTGGCTCGCGGGACGGACGTCGTAGAGCGGCCGCTCGAACGGCAGGCTGAGCTTCACCTCGGTTTCGTCGACCTCGAGACCGACCGCCGGGGGTGCCGCCCGCAGCGCCAGCGCGGAGGCCTCGATCTGCCGGACCAGCTCGAGGACCCGTCGGTTCTCCAGCCACACCTGGTCGTCGAGGAAGCGCCGCAGCTGCTCGGAGAGCGAGCGGACGACCGCCTGGGTGCGCTCGGCCGCGTCGTACCAGTCGTGGTGCGCACGGCGGGCCCGCGGGTCGACGTCGATCTCCTCGAGGGCTTGGACCTGCTCCAGCAGGTCGGCGAGCTCGTCCTGGCGCTCCTGGCTGAGCAGGAAGTCGTAGAACGCCTGGAAGCTCCGTCCCTGGTCGGAGCTGGCGATGTCGGCGCGGTCGGCCACGAGCGTGGCGAGCAGGTCGCCCTTGCCGCCGTCCCAGGTGGCGATGCGTTCACGGGCAGCCCGGTCCAGCGACCGGAAGTTCTCCTCGACCTCGCGGAAGTCGGCCAACAGCTCGCGTGCCGTGCTGGCGAAGAACTGATAGCGCTCGCGCAGGGCCGCTCCCTCCATCACCCGCACGCGCCCGGCCTCGACCTCCTCGATCTCGGCGTCGATCTCCGCGCGACGGCGGCGGAGCTCCTCGAGACGGGTCTCCGGGTCGGCTTGCGCCCCATGGACGATCTGGCGCAGCAGGTCGACCAGGGTGTGCAGCCGTGACTCGGTGCCGATGCTGGGACGCGCTCGGAGGGACCCGACCCAGGCGTAGGCCTTCTCCAGTGCGGGGGTGGCGTCGTAGTGCGCCTCGTCGCCGTCGGGCGGGTAGAAGCGCCGCAACCAGCCGGCACCGGGCGCCGACCAATCGTCGAGGTAGGTGGCCGGCGACCCGGTGTACCTCTCGCCTTCCGCCAGCTGCTGGTTGGCCGCCCACAGGAAGTCGTCGAGCGCCTCGGTCAACGCAGCCTGCGGGCGAGCACCCTCGTTCTGCTCGACGAAGAGGCGACCGAGGAACGCCAGCACCAGCGGCGCGTTGCGAGCACGGAGCAGACGCCAGGCCGGGCTGGTGTCGGCGAGCATCCGGATCTCGTCGAGCTCCATGCCACCTCCCGCTGCCGCATTCCCAGGGCTCCTGTGCTGCGGTCGAGGGTAGGGCGTGGCGGCGACAGTCCGCCGGCCACCCGCTGCGCGACGTCAGGAAGGCCGCGCACGCCCCAGCTCGTAGGTCACCTCGAACCACTCTGCCACGTCCGCGATCTCGAGCGAGTGGTCGAGGCCCACAGCCCGGACGAACATGTTGGCGTGCACGGTCGGCACGTACCCGAGGTCGATGCCGTTGAAGTCCAGGAACGCCACGGCGGCCGCCCAGGCTGTGCGCTTGTTGCCGTTCTCGAAGACCTGACGAGCGGCCATTCCGTGCAGCAGCGCCGCGGCCTTGTCGAACATCGACGGGAACGCCTCGAAGTCGCCGTATCCGGACCAGGGGCGTTCCAGCGCGGCAGCCAGCCCCACAGCGTCCAGGAGCGCGTGGTTCTCGCCGGTGTCGGCGCAGAGGACCTCGTTGTACGCCGAGACAAGAGCGACAGTGAGTCGGCGGGTCACCGCGCCAGACGCTTCAGCAGCTCAGCGTCACGCTTCATCACCTTCGCCAAGGCAGCCATCGCCGTAGCGTCGTCGACGTCCACGACCTCCTCGCGCTCCTCACGCTCCTGGTCGCGGATCTCGTCGTCGCTGGCCCGGTGGCTCATGTCCTCCACGGTACGCCGCACGTCCGACGACGACACCCGGCTTTCCACAGCCCCGGCCCCACACCGCCAGCCGCCGTACGTCGTTCGACGGATGCCACGGGCGCCGCGCCGGCCCTAGGGTCGACCCGTCGCCCAGCCCCAGGAGCCCAGGAGGACGCATGCGGTACCGCCAGGCCCTCGCCGGCCGCACGTTCGAGTTCGACGGGCTGGTCGACCTGCTCGGCAGGGCGAGCCCGGCCCGGTCCGGGGACCGCCTGGCGGGGTGCGGGGCCCAGAGCGACGTGGAGCGCGCAGCGGCGAGACACGCGCTGGCCGACGTGCCGCTCACCCGCTTCCTCGACGAGCACGTCGTCCCGCCGGAGACCGACGACGTCTCGCGGCTGATCCTCGACCGGCACGACACGGACGCCTTCGCGCCGATCCGCTCGATGACCGTCGGCGAGCTGCGCGACCACCTGCTCACGGTCGCCGTCGCGCCCGACGCCGCGACCACGCTCGCCCGGCTGGGCCCGGGGCTGCTGCCCGAGATGGTCGCCGCGGTCTCCAAGCTGATGCGCAACCAGGACCTCGTGACCGTCGGGGCGGCGTGCCGCGTCACCACCGCGTTCCGTACGACGCTGGGCCTGCCGGGCCGCCTCTCGACCCGTCTCCAGCCCAACCACCCCACCGACGACCCGGCCGGGGTGGCGACCTCGGTCCTCGACGGGCTGCTGCTGGGCTCGGGCGACGCGGTGATCGGCATCAACCCGGCCTCCGACAGCCCGGAGACGGTCACCCGACTGCTGCGGCTGCTCGACGAGGTGCGCGAGCGCTACGAGATCCCGACCCAGTCGTGCGTCCTCACTCACGTCACGACCACGATCGACCTGATGGAGGCGGGCGAGCCGGTCGACCTGGTGTTCCAGTCGATCGCCGGCACCCAGGGCGCCAACAACGGCTTCGGGGTCACGATCGCCCAGCTCGCCGAGGCGCACGCCGCGGTGCAGGAGCTGGGGCGCGGCACGGTCGGCACGCAGGCGATGTACTTCGAGACCGGGCAGGGCTCCGCGCTCTCCGCCGACGCCCACCACGGCACCGGCGGTCGGCCCGTCGACCAGCAGACGCTCGAGGCCCGCGCCTACGGCCTGGCCCGCGCCTTCGACCCGTTCCTGGTCAACACCGTGGTCGGGTTCATCGGCCCGGAGTACCTCTACGACGGCAAGCAGATCGTCCGCGCCGGCCTGGAGGACCACTTCTGCGGCAAGCTGCTCGGCCTGCCGATGGGCGTCGACGTCTGCTACACCAACCACGCCGAGGCCGACGACGACGACATGGACACCCTGCTCACGCTCCTGGGTGTCGCCGGGTGCACCTTCGTGATCGCGGTGCCGGGCGCCGACGACGTGATGCTCGGCTACCAGTCGACCTCCTTCCACGACGCGCTCTACGTGCGCCGGGTGCTCGGCAAGCGGCCGGCGCCGGAGTTCGAGGCGTGGCTGCAGGGCGTCGGCCTCGCGGCGCCGGACGGACGCATCCTCGACGTCGACCCGAGCCGCAGCCTGCTCAAGGAGCTGGTCCGGTGACCGAGCAGACCGACCAGCCGACCGACCGGCCGAGCGGACAGCCGAGCCCCGACTTCTGGGCGGCGCTCCGACCCACCACCACCGCCCGCGTGGGCTTGGGTCGCGCCGGCGACTCCGTGCCCACCCGCCGGCTGCTCGAGCTGCAGGCCGCCCACGCCGTCGCGCGCGATGCCGTCCACGCCTCCCTCGACGTCGAGGCGATGACCGCCGCGCTCGCCGGGCTCGGCCTCGGTGACCCGGTGCCGTTGACCAGTGCGGCCCCCGATCGCGCGACCTACCTTGCGCGCCCCGACCTGGGACGTACGCCGGCTGCGCCCCTCTCCCCCGCCGACCCGATCCCCGCCGACCCGATCCTCGCCGACCGCCCAGGCCGTCCCGACCTCGCGGTCGTGGTGGCCGACGGCCTGTCCGCGCTGGCCGTGCACCGGCACGCGGTGCCCCTGCTCGAGGCGCTGCTCCCCCTCGTCCCGCAGCTGGAGGTGGCGCCCCCGTGGTTGGCGGTCCAGGCCCGGGTGGCGATGGGCGACCACGTGGGCGCCCATCTCGGCGCGGCGATGACGCTGGTGCTGGTCGGCGAGCGGCCGGGCCTGTCCAGCAGCGACAGCCTCGGGGCCTACCTCACCTGGGGCGCCCGCCCCGGCACCCCCGACTCCGCCCGCAACTGTGTCAGCAACATCCGCCCGCCCCACGGACTCGACCACGCCACCGCCGCCCGCACCCTCGCCTCGCTGATGGAGGGGGCCCGGCGGCTCGGGGCCACCGGCGTACGCCTCAAGGACCGGCCGGACGCCCTGACCTGACCGGCCCCGGCCCGACCAGCCCCGACCAGCCCAGCCCCGAACAACCCCGCACAACCCCGCTCCGACCCCGACCCGCGGCGAGTGAGATCAGCCCGGCCACCAGGCCGGGGTCCGCAGCCGCGCCTCGGTGTAGGGCGAGGGGTGCACGATCCGCTGCCGGTTGTCCTGGATCTGGAACACCAGGTGCGCCATGGAGATCGACGGGTCCGGCGTCGCCAGCGGGTAGGCGAGCGCGGCCTGCCCGGCCCCGGCGAAACTGTAGGCGCCGTTGACGCCGCGGTGCACCCCGTGGCGCAGGCTCTCCGAGACCGACCCGAAGTCGCGCGGCGAGTCGGCGGCGGCCCAGGCCTGCGCGAGCAGGCGCACCCGGTCGTAGGCGATGCCGGCGTGCGAGCGGCCGGGCGGGACGGCCCACTCGCGGCGGTAGGAGTCGATGAAGCGCCGCGCGACCCCGTCGGAGTAGGTGCCGGTGGTGGTGGCCCACAGCAGCCCCTCGGCCGCCGGCCCCATCTCGACCCGGAACCGCGGGATGGACGGGGCGTAGAGCGCGTACAGCAGCGTCGGGGACGGGTCGGCCTGGAAGGACCGCACGAAGGTGCTGGTCTCGTGGGTGAAGTAGCTGCCGATCATGACGGCCGCCGGCGCGAGCTCGGCGACCCGGCGCCCCTGCTCGGCCCACGCCTCCTCGCCGCTCACGTCGTCGACGACGTAGTCGAGCTCCCACCCGGCACGCTCGGCCATCCGCACGGCGCGGTCGATCCCGAGGTCGCCGAGCTTCCAGCGGCCCCGGACGATCGCCAGCGAGCGCGAGGTCGTCTCGAGCTGGCCGCTGTCGCGCAGCTCGGTGAGCGCGTGCACGAAGCCCGGCCCGTAGTTCGTGTCGCTGGGACAGATCTGGAAGATGTGGCCGTAGCGCCCGGGGTTGTCCTCGACCAGGCGCACCATCGACTCCAGCGTCGCTGCGTGGAGGTACGGCGCACCGTGCTCGGCCGCGATCTCGTGCGCGACCTGCTGGTCGCCGAGGTACCCGGACACGAGGGCGTCGACGTCGCGCCCGGCGAGCTCGGAGAACGCCTGCTCGATGGAGCCGGGGTCCTTGATGTCGAGGTCGACGTTGACCAGCTCGACGTGCCGCCCGCCGATGCCGCCGCGGGCGTTGAGCTGGCTGATGGCCAGCTGGCTGGCCCGGATCATCTCCTCGCCGTCCTCGGCGATCTCCCCGGTGACGGGGAAGGCGCTGCCGAGCAGGATCGGGCGGCGTACCGAGCGGCGCCGGCTCGGGACGGTCGGGGCCGTGGGTGTCCCCGGACGCACCAGCCCGCCGACGATCGGCGGTGGGGTGGGCTCCTCGTCCTCCGTGCTGAGGATCCCCAGCAGCAGCCGCTCGAAGCCGGCTGCGCCGCCCGGCACCGGCAGCAGGAGCAGGCTCTCCTCGACGGCCACGGCGGCCGCGGCGGCGCGCGTGCGCACCTCGAGCTTGGTCAGCAGCCGCTCGACGTGGGTGGTGACCGTCCGGACGCTGGCCCACAGCCGCTCGGCGACCTCCGCGTTCGACAGGCCGCCCGCCAGCAGGGTGAGGACCTCCAGCTCGCGCTGGGTGATGCCGTACGGCGGCGTGGAGTCCTCCAGCCAGGTCAGCGAGGTCCGCGCACCGGCCCCGCCGCTGCGGATCGTGGCGAAGGCCAGGCTCCGGTCGGCCGCCCGCCAGTAGAAGGAGATCTCGTGGTGACCCTCGAGCCGCCCGGCCCGGCGGGCCAGGGCCACCAGGTCCTCCCACGACCGGGTCTGCGCCCCGGCGACGTCGAGGCCCCGCACCGTGGTCAGCTCCCCGTGGGCGTCGAGCACCACCTCGTGGGCGGCGGCGCGGTCATGGGGCGTTCGGGCGTCGGCGAGCACAGGTCCTCCCATCCTGGGCGTCGGGGCCCGAGCCCCGGACCAGGCTAGGCCGCCGGTCCGGGGCGTGGGGCCGCTGTGGTCTCCCGAGTCCGAAAAGTGAGCCGCCCGTGACCTCAGGACCGTCGCTGGCGCGACCAGGAGTCCAGCGCCACGGCGAGCAGGACGATGGTGCCCTTGGCGATGAGCTGCCAGTTCTGGGAGAGGTTGAGGCTGTAGAAGAGGTTGGTCAGCGTCGCGAAGATCAGCAGGCCCACCGCCGAGCGCCACACGGCCCCCTCGCCGCCGCGCAGCGAGGTGCCGCCGACGATGACGATCGCGATCGCGTCCAGGGCGATGTTGGCCCCCACGTCGGCCTGCCCGACCCCCAGGCGCGAGGCGTCGATCGTGCCGGCGAAGGCCGCCAGGGCCCCGGTCATCACGTAGACGCTGGCGGTCAGGTCGGTCACCCGGAGCCCCGAGAGCCAGCCGGCCTCGTGGTTGCCGCCGATCGCGTAGATGTTGCGGCCGTAGCGGGTGGAGGCGAGCAGCACGCCGCCGATGACGAAGGTGACCGCCAGGATCAGGATCGGGGTGGGGATGCCGGCGACGCTGGAGCGTGCCAGCACCTTGAACTGCGGGTCCGAGACGATGAACGGCGCCGAGCCGGAGTAGAGGTAGGCCACGCCCGAGATCACCGAGGCGCTGCCGAGCGTCGCGACGAACGGGTTGATGCCGATCCGTGCCACCAGCAGGCCGTTGACCAGGCCGCACACCAGGCCGGCCCCGAGGGCGGCCAGGATGCCGAGGGCGGGTGAGCCCGTGGAGATGGCGACGCCGGCCGAGACCGTCGCGCCCAGGGCGTACGTCGCCCCCACCGACAGGTCGAAGCCGCCGGAGATGATCACGAACGTCATGCCGAGGGCGACGATGCCGACGGCGGTGTTCTGCAGCAGCAGGTCGCGCAGGTTCTCCGGCGAGACGAAGCCCGGGTAGAGCGCGGTCGCGAGGACGACCAGCCCGAGCAGCGCCAGGATCATGGCGTAGCGCTGCAGCAGCACCGCGGCCGAGAGCCGCTGGGTCGGGCTCGGGGCCGGGCCCCCGGCCACGGCCGGGGCGGGGTCGAGGTCAGTGGACTGGTTCATGGTTCTCTCCTGAGCTGAAGCCGTGGTGGACGACGGCGTCGACGGTGAACTCGGGGTCGTCGGCGGGGATCTCGCGGACGACGCGGCCGTGGGCGAAGACCAGCAGCCGGTGGGCGATGGCCAGGACCTCCTCGAGCTCGGAGGACGTCACCACGACCGCGGCGCCCTCCTCCGCGAGCCGGACCAGCGAGGTCAGCACCTCGGCCTTGGCGCCGATGTCGATCCCGCGGGTGGGCTCGTCGATGAGGAAGACGTCGGGGCGGTGGCCGGCCCACTTGGCCAGCAGCACCTTCTGCTGGTTGCCACCGGACAGGTTGCGCACCGGCTCGCCGACCCGCGCGCGGTTGAACGCGAAGAACTCACCGGTCTCGCCGGTCTCGGCGGCCTCCGCGTCACGGTCCAGGAACGGCTTCCGACCGGCCGCGGACCGGCCCAGCCAGTAGTTGCTGGTGGCGTCCATGCCGAGGACCAGCGCCTGCTTGCGCGACTCGGGGACCAGGACGACCCCGGCGTCGACGCTGCTGCGCACCCGGCGCGGCCAGTCGCGGTCCTGCCCGTGCAGGCGCATCCGCCCGGTGGAGGACGGCTCGGCCCCGGCCAGCGAGCGCAGGAACGTCGTCCGCCCGGAGCCGACCAGGCCCCACAGGCCGACGACCTCGCCGGCCCTCACCGTCATCGCGATGTCCTCCAGGACGCCCGGGAGGCAGACCTCCTCGACGTGGAGCACCTCGTCGCCGATCGGGTGCGTGCCGCGGTCGGCGAGCTTGTCGACGCTGCGGCCGACCATGTGCTCGATGAGGGTGGGCCGGGTCCACTCCGCTCGCGGCGCGCTGCGCACGACGGCGCCGTCGCGCAGCACGGTGATGGTGTCGCTGAGGTCGAGGACCTCCTCGAGGTTGTGGCTGACGAAGACGATGGTGGTGCCGCGCGCGACCAGCGTCCGCAGCACCCGGTAGAGCGTCTCGCGCTCGTGCTCGGCCAGGGCCGCGGTCGGCTCGTCGAGCACCACGATCCGGGCGTCGCTCTGGACGCCGCGCATGATCTCCAGCATCTGCTGCTGGGAGACCGACAGGTCGCGTACGACGGTGCCCGGGGGCACGTGGACGTCCAGCTCCTCGCACAGCTCGAGGTAGCGCCGGCGCATCCATCGGCGGTCCAGCAGGCCGCGACGGCTGCGGGTCTGCCCGAGGAAGACGTTCGCCTCGGCCGAGAGGCCGGGGATCATCGTGAGCTCCTGGTAGACGGTGACCAGGCCGAGCTCACGGCTCTCCCGCGGGTCGCCGCCGCTGAGCCGGCGGCCGAAGACCTCGACGGTGCCGTCGTCGGCCGCGAGCCGGCCGCTGATCATGCCGAGGAGCGTGGACTTCCCGGCTCCGTTCTCCCCGACGAGGGCGTGCACCTCGCCGGGACGGACCGTGACGTCGGCGCCCTGCACGGCGACGGCTCCGCTGAAGACCTTGCGTGCGCCCCGGCAGCGGATCGCCGGTGCGTGGGTGACCGCGTCGGGCGCGGTCGTGGTCGCGACGGGCATCGGACCTCCTGGAGGTGGGCTGGGTCAGGTCGCTGGTTCGGGTCGCCGGACCGGGCTCGGTCCGGTGGAGGGCCGTGCCGGTCACCGGGGACGGCGTCCGGTGACCGGCACGGCCGGCGTGGGGCGCGGCTCAGTACTCCGCGGAGAACTGGTCGACGTTGTCCGGGGTCGCGAACGGCGTACCGGGCAGCGAGTCGGACTCGGCGAGGTTGATGAACACCGGGACGTCCTCGCCGGAGACGTAGTCGGCGACGGCCTCGATGGCCTCGCGGGTCTCCTGACGCGGCAGCATCATCACCGAGCTCTCCAGCCCGCCGGACTCCAGCTGGGACAGGGCCCACTCGTCGCCGCCGAAGTCGTAGATCTCGACGTCCTTGCCGCCGACGGCCTCGACGACGCCGCGGGTCATGCCGGAGAAGTTCGACATGATGATGTCGATGTCGGGGTTGGCCTGGACGATCGTCTGGGCCGCGTCGAACGCCTTGGGGGTGGTGTAGTCGGTGGTCTGCTGCGCCACGACCTCGAAGCCCTCGGCGTCCTCGAAGGCCTGCGCGGCCTCGAAGAAGCAGATGGTGTTGGCGTTGAGGTCCGGGCCGGAGACCAGCCCGATCTTGGCGCCGTCGGGGTGGGAGTCGATGACGTCCTGCACCCAGTCCTGGTAGACGTCGAGGGTCTGTCCGCCGACGTAGGTGATGGTGCCGGGCTGGTAGGTCTCCTCGCCCAGGCTCGTGGCGCGGCCGCAGATGGGCAGGTTGAAGACGGAGACCAGCACGTCCTTCTCGGGCGCCTCGGTGGTGAGGATGTCGCACACGAGGTTGCCGTCGTTGGGCTCGACGACGAAGGCGTTGTACTTGCCGCTGGTGAGCGCCTGCTGCATCTGGTCGTACTGCGTCTGCGCGTTGAACTCGCCGTCGAAGACGTCGAGGTCGGCACCGAGCTCGTCGGCCACGGTGTTGGCCTCGTCGATGGCGGCCTGCAGGTAGGAGTTGCTGCTGCCGGCGGAGAAGTAGGCGATCTTCAGGTCGGCGGGGTCGTCGACGGGAGCGGCGATGATCTCCGCGTCGGTGTCCCCACCGGTCGCGGTGTCGGTGACGCCGCTGGAGCAGGCCGCCATCGACAGGCAGGTGGTCACGGCCAGGGCCGCGACGCGAAGGGTGCGGTGGGTCTTCATGGTGTCCTCACTGGGTTGCCGGGTGCTCCGGCGCTGGGGTGGTGGATCCGAGAAGGTGGCGGCGACGCTGCCGTCGGGGGGTCTGAGGGTTCTGAGGGGTTCAGAGCGGTTCTGGGGCGGCTGGGTGCGCTGGTCGCTGGCGTCAGTCGGTCCAGCAGTCGTAGATCTCGCTGAGCGAGGCGAACCAGACGCCGTCGTGGCCGGCCATGTGGGTCAGCAGCCGCTCCATGCCGAGCAGGTGGTGGGCGCGGCCGATGGTCTGCGGGTGGACGGTGATCGCCAGGACCGGGTTGGTCTCGCGCTCGTAGGCGAAGTCGAAGTGGTCCTGGAAGCGCTGGAACATCACCTCGGCGGAGCCGAGGCCCTGGTTCACACCGGGGATGTACTCGCCGACAGGGAAGTCGTCGAGGTACCACGAGACGGGGAACTCCAGGATCGGGCTCTCCGGCCCGCGCACCGAGCCCTCCTCCCAGCGCACCTCGACCGGGCGCGGGTGGTAGGGCTGGAAGTCGCGGCCCATCAGCGAGGAGTCCCACTCGAAGCCGGTCTTCTCCAGCAGGGCCAGGGTGTGCTCGGTGAAGTCCCACGCCGGCGAGCGGTAGCCCCGAGGGCGCTTGCCGACGTGCTTGAGGTGGCCCTCGATGGTCTGTTCCATCAGCCGGACCTCGGTCTCCTCGTCCAGCGAGGGCACCGACTCGTGGAAGCAGCCGTGGGCGGCGATCTCCTGGTCGGCCTCGAGGATGGTGGCGAAGGCCTCGGGGAAGGTCTCCATGGAGTGCACCGGGGTGCACCAGGTGCCGGTGATGTCGAAGCGGTCGAAGAGGTCCAGCACCCGGGGGACGCCGACCTCGGCGCCGAACTCGCCGCGGGAGAGGTAGCTGGGGCTGGTCTTGCCGAAGGTGCCCATCCAGACGGAGTGGGCGTCGAAGTCGCAGCCGATGTTGACGGCGATCTTCTTGCCGGCGGGCAGGGTGAGAGGCATCGCGGGTCCTTTCGCAGGGCGCAGCAGGTGGTGGCGCGGGTCGTGGGGCGAGCGGGCGTCGGTCAGAGCGAGACGTGGGCGTACGACGCGTAGAGCTCGCGCCGCCGGCCGCGGTCCTTGTGGGTGGTGGCCGCACCGGTGCGGCGGTTCTCGTGGAGCAGGTCGAGGTCGAGCTCGTAGCCCACGACGTCCTCGACGTTGGTGGCGGACTCGGCGAGCACGCCGTCGGCGGGGAAGACGAGGTCGCACGGCGAGAGCACCGACGCGCGGGCCCAGCCCGGCGAGAGCGGGGCCTCGAGGTGGGAGACGGTCGGGCAGTGCACGACGTACACCTGGTCCTCGATGGCCCGGGCCGCGGCGCAGTGACGCACGCGCCAGAAGCCGGCCTCGGTGAAGGTGTAGGACGGCACGAGGAGCACCTCGGCGCCCATCGCGGTGAGCGTGGTGGCGACCTCGGGGATCTCGGCCTCGTAGCAGATGGCGATGCCGACGGTGACGCCGTCGACGTCGAAGACGGCCAGCTGGTCGCCCTCGGCGGTGTCCCAGTCGGCCTCGGCCGGGAAGATGTGGGTCTTGGAGTGCCGGTGCTCCTGGCCGTCGGGTCCGAAGAGGAAGGCGACGTTCTCGTGGCCGCGCTCGGTGGCCACGAGGTGGCTGCCGGCGAGGATCCACTGGTCGCGTCGTGCGGCCTCGCCGGCGAACAGCTCCCGGTAGGCCTCGGTGTGGTCGGCGATGCGGGTGAGCCGCTCGATGCCGTGCGAGCGCCACTCGGGGTCGAGGGTGAACAGTGCCTCGGTGAACAGCTCGGGCAACACGACCAGCCGGGCGTCGGCGACCTTGTCCAGGAGCGAGCGGGCCTGGTCGGCGAAGGCGTCGAAGGACGAGACCTCGCGCATCTCGAACTGGGCCGCGGCGACGCGGAGGGTGCGGGTCATGGGTGTCTCCTGACGGGGTGGTGGGTGGGCGGTCACCGGTGGGCGGTCACCGGTGGGCGGTCACCGGGCGAGCAGGCCGCCGTCGATGACCAGCTCGCTGCCGGTCACGTAGCGGGACTCGTCGCTGGCGAGGTAGACGCAGCCCCAGGCGATGTCGTCGGGGTCGCCGCCGAAGCCGAGGGGCGTCAGGCCGATGACCTCGGCGTTCTTCTCCTCGGCCTGGCGCTCGGCGAGGGGGGTGCGGATCCAGCCGGGGATGACGGTGTTGGCGCGGACGCCGTCGCGGGCGTAGGTGACGGCGGTGTTGCGGGTCAGGCCACGGACCCCGCCCTTGGCGGCCTGGTAGGCGGCCACGCCCTCGGAGCCGACGACCCCCCAGGCCGAGGAGAGGTTGATGATCGACCCGGACCGCTGGGCCAGCATCGGCTTCAGCGCTGCGCGGGTGCCGAGGAAGACGCCGGTCTGGTCGACGGCCACGACGCGGGCCCAGGCCTCGGCGGTGACGTCGGCGATCCCGGCGTAGTCGATGACGCCGGCGTTGTTGACCAGGATGTCGAGGCGCTCGTCGCGCTCGAGGATGTCGTCGACGGCCTCGGCCCACGCCACCTCGTCGGTGACGTCCAGGTCGACGTAGGTGATCTCCTCGGCGCCCTCGACCGACAGCTCGCCGGGGGCGGGCTTCTCGACGTCGGCGATGTAGGTGAACGCGCCCTCGGCCGCGAAGCGGCGGGCGGTGGCCAGGCCGATGCCCATGGCACCGCCCGTGACGAGGGCGACCTTGCCGCGGAGACGGCCGGTGCGCTGGTTCATGGGGATCCTCTCGAGGGGAACGGTCGGGTCAGCAGGGGTCATCGGGGGGCAGCGGCGATCAGCGGGCGAGGTAGCCGCCGTCGACGGGGAGGTCGACGCCGGTGATGAAGCGGGCCTGGTCGGAGACGAGGAAGCACACGGCGGCGGCGACGTCCTCGGGGTCTCCGCCGACGCCCATGGGGGTCGCGTCGAGGAAGGCGCCGTTGAGCTCGTCGGTCTGGCCGAGCGTGAGCGGGGTGCGGATCCACCCCGGCAGCACCGCGTTGGCGCGGATGCCCTCGCGGGCGTAGGACACCGCGGCGTTCTTGGTCATCGTCAGGACCGCGTGCTTCGACGCGTGGTAGGCCGCGACGCCGGGCACGGACGTGGCGCCGCAGATGGAGGAGATGTTCACGATCGCGCCGGAGCGGGCGGGTCGCATCAGCCGCAGCGCGTGCTGCATGCCGAGCAGGACGCCGGTCTGGTTGATCCCGATGATCCGGTTCCACTCCTCCAGCGACAGCTCGTGGAGCTGGTCGTAGCCGGAGACGCCGGCGTTGTTGACCAGGATGTCGAGGCGTCCGTGGTCGGCCTCGATCTCGGCGACGACGGCCGCCCAGCGCTCGGCGTCGGTGACGTCGTGGGAGCGGGTCCGGATGTGGTCGCCGAGGTCGGACTGGTCACGGACGTCCGTGGCCACCACGGTGGCGCCGGCCTCGGCGAGCGCGGTGGCGACGGCGTGGCCGATGCCCTGGGCGGCACCGGTCACCAGCGCGACGCGCCCGGTCAGGTCGTGCATGGGGAGCTCCTTCGGACTCGCGGGCCGATCGGTGACCGGCGTGTCCGAGGACGGTAGGAATCCGCGGGCACCCGCGGCGTCCGTCGATCTACGTATCCCGACCGGGTGATGTGCCCCCCACCGCCGGTCGGGCAGGCGAGCGCCAGCGAGCCGTGGTCGAGACCCGGTGACCCGACCGCTGCACCCTCAGGTGGTCGAGCAGCGAGGAGCGCCAGCGACGAGCGGGCGTCGAGACCCCGACCGAAGTGCCTACCGCAACCGCAACGTGGCCGACTTGGCCCACTTGCTCCTGCCGCCCTCACCGACGGCCCGCACCTTGAACCGCACGGTCCGGTCCTTGCGCTTGACCTTCACCTTCGTCGAGGACGTCCTGAAGCCGATCTTCTTGAACTTCCCCTTGCCCCGCTTCACCGCCACCTCGAACCGAACGCCCGGCGGGCTCGGGTCGCCGCTGGCCCACCAGAGCACGACCTTCTTCTTCGAGTGCTGCCACAGCTGCGGGTTGGTGGGGCGGCCGGGCTTGGCCAGGGTGCCGCCGTCGACGGTCCAGGTGCCGGTGGTCGAGCGGCCGGCGAGGTCGGTGGTGGTGACGGCGAGGGTCGTGTCGCCGTACGGCAGCTCGAGGTCGAAGACCGCCGACCCGTCCGGTGCGCTGAACCCGACGTAGTCGACCGGGCTCAGCGAGCCCAGCGCGTCGCCGTAGGTGCCGGGCGGGTCGATCTCCGCGCGCGCGACCTCGACGCCGTCCGCGGTCACGACGACCCGCGAGGTCCACAGCGGCCCCGCCGGCAGCGCGAAGGGCAGCGACACGCGCGAGCTCCCGTCGGGGTCGGCGACCCGGCAGGACCCGCCGGTCGCGGTGGGCGCGTAGCCGGTCATCTCGTCGGCCGCGCACGGGTCGAACGCCACCACGGGCCCCACCTCGGGGCGGGTGATGGTCACGACGGCGCCGTCGTCGTCCTGCGCGCCGAAGGCGACGGTGATGCCGCCGGGCAGCCACACCGAGGTGCCGGGGGCGTGCCCGGTGCGGTACCCCTCCACGTCCCCGTTCTCCCGCGCGACGCCGATGCTCGGCACGAGCACCGAGCCGACGTCGTACGCCGGCAGCCGGGCGTCGTGGGCGTCGACCGGGGTCGCCAGCGCCCGCACCTGCACGCCGCGTCCGCCGCCGAAGTAGAGCTCGGGGTGGCCGGGCGTCCCGCTCCCCTCGACGGCCCACTCCTCGTCCCAGCGCAGCGGCCAGTCGTCACCGGTCGCGGGGCGGTACTCCAGCGCGAACGCCCGCCGCTCGTTCAGCGGCACCACCGCCATCCGGGTGCCGGCGCCGACCACGTCGATCGGCCGCAGCGTCAGCGTCGTGGTCTCGCCGACGACGGCGAGGTCGTCGGGCCCGAGCAGTCCGAGCATGTCGCGCTCGTACGCCGAGAAGCGCATCGTCCGGGAGTTGTTGCCCATGACGGCCGAGGTGTCGCCGTACGTCACGACGTCCCACCGCGACGCGGCGAGCGGGTCGTCGGTGTGGTCGGGGAGCAGGTTGGCGGCGTGCTCGAGCCCGAGGTTGTGCCCGACCTCGTGGGCGAAGACCTCGATGTCGAGGTGCTTGCTGCCGGACACGTTCTCCGGCTCGACGGGCGCGCTGCCCGGCGACCAGGAGCCGTTCATGTGGATGCCGGAGCCGCCGAGCGAGGCCTGCCCGGCGTAGGTGCACTTGGTGCGCGTCGTCACGACCACCCAGGTCGCGTACGCCGACGCGCCCTCGAGAGCCGCCTGGATCTGCTCGGAGTAGCGCCCGCCGACGGTGAACACCCCGCAGGGCTCGTCGTCGGCGGCCGGCAGCTCGACGTAGTCGTGCATCCGGAAGCGGTAGCGCCCGCCCGTCTCCCGGTCGTACTCCTCGTCGAGCCGCTCGATCATCCGTCGCGACTCCTCCTCGTCGGTCCCGTGCGGCCCGGCGGCGGTGTCGAGTGCGAGCACGGCGACGTCGTAGGTCACCGACGTACGCCGCTGGCCGGCCGCCCGCCCGGCAGCCCCCTCCCCCGGCCGACCCGCCAGGTCGCGCAGCGTCGGCAGCGGCTCGGCGTCCGGGTCGTGGGCGTAGTCGGGCATCGGCGACGGCTCGACGGCCTGGACAGAGGCCGAAGGTGTCGTCGCGACCAGCGCCGCAGCGAGCGCGGTCGGGAGCAGAGCGGACAGGACACGGCGTGGGGACGTCATGTGAGGACCTCGGGTCGGGGGAGCTCCCACCCACCCTGCCGACATCCCCGCCACCCCGCAGCACTTTCGACCAACCCCCAATGCAGGTCGAGGAGGTTGCGCAGCAACCGTCTCGAGACCCCGTGACCGACACACCCACCGCAACCCCAGGTGGTCGAGCAGCGAGGAGCGCCAGCGAGCCGTCGTCGAGACCCCGCGACCCGACCACCGCCCCCGACCACCCCCGAGGACCTGGGTGAACCCCAGTAGGTTCACCAGCGTGCGCATGCTCCACGGCCCCACGCCCGGACCGGTCGATGACGACGACCTCGCCGATGCCTACCCCTGGCCCGACACGACCGAGCGCCCCTACATCCGCGCGATGATGGTCAGCACCCTCGACGGCGCGGCGGCGGGTGACGACGGGCTCAGCGGCTCGGTGTCGGGTGGGGCGGACCGCGCGGTCCTGCGCGCCGTACGCCGCTTCGCAGATGTCGTCCTGGTCGGCGGCGGCACCATGAAGGCCGAGGGGTACGGCCCCCTCAAGGCACGCGACGAGGACGCCGCGCGGCGCGAGCAGCAGGGCCAGGCGAAGGCGCCGGTGCTCGCGGTCGTCTCGGGCAGCCTCGACCTGCCGCTGGGCGAGGGGTCGTTCGCGGACTCCGACGTCACGCCGATCGTGTTCACGACCGAGAAGGCCGACCCGACGAAGGTCGACGACGCCCGCCAGCGGGTGGAGGTCGTGCAGCTGCCGGGCGAGCACGTGGACGCCGCGACCGTGATCGACCAGCTCCACAAGAAGGGGCTGGGCCGGATCGTGTGCGAGGGCGGGCCGGGCCTGCTCAACCAGGTGACGGACGCGGGCCTGCTCGACGAAGCCGACATCACCATCTCCCCGATGCTGGTGGGCACCGAGAAGACCCCCGACACCACGATGCTCCACAACCCGGCGAAGTTCGAGTTGCAGCACGTCCTGACGGCGGAGGAGTTCCTGATGCTGCGCTACACGAAGGCCGACCAGAGCAAGCAGCAGGGAGACGACCAGTGATCGACCTGCGCCGCCTGGCCAGGCTGGTCGAGGAACACGGCGACCTGCTCGACGCACCGGTCGCGCCGTTCCGGCTGTCCACGCCTTCGAGCAGCCGCGAGGTCGACACCGACGTCGAGCCGGCGATCATGGGCGTGGTCAACCTGTCCAAGGACAGCTGGTACCGCGAGTCCGTCGCCATCGGCACCGACGCCGCCCTGCGCCTCGGCCGCCTGCAGGTCGCGCAGGGCGCGCACTTCATCGACGTGGGCGCGGAGTCGATCCAGGACTACGCCGAGGACGTCGCCGCCGAGCAGCAGGTCGAGCAGCTCGTCCCCGTCATCGAGGGGCTTACCGGCGACGGCATCGTCGTCTCGGTCGAGGCCTACCACCCGAGCGTCGTGAAGGCCTCCTTCGAGGCCGGGGCCCGCGTCCTCAACCTCACCGGGTCCGGGCACGACGAGGAGATGTTCGCCCTGGCAGCGCAGTACGACGCCAGCGTGATCCTCTGCCACGTCGGCGGCACCCACCCCCGCGACCTCGACCCCGACGCCGACCCGGGCGCCGACCCGATCGCCCACATGACCCCGCAGTTCGAGGCCCGCATTGCGGCCGCCCGCGCCGCCGGCGTCACCAGCCTCTCCCTCGACCCGGGCATCGGCTTCGGCTTCCGCTGGGCCCCGACCATGGACGCCCGGGTGGCCTACCAGTCCCACGTCCTGCTGGAGACCTTCCGCCTGCGCGCCCTCGGCCTCCCGCTGTGCCACGCCCTTCCCGCCGCCCGCCACCTGTGGGGCGAGGAGGTCCGCTCGGCCGAGCACTTCTTTGCCGTCCTCGCCCACCTCGGCCGCACCGGCATCTACCGCGTCCACGAGGTCCCCCGCGTCGCCGCCGCCCTCAGGACCCTCCACACCCTCTAGAGACCTTCTAACGGTCGGAGATCAAGGAGTCCGTTGGGCAATCGGCTCTACGGACAGTGGGCGACGTGTTTCCAACCACGAACGGATTCAGACGTTGCCGCCATTCTGCCTCGTATGCCCGGCGCGCGATCCCGGCACTGGAGATGGTGTCGCTGACGATCGAGGGTGACTCGTGGGCCAAGGGTGGGCCGGGCGCGCTCGATGGCACCCGGTTCTGGGACCGGGTGGCCTCCCGCAACCGCATGATCGTCGCCGCCAACCGGGGCATCTCCGGCTCACGTTCCTACGGCATCCTCGCCAGCATCCAGAGCAACTGGACGCCCAACAGCATCGGCATGGTCGGCCTCGGCGACATCGTCATCAACGACGTTCGGAACTACGCCGACGACCACGGTCGCACCACCTCCCGCGAGGTGTTCCGCGCCATGCTCGACCACCTCTCGGCCTGGGCGGTCGAGACGAGTAGCTCGGCTTCCCTGATCTACGGCCCCGGGTGGACCGCAGGTCTCAGCGACGGCACCGCTGGGCGCACGTCGACATCGCCTGGACGGGCGACGCCTGCGCCATCCGGGTGAGGTGTGTGAACGGCGCCGGGGCCAACGTCACCGTCACCGACACGGGCACCGGCACCGGCACCGGCACCGGCACGACGGTCGCAACGTTCTCCACGGGCGGCTTCCGCGACACCTTCACTGGCGCCATTGTGATGTCGGGCTACGGCGACGGGGACCACACCGTCCGTGTCTCCGTCTCGGCGGCAGCCACCGTCGCAGGCGTGAACCCGCTCATGGAGTCGCCACCGCTCATCGCTTGGATGAAGCCCGGCCCCTACGTCAACGGCGGCGCCGACCAGCAGGCCCGCCTCGCCCTCTACCTCGCCGAGCTCCAGACGGTCGCCGACGACTGGGCGAACGTGGTGTCCATCGGTCACGACGCCGACTGGGACATGGACACCATGCTCTACACCGACGGCTTCCACCCCAACGACCTCGGCAACGCCTACTACGCCGACCGCATCAACACGGTGCTGGCCGCGCGGCTGGGCGACGACTTCGAGCAGGGCCTGAACGCCGTGGTCGGCACCTCAGCAGGCACCTATACGCCGCCCGTCCCGGTCTACACCGCCCCAGGCGCGACAGTGCCCGCTCAGGTCACCGGACTTGCTGCTACCGGCCAGCAGGGCGCGGCCGTGCTCACCTGGACACGGGCGAGCGACGGCGGCTCCACCCTCACCGGCTACTCCGTGCAGTACCGCGTCAGCGGGGCAGGCTCGTGGGTGGATGCTCCTGATGCCACCGGCACCGCCACCGGGGCCCTGACTCGTGCCACTTGGAGCGGGATCGCTGATCGAATCGATGTTTGTGCAGGTCACGGGGTTGCCGGCGATGTGTTTGACACACCCCGCTGGCCGATAGGGTCCGCCGGTGGTGTTCGTGCGGAAGGCTCCGGGTCGCACGGGCAGTACAAAGGTCCAGCTCGCTGAACGCCGCGACGGGCGCGATGTGGTCCTCGAGCATGTGGGCACGGCTCGCGACGAGGCCGAACTCGCGGTGCTGATGTCGGTGGCACGACGACGCATGCACGAGGGCCAAGAGGCTCTCGACCTCGAGATCGTCGGGCTCGAGGATGAGGGTGTGCCAGCCCGGCCAGCCCCGATCACCAGCAAGCGTTCAGCGCTGCTGTGGCAGGTCCTCACCGAGGCCTACACGCGGCTGGGATTCGGCGCCGTCGATGACGAGGCCTTCGCTCAACTGGTGCTGGCCCGGGTCATCGAGCCGACCTCGAAGGCCGACTCGGTCAGGGTGCTTCACGAGATCGGAGCCCCGGCGGTCTCGCTGCGCACGATGTTCCGTGCGCTGCAGCGCGCCCAGGAGCGTGACTACCGAGCCACGATCGCGACCGCGTGCTTCCAGCACGCCATGACCAACGGCGATGTCTCCCTGGTCCTCTACGACGTCACCACGCTGTACTTCGAAGCAGAGGACGAAGACGCCCTACGCAAGGTGGGCTACAGCAAGGAACGCCGCGTCGACCCCCAGATCGTGGTCGGACTGCTGGTCGACCGGCGAGGGTTCCCCCTCGAGATCGGCTGCTTCGAAGGCAACAAGGCAGAGACCCTCACGATCATCCCCATCGTCAAGCAGTTCCAAGACCGTCACGGCATCGCCGACATGGTCGTGGTCGCCGATGCCGGGATGCTCAGCTCGAAGAACCTGCGCGAGCTCGACGAGGCGGGCTTGAGGTTCATCGTCGGGTCGCGGGTAACGAAGGCGCCCAAGGATCTGGAGTCCCACTTCCGATGGCACGGCACCGCCTTCACTGACGGCCAGGTCATCGACACCATCACCCCACGCGACCAGCGCGGCATCCTGGTCAAGTCATCGGACCCCAAGACCAAGGCCGAGCCGGTCTGGGACCCCGCGGTGCACGCGAAGTCGTGGCGTGCGGTGTGGGCGTACTCGACGAAGCGAGCCGTACGTGACAACAAGACGCTGACGCTGCAGGAGAACAAGGCCCGCGCGGTCGTCGCGGGCGAGAAGGCCGCCAGGACGCCACGGTTCGTCAAGACCCGCAACGGCTCCACCGTTCTCGATGAGGCCTCCCTCGGTCGGGCGCGTGAACTGGTCGGCCTGAAGGGCTACGTCACGAACATCCCCGCCACCGTGATGCCCCCAAGCGAGGTCATCAGCAGCTACCACGACCTATGGCACGTGGAGCAGTCGTTCCGAATGTCCAAGACCGACCTGGCCGCACGGCCGATCTTCCACCACACCCGCGACGCCATCGAGGCTCACCTCACCATCGTGTTCGCGGCGCTCGCGATCGCTCGCGACCTGCAGAACACCACTGGGATGAGCATCAAGAAGATCATCACGACCCTGCGACCGCTCCAGCAGATCACCGTCCGCATCGCCGGCCACGATCACCTCGCCGCCGACCCACTCACCCCGACCGCCAAGACGATCCTGGACTCGCTACAAACCGGCCCTCACTGACACACCCCGGTGGCACGAGTCAGGTCGAACGCCCTGTCCTGCATCGCCATCTCCGGGTCCCAGCAGCATCTGCTCGTCAACTCCGGCGCAGCCTATGGCACGTTCCGCTGGGTCCGGGGCTCCTCCGAGATGATCCAGGTCGGCATCTCCTACGGCTTCTCCTCCGGCACCGGCACCACCGGCTACATCCTGTACCGCACCAGCACGTTCTACCGGCTGGTCAAGCAGACCGCCAGCGGCTCCTACACCACCCTCGCCGACACCACCGGCGTCACGCCCGCCGCTGGTGACGTGGTCGAGGTCGTGTGGAACGGCAACTCGCACAAGGTGCGCGTCAACGGCACCGAACGCGCCAGCGCCACCGACTCGGCTTACAGCGGCACCTGGAACGGCGCGTTCAACATCAGTGCCACCCACGCTGGCGCGTGGGACGAACTATCTCACACGAGCGCGACCGCTTGAGAGAAGCGACTGTCTGAGATCACGCCGACTCCGATGCCGGAGCGACCGCATTGGCTGGCGCGCGCTGAAATCTGCTCTTCAACGCCAGGAACGGCGCTTCGATGAAGCGGTAACTAGCTGCAGCCACCAAGAGCGCAGCGATGGGGGCAAACACTGTTTCGCCGATGACCGGTAAGGCGTCGGAGCCACTCGCAAGCAGTGGCTCTTGCCAGAGATACAGGCTGTACGAGATCAAGCCAACGTAGACAAGCGGCGGCCATTCCAACGGCCTGCGCAACGGGCTCTTCCTATTTTGCAGGACGGCAACTAGGACGGCTGCGGCGGCGAGATTGTGTACCGTGTACCCAAACGGCAGAAGCCAGATTCCTCCGAGGTATATTCCCGCCGCCGAAGATGCCAAGATGACAGGCAGCGCGACCAGCTCCAGGCGATACCGGATGACGGCGGTGACGGTGTACGACCACGCTTTCGGGTATGCGATAGGCAGAAGAGCGACCGCGCAGCCGATCAGAAGCGAGTCGGCTCGTGTGTGAAACATGATACCGATCCTCGGCTGAAGATCGGGCGTCAAGACATAAGTTGCGACACGCAGTATCGGGAGAACGACGATCGCGGCGACAGCGACCTTACATGCGAGCCGCGTGTTCAATGCGAGGAGCGTCAGCGGCCAGAAAATGTAGAATTGTTCCTCTACAGACAGTGACCATGTGTGTCCCAGGTGCCAGCCGGTCGGAAGGTAGTCCGAGACTAGTAGGCTGGCTCTCAGAAAGTCTGCTCGTGGAATTTCAGCCGCGCCCACCGCCGTCAGGACGCCCATAGCCATTAAGAAAAAGGCAAAGGCTGGAATGATTCGCAGAAAGCGGCGTACATAGAAGTTGTAGATACTAATCGTTCGAGTGCGCTCTCGTTCTCTAGTCAGAATTCCCGTGATAAGGAAACCGCTGAGGACGAAGAACACCAGCACGCCGAATCCGCCGTCGAAGAAGACGTGGCCCACGTCGTTCCATCGAGTTGAATCGATCGCCATCGTCATGCTGTGAGAGATGACGACGAGTAGGACCGCCACCCCTCTGAGACCTTGCAGCGCAGCGATCCGACTCTCAGACATGGCGTGATCCTAGGCTGCAGACGCCAGAACTAGGATGCGAAACATGGGCGCCGTAGCGTGTTGGTGTGGGGATCAGAGTAGCCGCCGCCGTCGTCCTCTCCCTTCTACCGGCTCTTGTTGCCTGTTCGACAGTCGATGACGCTGCGCAGCCGGTGGCGACTCGACACGGAATCGCCGTGTGGGGCGACTCGATGTCGAGCCGATACCCGCGTTACCTGCAGGAAATGATGCCTGAGAGCACGATCTACAACGGTGGGGTCAGCGGCGAGTTCTCGGGCTCGGTCGCGGTGCGCCAGGGCGGCGTTGTGGCCGCGTTCCGCGTCGAGTCTGGAGCCCTCCCCACTAGCGGCGAAGCCGGCCTGGCGTTCACAAATGAGGATCGCGGCTGGGCAAGTGAGTATCCCGGCATCCGGCTGGGTTGGCAGCCCAACGAAGCGTCGCCGATGCCCGGGACCTTAGCTGGGGTGCACGGAACCCTCACCGCCTACGCGGAGGGAACCGAAGAGTCCATTCGCTTCGGATTCACTCCGGATAAGCCGGGGGAAGCAGCGCCGGTGGGCGAAGACGTCACATTCGTCCCTGACTCCGCCGAGGCGCAGGCCGAGGCGGTCCACATCATCATGGTTGGCCGCAACAATCCGCAGAACGTCGGCGATGTCCTCGAAGACATCGCCTCAATGGTCGCGGCGACCTCCGATGACCGCTACCTGATTCTGTCTACGATCAACGCCACCGATGAGGGCGAAGGCAGTGGGGCCACCTACTCCCGGATCGTCGAGGGCATCAACCAGGGGCTGGCCGAGACCTACGGCGAGCAATACCTCGACGTGCGACGGCTCCTCATCCAGGAAGGCCTGGACCGAGCCGGCATATCGCCAACGCCCGCGGATCGGGCGGACATCGCGGCTGACACTGTCCCGACATCACTGCGCGTGCCGAACGACGTCGTGCATCTGAGCTTCGCCGACCCGCCGCAGATTGGACAGAAGTCCGGTGATGAGGTGCTTGCCGAACTAGTGCACGAGAAGCTAATCGATCTCGGATGGGCCGAACCGGCCTGAGCTCAGACGATCAGCCGGCGCCTTGATTGGGCTGTGCAAAGGACCGAACGAGGTTCTCAGGCTGATTGAGCATCGGCCTGAGCCATTTGGACGGGAATGACCCGTCGAGCAACTCGACTACCGCTGTGCCACCCTGATCGCGAGCCCACACAAGGGCAGCGCCACGAGCACGACGGCCACCTGCCCGACCCAAGCCGGCCCAGCCACGAACGCCAGCGACACCACGTGCCCGAGCAGCGCGATCGGCACCCACCGCGCAATGACGTCGGTGCCGGCGCGCCACAGCGCGATCGCGAGCAGCAGCTCCCCGAGGTAGAACGCCCCGACCCAGGCGAAGACGAAGGTCATCAGCCCGTTCTCCTCCGCGGCCGCCTCCAGCGCCGTCGCAGTCAGCGCCTCGGTGACGACGAGCGCCCGGAAGAAGATCAGCAGCGCGGCATAGCCCGCCGTCCCGAGATATCCCACCGCCAGCACCACGCACGCCGCCATCGCCGTACGCCGCCCCCGGCCCTGCACCAACACGATGATCGCCGGGAGCCCCAGGATCAGCCCGACGGAGGCGAGGAAGTACATGAACGCCCCGCCTAGCCACCGCCCGCCCTGCGCCTGCACGGTGCGGAACATGTCCTGGGTCGTGGCGCCGTCGGTCGTCAGCACCGTGGCCAGCAGCAGCGCCATCGCGCCGGCCACCAACGAGGCCGCGCTGACGGGCAGCCAGTCGTCGTTCCGCATGGGCGGACTGTGGCAGATCGCGGCCCCGCCCACGAGACCCGACGGGTATGGACCGGGTGACGAGCGTCCCAGCGCGGAAGCGTCACCACCTTTACACTCGCGGCCGTGCGCCGTGCTCCCGGTTCGTCCTCCCCCGGCTTCTCCCCCGCTGTCGTCCTGGTCGTCCTCCTGGCGATCGTGGTCGTGGGTGGCACCGCCTACGGCTACCAGCAGTGGCAGGACGACATCGCCGCTGCCACGGCGACCGACACCACGAACCCCGGCGCGTCCTCAGGCGGCGGTCTGCCCAGCGCCCCGTCGAGTGACGAGGCCAGCAAGGACGCAAAGGGCGGCAAGGGTGACGACGACAAGGCGGACCCTTACGAGCCGCCAACCTTCGACGTGCTGGAGCCGACCGACAACCGGCCGCAGCCGGTCGTGCTGCTGGTGGGCGACGGGTACGCCGACGGACGCGGCGCCTCTAGTCCCAGCAACTCCTACGCCAGCTTGATCAGCAAGGAGCTCGGCTGGGACGTCCGGCTCGCCACCGCCCCGGGCGCCGGTTACCTGTCCGGCAACTCGCTGCTCGACCTGTTCACCGACTCGCCCGACTCGGTCGACCCGGACCTGGTGATCATCCAGGGCGGGTACGGCGGCGACGGCTCGAACGACGCCGCCAAGACAGCCATCGAGGAGCTCGACGCGGCCATCGCCGAGCGCTATCCCGACGCCGACGTCGTCGCAGTCAGCCCGTTCTGGCCGGGCACGCCCAACAAGCAGGCCGAGACCCGCGAGCGCACCGTCGCCCGCGCATGGCGGGAGGACCCCGACGTCCTGGTCCTGCGCCCCCAACCCGACGGCTGGTCCACCTTCGACACGGTCAACGGCGCACCAGACGACGCCGGCCACGAGCTCATCGCCACCTCGATGATCGAGTCCTTCCGCGACTCAGGTCTGGCACCGACGAGGTAGAACCTGGACCTCGTTCGGGCCTCGAGGTCTTACCTCTTGGGCTTCACAGCGAGGTGAACCGGGGCGGTGTATCCAGCAAGTCGGAGACTTACCGAGATTCCTCTACGCCCCAAGTGCCTCGCAGCCCTCTTCGTCAACCGAACGCGCCCCTTCCAGACATGGTTGGCTGTCAATTCGATTCGCCCGGTCTTCAGCCGCATTTCCTTGACATCACCCCCCTCGCTCGACAGCAACAGTGTGGGCCACCCGCGGACTGGGGCATGAACGGACAGGCGCAGTTTGACCGTTCTCGTCCCACGACGAAGGACGGCAGATGGGACGACCGCTTGCGTGAAGCCGCGGACAGTGACGAACGACGTCCGATTTTCAGCCCCTAGCCCGAGGACCACTGCTTGCCGATCCTGCAACTCGTGCCCGAGATGAATCGAGTCAGCCTCACCCTGCCATCCGGCGCCGATGATGCTGTGGCGGTCCGGAGCAACGAACGTCGAAGAGTGGGGGCTCTCGCTTGCTGGACGCGTGTTCACGAAGTTGCCGACGACAAGCCTTGAGGTGGCGCCAGTGGTCGCTTGCAAACAGGCAAGTCCCACCACCCGCGGCGTCGATGTCGGCGACGCGAACCCGAAGTCCCACGACCTGCCATCCGCCACAGGCCGTGCCATGACCGGAGCGCCGTCCTCCGACTTCCACGATGGGGCGAGTCCGATCGTCCCGACGGGGCAGGCCACACTGCGGCTCGTCTCGCCTGGCTCCAGTCGCTGGTTCGGACCGGCGGTCACCTCGAGGTTGCCGCCACCAGATGTCTCACGGCGCAGACAGGTAGCTAGCAACTTGACTTGCGCCTGTCCTGAGGTGTTGTTGCGAACAGTCACTCGACGCTCACCAGGCAGCATCAGCGGGTCACCCACCACTTCAGTCACGACGACTTTGCGAAGGTCTTCGCCTTGGTCGACGTGCTGGACAAGGGGGCTGACGTCGCTCAGCAAGGCACCCTGAGGGCAGGTGATCGCCTCCGTCAAGGTTTGGCCTGCCTGCAGAGTCACGTGACGATCCGCGCGCTGGTAATGGATGTGATCGTCGACTTGGTCGGCGGCCGCTTCCTCCGTGGGCCCGCGCTCGAACTGCAACACGACGCTGATCGGACGGTCCACGCGAGCGATCTCAGAGGTGACGCTTTGTGCAAGCGATCCGATTGTTGCTGTGACCTGAACAGATGTGCTGTCTTGTTCCAGCAGGCTCGTCACCAGCCACCCATCAGGACCAGTAGTCCCACCCAAACCGTTCGCCGACGACGAGGACGTCACCACACCAGGCGCCAAGGTGATCGGACCCAACGAGGTATACAACCCAGAACTCACCTGCGCCCCCGCCACCGGACCACCCGCACCATCCACCACCCGCACGGCCACCCGATGCAACGGCACGGTCAAGTCGAGCACCACACCACCGCCAGAACTCGGCACCAACTCCACCGGCGCCGACAAACTGAAGAAACCCGCCTGCTCCCCCACCGGAGTCGACTGACCACGACTCACCCCCAAAAACCGCGCGTCAGCAGGCACCACAGCCGAATACCGTCCCAACTCATCAGTAGAGGCGCCCCCAGCATCCGTCCCGTCGGAAAAACCAACCGACACCCCCACCAACGGAACCCCATCACCATCACGCACCACACCCGAGACAGCCACGAAGCCGTTGATGGGCACCAAAGTCACGTCCACAGTTGGATTTGCGGATGTATCCACTCCTTCGACCCGGATCGGATTCCATCGCGAACCCTCGGGCGGGGTGAAGACGACATCGACGACCGACGAGGCCACCATGAGTGAGTAGGTCCCATCGGCAGTCACCGTCGACGAGCCCACCAGAGAGTTCCCATCAAGCGCTTGCACTTCGGTACCCGGCACGGTCCCTGTTTCACTCGGTGCGAAGATTCTGCCTGTCACCTGGTGCCAGGCCTGAGCACTGGCCGCAGGCGCCACGAGACCAAGCACCAACAACGCAGTCGCCGCCAGAGTGATTGATCGCCTGGCGGCAGAATCGAAAACACGCGCACGCGTGAAGAACATGGCTGGCCCCCCAATGCCATCGCTGATCTGTCAGCGGTTTCATCATGGGTGGGCTTACGCAACTCGCGAAAGCAGTTCCTGAGAAAATGCTTTACTGTCTAGAGCGCCTCTCCCATCCCAAACGCTCGGTCGGAGGGATTCACCATGCGTGGTTGAGACTCGCACGCCTACTCGCGTCCGCTAAGTAGACAAGCGAGCAGGGACGACGCCTAACCGACCTCGCGCAGGTCAGCCGCGTGCTCGCGGTACCACGCGACGGTGGACTCCAGTCCCTCTCGCATGCCGATCGAGGCCTCCCAGCCGGCGTCCCGAAGCTTGCTGACGTCGAGCAGCTTCTGCGGGGTGCCGTCGGGCTTCGAGGTGTCCCAGTGGGTCTCACCCTCGAACCCCACGACGGAGGCGACGGTCTCGGCGATCTCCTTGATCGTCGAGTCGCGGCCGGTGCCGACGTTGACCTGCTGCGGCCCGTCGAAGTGCTCCATCAGGTGCAGACACGCAGCGGCCATGTCGTCGACATGTAGGAACTCCCGCCGGGGGGAGCCGGTCCCCCAGTTCGTCACTGACTCCGCGCCCGAGGCACGGGCCTCGTCGTAGCGCCGGATCAACGCCGGCAGCACGTGGCTGCCGGTGGGCGAGAAGTTGTCGCCGGGGCCGTAGAGGTTGGTCGGCATCGCCGAGATCCACGGAAGCCCGTACTGGCGTCGCACGGCTTGGACCCCGAGGATGCCGGCGATCTTCGCGATCGCGTAGGCGTCGTTCGTCGGCTCAAGGTGTCCCGTGAGCAGAGAGTCCTCGTGAATCGGCTGAGGCGCCATGCGTGGATAGATGCACGATGACCCGAGGAAAAGCAGCCGCTCGGTCCGCACTTCCAACGCCGCATCCATGACGTTGGTCTGGATGCGCAGGTTGTCGGACAGGAAGTCGACCGGGTAGGTGTTGTTGGCCAAAATGCCGCCGACCTTAGCTGCGGCGAGCACGACGTAGCGCGGTCGCGTCTCGGCGAAGAAGTCGAAGACCGCCTCGCGGTCACGCAGGTCCAGCTCGCCGGAGCGACGGCCGACGAGAGAGTTGAAGCCCTCGCCCTCCAGCTTGCGCCAAATCGCGGAGCCGACCAGACCACGGTGCCCAGCGATGAACGTTGTGGCGTCGCGGTCCAGCGGACGGGGCTCGAAGGCCCCCTCAGACACCGGTGATCCCCGGGTTGCCGACCTTCGGCCAGCCCTCGAGCGCCACCTGGTCGTACCACGGCCGGCCCTCGTGCTCGAGCGCGGCGATATCGGCGTCCACCATGATCCGAGCCAGTTCGTCGGTCTGGACGCTCGCCTTCCAACCGAGCTTGGCCTCGGCCTTCGACGCGTCACCGATGAGGGCGTCGACCTCGGTGGGGCGCAGGTAGCGCTCGTCGAAGCGGACGTGCTTCTCCCAGTCCAGACCGGCGTGCTCGAACGCGGTGACCACGAAGTCGCGTACGGTGAAGTTGCCGCCGGTGGCCAGCACGAAGTCATCCGGCTCGTCGGCCTGCAGCATCCGCCACATGCCCTCGACGTACTCGGGCGCGTAGCCCCAGTCGCGGACGGCGTCGAGGTTGCCGAGGTAGACGTGGTCCTCCAAGCCGGCCTTGATACGGGCGACCGCGCGGGTGATCTTGCGAGTCACGAAGGTCTCGCCGCGGCGGGGGGACTCGTGGTTGAAGAGGATGCCGTTGACGGCGAAGGTGCCGTAGCCCTCGCGATAGTTCTTGGTCACCCAGTAGGCGTAGACCTTGGCCGCACCGTAGGGCGAACGCGGGTAGAACGGCGTCTCCTCATTCTGAGGCGGCGGCGTCGCGCCGAACATCTCCGAGCTCGAGGCCTGGTAGTAGCGGCAGTCGACGCCAGCCAGGCGAACCGCCTCGAGGAGACGCATGGCACCGACCCCGGTGGTGTCACCCGTGTGCTCCGGCTCGTCGAAGCTGACCCGGACGTGTGACTGGGCTGCGAGGTTGTAGACCTCGGTGGGCTGGATCTCGTGCATCAGGGTGACGAGGCGGGCGCCGTCCGAGAGGTCGCCGTAGTGCAGGAACAATTTCGCCTCATCGGAGTGCGGGTCCTGGTAAAGGTGGTCGATCCGCGAGGTGTTGAACGTGGAGGCCCGGCGGATGAGCCCGTGCACCTCGTAGCCCTTGCCGAGCAGCAGCTCGGCCAGGTAGGAGCCGTCCTGGCCGGTGATGCCGGTGATGAGTGCGCGTCGCATCGATGTTCCCTTCAGAGTTTCCGAACTGCCCGGAGGCTATCGGACCTCTTTAACGTCACCCACCGGCCGGGTGTCCGCCGTGTAACGATCCGCTGCCTCCCGCCGGTCGAGACGCGAGCGGATGAGCCACCCCCACCGGTCGAGGTGCGAGCGAGGGGCGCCTCGACGCTCAGCGGATCTTGAACGGCGTGTCACTGACGTCGTAGAAGTAGTTCCCCCGCGCCTCGACCATCACCCACGCCGCGTCGGCGGTGATGCCGGCCGGCAACCGGACCTTCTTCTTCCCGTCGTTGCGGGTGTTGTTGGCCAGCACGGTGCCCCAGGTCTGTCCGTCGTCGGTGGACAACCGGATGCGGACCTTGCGGGCCAACTCCTTGGTTCCGTTGACCTTCCAGCGCACGCCGATCTTCTGCCCAGCGTGCTCGGTGCGACCGCTGTACTGCGAGCGCAGGAGGAAGGGGCCGGCCGAGCGCTGCACCTTGATGGCGACGTCGGCGTAGGACGTGCCCCCGCCGACCGGGTTCCCGTCGCGCGACGTGAGCCGGAAGTGCATGGTCCGTCGGCCGATGTGCGCGGCCCCTCGGTACTGCCCGGTCGGGAGGAACTCCGAGTAGCAGTCCAGCACCTTGTCCCGGGCGGAGCTCCCGGAGACCCCGGGGCACTTGCCGGTCTTGGCGTTGGTGCGACCGCGCAGTACCTGCTCGAGGTCGGGGAACCATCGGGTGGGCTCGGTCGAAGCGGTGTTCTGCCCGGGCGAGGGGCTTTCGAGGGCACCGCTGCCGGTGACGCGCGCGTTGTCGCCGAACTGGCGGAACAACGGGCCGAACACCTTGCTGTTGTTGAACAGTGCCGTGCCGATGCCTGGGTCGTCCTGCTCCCAGGAGTAGGTCATCGGGTCGCCGTCAGGGTCGGTGGCCGACCCGCGGAGCGTGAAGGGCGTGCGAACCGGGATCGTCTTCCGCGCAGGCGCCGCGACGACAGGCCGCAGGTTGCCGGAGGCCTCCGCCTCGCCACCGTTCCGGGCCGGGCCACCCCGTGCGACCTCGACGACCTCGGCTTCCACTCCGGGTCCACCCGTGGCGACCAGCTCCGGGCGGTCCTGTCGGACTCCGCCCACATCCGGCTCGAGGCTGGAGGCGTAGACGATCTGGAACCCAGCGTCCGAGGGCTGTCCCGGGGCGGCCGCGGACGAGGAGACCTGCCCGAGGTAGGGGTCGTAGTCCCATCGGGCGACCCGGACATCACTGCCCACCAGGTCGCCGACCGCGGACTGGACGGCCGCCCGGGTGTAGCCCGTCCCACGGGTGAGGGTCGTGCTCTTCTCACCCAGGCTCAGGGTCACGGTGTCCCCGTCGGTGACGAAACCGCTGAGCGAGACCTGCTGGACCTCGACCACGTCCACTTGGTCGCCGCCTACGTAGCTCCCGATCTCCTCGATGGAGTGCTGGGAGAAGTACGGGTCGGTGTGCGGCTGCAGGTCGTCGGCTCCGCAGATGCCGGCGTAGGCCATGACCGAGGAACCGGAGCCGGGCTCGACGGAGGCGTCGGAGCCGTTGGCGCCGCAGAAGTCGCCCGCCCCGTTGAACGTGTGCTCGGCGGAGAACTGGTGACCGATCTCGTGGGCGACGTAGTCGATGTAGAAGACATCACCGCGCGGCTGGGTGAGCCCGGTGCAGCCACCGCCGGCGTAGTCGCGCCCGGCGACGCCCAGCCACGCCACTCCTCCGCCGTCGACGCCCAGCGTCAGGTGACCCACGTCGTACGCCGAAGCGCCGATGAGGTTCGCCAGCACGAGCCTCGTCCGCCCGAGCGTGTCGGTCCCGCACCGGCCGAGCATCCCCTCGCTGTCCTCGATGGCGTCGTCGAAGCAGGGCGCGGACCCACAGGGCCCGTCAGGGCCAATCGCCTTCGCGTCGGAGTCGAGGTTGAGCTCCTCGGAGTCCTCGACCAGCAGGAAGCGGATGGCGTGGTCGTCGTTGTAGATTTGGTTGAGCCGGGTGACGAGCGCGACCTTCGCCGCCAGCACGTTCTCGCTGCCCCAGTAGTCGGCGTACGTCGGGTCGTTCAGCAACGCCAGCCGGTACGTCCGACGCACCACCTGCCCCTGAGGTGGTCGAGCAGCCGAACTGGGCTGGTCGAGGTGCGAGCGAAGCGAGCCACGAGACCCCTCGGGCACCAGAACATCGACCGGTGGTCGAGCAGCGACGGCCGTCTGACGGCCCGAGCGAGCGTCGAGACCACCCACCGCAACGACATGCCGAGCGCCACCGGACGTCCCAGCCGGCTCGACCACCCACTCCTGGGCCCCGCGCACGGACGCCGACACTCCAAGTGGCGTCACCGCCACGGAGACCGTGGTGGTCGGGTCGCCCACCGATCGCCCGGCATAGGCGGCGAGTTCCGGGTGACGCTCAGCCAGTCGCGGCTCCATCACCTCGACCGGCTGGACCTCGAACTCCACGACGTCACCACCTGGGGCGGGCAGCTCCAGTAGATCCCCGCGCAGGTCGCGCTTCACCACCCGTTGATCGACGCGCACCACCTCACCGTCCCCGAGGCCGGTCGAGTCCGACAGCCCGGATGGTCGAGCAGCAAGGAGCGCCAGCGACGAGCGAGCGTCGAGACCATCCTCCGCGAGTTCAGCGGCGACGGCCACCGAGGCCTGAGCGTCATCGAGACCCGGTGACGCAGGCACGGCCGCAACCGCCGGCGCCCCGACAACGGACGCGGCCAGGACAGCGACAACCAGTCGCCGCACGCTCAGCCCCCGAGCGCCCAGCGCCCGAAGAGGGTGCCGGAGTCTTCCAGCAGCATGGTCAGCTCGAGCGGCACGTTGATGGGCGCACCCTCGGTCGTCCGCGGATAGGCGCCAGCCACGAGGCGCGGCACCGTGGTGGCGGCGACCTCGTCGACGCAGCCTTGGAAGACCATGTCCCGCGACAGGTGCGGCCCGCCCTCGCAGAGCTGAGACATCCAGCCGCGCTCGGCGAGTGTGGCCTTCAGTTGCGGCAGGTCGACCCGGTGGGAGCCGAGCTCCAGGATGTGGTCGTCGCCCAGGATTTCCCGTGCCGCCGGCAGCCCGTCGGAACGAGAGCAGGTAGCCAGGTGGACCGACCCGGCCGGCGCCCCTTGGAGCGACTCGGGCACCTGGGCCTTGCGTGACACCAGCACGATCGGCACGTCGGTGGGTGCGTACTTCTCTGCCTTGGCGGTGCCGGCTCCCACGATGATCACGTCGGCCAGCGAGCGCAGCGCCTGGAAGACGCGCTGGTCGGCCGCGTTGTTGATCGAGGCAGTACGTGCGTCGTCGCCGGTGGCAGAGCCGTCCACGGTGCTCACCATGCCCACCCTCAGCCAGGGCTGCCCTGCCGGCGGAGCGTAGAGCTCGGCCAGGTCCGCGTCGGTGATGTTCTCGTTCGGCGTTGCGCCGGTCAGGACTCGCATCGTTACCTCGTCACCCGGTTGAAGACGGCGGGGTCTCCCGCTGGCCCCTAGGTTCGCACCCCGGTGTCACGCCGCGCGGCACCACCCCCGCTCGAATCGGTACAGACCAGCGGACGAGCCCTTCGGGAGGACGAGGACCCAGTGCTGCCAGGACTCGCGAGGCTGCACCCTCAGTGTTCAATCACGCGTAACACGGACGAGATGCACCGCAGAGTGAAGAGAAGTAAAGTCAGGCGTCGCGTCCGGTCGGGCGGACCACAATCCAGCCCCTCATCGTCGAGGGGGTAGCAATACCACGCCGCACGCGCGGAAGCATGGGACCAGCAGCGATGACCCTTCTGTCGGAAACCACGAGCCGGTGGTCTGGCGCCCGCAGTCGCTATCTCCGCGCCCTGCCGCTCACGGCTCTGGCCATCGACGTCGCCCTCATGGTTGGCATCGGGCTGATCGCAATAGTCGGGCGGCGCGAGCTCGACATCTTTACCTCTTCGGCCAGTGTTGAGAGTAGCGCGAGTGTTGCGGGACCGATGATCATCGCAGGATGGATCGCCACAATCGCGCTCGCAGGCGGCTACAAGAAGGATGTCTTCGGCGCAGGCACCGACGAGTACCGTCGAGTTTTCAACGCCAGCATCATTGCCGCCGGGCTGTCGGGCGTCGGTTGCTACCTCGCGAAGTACGACCTCTCACGGGGGTTTTTCCTGCTCGCGTTCGGCGCGGGCATCCCCACGCTGCTCGTCGGCCGGCTTCTACTCCGCCGTGCGGTACAGCAAGCGCGCAAGCACGGCTCACTGCGCCAGCGAGTACTTATCGCTGGCAGCCGCTCGCATGTCGACGAGATCGCAGCTGTCCTTCGACGGGAGACCTGGCTCGGCTATGAGGTGATCGGGGCCCTGACCCCCGAGTACGACCTCGCGGAGGAGACTTCGTCCGGAGTTCCAGTCCTAGGGAATACGAGCGACGCCACCCAATTGGTAGCGGCAGCCCGAGCCGATGTCATCTTCTACGCGGGTGGCTCAGTAGGCGCGTCAAGCCAGTTCCGTTGCTCATTATGGGACCTGGAACTGCACGACGTCCAAGTGGTTGTCGCCCCTAGTGTCACCGACATCTCGGCCGAGAGAATTAGGATTCGTCCCGTAGCGGGGTTACCGCTGATCCATGTGGACCCGCCGACCTGGTCCGACGCGAGTCGATGGGGAAAGCGCCTATTCGACATCATAGGCTCGTCTCTGTTGCTGATCGTCTTCTGCCCACTTATGGCCGCCATTGCAACTCAAATCAAAGTCAACGACCAGGGTCCGGCGCTTTTTCGACAGACACGCACCGGCAGGGAAGGGCGCGAGTTCTCTTGCTTGAAGTTTCGCACCATGGTCGTCGACGCCGAAACTAAATTGGCAGCCCTACACCAGCAGGCCGGATATTCGGAAGGCCTGTTTAAGATTCATGACGACCCCCGGGTGACTTCACCGGGGAGGTGGCTGCGCCGATTTTCGCTGGATGAACTGCCACAATTGATCAACGTCTTGCGCGGCGAGATGAGTTTGGTCGGCCCACGGCCACCTCTCCCGCACGAAGTCGCAGCCTATGACGACTACACATCCCGCCGACTGCGTGTACGGCCAGGAATGACCGGCCTCTGGCAGGTATCGGGACGATCCGACCTGACCTGGTCAGAGACCATCCGACTGGACCTGTACTATGTGGATAACTGGTCAATGCTGCAGGATCTGACAATTCTGTTTCGGACGTTAGGCGCTGTCCTCGGGGCCCGCGGCGCGTACTGACGCCGCCGACCTGAATCCCTCATGCCGGCGCAACACAACCTCCGAACAACTCAGTGGGAGACCAGCATTCTCAAAGCGCATCAGAATTAGATCTACTAAGCGGCTTTGCAGGACTTATGGCTAGTAAGTCACGTCAAGGACTCCAACATGGTCCTTAGTTAGAAGCAAGCGAGGAGTAGCAGTCATTGAGCCTTCGTCACAATATTCGCCGCGCGATTCACCGCCTTTTGGGCCTCATGGCTTCAGTGCGCTTTGCAGGCGCCGAAGGACTGCGCTCAGAGGGATTTCCCCGAATCGTTAGGTTGCGAGGAGGAACTGTTCGCCTTGGCCGCAACGTAAAACTGCACCGCAAGCTACTGCTTCACTTGTACACCCCGTTCGCATTGGTTGAGATCGGGGATGACACTTACCTAAATGAGGACTGTAGGCTTTATTGCTTCGACAGAATTTCAATTGGAAAGTCGTGTGCGATCGCCTGGGGTGTGCATATGACTGACAGCAACCATCACGAACTCGATGACGTGCCGAAGACTCTTCCTATAACGATTGGCGACGGCGTTTGGATTGGCGCTCGCGTCACCATTCTCCCAGGTGTCACTATCGGCGATGGAGCCATCGTCGGTGCAGGTAGTGTTGTTGCGAATGACATCCCGCCCCGTTCGCTGTGCTTGGGTACCCCTGCGCGAGTCGTACGCCAAGGTGTCGAATGGAGGTAGAAGCGGATGCGGTGCCGAGATTCGCCTTCAAGGTGTTGACGATGAGTCCGCCTGACGGCACGCCTCGGAGAAGCCACTTGTAAGTACGCATCCTCGGCGATACCGGAGCGTCGACGGGCTCCAGTAGTCGAAGCGACACCGAGGAGAGGGTGTCGTGGCAAGACGGACGTATGACCCGTTGGTAGTCGAAGAGTACCTAGCGCTGATCGCGCGGGGCGTGGGCTACACCGACGCCAACGCACGTCATTCGGGCCGGGGCTGCGGTGGTGGGCCAAGTTCGCTCCCATCGACTTCCCCGAGGTCGCCTTCCACCACGGCCGGCCGGCCGGGCTTCGCGGGGCACCGGCCCCGGCCGGGACTGGCAGATTTCCTGTGTAACTGGCCTCTGGCGTTCCTGGTTGTCCGAGGGGTTGATGCGTCCCCCGAAGGTGATGGCGAAGGCGTTGAGTGCTGACTCCCATCGGATGACCCATCGTGCCTTGCCGGTGCCGGTGGGGTCGAGTGATCGGGTCACCAGGTAGAGGCACTTCAAGGCGGCCTGGTGCTGGCACAGGCAGAAGCGAGCAGTGGTCGATGATCGCGACTCTGGAGCATCTGCTGGCGCGTGAGGTCGAGGCCACCGAAGCCCGCAAACTCGCCGGTCGACTGCGGTTCGCCTCGTTGCCGACACCCGCCACCTTAGCGGACTTCGACTTCGACGCCGCCCCCGGCGTCGACAAGAAGCTCCTCGACGAGCTCGCGGCCTGTCGCTACCTCGAGTCCGCCACCAACGTGCTCCTCATCGGCCCGCCCAGGGTCGGGAAGACCCACTTGGCTGTCGGCCTCAGCCGAGCCGCAGCCGAAGCGGGCTACCGGACCTACTTCACCACCGCCGCCGACCTCGCCGCCCGCTGCCACCGCGCCGCGATCGATGGACGGTGGTCGACCACCATGCGGTTCTTCGCCGGCCCCACTCTGCTGATCATCGACGAGCTCGGCTACCTCCCGCTGCCCGGCGAGGCAGCGTCCGCGCTGTTCCAGGACGTGTCCCAGCGCTACCTGAAGACCAGCATCGTCCTGACCACCAACCGCGGCGTCGCCTCCTGGGGCGAGGCCCTCGGCGACACCACCGACGCCGCCGCCGCCATGCTCGACCGACTCCTGCACCGCTCCTTCGTGCTCAACCTCGACGGCGACTCCTACCGCCTACGCGACCACCACGCCGAGAACGAAGCACTCCGAGTTACCGCGTCCGGCACCCGCCGACCGCTACAGTGACCACCGCCCAGGGTGGGGACTTTCGATGAGCATCCCTGGGGAACTTCGGCGAGCGCCATCAATCAACGCAGTCGTTTGCTCGCCACCGGCGTCACCAACGAGGGCCACCATGAGGTCCTCGGCATGCGTTTGGCCATCGCCGAGAGCGGTCGGCGTGGAACGAGTTCCTCGCCGACCTGGTGGCCCGCGGCCTGCCCGGCGTGCGGCTGGTGACCACCGACGCGCACCGCGGCCTGGTCGAGGCGGTCGCCGCGAACCTGCCCGGCGCGGCCTGGCAGCGCTGCCGCACCCACTACGCCTTCAACCTGATGGGAGTGACACCCAAAGGCATGTGGCCGGCAGGCATGGCGATGCTGCACAGCGTCTACGACCAGCCCGACACCGCCGCGGTCTACGCCCAGTTTGACCGGCTCCTGGACTGCGTCGACCAAAAGCTGCCCGAGGTCCACGACCACCTCGACCGTGCTCGAGCCGACCTGCTGTCCTTCACCGGCTTCCCGAAGGAGATCTGGACCCAGATCTGGTCCAACAGCCCCACCGAGGGACCCAACAAGGAGATCCGACGCCGCACAGACCCGGTCGGGATCTTCCCCACCCGCGAAGCCATCGTGCGCGTGGTCGGTGCCGTGTTGGCCGAGCAGACCGACGAATGGGCCGAGGGCCGCTACCTCGGACTCGAAGTCCTTACCCGCTCGCGCGTCAACATTGTCCCCACCAACGACACCGAGATCGGAGCAGAAGACCTACCCGCCCTGACCGCCTGACCCATCAGCGAAGGAACGCAGCGCTACACCACTCCCGGGGACTTAATCCCCACTACTCGACCCTGATGATTAAGAACTTAGCATCATACTGGTCTACAGTTCCACGGCCGCCCTAGATCGCAATGCCCGTGAATTCACACACTTCAAACTTCTTACCCGACCCAACCCTAGGTCTTTGACTTGGACGACTCATCATTTGATCGGCCCATTTCCCACAGGTACATCTCTATCAGGCCATCGTAGAATCCCAGCAAAGATGCCACAACCAAACCGCGACTGCCGTCCAGAACCCCGCCCCTTACGGTAAGCTTCCACACGGTGCGGAGAAATGGGCGTAGCAGAAGACGCCACACCTTAAAGCGACGACCCATAGCGTATCGCTCTTGCGCTTCTTGACGCGCATACCGCATCAAGCTGCGTTCCACGAATTCAGATACTTCATCATAGTCAAGATGGATCATAACCCCATCTCTAGGCGTAATCGTCGCGACGGGGCCGACCACTGCCACCTGTTGGTGGATTGTGTTGCCCCAGGAACGATCCCAACTGTCCGCACGAAACAGGCCCACCTGCCTCGCCTCCAGCCAGCCGCCGTGACGCACTGCTCCACCGAACAACACGTTCAACCGGGCGAAGCGTACAGCGGACACTTCCCCCGTCGAGATGAACGACCGGAGCGATCGCGCCAAGTCGTCAGTGACGCGCTCGTCCGCATCCATACGAAGAATCCACCCATGCCGAACCAGTGAGAACCCTTGCTTAAACAGACGCTCTACGTTGCCCGAAGCCTCAGGCTGGGCCTGGACGACCCATGCCCCGGCGCGACGGGCGTACTCGGCGGTCTCATCGGTACTGAAATCGTCGATCACGATAACTCTGGTCGCAAGGCTGGCCGCAGAACGGATAGCATCAGCTATCTGCGCAGCCTCGTTTCTCGCGGCAATTACTGCAACTACCTCGTCATCCGACATATTTAAGACCTTATCACTCGATTGCGGAGACTTCGTAGAACCATGCGCAACACTGCACCCACGCGGGCTGCCGCGGAGAAGCCGTGACCGCGAGTTCCCAACATCCAGACATAACCAACGCCAGACGATATGGACCTGAGTTCGGTCATTTCTTCGGGTGCCGTGTTCGCGATCTGCATGATGGCTTCCCCATATTCGCGCACAGGCCGTCGTGAACTGCCGACTGACTTTGAACTGAACTCAAACCGCGAGAGGCTTGTGTCAGCATTTTTAAGCAGCCAGCCACGGCTCGCGAACAAGAATGAAGATTGAGGCAGATACTCCACCGGTGCGCAGTCCCAGCCTAGGCTGGCAGCGAAGATCACCGGCAGACCCGTTTCCTGCGCCTCGAAGACCGTATTTCCAAACGTTTCGCCAATACGCGAATAATGCACGTACAGATCGGCACCTCTATAAATCTCTGAGAGGTCGTCCTGATATGGCAGATCCTCAACCCTCACGCCAGCCACACTTGTCACAGCGTGGGGACCTGGATAGCCGACGCGCACAAGACGTACGGGCCTGCGTGTCTTTCGATGGAGCGCAACAGCATACTCAAGTTCAAAGTTCGACCACTTGATGGGGTCGGGCCTACCTATCCTGAGAAGAGTTAACTCCCCTCTGTCAGGCAGCGACCTAATTGTAGAAGTTCTACCAGAACCCCACCTGGGATTAGGGAGCACAAAGCAGGACGACGTTTGTTTCAGCCCCTCGAGCCGTGACCGGAGCTGGTATCTCATTTGTCCGTCCCTACTCATCAGGCATATTCGGTAGTTCCGGTGCACCGGGCGATTCACACTTGGCATGGCGAAGACGTTCTTTTCAACAATCACGGCCCCCAGTTCAAGACAGTGCTCGAGAGTCCGCCTCTCAGACATAGATATCTCTGCGGAAGATTGCCAAAAGATGACACAATCCGACACGTCCATGGCGTTGAGTTCTTCCAATTGGGCAACAGAGACTGAGTAGGCGAGAGATGTACCTGACTCGGCAATCGCCTCAACAAGCAATTGCGTTCCTCCTCGTCCGTAGGCCCCAGCAGCGGACGTAACCAGAATGAGTTTCTTCACCATTGCGACTCTCTCTCGTAATCTTGAGGCAGTAGACTGGGGTACGTGCCCCGTGAGACCCGTCCCCCCGTCCTAGTCGCAGGCACTCTCTCCGTGGCTCTCCTGCTGGGAGGAACACGATGGGGAGCCTACGTCGGAGTGGGTCCTCTCTACCTGTCTGATCTATTGCTGGCGTTCGCGGGCCTCGGAGTTCTCATTCGGGCGCAGTTGCCAGCCTACCGCGAACTTCGCAAAGGGCATGCTCCTGCTCACGGGCGGGACAGTCAGGTGACATCACTTGCCTTAGTTTGCTGGCTATTGTTGGCCTACACGATCGCCAGGCTGATCATAGGGTCGTCCTTGTCCATTGATGTACTTCGGGATGCCGCTCCTTATGGTTACGTTGTAGTCGCCCTCTTAGCTGGCAGCAGAGTTGGCGGCGCCGACGCGAGAAGCACGTTGGACCGCACCGGCCGCGCACTCACTTGCGTCCTGAAATTTCACGCAGTTTGGGTCCTGGCGGCAACAACTAGCCAAGTTTTCGCGAACTGGCACTTCCCCGTGAACCCAGCGGCTGTACACATCTGGCTGTTCCAGACCCGGAATGATATGGATACCATGCTACTCGGCGTGCTTGCGTCTATTCTGGTTTTTCGGGTTCTGAGTGGGCGTCGATCCGGGTACCCGTTGCTCTGGCTTGCAGTCTGCTTGATCGGCACATTGAGCACTGGATCGAGAGCAGGACTTGCATCAGCCATCTTGCTCTGTTGTCTCTCAGTCGTTCTCGCGTACAGACGAGGTCTAACCCGCAACGCCGGCTTGATCTCCGCGGCCTTAGTGCCCATGTTTCTCATCGGCATGATGGCCGTGCTTCCCCAAACCGACATCGGTCAGCGACTCGCAGGCACACTCGGCGCGTCGGCGGACGGCAGTGAACTCGGTTTGGGGGCTGCCGGCACGACCGAAGCCAGAAAGGAAGCATGGGTCGCTCTGTATAACTACTCAGTCGATGACGCATTCCGGGCAGTTGCTGGAGTTGGGTTCGGCCCCGACGTTCTCTTCGATTCAGGCGCCCGGAGGCTTTTGGTTGGCGCAGATCCCTCCGAAGAGACAATACCGCGAGCACCCCACAACTTCTGGTTAAACACGCTCGCGCGACTTGGCGTCATAGGCCTCATGCTGTACTTTTGGCTGATATTTTTGGCATTGCGGGAGGCGATTCGAGCATGGCCACGCGGAAACGAACTCGATCTCCTAGTCGGTTCTTTGATTCTAGGAACGTTGATCATCGCAACTCTGGGTGTTGTTATGGAGTCACCTTTCGGCGCCGTGCCGTTTTACTACTGCGTAGGCCTACTGATGGCGCAGCAGCGAGCACAGCGGCACACACGACGTAAATACCCTCACTTAGAGAGCGCGATAGCATGACTACCAGTCTGGAAGTATTGACCCCATCATTCGGCTACGGGCGCTACATCACCGAGGCAGGGTGCAGCATCGCTGGTCAAGGCAACTGGGGCGTCACGTGGCGCGTTCAAGATGCTGGCTCCACGGATGAAACATTGTCGGAACTCGCGAACTTTGAGCGCCCAGACCCCGTTTTGGACTTACACGTGCAGCGGGATAATGGGCAGTCTCACGCATTGAACTTGGCTCTCGCCCGTGCTTCGTCGGAGTTCATAGGTTGGCTGAATGCAGACGAATTCTATCTCCCCGGCGCTTTTGACAAGTTTCAGCGCACCGCCGCTGACGATTCGGCCGCGGATGTGATTTACGGTGATTGCGCCTTCGTGGACGCCGATGGCGCGCTTCTTCGCCTCGTCCCTGGTCACACATTCGACATCAGCGTCCTGCGCTACTACGGATGCTTTATCAGTTCATGTACCACGTTCGTCCGAGTAAGTGCGATAGAAGCTGTAGGCGGATGGAATGAAGATCTGCGCCGAAGCATGGATTGGGACTTATGGCTACGACTAGCCGCAAATGGAGCTCGATTCAGATACATCCCCGCACCACTTAGCGCCTTTCGAGTCCATGAGGCACAGGTGACAGCAACTCCGGAAAGTGCCGACGCCGACGAATTCTCGACACTAGATGGTATGCATAACATCACGAGGAGTAGGCGGAGCGCGCGAGCTGCCAAACTTCGACACAGACGTCTTAAGTTGGCTGAGGGCGCATATGTACGAGAGTTGCGAGCAAAGAGGTTAAGGCCGGAGCGCGTGGCATGGACTTCTGATGGGCTCCCTACTGCAGCGGCTACGGCCTTGGCGCACCTCTGAGAATGCGGATCTGGCCGCGCAGTGCTGCAGCTCCTGCACTCATTTCAGATCAACTGCTGTTTTCTGCAGGAAACTTTGGTTGCTCTCTTGTCGCTCTTCATGCTCTAGATAAGGGCAACTTCGGGATCTTCGCATTTGTTTGGGGCGTGTCTTGGGGCAGCTTCGCCGTCCTCTCGGAGGCAACGATCACCCGCTCGCGGATCGCGGATGACCAAACCGGCAGTTCACAATTGGCCGTCCTGAAGAACGCGTATCAAAAGTGCTATCTACTCTTACTAGCACTACTCCTCCCTGTGGTCCTTCTCGGCGGCGCAGGGGCGGCACACGCGTCGGCGGCACTACTCCTGACGGTTTCAGCGTGCTGTATGGGTGCCTCCCGCCAACTCCGCGCGCAACAGCGAGATTGGCGACGCTTAGTCGAAGGATCATGCCTTTACGCCGCCCTGAGCCTTAGTATTCTCATCGGAGTCGCATGGAGCTTCGAAGCGAGCCCAGAAGCGCTAATCGCTGTGTCATCGTTGACACTGTTCGCTGCCTCGGGAGCTAGGGGGGTCGTCGCTTCGCGATTGCGAAATGGCTATTGGGAGGCACTAGGCACTGTCATTTTTCGCGTCGCCTCGGGAGTTGCTTTCGCAACTTCAACAGCGGCCCGAGTTCTGCTCTACACATACTTGCTCACATCTGCTGCCGTTTTGTTGCGGGGGGCTGAAGAATATGCTTACTACGCACAGCTTCTCCTCCTCGTTGCCCCAGCGCAGATTCTATCCGCCAGCCTCCCCTGGCTGTCTATTGGCCGCTGGGGAGCTAGTTCCAGCAGGCCTGAAACGCTCCGAGCAGAGACCCGAACGCAACTCTTCTGGTACTTATCTGCTTCGTTGGTCCTAGCAGTCCTCTACGCTTCATGCGGTGGCTGGGTAGCCGGTCTCGTCGGAATGGAGTTCTCGGGCGATGGCGCCTACCCGTATTACGCTGGGTTGTTGGTTTTTGGCATAGTGATGAGCGTTTGGTCCTCACTACTTAGCCAGGTTGCGAACTGTCCTCGTCGGCAGCTTATTTCCGTTATCGTGGCCGGAGTCGTCGCCACTGCCGCACTCTTTCTGGGCGCGCCTATTGGTCTTGTTGCTGGGTTGCCGTACCTTGCCGCCGGTACCTCCGCTTACATATTGTATGGTCGTCACATCGTGATGTGGGGCGGCTTGGATCATGGAAGGCGGATTCTCGATGCCTGAATACATCTGGCTAGCCGACATTCCTTTCCTGCGCTTTCCTAGCGCGGACAATGCGGCGGACGACATAGTAAAGTCCGCTGCAAGACGCTCGTTTGGGCGAAACGTTCATTTAGCAAATGCGTACACGAGCGTCTGCGCTGCCAAGGACCCGGCTTTTCTTTCGATTCTGCAGCATGCTTGGAGGGTCTTGCCTGACGGTCGCTCGGTGGTTTTGGCCGGGAAGCTACTCCGGGCAATGCGCTTGACTCAGGTGCCGGGACCTTCTCTCTTCGAGGATGTGCTGGACTTTGGTCGTGGCGGGGGGGTTCGACACTTCATGTTAGGGACAACACCAGAGACTCTTGTTAGGCTGCGTGAGAGTCTCGAAAAGAAGTTCCCAGGGGTGCTTATAGTGGGACAACTGGCTCCACCCTATCGAGACGACTGGGACCGGATGGAAGTGCAGGACTGGATTGTACAGTTTGAGGCGGTTAACGCCGACATCGTTTGGATCGGCCTGGGGACCCCGAAACAGGACCGTGTCGCTGGACTCCTCGCTCAACAGTCGGACAGGATCTTCATTGCAGTGGGGGCTGCGTTTGACTTCAGCAGCGGTACGAAGCGTCGCGGTCCACGCATTCTACGAAGGCTCGGGTTGGAGTGGCTCTTCCGCCTGTTAAGCGAACCAAAGCGGCTGTGGCGTAGATATCTGCTCGGGCTTCCGGAATTTGCGTGGGTTCTGCTTCGCGCGGAAAGGAGATGTCGCCAGAGATGAAGATCCTTGTGGCGCATAGCCGCTATTCAGGGAGTCAGCCGAGCGGTGAGAACATCGTTGTCGATGCACAGGTTGCGGTGTTGCGGACTCGGTTTGATGTTGTCACCTATACGAGCCAGACGCCTACTCGTCCTACCTTGAGCAACCGGCTCATTGCCGCGCATTCTATGATGACAAATGGCAGCAACTCGGATATTACGGAATGCATCGCGGACGAAAAGCCCGACTTGGTTCACGTACATAATGTCGTGCCAAATTTGGGTTTGGGGTGGCTAGATGACGTTTCAGTCCCGATTGTCGCCACTCTGCACAACTTCAGGACTATGTGCATGAAGGGAACCATGATGCTCAATGGGAAACCCTGCGCCAAGTGCCGAGCTACGTCGCTGCACGGCGTAGTCAACGGATGTTATCGAAATTCAAGAGTACAGTCGGTGCCGATGAGTGTTCATCTTAGTGGGCCTGTGGCTGATTATCTCTTGGTGCAGCGAGCAACTTGCCTTCTTGCTTTGTCCGAGCGCGCCCTACGTATGCACGTGGAGAACGGGATTCCGCGGGCCAAGATCGAACTTCTGCCGAATTTTGGGCCGGCTAGCACGGTTGTTGACGACGCGGCATCTGGTAGTTGGATCTACACTGGTCGACTGTCCGAGGAAAAGGGACTTCGTCGGTTGATGGAGTATTGGCCACTTGAGGCACCGCTTCAGATCGTTGGCGACGGCCCAATGCGTCGTGAGATCGAGTGGTGGAGCAGCTCGTCCGAAGCGGTCGACTACTTAGGCGTGCGCACGCATGAGGAGGTCCTTGAACTCCTGACTAGTAGTAGAGGGGTCGTCGTTCCCAGTATCTGGGCAGAGGGAGCTGTGCCACAGGTGTATCTTGAGGCGATTGCAGCTGGACTACCGGTGCTAGCACAGCAGGGAAACGCAGCTGCGGATGACATCCATGCGTCTGGCACCGGGGCTACTTACACGGACGCTGCTTCATTGAAGATGGGTCTGGATTACATCCATCGTAACCAACTTACCCTTAGGCGAGCCTCCCGTGCGCGCTATGCAGAGCGGTACACGCCGGCAAAGTGGCTTGAGAGTATTTCCGGACTGTACACAGGAGTTTTGGGAGGCGCTGGGCGGTGAATCACCTGAAAAGTTTCACCTGCGACTGGCATGCGAACCGCGGAAATCCAAAGGCGATATTGATTTTGACGTTGTTCAGAATGGCCTCCACCGCTAGGCAACCGCGCGACTTGCCGCCTCGAGTGGCCGCCATTCCTATCGGGGTATTCTATCGCCTGTTGGTTGATTGGCTACTTGGGGCGGAAATTCCCTGGCGACTTAGGGTTGGACCTGGCCTACGAATTCCTCACGCGAACGGAATAGTTGTCCACGACGACGCTGTGCTTGGCTCCGGGGTCACGCTGCGCCAGCAGGTGACTATCGGGAAACGAACAGATAACGGATTGCCGCCAACTATTGGTGACGACGTTGATTTCGGGGCGGGTGTCCGAGTGCTTGGAGAGGTGCATGTTGGCGCAGGTGCCAAGTTGGCTGCTGGCGCTATTGTCCTCAGTGACGTGCCGGCGGGGGCTACGGTCGCGGGGGTCCCCGCCAAAGTGGTGTCACAGGCAGTTTAGCCTGATATTGCATCTGTGAGAGTGAATCGCCTGTAAGTCTTCGTCGCGGCTGGCCTGGGGCTGGCTGTCAGGGTTAGCGCTGGTCCGCCGGTGCGCGATGTGACTTCTGAATCGCCTGACCCCCTCGGGGGTATCAGCCTGGGATCTGTCCAGCGGACACAGGGTGCCGGCGCCGACCCTGGCCACAACGATGGCCTGATCAGACCTGACTCGTGCCACCGAGGTGTGTCGCGGCGGAGTACCTGGCCTTCACCGCAAGATCGATCTTCTTCGGCATGGCTGCATCCTCCTAGACTCAAACAGGAGCGACGTCGAAACTGGGGTGGTTCAGATACTTCCACATCGTCCGACTTGCCGGCCACTCGCTGAACCGGTCTCCCGCCGGGACCCACCGGCCACCCCCGGGCCGCCGGGCCCCGAAGGGCGACCCGCTACACCTCACGACGCATCCGGTTGACTGCCAAGCGCCTGTCTACAGGCCAGGGAGTGGCTCACAGAATCATTCCCGCTCCCACCGTCACGCCCGTTGCCTCGTCAATGAGGATGAATGAGCCGGTCGTGCGATTCTTCGAGTAGGAGTCGCAGAGGAGGGGGACGGTCGTGCGCAGTTGGACTCGCCCGATCTCATTAACTGCGAGTTCGTGGGTGTCCTGGTCGCGGTGAAGTGTGTTGACATCCAATCGGTACTGAATGTCCTTCACCAGTGCGCGAGCGAGCCGCGTGGTGTGCTTGATGGCCAACTTCTGCCTCGGTTTGAGCGGAGCAGTAGTCATCCAGCACACCATGGCGTCAAGGTCTTGCGTAGGCTGTGGTGCATTCTTGACGCGGGCGATCATGTCCCCACGAGAGACGTCCACGTCATCGGCCAGGCTGATGGTGACGCTCATGGGGGGAAATGCCTCGGGCACCTCCTGGTGGAAGAGATCGATCTTGGAGATAGTCGAGGTCATCCCACTAGGAAGTACGACGACCTCGTCGCCTGGCTTGAGTACGCCCCCGGCCACCTGGCCGGCGTACCCACGGTAGTCGTGGAATTCGTCCGACTTGGGACGCACCACGTACTGGACAGGGAAACGTGCGTCAATCAGATCGCGATCCGAGGCAACGTGGACGTGCTCGAGATGGTGCATCAGCGTGGGGCCGGAGTACCACGGCATGTTCTCGCTGCGGTTGACCACGTTGTCACCCTGGAGCGCCGAGATCGGAATGACCTCGAGGTCGGGGATCGATAGCTTGGTCGCGAACTGGGTGAACTCGTCGTGGATCTTCTCGTAGATTTTCTCGTCGAAGTCAACGAGGTCCATCTTGTTGATGGCGAGCACCAGGTGGGGGACGCGCAGCAGCGAGAGGATCACCGCGTGCCGGCGCGACTGCTCGGTCAGGCCCTGACGGGCGTCGACGAGCACGAGACCCAGGTCGGCCGTAGAGGCGCCGGTCACCATGTTACGGGTGTACTGCACGTGACCCGGGGTGTCGGCGATGATGAACTTGCGGTTCGGCGTCGCGAAGTAGCGGTAGGCCACGTCGATGGTGATGCCCTGCTCGCGCTCGGAGCGCAGACCGTCGGTCAGCAGGGCCAGGTCGGTGTAATCGTAGCCCTTGCCCTTCGAGGTCGCCTCGACGGCCTCGAGTTGGTCCTCGAAGATCGACTTCGAGTCCAGCAACAGGCGTCCGATGAGCGTGGACTTGCCGTCGTCGACCGAGCCGGCTGTCGCGAAGCGCAGCAGGTCCATGTTCGTGGTGACGTTCTCGACGGCCTGCTCGCCGGCGGTGGGCGTCTCGACAGGCTCGACGTGCGAATTGGTGGCCATCAGAAGTAGCCCTCCTTCTTGCGGTCTTCCATGGCGGCCTCAGAGAACTTGTCGTCACCGCGAGTGGCGCCGCGCTCGGTGACGCGGGCGACGGCGATCTCCTCGATGATCTCCTCCACCGTGCTGGCGGTGGACTCCACGCAGCCGGTCAGGGTGATGTCGCCGCAGGTGCGGAAACGGACGGTGCGCTCCTCGGCGACCTCGCCGTCTTTGCACGGGTTGAGCGGCGTCTCGGTCATGAGCATCCCACCGCGCTCGAAGACCCGACGCTGGTGGGCGAAGTAGATCGAGGGGATCTCGATGCCCTCGCGGGCGATGTAGGACCACACGTCGAGCTCGGTCCAGTTCGAGATCGGGAAGATCCGCATGTGCTCGCCCTCGTGGAGGCGGCCGTTGTAGAGACTCCACAGCTCCGGCCGCTGATTCTTCGGGTCCCACTGGCCGAACTCGTCGCGGTGGGAGTAGACACGCTCCTTGGCGCGGGCCTTCTCCTCATCGCGGCGCCCGCCGCCGAACGCGGCGGTGAAGCCATTCTCCTCGATGACGTTGAGGAGGGTGCCGATCTGCAGACGGTTGCGCGAGGTCTTGCCGTCGTCGACGACCACGCCGTTGGCGATCGCGTCGTCGATGCTGGCGACCACGATGTTGACGCCCAGGCGGTTGACCCAGTTGTCACGGGTCTGGAGCACCTCGGGGAAGTCCAGGCCGGTGTCGACCTGCAGCATCGGGAAGGGGATCTTCGCCGGGTAGAAGGCCTTCTCGGCCAGTCGGAGCATCACGATGGAGTCCTTGCCGCCGCTGAACATCAGCACCGGCTTCTCGAACTCCGCCGCGACCTCGCGGAAGATGTGGATCGACTCCGCTTCCAGCTGGTCGAGTTGACTCAGCCGGTAGTCGGCGTGGGTGTCGGGCATGCGAAACAGACCTCTCCTGTGGGAAGCAGGCCTCATCGTAGCCATGAGCATCCATCGTGAGACATCACCGAGCGCTGGACAGCCGCCAGCGTGCCGTGCGCCACGATCACATACGTCTCAGATGTCGTGCGCGTTGCGCACCGGTGACGATCCCGTGCGAGGTCTGTAAGTCGGCTCGGGTCGCCCTAGAGTGCCAGGGTGAAGATCGCAGTCGCCGGACTCGGGTACGTAGGGCTCTCCAACGCTGTCGTCCTAGCCCAGCACCACCAGGTGTGGGCTGTGGACCTCGACGAGACCCGGGTGGAGATGGTGAACCGGGGTGAGTCCCCGCTAGTGGACCCCGAGCTCACCGACTACCTCGCCCGTGGCTCACTCGACCTGACCGCCACCACGGACTCGCACGCGGCCTACGCCGGAGCCAAGTTCGTCGTCGTTGCCACGCCCACCGACTACGACCCCGAGAGCAACTACTTCGACACCACCTCGGTGGAGTCGGTCATCAAGACCGTTCGCCAGGTGAATCCCACGGCGGTGATCATCATCAAGTCCACGGTCCCGGTGGGCTTCACCGCACGGATGCGGGGAGAGCACCTAGGGGCCCACATCGTCTTCAGCCCCGAGTTCCTCCGCGAAGGTCGCGCGCTCTACGACAACCTGCACCCCTCGCGCATCGTGGTGGGCGATCGAACCGAGGACGGCCGCGCCTTCGCGCACCTCATGCTGGAGGGGGCGATCGAGAAGGACGTGCCCGTCCTGCTCACCGACTCCGCCGAGGCAGAGGCGATCAAGCTATTCGCCAACACCTACCTTGCGCTGCGGGTCGCCTACTTCAACGAACTTGACACCTACGCGGCCCGGCACGGTCTGTCGACGGCGCAGATCATCGAGGGTGTCGGGCTCGACCCCCGCATCGGTTCCCACTACAACAACCCGAGCTTCGGCTACGGCGGCTACTGCCTACCCAAGGACACCCGCCAGCTTCAGGCCAACTACCAGGACGTACCGCAGAACCTCATCAGCGCCATCGTCTCGGCCAACACGACCCGCAAGGACTTCGTCGCCGACGACATCCTCAGGCGCCAGCCACGTACGGTCGGCGTCTACCGACTGGTGATGAAGGAAGGGTCTGACAACTTCCGGATGTCCTCCATCCAGGGCGTGATGAAGCGGATCAAGGCCAAGGGCGTCGAGGTCGTCATCTACGAGCCGACGCTCGAGGACGACCTGTTCTTCAACTCCGAGGTCGTGCGCGACCTCGACGAGTTCAAGAAGCGCAGCGACGTGATCATCGCCAACCGGCGCGCCGAGGAGCTCGACGACGTCGAGGACCGCGTCTACACCAGGGACATCTACGGGCGGGACTGATCCGTAGGGCGAGGGGGTCTCGACGCCCGCTCGCTGGCACTCGCTGCTCGACCACCTCAGCGCGGATGAGACGGCGCTCACCCATGCCTGGGACACGACTGGTTTGATGTCCTGAACCCCGATCGTGGAGGCAGGACACGTGGTTCCCAGCAGCACCGACCGGCGCAGGCGCGCACTCATCACCGGCATCACCGGCCAGGACGGTTCGTACCTCGCCGAGCTGCTGCTCGGCAAGGGCTACGAGGTGCACGGTCTGATGCGCCGCTCCTCGTCGTTCAATACCTCGCGCATCGACCACCTCTACCAGGACGCCCACGACCCCGATGCGCGGCTGTTCCTCCACCACGGCGACATCACCGACACCAGCCGACTGACCAGCCTGATCCAGTTCGTGCAGCCCGATGAGGTCTACAATCTCGCGGCCCAGTCGCACGTGCGAGTCTCCTTCACCGAGCCCGAGCACACGACTCAGGTCACGGCGATCGGCGCGGCACGCATCCTGGAGGCGCTGCGCCTCTCCGAGGTGCCCGCACGCTTCTACCAGGCCTCGAGCTCCGAGATGTTCGGCGCCACGCCGCCTCCGCAGCGGGAGGACACCGCACTGCACCCGCGCTCGCCGTACGGCGTGTCGAAGGTCTTCGCCCACTGGATGACGAAGAACTATCGCGAGGGCTTCGGCATGCACGCGGTGAGCGGCATCCTCTTCAACCACGAGTCACCTCGCCGGGGTGTGACCTTCCTGACCCGCAAGGTCACCCGCGCCGTGGCCCGCATCAAGGCCGGGATCGAGTCGGAGCTCTGGCTGGGCAACCCGACTGGGGCTACGCCCCGGAGTACGTCGAGGGCATGTGGCGGATGATGCAGGCCGACTCCCCCGATGACTACGTACTGTCCACCGGCACCGCCTGTTCGGTGCGCGACTTCGTCGAGGCCTCGTTCACCCACGTCGGCCTGGACTGGGAGAAGCACGTCCGGTTCGACGAGCGCTACCTGCGCCCCACCGAGGTCGACGAGCTGATCGGTGACGCGAGCAAAGCCGCGCACGACCTCGGATGGAAGGCCACGGTCACTGCGCTGGACCTCGCCCGGCTGATGGTCGACGCCGACATCGCCGCGCTCGAGCACGGCGCCGGGTGGATCGACCGGCCCCAACTAGCCGACTGGCCGGTCCTGCCCTTTTGAGTCGCCGGACGGCGTGGTGCGCCGGCCGGCATAGTTCCAGGTGTCGAGCTCGCTCACCGTCGGCGCACCCATGAAGGGTAGCCCCTGCTCCTTGCGCAGGAAGCCCCAGATGATCGGCAGCAGCAAGAGCACCACCAGTCCGACGACGGCGATTAGCACCGGGTGGGTCTCCTCGCGCCCGAGAGGTGCCCAGCCCGCCTTGTCCAGCAGCGCGACCCCGGACATCGTCAACACCACAACGATGCCTCGGCGGATGTAGGACTGCGGCACGCGGGGGGCGATCTTCGCACCCAGCAGCGTGCCCGGCACCGAGCCGAGGATCAGGGGGATCGCGATACCCCAGTCAAGACCGTGAATGGCAATGTTCGCGACCGCAGCGGCCAGCACCAGCGGAACGGCCTGCACCAGGTCGGTGCCGACCAGCTTCACCGCCGAGAGCCCCGGGTAGAGCATCAGCAGGGCGATCATGATGACTGAGCCCGATCCCACGCTCGTGACGCCCACCAACAAGCCACCCAGCATGCCGACCAGCAGCGTGGGGATCGGCCGCACCGGCGGGTTCGGGTCGCCCGGGTCGCCTCCGGAGCGGACGCGGCGCAGGTTGATGTAGAGCCGCAGCGCATAGGTTGCCGCCGCGAACAGCAGCGCGAACCCGATGCTCAGCTTGAGCACCCGGTCGAGCTCCTCGGCATCGGTGGTGAACGCCTTGACGGCGTACGGGCCGACGAACGCCATGGGGACCGAGCCGATGATCAACCACATCGCGAGCTTGAGGTTGGGCGAGCCCTCCTTGGCGTGCACGGCCGCGCCGCCGGTCTTGTAGACCGCAGCGGCGGTCAGGTCCGCCGTCACCACGGTTGCGGCTTCGCCCCCACCGACGCCGAGGAAAATCAAGGCCGGCGTCATCAGGGCGCCTCCGCCCATGCCGGTGAGGCCGACGACGACCCCGACGACGAATCCGGCGACCGCGATCGACAGGGCGGTGAGGGTGAGGATGTCGGTCACACGGACACCTTGGGGGCGAGGGCGGCCAGGGCCGCGCGGAGGAGGGACTCGATGTGGGCCGCGGCGCGCTCGCACGCCTCCGGGCCACGGCGGTAGGGGTCAGCCACGTCCAGGTCGGGGGACGCCGTCGCGCGGTGTGCGCCGACCGCTGCGAGGAGCTCGAGGCCGTGGAGGCCCTCTTGCCCGGCGAGGGAGTCGACGAACTGACCGAGGGTGAAGACCTTGCGGAAGAGCGCCGGGTGGTCGTCGAGGATGAACTGGCGGTGGTCGGCCTCTGCCGTCAGCACCACGTCGGCCCAGTCGAGCTCGGCCTTCGTCAGGGGGCGGCTGCGGAAGTCCTGCTCCCCGGTGACACCACGAGGCTCAAGGGTGACCGCCATCTCGGGGTTCATCGGGTGGTCGCTGAAGCCGTGAGTGCCGGCCGATCGGAACTCGATCGCCGCGTCGCCGGCCAGGTGGCGGGCGGTGAGCTCCATGAAGGGGCTGCGGCAGATGTTGGCGGTGCAGACGAAGAGGACCTTGAGGGGTTCGTCCGGAGCCTGGGTGGTCTCGGGGGCCTCGGTTCCGAGACGGCGCTGGCGCGCCTCCTCAACCGGTGGCTTGTCGGTGGTCTCGACGCCCGCTCCTCGCTGGCGCTCGTCGCTGCTCGACCACCTGTCAGGGGTGCTGAGCGGGAGGTCGAGGTAGCCGGCTTCCTGGAGCGCCACGATCACGTCGTCGAGGGCGTCGGGGATGGTGCGGCCGGTGGTGTCGACGCGGACGTCGGCGTCTCCCGGGACCTCGTAGGGGCTGGAGATGCCGGTGAACTCCGGGATCTCACCCGCGCGGGCCTTCGCATAGAGCCCCTTGCGGTCGCGGCGCTCGCACTCCTCCAGGGGGGTCGCAACGTGGACGAGGAAGAACGCACCTCCAGCATCCTCGACCATCGCGCGGACCTGCTGCCGCGTCTCGTCGAACGGGGCGATCGGGCTGACGACCGCCAGGCCGCCGTGACGGCTGATCTCGGCCGCGACCCAGCCGATCCGGCGGATGTTGGTCTCGCGGTCGGCCTTGGAAAAGGTCAGGCCGGCCGACAGGTTGCGGCGGACCACGTCGCCGTCGAGGCTGGTGATGGTGCGTCCGCCCTGCTCGAGAATCTTGTCCATCAGCGCGCGCGCCAGGGTCGACTTGCCGCTGCCGGAGAGACCGGTGAAGAACAGGACGAGCCCCTGCTCGTCGGGCGCCGGACGGTCTGCGGCCACCACAGGGGCGGCCACCTCGGCGTAGTCACCCTCGGGGTCGTCGGCCAGCGCCACGACAGGGTCGTCGCCGGCGTACGTACCCAGCACCTGCACGCCGAGAGCGTGGTCGGTGTTTGGGTCTTCGTGCGCGGCCAGCGGGACCGCGACGACCGCGGCTTCAGGCAGGGTCTGCGCCACCAGGCGGGTGGCGCGGATGAGGGCCACGGGCGAAAGGTCCGGGGTGCCGGTGCCGACCAGCGCCACCAGCACGACGGCCCCGAGGCCGCGTACCTGCTCGGCCTGGGTCTCGGTCAGGGCGTCGGTGACGGGGACCCAGGTGCGACCGGCGTACTGCTCCCGGGCCTGGGCGGGGGTGAGGTAGAGCTCGCGGAACGGGCCGTACTGCGCGTGGGTGAGCGCGTCCACGCTGCCGCCGGGCACGGTCACGCGGGCGAGAGGGAGACCCTCAGGGTCGACCAGCTCCACGCCGCCCGCGGTGACGGCGGCTGCGTACACGTCCTCCGGAAGAACAAGCGAGATGAGGCTCTCGAGGCTCGCTTCGCTCGCACCTCGACCACCGGCGGCGCGCACCGAGAACGAGGTGAGGGGGGCGAGGGCACCGGTCGCGAGGAGCTCGAGGTCGTCGAGCTCGCGCGGAGTCGGACAGAACTGCGGGAGGGCACTCACCCGAGTATCTTGACAGAACTAGTCGAGTTTCAGGGGATGCAGGTGCCGGGACTACGTTCGCGGTCATGACGTCGCTCCCCCACTCCGCTCAGGCCGTGGTCGCCGAGATCGTGCGCTCCGGCTTCGTCGAGGGGCATCACTACGGCTCAGTGGTCGCGCTCTCGCCCGACGGACGCGTGGAGTGGTCGGTCGGAGACGTGGACTCCCTGGTGCTGCCGCGGTCGTGCAACAAGCCGCTGCAGGCCGTAGCGCTGCTCGAGGCAGGGCTCGTCCTCCCGCCTGACCTGCTGGCGCTGGCCAGCGCGTCGCACTCGGGAGAGCAGATGCACCTTGACGGCGTGCGGCGCCTGCTGGAGCGGGTCGGTCTGACCGAGGACGACCTGCAGTGCCCGGTCGACTGGCCGATGATCGACGCGGTTCGCTACGAGGCGCTGCGGGCCGGAGCAGAACCCTCACGGCTCTTCATGAACTGCTCCGGCAAGCACGCGGCGATGCTGGCCACCTGCGCCGCCAACGGATGGGACACCGCGACGTACCTGGACCCCACCCATCCGCTGCAGCAGCAGATCGTCGAGACGTTCTCGCGACTCACCGGAGAGACAGTCGACACGATCGCCGTGGACGGCTGCGGCGCCCCTCTGCTCTCCACCTCGCTCACCGGGCTGGCGCGCGCGTTCCGCACGCTCGCGGTCGCCACTGAGGGGCCGGAGACGGCCGTTGCTGAGGCGATCCGTTCGCACCCGGAGCTGGTGTCCGGATCGACGCGGGACGAGCTGGCGCTGCTGCGGGCGATCCCGGGCGCGATCGGCAAGGCCGGGGCGGAGGCGTGCTACGCCGTAGCACTGCCCGACGGGCGGGCGTCCGCGTTGAAGATCGACGACGGGGGTGCCCGGGCGCGGCCTGTCGTGATGGCGGCTGCGCTGGAGCGCTCCGGGGTGCTCGATCTGCCGGGTGTCGATGCTGCTGCTGTGCGGCGCACCGGGGAGCACGTGCTTCTGGGTGGCCGCGTGCCGGTCGGGGAGATCAGGGCTGCTTTGTAGGTCACCGGGTTTCGAGGCTCGTCGCTGGCGCTCCTCGCACCTCAACCGGCGGTGGGGCATCGCCGCCGGCGATCCTCGCGCCTCGACCGGCGGGAGCGGCGTCGCAGCGACCGCGTGCGTCCCAGCACTCCGGGGCATCTCGTAGGCTGCACGTGTGCTGGACGTGCGATCGCTGGACCTGAACTTCTACCTCGTCGTGGCCTTCGTGCTGCTGGTGGTGAAGATCTTCGCGTTCGTGAACTCGCTGATGCACTCCAATGAGGAGTACGAGGCGGCCGGCAAGCTAACCAAGACGGCCTGGTCGCTCATCCTCGGGCTCGGGGTCGTGGTGCAGCTGCTGCTCGGCGGTCCGCTGGGGCTGCTCAACATCGTGTTCACCATCGCGGCGTTCGTATACCTAGCGGACGTGCGGCCGGCGATCGGTGGGCTGCGCCGACGTTGAGCGTCGGGCAAGTGGTCTCGACGCCCGCTCCTCGCTAGCGCTCGTCACTGCTCGACCACCTGAGTGCGCGGGGTCTCGAGAGGCTCGCTCCGCTCGCACCTCGACCGCCGGAGAGCCCGCTGGCTGAGCGGGTCGCTTGCTGAAACATCCGTCGGTTAGGGTTTTCGGCAGACGCGCAGGCTCGGCGCGCCGACGAACGGAGTCTCTGTGGAACTGCGTGATTACCTGCGCATCCTTCGGCGGCGGTGGCTGCTGATCGCGACGCTGACCCTCCTGGTGGTCGGGGCCGCTGCTGCGTGGACCTTCACCTCTACCCCGCAGTACCAGTCGACGGCACGCGTCTTCGTCTCCACCACCTCCTCGAGCTCCGGCGACTCAGTCGGGGAAGCCTTCACCGGCGCTCAGTTCTCGGGCCAGCGGGTGAAGTCGTACGCGGACCTCGTCACCAAGAGCACAGAACTCGCTGGATGGGTGATCGACGATCTCGGCGCCGACATGACCGAGGGCGAGCTGCTCGGAGAGGTCGCGGCGTCCGTCGTGCCAGACACGGTCATCATCGACCTCTCGGTCACCGACCCTTCTCCGACGATGGCCCAGGCCTTGGCCCAGTCCTACGCCACCGGGCTGAGCGATCTCGTGCGCCGACTGGAGACGTACCCGGGCAACAGCGACTCACTCATCCGGGCGAGCATCGTGGACTCAGCGTCCCTGCCGACGTCCCCGGTGGCGCCTCAGCCGGTGCGCAATCTCGGGCTCGCCGTCGTCCTCGGCCTGCTGCTCGGCTTCGGCATCGCGGTACTCCGTGAGCTGCTCGACACCACGATCAAGTCCCCCGAAGACGTGCGTGAGTCCTCCGACGCACCGCTGCTCGGCACGATCGGTTATGACCCCTCGATCCGCACCCAGCCGCTGGTCACCTCGCTGGGCTCGCACGCACCGCGGGTCGAAGCGTTCCGCGTCCTGCGAACCAATCTCCAGTTCGTCGACGTGGACGCGACCACCAAGGTCTTCGTGGTCACCTCCGCGCTCCCTGGAGAGGGCAAGACAACCACCGCGGTCAACCTGGCCATCACCCTGGCCCAGGCCGGCCAGAAGACGCTGCTCGTCGAGTGCGACCTGCGCCGTCCGAAGGCATCGCTCGCTCTGGGCCTGGACAACTCCGTCGGCGTCACCACCGTCCTGGTCGGCAAGGTCGCCTTCGAGGACGCCCTGCAGGAGCACTCGGTCTCTGGACTGACCGTCATGGGCAGCGGCGCTGTGCCGCCCAACCCGGCAGAGCTGTTGCAGTCCAACGCGATGGCCGACATGCTCACGAAGGCGAAGGGTCGATTCGACACCATCATCATCGACGCACCCCCGCTACTCCCCGTCACGGACGCCGCACTGCTCGCCGTGCAGGCCGACGGCGCGATCGTCGTCGCGGCCCACGGCAAGACCACGCGCGAACAGCTCTCGCAGGCCCAGGACCGGCTCGCGCAGGTCGACGCCGATCTGGTGGGGCTCATCCTCAACATGACGCCGTCCCGCCGCCGTGGTGGCTACGGCTACGGCTACGGCTACGGCTACGGCTACGGCTACGGCTACGGCTACGCTCCCGAGGACGTCGACAAGCCCACGCGCGGCGCTCGTCGCGCGGACACCGGGTCGTAAGGTCCACTCCATGACTCGACCTGGACGGCTCCGTCTGGCCTCGCTGGCTCTCCCCTCACTGCTGGTCCTCAGCGTGGCAACCGGCTGCAGCGACGACTCGAGCCGTCCCGACGATCCCGAGCCCACCGGGGTTTTCCTCTCCGAGGCAGCGACGCCCGACGCAGAGGACGGGCTCCCCGCCGACTTCCCCCGCGACGTCGTTCCGGTGCTCGACGGAGAAGTCGCCTCCACCGACGGCGACGCCGACGCAGGGTTCTCCATCACCACGAACATCTACTCCGCGGAAGCGGAGCCGGTCCTCGACGCGGCGATCGCAGCACTGGAGGACGCCGGCTGGGAGCTCACCGACCGGACGGACGAGCTCGGCTTCCCGAGCGCGACCTTGCGCCTTCCGGCTGGGGGACTTGTGATCCTGCAGGCGTTCCCGTCGGACGACGACGTCAACCTGACCTATTTCGCGCGCGTCGACTCCTGATCAGCTGATCGGCGGCCGCCCAGCTCCGGCCTCGGGCGGTTCGGGTGCTCAACAGGCCGAGCGCACCGCGCCCAACTCCCCTGAGTCCAGGGTCGGAGTCACCCACAACTGGTGGTCAGCACTCTCTCCCGAGGCGCCCAGCGCTCGCCATGACAGGTCGACCACCTGACCGGGGTCGAGCCGCACGTCGACGCTGGACACCGTGTAGCCCTGGAGCTCCTGCGTCGCCGTCGGGACCGGGTCCTCGGACTGCCTGACGTCGCCGATCTGTGCGCCCGGGGGTGCGTAGACGTTCACCGTCACGGCGAGCTGACCGGGCTCGTTGTTGCTGCTGCCCGGCCCAGTGACGTAGCTCGGCAGTGAGGCAGCATCGTCGGGCGCCGTGGACTGCAGCCGCATCGACAGCTCGAAGGCTTGGCGGCCGCCCACACAGTAGCGAGGCATCAGACGCGTCCGAGCGCGGAGGAAGTAGGTCATCTTGTCGGCGCCTTTGTCATCCAGGGTCACGACGAACTGAGGAGCATCGCTCGCCGCGAGATCGGGACCGGTGATCCGCTCGTCCGTCAGCGGCGCCGCGAGCTGGCTGTTCCGGCCCTGGGCCGCAAAGAGCATCCGCCCCTCCCGCGTGGCCCGCGCCAACACCGTGAAGAGGTCCTCCACATCGAAGGCGCCGGCTCGGACGCGGTCGAAGACTGCAGCGGACACTGCCGCGAAAAACCGATCCTGGGCGGCAGGCTCCTCGAGGCGGAGGTAGGTGCGGTGGAGCAGTTCGTCGACCACCGACGACTCGTCGAGGACGACCCCGTCCACCTCGACCGGCTCGTCGAGGGCGGCGACCACGTAGCTCAGCGCCACGGTGTCGAGGCTCAACACACCATCGACATCGCCAGGGAAGCGCTCCTGCCACCGGGCGCTCCACAGTTCCGAGGCACGGGAGAAGTCGGGAGTGAACCCGGCGTTGAGGAAGAACGTACCGAACTGGACGCCGTAGAGGTTCAGCTCGCCCGGCGTAAGGGGCAGCACCGGCGTCTCCCGTCGACCGAAGCTGTTCCCGGCCACCTGCTGCTCCAGGGAGATCGCACCGTCGTCGGCAGACACCAGAGCGACCGACCCCGGGAGGCCACCTGTGGCCCGGACCTCCGCGTTGTTCTGGAAGACCAGCAGGTAGTTGCGCTGACCGTCGCCCCCCAGGATCTCGGGAAGGACGTCCAGAGCCGCATCAGCGGCGCCCAGTGCCTGGTCGGCCTCCTCGATCTCACCCACCAGGTCGCGGAAGGGAGTGCGCAGCGGCGCGACCAGACGTGTGGTATCGACGTCGTTCAGACGGTCGGCCGCCGACTCGAGGGAGGCGGCTGCCTGGGAGGTCGGGTCGGCGATCGTTTCCAGCGCGGACAAATCGATGCGGCCGTCGCGAGGTGCGAGGTCGCCGAGCCCGTCGGCCGCCTGCACGGCTGCCTCGAGGCCTCCACCAGCCAGGTCGTGCACCACCTCGGACACCATGGCGACCGCGCCGGCGTCGTCGCCGACGTACGGCAGCAGACCCAGGACCCGCCAGGTGGGGCCGTGGGTGCGCTCGTCCGCCTGCCCACTGGCCTGCTCCAAGTCGTCAAGGAGATCAGGGAGCGCGTCAGTCTCTCGCGAGGTGGCTGCCACCCGGACCCGCTCAGCCGCATCGACGGTGTCGAGGAGCGCCGCCTGCACCGTCCACGCACGGTAGGCCGTCCACGCCGATGCCACGACAACGACCGCGATCACCGCCGCCACGACGAGAAGAACACGACGGCGACGAGAGCCAGGCATGGAGAGCACCTTAATGAACGGCAGAGAGCGGACGCGTGCGGACACGACAAAGGGCGGCTTCCCACACCCACGACCGTGGGAAGGGAAGCCGCCCTGTCGCGACTACTCGGTCAGACGGTGACCGTGAAGCTGGAGCTCGACGAGCCGTCGAGCTTCGGGCGGTTCGGGACGAAGGTCACGACGCAGGTCCACTCGCCCTCGACCGGGAAGCGGAAGTTGACCTTGCGCGGCTTGCCGTTCTTCTTGGACTTGCGGCCGTAGTTCTTCACCGCGTCGCCGGGGCCGGTGCAGGAGAACAGGAAGGTGCCGCGCGGAGCGTCACCCTTGCCCTCGGCGCCCTTCTTGGGCGCGACGTCGACCTTGACCTTGACGCGCGTGACGCCCTTGCCGTTGGTCTTCTTGCGGACATCCTCGACCTGGGTCTTCGTGTCGTCGCAGCGGTTGTAGGACGGGTCGCAGGCAGCGGACGCCGGGCTCGCGACGGACACCAGGCCCATGGCGGACATGGCGGCTACGGCGATGCCGGCAGCAAACTTCTTCATGATGAGACTCCCCATGTGGCGCCTGGGCACCTAGCGGACTGGGTCTGGACGGGTAAAAGACAACCACACCCGGGGGTGGTTGGCGAGTCGATCTCGGAGATCGGGCAGTCCCGGAGGCAAAGTTCACCGGAACCACCGCAGCGTAACTCGGATGTAACGCGAGGGCGGGCTGGCCTGGACGCGAGATCGCCGATGCCTGGTCGCGCGCCCGCCGCCTCTCACTAGGTCTCCACGACGGCTCGCTGGCGCTCGCCTGCTCGACCATCAACGCACGAGGCCCGGACCTCATGGTCCGGGCCTCGCTAGTGGCGCTGGGTCTCGGGGCTCGCTTCGCTCGCGCCTCGACCGGCGCAGGGCATCAACCGACGGAGATCTCGACCTCCGCGACGCTGCCGGTCTGGGCCTGGACGACCCGGTCGACCGGGTCGGCCTTGGGTGCCAGGGTGCGCAGGGTCCACTCGCCGTCGCCGGCGAAGAAGCGGAAGTGGCCGGTGGCCGAGGTGGGGACCTCGGCGGTGAACTCACCGGTGCGGTCGAGGAGACGCACGTAGGCGTTGCCGACCGGCTCGCCGCCGCGGACGACGCGGCCCTGGACCACGGCCTCCTTGGCGACGTTCACGCCGTCGAGGGACAGGCCGCCCTCAGTCGCGCCGCACATCAGGCCTCACCCTTCTCGTCACCCAGGGAGACCGGGACGCCGACGAGCGAGCCGTACTCGGTCCACGAGCCGTCGTAGTTCTTCACGTTCTCCTGGCCGAGCAGCTCCTTGAGCACGAACCAGGTGTGGCTCGAGCGCTCGCCGATGCGGCAGTAGGCGATGGTGTCCTTGCTCCAGTCGACGCCGGCCTCGGTGTAGATCTCGCGCAGCTCGTCGTCGGACTTGAAGGTGCCGTCGTCGTTCGCGGCCTTGCTCCACGGCACGTTGGCGGCGGTGGGGATGTGACCGGCGCGCTGGGCCTGCTCCTGCGGGAGGTGGGCCGGGGCGAGGAGACGACCGGCGTACTCGTCGGGGCTGCGCACGTCGACGAGGTTCTGCGTGCCGATCGCGGCCACGACCTCGTCGCGGAACGCGCGGATCGAGGAGTCCTGCTCGGTCGCGGTGTAGGAGGTCTTCTCGCGGCTGGGCAGCTCGTCGGTCAGCTCGCGGGAGTCCAGCTCCCACTTCTTGCGGCCGCCGTCGAGCAGCTTGACGTCCTGGTGGCCGTAGAGCTTGAAGTACCAGTAGGCGTAGGCGGCGAACCAGTTGTTGTTGCCGCCGTACAGGACGACGGTGTCGTCGTTGGCGACACCGCGGTCCGAGAGCAGCGCCTCGAACTGCGCCTTGTTGACGAAGTCACGACGGACCTGGTCCTGCAGGTCCGTGGTCCAGTCGAGCTTGATGGCGCCCTTGATGTGGCCCTTGTCGTAGGCGGCGGTGTCCTCGTCGACCTCGACCAGCACCACCTTCGGGTCGTCCAGGTGCTCCTCCACCCACTGGGCGGAGACGAGGGTGTTCTCGCGGGTCATGGTTGATGCCTTTCGATCGAGTACAGCGGTGTGGTTGCGGTTGCTTGCGGGGTGGTCTCGACGCGCGTTTCGGCGCTGGCGCGCCTCACTGCTCGACCACCGACGCCGGTCGAGCAGCGAGCGGGCGTCGAGACCGGCGGACGGGTGCCCTCAGGAGGTGGCGCGGCGGAACAGCAGGTACATCTCGCAGCCGAGGCAGAAGCGGAACACGGCGTTGAGCAGGGCGGCGACGAGCGCGAAGCCGATCGCCGTCTGGGCCACGACCACGCCGCCGGCGGCGTAGGCGACGAGGGCGACGACGGTGAAGCCGAGGCCCACGGCCTGGGCGAAGCGCGGCGGCTCAGGAGCCTCGAGCTCGGTCGGGGCGGAGAGCCGCGGCCGGACGAGGGTCTTGAACAGCCAGGCGTGCGGGGTGCGCTGCACGCCGCGGGCGGCGCCCAGCGCGAACAGCGCGGCCTGGACCGCGGTCAGGGCCAGCGCCGCGGTCGGCGGCAGCAGCAGCACCGCGATCAGCACGACCGCGGTGAGCGACGCCGCGAACTGCGGGCCGCGCGGGTCGATGCCGGCCGGAGCGTCCGCCTCGGGGGCGAGCGGCGCGGTGCTGGGGTTGAGCGTGGTGGACATGTCTCTCCTGGGAGGCACCTCGGTCGAGGCGTCCGGTGGACGCGGCGAGGCGGTCGAGCGGCTGGGACGGGGAAGGGTCAGCGCATCGACGTGCGACACAGGCTGGAGCGGGTGCGGCAGTGGTCGACTGCGCGCCGCTTCGTGAGCCAGGTCGTGGACATGACAGGAACAGTAAGCGCGGGTCCGGATCTATTCCCAATCTAGATCTCATCATGTGGTCACCGCGTCCACCATGTGGGAAATGTCGACTCCGCTACGCTGCGCCCGTGGCTTCAACAGGCGCGTCGCGACGTACGGCGCTCATCACCGGCGTCGCCGGGCAGGACGGCGTCTACCTCGCGCGGCACCTGCTGTCGCTGGGCTACCACGTGGTCGGCACGCTGCGCCCCGGCTCACGCTGGGCCCCCACCACCCTCGGCCGCGCGTACGCCTACCTCGACGGCGTCACCCTGGTCGACCTCGACCAGCGTGACCACGAGGGCTGGGCCGCCGTCCTCGAGGGGCTGCGCCCCGACGAGGTCTACAACCTCGCCGGCTTCACCTCCGTCGGCGCCTCCTGGGGCGCCGCCGAGACCGTCGCCGAGGCCAACGGCATGGCCGTGCTGCGGATGCTCGAGGAGCTCATCCGCTTCCGCGACCGGCACGGCTGGGCCCCACGCTTCTTCCAGCCCTCGAGCTCGGAGATGTTCGGCGTCACCGACCAGCAGCCGCAGACGGAGAACACCCCGCACCACCCGCGCTCGCCGTACGCCGCCACCAAGTCCTTCGCCCACCACCTCACGGTCAACTACCGCGAGTCCTACGGGCTCTTCACCGCCACCGGGACGCTCTACAACCACGAGTCCCCGCTGCGCCCGCCGCACTTCGTGACCCGCAAGATCTCCGCCGCCGTCGCCGCGATCTCCCTGGGCCAGGCGGAGTCGGTGACGCTGGGCAACCTCGACGTACGCCGTGACTGGGGCTTCGCCGGCGACTACGCCCGCGCCATGCACCTGGTGCTGCAGCAGGACGAGCCGGGCGACTTCATCATCGCCACCGGCGTCTCCCGCTCGCTGGCCGACGTGCTCGAGCTGGCCTTCGCCTCCGTCGGGATCTCCGACCTCGACGCCGTGGTCCGCCAGGACCCCTCCCTGATGCGGCCCGCCGACGTCGCCGAACTCGTCGGCGACCCCGCCAAGGCGCGCGAGCAGCTCGGCTGGGAGCCGAGCGTGGCGTTCGAGGACGTCATCGCGCACATGGTGCGCGTCGACGTCGAGCGGTTGCGCTCAGAACGCGAGGAGTCGGCGGGGTACCTGCTGCCCTGATCTGGGCCTTTTCGCTCCTCAGGTCGGCGTGCGGGGTGACGATGGGAGGGCTGCGCCGTCCCCCCGTGGCGCTCTGTTCCTGAGGAGTCCCCGTGACTGCTGCGTCCCCCTCCGTCCCCCGCGCCCTGCTCGGCCTGGCCGCTGCCGCCTCGCTGCTGGCGCTCTGCTTCTCCGACGCGCTCGTGGTCGAGGGGTCGGGTGCGCCGGTGCCCGACGTCGCCGGCGCTTCAGTGTCGAGGTAGTTCTCCACAGGCTGCCGGGTTCGCGCTCGCCCGATCGGGGGTAAGCACCTAGCGTGAAGCCGCGCCCGCTGCCGGGGCGCACACTCTCGGGAAGGCAGCAGCAGTGAGACAGATCCATCGGCACGCCCTCGCACTCGGGCTGGTCCTCGCGCTCTCCGCGTGCGGAGGGGACCCGGAGCCGCAGTTCGAGGCGGACCCCTCCCCCACGCCCAGCCAGGTCGCCACCTCGGCGCCCGCCAAGGAGGCGTGGCAGGAGAAGAGCCCGGAGGGCGCGGTCGCCTTTGCTGAGCATTGGACGGCGACCTTCAGTGAGGCTTTTCAGACTGGCAACACAGAGGACTTCGCGGCTCTGAATGACGCTAACTGCGAGAGTTGTGACTTCCTGACCGCGACAGTCGATGACATTTACGCCGACGGCGGCACCGCGAGAGGGGACGCGTGGCGACTGCGAGAGGCTGCTTGGGCGCCGCCCACTGAGAATGGCCGACGGATCGTGGTCACAGGGATGATGGAGATCCCGGCTCTCGAAATTCGCCGTCCTGATGAGCGCCCCGATCGAGAGAAGCCGACCACAGCCCGCTTCAACTTCCATCTGGCATGGGAGTCCGGCTGGCGCGTTGAGAAGCTTGTGCGCCAGGCATGAAGCCGCTTGCACCACTAGTCGCCATCTTCCTGGCCATCACGCCCACAGCCGCTGCAGAAGACCCGGAAGTCGGCGCCGGAGATCACGCATTCTTGGCTGGCATCGAGACAGTGTCGGCCCCCGAGCCCGCGGGGACGAGCTCTCAGGCCACGTCCTCCCCTGTCGAGTACATCTACGAACCAGCCTGCGAACGAGGGTCGGGAGCGGCATCCGACTCCTTCTACGGCTGCGGGTCTCAGCAGTCGTGCGGCACGGACGGATTGCTCTTTAGCGTCGTTGCCGTCTCCTCGGAAGGCAGCAACCCGTTGGGCTTCACCTGTATCGAGCCTGGTCAGGCCACGCCCGTTGACATTCTCACTCCGGGCCGCATCCTGGAGGCGTTCGAGCGCATCCCGCTGCCGGAGGCGCCGCTGGAGGTGCAGCCGCCGGGCGGGGTGACGCTGGTCAACTTCGACACGATCCTGCACACCGACGCGCAGCCGTTCACTGAGACCGTGCAGCTGCTCAACCGGCAGATCACCTTCGACATCGAGCCCAGCGAGTTCACCTGGACCCTCGGCGACGGCCGCACCCTCACCACCACCGACCCGGGGCGGGCGTGGCGGGCGGGGCCGCACGCTGGCGCCTGCCCAACGGCCCGTGGCGACCCGTCGCCGGCACCGTCGACATCACCTCTCCCCCGCAGGACCTCGAGATCACCACCGCGCGGCCGCAGCTCGTCTCCTACGACTGAGCCGCGGCACCCACGGGGAGTTCTCCACAGATTTCCGCAGATCCGACTTCACCTCTGGCGCCTGTCGGCGGCGAGAGGTAAGATTCGAACATGAGTTCGAAGCAGACGGATCGAGGCGCGGAGGCCAGCTCCGCGCTCGACTCGCTGCGCGAGCTCGACCTCAGCACCATCGATGTCAGCGCCATCCCGGAGCAGCTGCTGGGCGACCTGCTCGCCACCGCCACCCGGGTCGAGTCCCAGGCCGCCGCGCTCCGTGGCGCCGTGCTCGCGGAAGCCGACCGTCGCAAGACCGCGCTGCGCACGGCCGCGAGCGGCACGGACGCATGGGCGGTCGAGTTCACCGGCGACACCCGCGAGATGAACGCGGGCGGGCTACGGATCGCCCGGCTGCTGGAGGAGAAGTACCACGCGACCCGCGACGCCTTCGCCGCCGGCCGAGTCACGAAGGCTCAGGTCCGCGTCATCGTCAACGCCGCCGAGCAGTCCCCCACCCGCGCCACCGCGCTGCAGGTCGCCCAGGCCGAGGAGCTCATCCTCGGCAAGGCCACCGGCGACGGTCGCCGCAACGGCAAGCCGATGGACCCCAAGCGGCTGCGTCAGGCCGCTCGACGGATGTACGACCGGATCGACCACGACCTGGCCGACGAGCACGAGGCGATCATGCTCGGCCGGGAGTCCAAGCACGCCCAGCGCGACACCTACCTCATGCTCAGCGACAACGGCGACGGCACCTGGTCGGGCCGCTTCACGATCCCCGAGATGCACGGGCACCTCCTCACCTGGGCCCTCGACAAGATGACCGCCCCACGCCGCCAGTCCAAGGGCCCCCTCGGCCAGCAGGTCACCGACGAGGCCGCGGCCGACGGGAACGGCTGGCTCCCGGGTCCGCTGGAGAAGCGGGGCAACGCCCTGTGCGAGCTCATCGAGCACCTCCCCACCACCGGCTGGCAGCTCACCGGCGGCGGCAACGCGACGACCCTGCTGGTGCGGGTCGAGTTCGACGACCTCGTACGCCGCGTCTCCGACGACATGGAGCAGCTCGGCGTCGGGCGGCTCGACAACGGCGTCAAGCTCACCGCGGCCCACGTCCAGCGGCTCGCTTGCGAGGCCGAGATCGTCCCGACCATCCTCGACAGCGAGGAGGCGGTGATGTTCCACGGTCGCGGACAGCGGCTCCACGACCGCCACCAGCGCAACGCCCTCGGCCAGATCCACGACTCCTGCGCGATCAGCGGCTGCGAGCGGCCCTTCGCCTGGTGCGAGATCCACCATCCGTACCCCTGGGCGGCCGGCGGCGGCACCGACATCACCAACGCGGTCCCCCTCTGCGGCTGGCACCACCAACGAGCCCACGACGGCGACTTCGACCTCAGACGAGACCCACCCAACGGGCCGCACGCCTGGAAGCTCGCCCGCCGCCGACCACCCCGCGACTGGCGCGACCGGGCCGAGGCAGCTCAAGCCGCCGGCTACACCATCGTGCGCAGCTGAGCCGACCGTGCATGCCTCACCACCAGCCGGCTCGCCCTGCCAGACCGCTCCGTCAGTTCGACCTGCCAGTCCGCCCTGCCAGCGACGCCGTCGTCGCTGCGCCGGTCAGGCCTCGACGATGCCGTCGAGCGCGGAGAGGACCGCCTCCTTGCGCGGGGCGCCGCTGGCGCGCGTCGCCTCGCTGCCCGAGGCGTCGAGGATCAACGTGGTCGGCGTGCGCAGCACGTCCAGCGCACGGACCAGCTCCAGGTGGTGCTCGGCATCCACCTCGAGGTGGACCACGCCTGGCACCACGCCGGCGACGTCACTGAGGATCGTGCGGGTCGCACGGCACGGCGCGCAGAACGCCGAGGAGAACTGCAGCAGCGTCGCCCGCTCGCCCAGCTGGGCCTCCGGCAGGGCCTCCAGGACGGCGGTCCAGGCGGCGCCGGTGGGTGCTGCGGTGGAGTGGTCTCGCGAGTGGTCTCGACGCCCGCTCGTCGCTGGCGCTCCTCGCTGCTCGACCACCTCGGCGGAGCCGTCACCGGTCTGCTCGACCACCTGGGGGCGCGGCGCAGAGGCGCTCTTGAAGCGGCCGTCCGTGCGGGCGCGGTAGAGGCCGAAGCCGAGGGCCAGCACGACGGCGATCACGACGATGGTCAGACCGGTGCCCATAGAGGGATCAACCTACTGATCCGGGCGCGCATTCCCCGTGCGGGCGTCGTCGGAGCGGGCCAGCTCGCCGCGCAGCCGCTCGACCTCGGCCTCCAGCTCCAGGACCCGGGCGATGCCGGCGATGTTGAGCCCCTCGGCGAGCAGCTCGCGGATGCGGTGGAGGACCTCGATGTCGGCCTGGGAGTAGAGCCGCGTCCCGCCGGACGTGCGGTCGGGGGTGAGCAGTCCGCGCCGCTCGTACACCCGCAGGTTCTGCACCTCCATCCGCACCATGTCGGCCGCCACCGAGATCGCGAAGACCCCGTGCGTGCGACGCACGCGGGGCGCGTGCGGATCGGACGAACTGGTCGGGCTCATGGGCTTGATTTTCCATGATCGGGGGAATACAACAAACCTGTAACTGTTGATATAGGTAAGCGGGGCTCACGCAGACCCGCCACCGAGTGCCCATCCCGCACCCGAGATCCAGACAGAGGAGGAATCCCCATGCTGCTCCGTACCGCTGACCCCTTCCGTGACTTCGACCGCCTGACCCAGCAGCTGCTGGGGACCACCAACCGCCCGGCCGTCATGCCGATGGACGCGTGGCGCGAGGGCGAGCGGTTCGTCATCGAGTTCGACCTGCCCGGCGTCTCCCCCGAGTCCATCGACCTCGACGTCGAGCGCAACGTCCTGACCGTCCGCGCCGAGCGCGTCGCCCGCAACGGCGACTGGGAGCGTCTGGCCTCCGAGCGCCCGACGGGCCAGTTCAGCCGCCAGCTCGTCCTCGGCGACAACCTCGACCTCGACCGGATCGAGGCGTCGTACGACGCCGGCGTGCTGCGCCTGGTCGTGCCGGTCGCCGAGAAGGCCAAGCCGCGCAAGATCGAGATCTCCGGCGTGACGCCGGAGAAGGAGACCGCCGCGATCGAGTCCTGATCACCACAGCACCAACACAGCGCCGCGCAGCGCGAACCAGCGCGACGAAGGGCCCGGGAGCAAGTGCTCCCGGGCCCTTCGTCACGTCTGCGCCGGGCGGCCACTGGTCCAGACCACCTCGAGAGCGACCCATCCGGGCCGATTGGCAGGATCGAACGTGGGGTAATCGGACTCGGGAGAGATCGTGGAGGCCCTGATGGAGACAACCCTCGTGGTGACGCTGGCCGTGCTGGCGTGGTTGCTCCTGCCTCTTCCTCTCGCCGTCGCCTGCGGGCGGGCCTTCGACAGCGGGAGCTCCTCCCGCGAGCGACTCAGCCCCCCGCGAACGGCGGCAGGAACTCCACGGTCTCCCCGGGTCTGACCAGCACCGAGGCCGGATCGGCCTTGCCCACCGGCTGCTCGCCGATCAACGCCGAGCACGCCGCCAGGACCTCCCCCAGACGCGTGCCGGGGTGCAGGTCCACCGCTCTCTCGCGGATCTCCGCCAGCGTCAACGGCGCCGGAGTCTCGACCAGGTCACGATCCGTGCCGGCTGCGTGCTTGGCGCCCGCCCAGTAGCGAATCTCGATGATCTGCGTCTCATTCACCCTTGGAACCTTCCAATATGACGCTCGGATTTCTGTAAGGTGCATGAACTATCAACGGCCGGAGCCCAACGTTGCGTTTCGGTCCCCACCCACACCCATGGGAGGAGACCAGTATGAGCACCCTTCTGCTGCTGACCAGCGCGCTCCAGCCGTCCGCCGAGGTCCTGCCCGGTCTCGCGCTGCTCGGCCACCACGTCAAGATCCTGCCCGCCGAGGGAAGCGCCCTCCTCGAGGCGCCCGAGGCCGACCTCCTCCTCGTCGACGGTCGCCAGGACCTCGCCCACGCCCGTGACCTCTGCCGACTGATCCGCACCACCGGCACCGAGGTCCCCGTCATCCTCGTCACCACCGAGGGCGGCCTCGCCGTCGTCTCCCACGACTGGGGCATGGACGACGTCGTGCTGCACACCTGCGGCCCCGCCGAGCTCGAGGCCCGCATCAAGCTCGCCATCGGCCGCCTCAGCGCAGCCCGCGACGCCGCCGACCCCGACGCCCATGTCATCCGCTCCGGCGAGGTCGTCGTCGACGACGCGACGTACACCGCCAAGGTCGGCAAGCGCCCGCTGGACCTGACGTTCAAGGAGTTCGAGCTCCTGAAGTTCCTGGCCCAGCACCCCGGCCGCGTCTTCAGCCGCCAGCAGCTGCTGCAGGAGGTGTGGGGCTACGACTACTTCGGCGGCACCCGCACCGTCGACGTCCACGTACGTCGCCTCCGCGCCAAGCTCGGCCCCGAGAACGAGACCCTCATCGGCACCGTCCGCAACGTCGGCTACCGCTTCGTGCTCCCCACCAAGGAGTCCAAGCAGGCCGAGGCCGACGCACGCGCCGCTGAGGCCTCGGTCGACCGGGCCAGCGCGTCCGCCTGACGCCGCCGGGCCCAGTCGCCGGGCCCCAGTCGCCGGGCTCAGTCGCCGGGCTCAGTCGCCGGGCCACTCCCCGGTCGCGCGCTGGAAGGCGCGCGCACCCCCGCGGTCGACCATCGCCTTCACCACCGCGAAGATCGCCCCGTGGACGGCGGCGGCCGCCGCCACCTCGCGCCAGGAGTACTCCGACTCCAGCGCCTTGGGCGCATCGGCGTCGGGATGCCTGCTGACCCGCGTCCACACCTGTTGGAAGACCTGGCCGGCGAGGACGCCGGCCACGATCGAGCCGACCAGGCCGACCGGGCGGTACAGGATGCGGGCCGACCTGCTGGTGGGCTCCTCGTGCTTGCTCATCTGGTGACCCCCTGGGTCTCTCGTCGTGCGGGGCGCTCGTCGGGCTCCGACGAGTCGCCCTCCTCGTCGTCGTCACGACCACGGGACTCGCGCAGGGCGCGACCGCGGCGTACGTCCTCGCGGTGCTTGGCCTCGGCCTTCTCGATCCCCGTCGTGTCGCGCGGCGGCAGCTGCAGCTCCTCCTCGGCCGACAGGCCCGCCTGGAGCTCGCGCCCCCGCTCGAGTTCGGAGTCGAGCTCGGCGCCGAACAGCAGCGCCAGGTTGGTCAGCCACAGCCAGAGCAGGAACACGACCACGCCGGCCAGCGAGCCGTAGGTCTGGTCGTAGCTGGAGAAGTTGCCGACGTAGAAGCCGAACGCGGCCGACGCCGCCACCCACACCACGATCGCCATCGCTGCGCCCACCGAGATCCAGCGGAACTTCGGCTGCTGCACGTTGGGGGTGGCGTAGTAGAGGATCGCGACCATCAGCACCACGGCACCCAGCAGCACCGGCCACTTCGCGATGCTCCAGACCAGGACCGTGGAGTCCTCCAGCCCCAGCTGGGCACCGACGGCCTCGGCGGCCGGACCGGTCACGACCAGCGCCGTGAGCACCGCCGCGGCCAGGACCACCTCGACCAGAGTGACCACGAGCATCCACGGGCGCAGCTTCCAGAACGGGCGCCCCTCGGTGACCTCGTGGATGCGGTTCATCGCGCGGCCGAAGGAGCCGACGTACCCCGAGGCCGACCACAGCGCGGCCGCGAGCCCGGTCGCCAGGGCGAGCCCGGCTCCCGGTCCACTGCTCAGCTCCAGCAGTGTCGGCTCGAGGGTGTCGGCCACCGACCCCACACCGGTGTCACGCAGCACCTCGAGCACGGTGCGCGCCGCCTGGTCGCCCTGCCCCACCAGACCGACGAGGCTGAGCAGCGCGATGAGGCCGGGGAAGAGCGCCAGCACCGCGTAGTAGGTGAGCGCGGCGGCGTTGTCGGTGCACTGGTCCTTGCCGAACTCCCGGGCGGTCTTGCGCAGGACGTACTTCCACGACCGAGCGGTCAGGTCGTCCGGGGAGTCGGGCTTCACCTCGGCGTCGGGGGCCGGTGCGCTCATCGACGCCTCCTCCACACCGCCAGCGCCACGAGCCCCGCCGCCACGACGCCCGCGCCGACGGCGATCTCGGTGCCGTGCTGCTCGCGCAGCTCGCCGATGCGACGCCGGGCCCGGCTGCGGACGTCCAGCCGCTCCCCCAGCGCACCCACGGTCTCCGCGAGGTCGGCGCGCGTCTGCTCGATCTCCTCCTGGACCCGCGCCGGGTCCTCCCGCTCCCCGGCGGTGTCGTCGTGCTGCTCAGCCACGGCGTGCTCCCTTCACGGCCTCGAGGTCCTGCTGGACGCTCTGCGCGGACTCCTGCAGCGGCGGCGGCGCCTGCTGCACCTGGCTCCTCCCCGTCAGGGCGGCGACGCCGACGGCGACGAGGAGGGCGCCGCCCACGACCAGGGCGGCCAGCCACGCGGGCCACACCACGGCGAGCCCGAGGATGGCCGCCGCGACCAGGACGCCGACGGCGTACAGGCTCAGCACGCCGGCGGTCCCGAACAGGCCGAGACCCAGTCCGGCGTGCCGGGCGCTGTCCTTCACCTCGGCGCGCGCGAGCCTCAGCTCCGCGCTCACCAGCTCCGACACCTGGTGGGACAGCCGGTCCATCAGCTCCGGCGTGGACAGCCCCATGGGGTCGCTCTCCGAGCTCTCTCGTCTGTGCTCCATGCCGACGACGGTGCCCGGTGAGCGCCGGCCCAACCACTCCCTTCGGGTGACCTGGCACCTCCCCGCCCCGCCCCCCACGTAACGTGGAGTGGTGACCCCCGAGGAGACCCGTCAGGTCCTGCACGTCGCCGCCCGCGCGGAGGCCGCGGACGGCACCGGCCCGCTCGACGAGGCCACCCTGCTCGAGATCCGGATGCGTCCCGACGACGTCCGCGGCTGGGTGCGAGCCGAGGGCTTCGGGCTGCTCATCGAGGACCAGATCCACCTCTGCGTCGACCCCGATCAGCGCGACTCCGGCGTCGGCGGCGAGCTGCTGGAGGCGCTGCTCACCGACGTCTGGCCCCGCCGCTCGCTCGAGGCCTGGTCGCACGCCGACCACCCGGCCGCCCGGCGGCTGGCCGCGCGGCACGACTTCGAGGTCGTGCGCGAGCTGTGGGTGATGCGCCGGCCCGCCGACCAGCCGCTGCCGCCGGTCGAGCTGCCCGACGGCGTACGGATCCGGGGGTTCGAGCCCGGCGACACCGACGCCCTGCTGGCCCTCAACGCCGCCTCCTTCGCCTCGCACCCCGAGCAGGGGGCGATGGACGCCGAGGGGTTCGCCGAGCGGTGCGCGGAGCCGTGGTTCGACCCGGCCGGGCTGCTCATCGCCGTCGACACCTCCTCGGGGGACGACGGCGGCACAGAGGGGGCGATGCTCGGCTTCCACTGGACGAAGGTCCACGACCGCGACCACGGCGAGGTGTACGTCGTCGGCGTCTCCCCCGCCTCCCAGGGGCTCGGATTGGGCCGGCTGCTCACCCTCGCCGGGCTGCACCACCTGCACGATCGCGGGGTGCGCGAGGTGCTGCTCTACGTCGAGTCCGACAACGCCCCGGCGATCAGAATTTACCGCGACAAGCTGGGCTTCACGCACGCCCAGAGCGACACCCACGTGATGTATCGCCGCTGAGCGGACGAGGGTCGTCCCCGGCTGGGGATCTGGCCGCCGACCCACTCATCTCCCCAGGTCAGACACCCCCAGGGGTACGTGGTCTAGATCACCCATCCGTCACTACGAACCAATAGTGCTTTCGGGGCTACCGCTAAGTAAAGTTCTCGACGAACGGCAGTTCCCCGCCCTCCCCTCGGGATCGAACAGCGCCGTCCGATCCCACACCCCTCTGTCCCTGCCCTCCCGGTGGAGAACCAGTGCTCAAGAAACTCCGGCGGCGCATCCGATGCCGCATGAAGTACGGCCACGCCTGTCCCCACGTCGCGTCGTTCCACTGAGGACGACGCGTCCTCCGACCGGGCCCTCCTGGGCCCGCCGCGAACGACTCCCGGGGTGGTCCTGAGACTCCCACTCCGGGAGTCTCGTGCTTTCCGGGCCTGTCCTACCCGGTGGGCGCTCCGGAGTCGCGACTGCGCGTCAGCGCAGCTTCGGGCGGACGTGCAGGCCCACCTCGGGGTCCACGACGACCTCCTGGGCCGCCGGCATCCCGTCGACCTCGAGGGTCACCTCGAGCGGCACGTTGCGCTTGACCAGCGCCAGCGCGATCGGGCCCAGCTCGTGGTGGCGCGCCGAGGACCCGACGAAGCCGACCGTCTTGGTGGCCTCGCCCGAGCCCATGAGCAGCTCGGTGCCGGGGGCAGGCAGACGGTTCTCGGTGCCGTCGAGGTGCAGCAGCGTCAGCCGCCGCGGCGGGCGACCCAGGGTGTGCACGCGGGCGACGGTCTCCTGGCCGCGGTAGCAGCCCTTGTCCAGGTGCACAGCCGGGCCGACCCAGCCGACCTCGTTGGGGATCGTGCGGGCATCGGTGTCGACCAGGTGGCGCGGCTCGCCGCGCGCGATCCGCAGCGCCTCGAAGGCCCACAGGCCGCACGCGGGCCCGGCGGCCTCGGCGTAGGCCGCGAGCTCGCTGCGCGGGACCAGGTCGTACGTCGGAGCGTCGGCGCGCGAGCGCCAGGCCACGGCCCAGTCGTCGGTGACGTCGGCGAGCTCCACGCGGGTCATGAAGACCATCCGGCCGAGCCAGTCGAGCAGCGGGCCGGCAGCACCGGGCTCGGTGTGCGCCCAGAACGACTCGCCGTCGTCGTACCCGGTGAACGCGTGCTCCACGTGCCCCTGCGGGCTCAGGATCAGCGCGGTCGTCCACTCCTTGGGGGCCAGCTGCAGGAAGTGCTGGGTGGTCAGCGAGTGCAGCCAGGTCAGCCGCTCGGGGCCGCTGATGCGGATCACGTCGCGGTGCGAGAGGTCGACGAAGCCCTCGCCGGACTCCAGGGTGCGCTGCTCGGCGTTGAACGAGCCGTAGTGCGCGGCGACCGGGGCGTCGACGCCGTCGCCGGCGACCGCGCCGGGCAGCGAGAGCAGGGGGCTGGGTGCCTTGCTGGGGCTCGTGGCGGGGTCGGTCATGTCAGGCCCTCTTCAGCCGCGCCCACAGGTGGGGCTGCAGCTCCTGGCCGACCGCGGCCATGTCGTAGGCGTAGAGCAGGTCACCCTCGACGTTGCCGTAGAGACGGTGGCCGGCGGTGACCTCCTTGGCGGTCTCGGTGTAGCCGACGCCCGCGGTGCGCAGCTCGAGCTTGCCGTCGGCGGCCTCGCCGTACCAGATCTCGGAGAAGCCGATGTTGTGCGCGAGCACCAGCTCGACCTTGCCCGGCTCCGGGCAGCGCAGGTAGCCGGTCTCCTGGGCGGCGTCACGGACCTTCTCGCCGTTCTCGTCGATCACCCACGAGCGCGCGAAGTAGTGCAGGAAGGGACGGCCGTCCTGCTGGAAGACCACCTCCTGGCCGTACTGGAACGGCTCGATCGTCGGGTAGTCACCGTGGCCGTTGCCGATCCAGCTGCCGAGCAGCCAGGCGACGGGTCCACAGTTCGGGTGCAGGTTGGGAGGAAGCTCGAACGCCACCACGCCAGCGTAACGACCACCTGCTCCTAGGCTGGAGCCCATGACGTCTCGGCTGCTGCTGAAGGTGACCTGCGCCGCGGAGGCGCCCGAGCGGGCCAACCAGGCCTTCACCGTCGCCGCGGCGGCCTGCGCGGCCGGCGCGGGGGTCTCGCTGTGGCTGACCGGCGAGGCCGCCTGGTGGGCCGTGCCCGGCAAGGGGCCCGACCTCGGGCTCGAGCACGCGCGGCCGGTCGAGGACCTGCTCGCGATCATCCTCGACATGGGCGAGGTGACGCTGTGCAGCCAGTGCGCGGAGCGGCGCGGGATCACCGTCGACGACGTGCGCGACGGGGTGCAGATCGCCGGTGCGGCGTCGTTCGTCGAGGAGGCGCTCACCGAGGGCGTGCAGGCGCTGGTCTACTAGGTGCTGTGAGCGCGGCCGCACCTCCCCGGTGAGGAGGCGTCTTCTCGGTAGGCTGCCGCCACGATGAGCTCCCCCGGCCTCCCCCCTGACTCCTCGGCCGGGTCCCCCACCGGCGGGGACCCCGGCCGACGCTGGCTGCGCCGCAAGGACACCGGCCCCTCCCTCGAGGAGCTCGAGGCCCGGATCGCGGAGCAGACCGCAGCGGCCGAGCGCTTCGCCACCCTGCGCGCCGCGGCCGAGAAGGCCGCCACCGAGCAGGCCGCCGAGCGGATGATCGCCGAGGAGACCGCGGCCACCGCGCTGCGCGGGCGCAGCGAGTCCGACACCCGCCTGGCCGAGGCGCAGGCCCGGCTCGAGGAGGCGCTCCAGGCGCGTGCCGACGCGGAGGCCGCCCTGGCCGAGGCCGTCAGCGCGCGGGAGGCTGCCGAGGCGACGCTGAACGAGGCGTACGCCGCCCGCGAGGCCGCCGAGACCGTCGCCCAGGAGGCACAGGAGGCCGCCAGCGAGCAGGCCCGTCGCCGCGCCGCTGCCGACTCCAGCGCGGCCGCCGCCGCCAACGCCCGCGAGGCCGCGGAGGTGATCGCCGCCGAGCAGGCCGCTGCCGCGGAGGAGGCGTTCGCCCAGCGCGCCGCTGCCGAGGCCGCGGCGCAGGAGAGGGCCGAGGAGGCCGAGGCCGCGTACGCCGCCAGGCTCGAGGCCGAGGAGATCACCCGGGCCCACGCGGACGCCGCGACCCACGCGCACTCGGACCGGGAGAACGCCGAGCACGACGCGCGCACCGCCCACGAGTCCGCGACCGCCGCGCACGCCGCGCGCGAGTCCGCGACGGCCGAGGCCGCGGCCGCTGCGTCCGCGGAGGCCCGGGCGGAGGCCGACCGCGTCGCCGCGGAGCACGCCGCCGCCCGCACCGCCGCCGACGAGTCCGCCGCCGAGCAGGCGCGGCTCGCCGAGGAGGCCCACACAGCTCGCCTCTCCGCCGAGACCGCCGCCCAGGAGGCCGCCGACCTCGCCGCCGAGGCCCACACCCAGCGTGAGGCGGCCGAGCAGGCCGCCGCCGCCCAGGGCGAGGCCGCCCGGGCCGCCGCCGAGGCCGAGACCGCCGCGCACGAGGCATCTGCCGTGGCTGCCGCCGATGCCGAGTCCGCGCACGCCGCGCGGGCCTCAGCGGAGTCTTCTGCGGAGACCGCGCTCGCCGCCGCGACCGAGGCGCACGAGGGCCGCACCGCCGCCGACGAGGCCGCCCGGGTCGCCGCCGAGGCGCGCACCGCCGCGGAGCAGGCCGCCACCGAGCAGACCGAAGCGGCCCTGGCCGCCCACACCGCACGCACCGAGGCCGAGGAGGCCGCCAGCCAGCGCGGCATCGACCGGCAGTCGGTCGAGGCGTCGGTGCGGCACCAGGCCGAGATCGCCGAGGCCGAGATGACCGCCCGG
>LUMW01000016.1_pt1 | contig 109513 bp, 96 predicted proteins | sample 729761 | NCBI WGS metagenome assembly LUMW01 (sample SAMN03860302, study PRJNA289734) | marine metagenome | biome: seawater column; feature: ocean; material: water; isolation source: Red Sea water column Station 192 - depth 500m | place: Saudi Arabia: Red Sea | collected 2011-10-15 | depth 500 m
GTTAAAGAGTTCCACACATGATAAATAATATTGAAAATTGCATTAATTTTCTTGAAGAACATCCTGCATTTAAACGCTTAAGTAACTTTCAGCATCTCATTGTTTATGAGCGTTCAGCAATTTAATTCTTTTTCTCAAAAGTTTATATTCTTCATTTTCCGGTTTATAGGCCTGCCTTTATTTTTATGGGCTTTTTTATCTTTACCAGCATTATACTATGCAGCATACTTCTCTAAATTGTGGAAGGTATTTGATAATGCTTATGTAAACCTTAATTTTAATTTTGTTTTTGTAATCCTCGGAGTATTTGCACCAGTATATTATTTTTTTAATAAATCCTCTCGCATTGTTTTCCCATTAATTCTTTTATTATTATTCCTGATCAGATTTTTTGATGTTGGACTAAAATCAACTTTCCAAATCAGTTTTTCCCCTATTGTATTTCGCAGTACAAGTATTGATTCGTTTTTTATTGCTCTCGATTTGTTTGGTAAGGAATTGACACTGGTCGTTCTGGTTGGAATATTGTGCGGAATTGTGATCAGTTACCTGATGGGAATGGGCTTCCGCAAAACGCGAACGTCTTTGATTACATTGGCGATTTTTCTGCTACTGTCTGTTCGTTCTTCATACATTCTGTATAATGAGCGATATTACGCATTTGAGAAATTACCATCTTATCTACTGGCAAAAGAACTGTTCGAATACCAGGACAGTCTAAAACAAAAACATATCACTATAAGCCAGGCTGAGATTGGCAATCTTAAGAAAATAGGGATTACTCCTAAACCGCCGGACCTGTCCAAATTGAATAATTACACCCCCACAAAAAATGTAGTAATTTTGTACCTGGAATCATTTAACACTAATTACACCAAAAAAGGAGGTTCCAATTTCGAAAATTTAACTCCAAATATTGATCTACTATTAGAAAAGTCTGTATTATTTACAAGTTATTTCAATGCTGTATCTCCCACGCACAACAGCATTTATTCCAGTTTGTGCGGGATTTTTCCAGAGCTTAATGACAATTTTGTGAGAGAAAATCCGGATTATACAAAAGGACTGATTTGTTTTTCTGATGTTTTATATAGTTTAGGTTACACCCAAAATTTTTATTTTGGACATGGATCATGGTACGGAGGGATCACCTTATTCCTAAAAAACCATAATTATAATAGTGTTACAGAACTTTCTGATATTGAGAGGGAAAATCCAGCATGGAAAAATGTAAAGCACGAGTGGGGTATACAAGATACAGATTTATCGCGCTATGTTACTGGAAAATTAGAAGAACTTGTAAATAAACAGCCTTTCAATATTGGTATATTTTTCATAAACACTCATCCGCCATATTATATTGCTCCAGATTGTCCAGGATACAGCGAAGGCAATAAGCATTTGCAGGCGATACATTGTGTTGATCATGCGGTTGGAATTGTATTAAAAAATTTAGTTAACAGACGTTTGATGGACAATACAGTTGTAGTTTTAGTTGGAGATTCTCCTGGCCATGATCATGAAAATGGCCAGTTCCTTTCTTACAACAAAGTAATGTTGGCAATTTACTCTCCTGATTTAAATCCCGGGATAAACAAAACTTTTTCTTACACACCAGATCTTGGACCAACTATGCTTGAGGTAATGGGAATTCCAGTGAAACAAATACAATCTGGTCACTCAATCTTTTCATCCAGAAAAAACTTCACAACTTTAATTGCTCCTGAATTTACAGTAATTGATGGTAAATATAATAAGGGTGGCAGGTGTAGTTTTGAAGATATGGAAGAGAAAACAATTAACTTTATTAAGGGAAATGTTACTGATTGTGAAAGACGAAGAATATTTCAATATCTTGAACAATGGTTAAACGATAAAGATACTGAACGTACGTTAACTATGAATGAATAAATATATTCAAATTGAATGATCAGAAATTATAGTAAAACTGCATTTTTCTAAGAACACATTGTAAAGTAGATATTATAGCTGACAGTCAGTTATAAAAAGGACTTCATCAGGTCTTACCGCTTTCACCAAGAGGCAGGATGATTGCCAAAACATTTTCTGCCACAGTACTGGGCATTGATGCTCATTTAATTGAGGTAGAGGTTGATGTTTCTGTGGGGATGAGTGTTTTCAACATTGTTGGCTTGCCTGACGGTACAATCAAGGAAAGCCGTGACCGCATCTTATCCGCAATAAACAACTCCGGTTTCAGTTTTCCTGTCCGCAAGATAGTGGTAAATCTGGCGCCGGCGCCTCTGCGTAAAATAGGCTCAGGTTTTGATCTGCCGATTGCCCTGGCATTGCTCGGTACAATGGGGATTTTTCCTCCGGAGAATCTTAGCCGTGCGATGGTAGTAGGCGAATTGTCTCTTGATGGTGAGATCCGTCCTGTTCGAGGTGTTTTACCTGTTGCAATCGCCACTCGTGAGCACCATTTGGAGCACTTGATTCTGCCTAAAGCAAATGATGCAGAAGCAGCAGTTGTTGATAGCATTAAAAGGGTTCCGGTTTCTACGCTTTTTGAAGTAGTTCAGTTTCTTTGCGGAGATTTGGAGATCAAGCCGATTGAATATGATCCGCAATCCATATTTACTCAGGAACAAAATTATGAAGAGGATTTTCAGGACGTAAAAGGTCAGGAACATGTCAAGCGCGCTCTAGAGGTGGCAGCCGCTGGCTCTCATAATCTGCTTATGCTTGGACCTCCGGGATCAGGCAAAACGATGCTGGCACGACGCATGAGTACAATTTTGCCTGAACTCAGTTTTGATGAAGCACTGGAATGTACCAAGATTCACAGCATCGCTGGATTGCTTCCTTCCGGAGCTGCTTTAATAGCACGCCGGCCTTTCCGCTTCCCTCATCACACAATTTCTCAGGGAGGTCTTGTGGGAGGCGGTAGCATTCCTGGACCGGGGGAGATATCATTATCACATAATGGTGTTTTGTTTCTTGATGAGTTCCCCGAGTTTCCCAGAGCAACACTTGAACTGCTTCGGCAGCCACTGGAGGACGGCAGACTGACTATTTCACGTGCGGCAATGTCTTTGGAGTTTCCCTGCAGTTTTATGCTGCTGGCTTCTATGAATCCATGTCCATGCGGCTATCACGGTGCTCCTTCCGGTCAGGGGGAAAACCGTCGAGAATGTAATTGCGCGCCGCAGCAAATTCAAAAATACCGCTCAAAAATTTCCGGACCTTTGTTGGACCGCATTGATTTGCATCTCACGGTGCCCGCAGTGGAATATGATAAACTGGCTGAAAAGCGTCAGGGGGAATCTTCCGGTACAATAAGGGGGCGTGTTGTGCAGGCTCGTCAGATTCAGCAAAAGCGGTTCAGGAACTCATCCACCAGAAATAATGCCGGAATGACCCGCAGGGAACTTAATATGTACTCGGAACCGTCTGATGATTCCCGTAAATTGCTGGAACAGGCCATGACCAGAATGGGGTTGAGTGCACGTGCCCATGACCGAATTCTCAAAGTAGCCCGTACCATTGCCGATCTCGCTGACTCGATGAACGTGGAAACACAGCATGTGGCCGAAGCAATTCAGTACAGAAATCTGGATAGACCGATTTAGGTACGCGGCATTAACTAAAGTATTTGTTTCGTCAGTCAACACTTGTGCACGCCAATCAAAATCAATTCATTGCATTTCACTTAAACTTACTTGAGTGTTTGTTATGTTCCTGACAGAATCATTTGCCATTTTAATTATTGGATAAAGCATGGATTACACATTTCCGTTTACAGCGATCGTAGGCATGGATCTGGTCAAGCGTTCGCTTCTCTATCACGCAATTGACCCGACACTGGGCGGTTTATTGCTGATGGGGCATCGAGGATGCGCCAAAAGTACATTAGCACGTTCCTTTCGTGAAATATTGCCTGCACCCGCAGATAAGCAAAAGATCCCCTTTGTGGAGGTCCCATTGGGCACAACTGAAGACCGTCTGCTGGGTTCCATAGATGCCTCACGTTTGCTTGAAGATGGAGATTGGTCAGCACAGACAGGATTGATTCAACAGGCAAATCAAGGGGTGCTCTACATTGACGAAGTTAATCTGCTTCCGGATCATCTGGTTGATTCAATTCTTGATTCGGCAGCCAGTGGTCAGCACAGAATTGAAAGGGACGGTATTTCAAAAATTGTCAGTGCCCGTTACATCCTGATTGGTTCAATGAATCCGGAAGAAGGTGATTTGCGTCCGCAATTAACTGACCGCTTTATGCACGGGATACTGATACGTGATGATTTTAGTGTTGAGGAACGCAGGGAAATTGTGCGGCTGAGAATGGAATTTGATGATGATTCATCATTGTTTGTCACAGGACATCATACAAAATTGGAACAGCTGCGCGAGCAGATCACGGTGGCAAGGAAACATTTGAAAAATGTGGAAATTACAGAAAATCTGCGTACTGTTGTAGCCGAGAAAGCAGTGTCACTCAAACTTGAAGGAGTCCGTGCCGAACTCGGAATTCTGCGCACAGCCCGTTGTGCGGCCGCATGGAGGGGTGATACTGACATTTCTGAAGATGATCTGGAAGAAGCATGGATTTTATGCCTTGGACACAGGCAGGAACATCAAAAACCTGCTGATCAAAACTCAAAACCGGAAGTTAAACTTCCGGAACCTCCTGCACATAGAACTGACGCAAAACGCGTGAAAGTTCCAAGGACCTCATTGACACCGGTTGAAGCACATGCAGAAAAGATACATCTGGAGTCCGTGCAAAACAGTTCTCAAGACGAACTGGCTTCATGGTGGGACAGGCCGGTAAAAAAGCAGCCTCCTGATGGATTTGCTTCCGGAACATCCCGTCCGGTTCCGGGACATGTTCCTGGTGCGCATTTGTGCTGGATTTCTTCTTTAAAGGCTTCCGTACTGAGAGGATGGTCTCCCGGAGAATCATGGCAGACACGTTATCGAAAACCCGCCAGACGAAACAATTTTTGGCTTTTTCTTGATGCAAGTCGTTCCACGGGATTGATTGGCAACGGACTATCTACACGATTTCTGGCTTCGGCACGCAACGCCGTCCGAACACTAGGAGCAAGAACATTCAGCAGCCGTTTTCATGTTTTGGTGCTTCAAAATGGAGAAGCACGCTGGTGGATCAAAAGAGGTACTGCTCAGGCTGTACGGAAAACTTTAGAGAAGCTTAATGAAGCCTCCGGAAAAAGCCATTTGACGCACGCGCTGAACCAGCTGCGCAATGCAATCCAAAAACAGGGAGTGCTTGCAGGAGATCGGGTAGTGCTTTGTTCTGATGGAATGCTCAGTCCTGAAACCGGAATAACTGTTGCTGAAAGCAAGAAACGATTCCGCAAAGCTCTGCTTAATCTTTCTCAAAGAATACAGACCACAATCTGGCTGCATCCACGTTTAAGGCGGGGAATGCGTCACTTTCTGCCAAAACTGGTTGAAGGAACTTCAGTACGATTGCTTGCCCTGGACTGAAATGCAGGTCCTGCCCGAGACAGCAAACAAAGGCATCATTGTTGCCGGAATGCACAGCAGTTCCGGAAAAACCGCTGTGACGTCTTTGCTTCTGGCTGCAATGCGTAAAAGGAATCTTTCCTCCCAGCCTTTCAAAATTGGTCCGGATTATATTGATCCCGGTTACCATCTTAATTATTCTGCAAAAAATTCTGTAAATCTGGATCCGTGGATTATGGGGCGGGAGCACATCGTTCATGCCGCGTTGCAGTTCACAAACAATGCATTTGGTGTGGCGGAAGGAGTGATGGGGCTTTTTGACGGCTCTGATCCGGAATCAGACACAGGAAGCACGATGGAAGTAGCACGCTGGCTTGAATGGCCGATATTGCTTGTTGTTCCCTGTCAAAAGGCCGGGCGCTCAATTACGGTGTCAATTCAGGGTTTTTTAAATGAAGCCGGTGGCGAAAAACATTTTGCCGGAATAATCCTGAATCAGGTAAACAGTGAAAGTCACGCTGAATATCTGCGGAAAGCATGTGCCTCACTTGGAATCCCTGTTCTTGGCGCATTACCTGAAATTTCTGAATTGCGTTGGCCGGAGCGTCATTTAGGCTTGCAGCCCGGAGTGGAACAAAAACTTCCTGAAGCAGAACAGCTGGCAAAATTGGCAGAGCAGCACATTGAGCTCGATCTGCTTTTAAAAAAATTTTCTGTGCCTCATCCGGCAAAACAAAATGAAGTGCCAAAAAATCAAAAGTTTCAAAAACGAATTGCGGTGGCACAGGATGAAGCATTCCATTTTTATTATTGCGCAAACCTCGAATGGCTCCGGCAGCATGACGTAGAGGTAGTTACCTTTTCACCGTTGAAGGACAAACAAATTCCGGAAAATGTGGACGGACTGATTTTAGGTGGAGGATTCCCGGAAGTTTTCGCGGAGGAGATGTCTGCCAACAAAAGCATGCTGAATTCGCTGAAAAATAATGTGCAGTCCGGAATGCCCTGTTATGCTGAGTGTGGTGGGCTGATGGTATTAGCGGAAGCATTAAAACTTAACTCCGGACAATGTTTTTCTATGGCCGGAGTTGTTCCGGGAATGGTTGAAATGACAAAGCAGCTTCAGCATTTTGGATATTGCAAAGTTAATTCGCATTTTGGAGAAATCCGTGGTCATGAATTTCATTATTCGTACTGGACTGAAGAAACAAAACAGGCCAATCTCTGGGAAGTTATATGTCACTCAACCGGGACATTCCGCAAGGAGGGTTACCGCACTTCCAATTTACATGCCTCGTATGTGCATCTTTATTTCCCTCAAGCAGAAACTTTGATTCGTAAGGTTTTTCAATTGCTTCCGGATGTGCAGCAATGATGTTGATTTGTCTGTCTGTTGAAAATATTGTGAAAAATTAATTCCGGATCACATTTTTTTATTTCATTGAAGATGGAAGTCATTCGTTTGCGTTTTTTTGCTTGTCTATTAAACCGGCAAGGATATACTTGCAACATTCAAGGTTTTCCGCACGGTGCAAGAGTGCCGGTTTTTTTGCGGAATAAAAGGGAATCCCGTGTGAATCGGGAACTATCCTCGTAACTGTGATTGGAAAATATAAAAGCATAAGCCACTGAAAACAATTATAAAATATGTTTTTGGGAAGGCGTTTTTATTCATTTTCAAAAGTCAGGAGACCTGCCTTGATATTTCCATGGTGACTATTCGAGGTAAATGGTGATTGGAATCAACAGCTTGCTGTGATGCCATCCATAGAATTATTGAGATTACATTTTAATTATTACAGTTATCACTCAATAATTTGCTTGCCTCTCAGATTTGTCCCCAAACAATGTCTGCCGCTCTCGCTATTTATCTGGTTGCGTGGAGAGTTTCGTGTTTCGCGAATCGCGTAATTAATTAAGAAGGAGTTAAACATGACAACTGAAACAAGTATTTCCGGAGAAACTTTAACCTCGGAAGTCATCAAATCCGGAGTTTCGTCCCATCGCATGACTGTTGGAGCGTTGATGCTTTTGGTGGGTGCTGTGCTTATTTTCGCAGTTGGTTTTGCCCAAGGGGCAGGCGGTTTCCTGCATAATGCTGCACATGATACAAGACACGCGGTCACTTTTCCTTGTCATTAATGCAATTTAGCGGAGAAATATAATGATATCAAAAGCTTTTCTGACCGTACTTTTGACAGGTTTAATTGCAGGAATTTTAGTAACTGGAGCACAAATGCTTCGTGTCACTCCGCTTATTTTGCAGGCAGAAACTTATGAAATGGGTGAGGTTGCGGTTCCGCACACTCACTCAAATTCCGGGATCACTCATGAGCATAAATTGAATGGTGTCGCGCTGGATGCGCATCTGAAAATTAAAGATCTGCATGGTGATCAAAATGAAGCTTATGTTGAATCAGGACAAAGCTGGGCTCCTGCTGATGGGACGGAACGTACATTTTACACTTTCGTTTCAAATGTAGTGACCGGCGTTGCTTTCAGCTTTTTGCTGGTTGCAGTTTATTTGATGCGTGGAAAACCAGTAAACATGAAGTCAGGCTTACTTTGGGGTGCTGCAGGATTTGTTGTATTTTCAGGCTCAACCGCTTTCGGCTTACCTCCGGAACTCCCTGGTATGACCGCGGCAGCGCTGGAGTCACGTCAAGTCTGGTGGATTGGGACAGTGATTGCGACAGCAGCTGGAATTGGTCTTTTAACGGAAAGCAAAAATCTTTTGCCAAAAATAATTGCCGCAGTCTTGATTGCAGTGCCGCACATTATTGGAGCGCCGCATCCGCATTTATTTGAAAGCAATGTTCCTGCTGAACTCTCTGCGCAATTTGCGGTTGCTTCTCTGCTGACCTCCGCATTTTTCTGGTTGACGTTGGGGGCGGTTTCCGGATTATTATTTCAGAAACTGGTTTTAGAACCGTCTGAATCTTTGGTGACGGCGTCTGCCTGAACAGTGAATCGAGTTTAACATTCAGGTTGTTTTAATATTGCAGCAGCCTGAATTCCTCCCTGTAAGTTCCCTGCCTTTTCATTTTTTGCTGTGCTCCCTTTGTCCTCTGTGGTAAAATCCCGATTCCATAACACTTCAAACCTCTTTATATGTCAGGATGATATACAGCGATTTTCTTGAATCTGTCGGCAACACCCCACTGATAAAACTCCGAAAAGTTTCGGAATTGACGGGATGCAATATTTTAGGCAAAGCTGAATTTTTAAATCCTGGAGGTTCCGTCAAAGATCGTGCGGCAAAGGCTATTATTCTTGATGCTGAACAGCGCGGCCTGTTGAAACCTGGTGGACTGATTGTTGAGGGCACTGCAGGCAACACAGGCATCGGCCTGGCTCTAGTGGGAAATTCTTTGGGATACCGTACTTTGATAGTAATTCCGGAAACACAGAGTCAGGAGAAAAAAGATATGCTGCGGCTTTGCGGGGCGGATTTACGTGAGGTTCCGGCAGTGCCGTATCGGGATGAAAACAATTATGTGAAAGTTTCCGGACGTATTGCTGATGAATTATCCAAAACTGATCCAAACGGAGCAATCTGGGCTAATCAGTTTGATAATGTCGCAAACCGTCAGGGACATTTCGAGACCACCGGCCCTGAAATATATGAACAAACCGGCAGCAAAGTGGACGGTTTTATTTGCGCAGTCGGTACCGGGGGAACACTGACTGGAGCAGGCATGTTCTTGAAAGAACGTAATCCAGAAATCATTATTGGAATTGCCGACCCGATGGGCGCAGCTCTTCATTCCTTTTATACAACTGGCGAATTATGCAGCAGTGGAACTTCAATCACCGAAGGCATCGGACAGGGACGCATCACAGCCAACCTGGAAGATGCTCCAATCGATCATTCCTTCCAGATCCCTGATGAAGAAGCCCTGCCGATCTGTTTTGATTTATTGAAGGATGAAGGGCTTTGTTTAGGAGGTTCTTCCGGGATAAATGTTGCCGGAGCAATTCGTCTTGCAAAAGAAATTGGTCCTGGAAAAACAATTGTCACCATCCTTGCCGATTCCGGAGTACGCTACCAGTCCAAGCTCTTTAATCCGGAATTTTTGCGGGAAAATGGCTTACCGTTTCCGGATTGGCTGGTCTGAATGTTTTTTGAGTATGATAATTTAAATAGCATCGAATTACCTTAAAATCAGAACGCTCTCCCTGGCAGAAATTGAGAAAGTTGAAAACATGAGCCGGGCCATCGATTTAACATTGAAACAAATACCAAAACTTGATGATGTCTTGAGAGAATGGATATGAAGCTTCCTGAAAGTAGTCATGCTACGAAAGCGGACAACAAACTAAGGAATATTTGTTTAATGACTCTCATCAGGTTGGTCAGTCAAAAGCACAGTAATTTTGTTCAATTGGCTTTACTGCGTCTAATCATTCCCAATTGAAAGAAGAGTTGCTGCGTTTGGCAGAAACCGGAGAAGTAAGTTATGTAATTCGAAATACTCATGGTGTAAAATATGTTGTGGATGGCAATATCCACTCATCTCAGGGACAAATGATAAAACTTAGAAGTATTTGGATTATTGAGATAGAACAGAATTTCCCTCGATTAGTAACAGCTTATCCGTTGTAAAACAGAGAGATGTCAATGATCAATGAATTGCAAACTGTAGTTTTGAGTCACGATATAAACGAACATAATCTTTCAAGTGGAGATGTGGGTGCAGTGGTGCATCGATATCCTGATGAAACCACTTTCGAAGTTGAGTTTGTCACAGCAGGAGGGGACACTCTTGCAGTACTGACCCTTACAAACCAAGACATTCGACCCATGCTTCAAAATGAAATGCTGCACGTTCGAACTGTTGCCGCATAGCTCAAAAGAAAGCTCTTGTAAGACTATTGTTCTGCTTCCTCTAGTATTCCGAAGGGGATCTCCTTTATAAATTCTGTTTTCATTTCCCTGCGAAAAGCAATTCTGAAAAAAATATAGAAGACTAATTATTTTGGTCATCCTTGATGACATCAGTTCCTGTTTACATGAGTAAATCGCTTTGCGAAAACTGATAGAAATTTGAGAAATTCTACTTTGATGAAGAAATCCCCTAATATTCTAATGTTCCAGGGCACAGGTTCCGGGGTGGGGAAAAGTGTTTTGGCAGCAGGGTTCTGCCGTTTGCTAAAAAACAAAGGACTTCGTGTGCGGCCCTTCAAAGCGCAGAATATGTCCCTCAATTCCGGAGTTACTCCGGATGGACTGGAAATTGGACGGGCTCAGATTGTACAGGCTGAAGCATGCGGGGTGCTTCCTGACGCACGCATGAATCCGATTTTGCTTAAACCTCAGGGTTCAGCTGTCTCTCAATTGATCCGTATGGGACGAGTTGTGCAAAATTGTTCTGCTCGTGAATATTACACCCTGACAGAAGAAAATTTCAAAGTCGCAAGGGAAGCATTTGATTCACTGAAATCTGAATCAGACTGGATCGTGATGGAAGGCGCCGGTAGTCCCGCGGAAATAAATCTACAGTCCAGGGATATTGTTAATATGCGCATGGCTGAATATGCCGGAGCAAAAGTCATACTTATCGGCGACATTGATAAAGGCGGGGTTTTTGCCTGGCTCAAGGGAACCTATGATTTGATTCAGCCTCAGTACCGCTCACTGCTGCACGGTATGCTGATCAACAAATTTCGGGGTGATGTTTCACTCCTTGAGCCCGGAATCAAAAAGTTTGAAAAAATAGTACCCATTCCGATTTTGGGTGTGATTCCATGGCGGGAAATGGAACTGGAGGATGAAGATTCACAAAATTTGCAGTCAAAGAATCTTCCGGACGCAAAACTCGATGTAGTCGTAATTCGACTGCCGCACATTTCCAACTTTACAGATTTTGATCCGCTCAAGCAGATTGAAGGTGTGTCCGTGCGTTTCGTAAAAAATGTCTCGGAACTGGCCAACGCCGAGCTGATAATACTTCCGGGCAGTAAAAACACTCTAGCTGATCTGGCCTTCCTGCATCAGAATGGTTTCACAGCAAAGCTGAAAAAGTTGTGTGGACGAACATGGATTATGGGAATTTGCGGCGGCTTCCAGATGCTTGGAGAATCAGTGGATGATCCAAACAACATGGAAGCCGGAGGCTGTGAATCCGGACTGGGACTTTTGCCCATGACCACAGTTCTGGAAGGAGACAAACAACTTGAACGGCGCGAGTACCAGGGTCTGAATTGGCTGGAAGGTTTATGCTGGTCTGGTTATGAAATTCATTTGGGGCGCTCAGAATTTCACAGTACTGAATTTGAATCATTGGTAAAAAATGATTCTTCACTTGGAGTGATTGACCGCACACAAAAATTAATCGGTACTTATATTCACGGTTGGCTGGAAAGTACCGAAGTGACAAAACGGCTTTTGGCTTTGGTTTCTTCAGAACCTTTTGACATTCCGCTTTCTTTTCAGCAAACTAAGGAACATGAAATGGATGCATTGGCAGATTTTCTGGAAGAATATTGTGATGTGGAATTAATTCTCAATAAATAGACGAACGAAAATTTGGTGAAACAAAAATGACAGACACAATAATTGAGCTTGAGACAGAGAAAACCATAAGCGGGATAAAAATTCCAAAGCGTCCAAAAATCAAACAGGGTGCTTTTCAAATTTATACCGGAGAAGGCAAGGGGAAAAGCACTGCTTCACTGGGACTGATGCTGCGGGCGCTTGGCTCTGGTATGCATGTTTATTATTTGCGGATGCTTAAGCCGCGCTGGAAAACAGGGGAATTGAAACTCTGTCCGGAAAACTTTCACCCAAACCTGACTTTCAAAAATGTTCCTCACTACTGGGCGCTTTGCGTAAGCAAAACAATTCCGGAAGATGTGGAAACGATGAAAGAGAAACTGAAGCCTGAAATGGAGGATCTGCACCGGCAAGTAAAGTCCGGCAGGTATGATATGATCATTGCCGATGAGATTAATTATTGCATTTACAGAGGATTGCTTTCACTGGAAAAAGCAGTTGAAATTGTTGATGATCGTCCTAGAAATGTGGAACTTGTTTTTACCGGACGTCATGCCCATCAAAAGCTCATTGAGCGTGCAGATCTGGTTACAGAAATGAAGAAGATCAAGCATCATTTCGACCAGGGAATTCGTGCCAGGATCGGCATTGAATTCTGAATCCCCGCCCATTTATTCAAATATAAACTCACTGAATTTGCAGCACACAACTATTTGTTCCTATTTTTCAGTCCAGTGATTGATTTCCGGACATTCATCTGACAATAGAAAAATGCTTTTCGCAAGAGTCTATTTCCCTTTTGCCCTGGGCTATGCAATTTCATATTTTTTTCGCAACGCCAACGCGATAATTGAAAGCGATTTGGTTGCTGAGTTAGGTCTCGGACCAGCTGATCTGGGACTATTGACAAGTGCTTATTTTTTTTCATTTGCGGCCTTTCAACTGCCTTTGGGAATATTGCTTGACCGTTATGGTCCGCGCCGCACTGAAGCAGTTTTGCTTTTATTTGCTGCTTTAGGAGCGTGGATTTTTTCCAAAGCAGACTCTACTTCTGGACTGATTCTCGGAAGACTGCTGATTGGCTTAGGTGTTTCAGCCTGCCTGATGGCCGCGTTCAAAGCCTATGTGATCTGGTTTGCCAGTGAGCGTTTGCCAATGATCAACGGTTTGCAAATGGTTGCCGGAGGATTGGGGGCGCTGGGCGCAACGACTCCTTTGCAAAATATACTTTCAATCACAGACTGGCGCGGGGTTTTTACAGGTCTGGCCATTATTACTGTTTTTGCTTCATTTTGTTTATGGTTCATATTGCCTGAACATCAAAGTTCTGCCGACAAAAAACCTGCAATAAAAACACAGCTCATGGAGATGGGACATGTTTTCCGCAGCTCCGTGTTCTGGAGCATCGCTCCTTTGACAGCGCTTTCAAATGGAGCATTTCTGGCGATTCACGGACTCTGGATAAAACCCTGGCTGAGAGATGTGGCAGGTCTTGGCGAACAGGAGTCTTCGCAATTATTATTCGCAATGACACTGGCTGTAGTAGCAGGTTATTTTATTTTGGGTATTTTCAGCGAACGGCTTTCCCGAATTTTCGGAATCCGTCCTATTACGGTTGGAGTATTTGGGATGATTTTATTTGCAGCCGCGCAATGTGTCCTGGCCTTTGGATGGGCAGCAAGCCCTTTATATTTGGTAATTGTACTCGGTTTTCTGGGGACTTCATGTATATTGACTTATGCGGGATTAGCTCAAATTTTCCCAAAAAAATACTCCGGACGGGTCAGCACTATTCTTAATGTACAGGTTTTTACAGGAGCATTTATTATACAATGGGGTATAGGAGCTATTATAGAATTATGGCCAACAACCGAAATCGGTTATGATCCTGAAAGTTACAGGGTTGCAATCAGTGCAGTGGCGTTGTTGCAGGTCTCAGGATTGGTTTGGTATTTTTTATCTCAACAATTCAGCAGCGGAAAGTTGGAGTTGCCTTAAATGTCATTTGATTTTTTCAAAAAGCCGAGTAATTTCTTTGATTTTTGCAGCAGCCTCTTTTTTATTTTTTGATGTAATTGCATCATTGACGCAATGCTGCAAATGGCTTTCAAGGATTCCGGATTCAATTTTACGCAATGCTCCTGTCACTGCTCTTATTTGTGAAAGCAGGTCCATGCAATAACGCCGTTCCTCAATCATGGTTTGAATTCCCCGTATTTGTCCTTCAACCTTTTTCAGCCGAATAAGCTGGTCTTCATGACTTGGATGCATTAGTAACTCCTTTCATTAATGTACATAGTGACATACCTTATGGAGGTATCAAAAAGGTGTCAAGTAAAATTCAGGATCAAGCTTGTACAAACTAAATGTAAGCTTATGGTTTTGTTATGCCGCAAGTAACTGTTATCCTGCCGACCTGGAATCGAGCACAATGGCTGAGAACATCCATTGAATCAGTGCTGTCGCAGACTTTCAGGGATTTTGAGCTGATAGTGGTGGACGATGGTTCCACGGACTGCACGAATGAAATTCTTGATACATTTGCTGGAAAAATTAAGACAATAGTTTTACCTCAGAACCTTGGAGTTAGCGCCGCGCGTAATGCTGCAATCAAACAAAGTGACGGTGAATGGATTGCCTTTTTGGATTCAGATGATTTTTGGCATGCTGAAAAACTGGAGAAACAGACTGAACAAACCAGACTTCGTCCGGAATATCACATTCATTTCACAGATGAAATCTGGATCAGAAACGGAACAAGGGTAAATCCAAAAAAGAAGCATCAAAAACGTGAAGGCTGGATTTTTCAGCCAAGTTTAGCTCTTTGCCTGATGGCGCCTTCAACCGTGATGCTGCGGCGTGAATTAATGGAAAATCATGGACTGTTTGATGAATCCCTGCCTGCCTGTGAAGACTATGATATGTGGCTTCGTTTGACCGCGTATCATCCCGTGGCGCTGCTGAATGAAAAATTGATGACCCGCCACGGAGGTCATGCTGATCAGTTGTCAAAAAAAGTTTGGGCGATTGATCGCTTTCGAGTACAATCCCTGCAGAAAATATTAAATCAGGAAAATCTACGTCCTGAAGACCGTACTGCTGCTATCCGGATGCTTAGACACAAATGTAAAATATTGGTAAAAGGTTTCCGGAATCGTGGTAACATGAAGGAGCTTCTTGCCCATGAAAAAATAATAAACAAATATTCAGATATATAAATGTTAATCTTATGACTGCAATTGAAGAAAATATTGAAATACGTCCGGCTGAACTTGAGGATGTTCCGGTAATTCTAACATTGATCAAAGAACTGGCTGATTATGAAAAACTCTTGCATGAAGTAGTTGCGACTGAAAAACTGCTCAAGGAAACATTGTTTGGAGATAATTCTAATGTGGAGGTTCTTTTGGCTTACAGTGCAAATCAAGTACTTGGGTTTGCCTTGTACTTCCGGACCTTCTCAACTTTTCTTGGACGCCCCGGCATTTATCTGGAAGATCTTTATGTGCGGGAATTTGCCAGAGGCAATGGCATTGGAGAAGCGCTTCTACGCCGTTTAGCACGGGTTACACTGGAAATGGAAGGAGGTCGACTTGAATGGTCTGTGCTGAACTGGAATGAACCGGCAATCGGGTTTTACAAGAAATTGGGAGCGGTGCCTTTGAATGAATGGACGATGTTTCGAGTGACTGGAGAAAAATTGAAGGAACTGGCTGAACTATGATGTGGAATGACCGATTTGCTTTCCGGATTCCCTTTCTGGCTCTTTTTCCGCTGATTTCTTTGATTCCTCTTCATTACTTTTGGCTGCTTTAGTCTTTCTCTCCTGCTCTATCTGATCATAAACTTTTTGTAAAACGCTGTTTGTCAGCCCATGTGAAGTGTCATCCACAAAATCCTTGCACAGTTCCACTGCTTCATTGATCACAACGCTATGAGAAAGTTCCGGATGATGATAAAGCTCATAGACTGCCAGTCGTAATATATTCCTGACCGTAGTTGAAAGCCGGCTCAGCTTCCAGTGTTCAAGGTTGTGGCGCAAGTAGCGGTCAAGGTATTTACGATGCTTAAGTGTTCCTTCAATCAACTCACGGGCAAAGGTCTTAACTTCAGAACCGGTTTCAAGTTGATCCAAAAAGCGGTCAGCATGCTTCATGGCTTTACTTTGAATCAGTTCTGCCTGATAAAGTGCCTGAACAGCGTATGATCTGGCTTGGTGGCGCATCTAGGGTTTCGGAAATTTTGTTTTTAAACTTTGAGCGTTTTAGTTTCTGTACTTAATCAAACAAAAACTTGATACCCAAATCTGGCCATTTTGTCAGGTGGTCATGGCTACATGAAGTTTTTGAACAAGCGCCTGATTGTAGCCATGTGAAGTCATATTGGCAACAACTCGCCCCCTCAAAGGATATCCCAACAGATAGAGATCTCCGATCAGGTCCAATATTTTATGTCTCACAAATTCATCCGGAAAGCGGAGCTCAGTATTTATCACCTTGCCATCATGCATGATAATATGTGAATCAAGATAACCACTGCCGACTGTTCCGGTTTTTTGTGCGATATCTATATTCTCAAATGTATTGAATGATCGTGCAGGCGCGATATCACTGTCAAACGAGTTTTTTTCAGAATTAAATGTCAGTTTCTGCTCGCCTATGGGCGCGTCATAATCCACACGCATCTTTACCTCAAAGCCGTCAAACGGTTCCACATAGAGATGTTTTTCATCCAGTTTTTTTCGTCCTACTTGTATCGGTTCCAAAACAACTGCGTCTTTAGCGGCGGCATCCTGATCATGAACACCGGCTTCTTTCATCAGCTCAGTAAAATGATTTGCAGAGCCGTCGATGTTTGGAATTTCCTCATCCACCTTGGCCAAAACGTTGGTAATGCCTGCCATATTCAGCGCGGCCAGCAAATGTTCAACTGTCCTTACTTTACGTTTATCACGCGCTAGCACAGTCGAGTTGGCACTGAACGACTGTTTTGCTACAGACTGATCAAAATTTTCTATATTTGTGATATGTGCAGGCAAAGAGGTTTCATCCAAAGTCTGGAAAATAATTCCACTATTTGAATCAAGCGGACTTAAAATTACACCAGTATTTCGTCCGGTTAGCAGGCCTTTTCCATTCAAAACAACATTGCTCTTCAAGGTGCGTTGAGGTCGATCTGAATCTTTAAGCTGTACTGCTCCGGAAGGAATTATGGGGTTGATAATCCTGGCTACTTCCATTTGTGTGTCTGAAGCCAGATCCTTGGTTTTCACCGGAGGTTTATTGGAGAGCACTACTGCAATTTTGTCTAAAAGCAGTTCAAGCTGCAGCGGTTTTTCCATGAAATCAACCGCGCCCTTTTTAATTGCGTTCACAGCCGCGTCTATACCGGTATGACCGCTCATCATGATTACTGGCAGATCAGGGTGAGTTTCTCTCAACCGACTGAGAATAGCCATCCCGTCTGTTCCGGGTAACCAGATATCCAAAAGCACCAGATCCGGTGTTTGCTTCTCCAGTTCATCATAAAAAAACTCAGCATTCTGACATGAAATTACAGGATATCCTTCATCTGAAAGAACACTCTCCAGAATATCCCGAATTGCCGGTTCATCATCTACAACGCAAATAAGCTGTGATTTTGCCATATTTTAGTATGTTGAATCTTACTTCTCAGCTTTCTCAGTATCAAAATTTATACTTCAACCGCTGTCCGGTTTTAAGTTTAAGTTCTTCAGCGTGCCCAGCAGCAATCTCCAGAACAAAATTTACTGGAACAGAAGAAGTTATTAGCTCAGGCACAGCCCCGGAGTTCACAGGCTGCACATTATTATTGATCTGCACAATCCGATGATTGTCCAGCCAGATTATGTCCAAAGGAAACTGCATGTCTTTCATCCAAAATCGCTGCATTTTTCGTTTTTCGAAGACAAACAGCATTCCCCATCCTTTTTTCAGTACTGATCTCTTTCCAAGTCCAAGGCTTCGTTTTTTGATCGTGTCAGCGACTTCAACAGGAATCTCCTTTCCAGCTGAAGTTGTTACGATAGCATGAGCATATTCGATTTCTTCGGCAGAAGCCGGGATACTAATGAATAATAGAACAAACCAGAATGAAACAATTAAAAAGTAAAAAGCAGTTTGCCGCAAGATCATGCATTGACCATGGCCAGTTTTGTCAGCTTCTTTTTTACCATTTTTTGCTTAAGCACAGGCAAATGATCAATAAACAAAATACCATTCAAATGGTCAATTTCATGCTGAAGACAAATAGACATCATATCGTCAGCTTCCATTTCATGGTAATTGCCTTTAACATCCTGGTATTCTAATGATATTTTTTCGGCACGCTCTACATCTCCCCGGAAATCAATTACACTAAGACAGCCTTCTTCTGAGACCGAAGTTCCGGATTTGCTCAATATTTTTGGATTTATAAATACATGCGGTTCCCTATTGTTGATGTCTTCCTCACCGCTTTTTAAATCAATCACAACTATTTGTTTTAGAATGCCTGCCTGAACGGCGGCCAGACCAATTCCGCTTGAGACGTACATTGTTTCCAGCATGGATTGCGCGGTTTCGTCAAGGTTTTGATCAAACTCCGTTACCGGTACAGCTTTTTGTCTCAAAATTGGGTCAGGGAAAGTATGGATATTTAATATTGCCATGTTTATTTCTATACAGTAAAGAAGCAGACAATTGTAGAGTTATGAATCATGCAAATCAAATTTTAACCAAACCGCTGTACAAACACAAACTATCAAGTATAAAAAATAACAATGGGCTTGCCTTGTGTTGAACATTAGTGTCAGACTTAGCATGCAAACTGACTGATTCACTGCAAAGTAATTACCACTGATTATTTGTGACATTATGAATACAGGATTTTATACAAATCCAATTTTCCTGGAACATGACACAGGTTCCCATCCGGAAAACGCAAACCGGTTGAGGGCCATTTCTGACAGACTTGAATCTGAGGGAATGTTAGAAAAGCTCAAGCCACAGTCCGGACGACCGGCAACCACTGAGGAATTAAAAATGCTCCATACAGATAAGCTGATTTCTGAAGTTGAGGCGGCTTCTGAAAGTGGCGCACGGAATCTCCATACTCCGGATTGTGTTATTTCTCCGCAAACTTATAATGCCGCACTGTACGCGGTAGGATCAGTGCTGGACGGAGTTGTGGAAGTCGCCGAAAGAAGATTTGACAATGCTTTCTGTGCAGTTCGTCCTCCGGGGCATCACGCGGAAAATGATTATGCAATGGGATTTTGTTTTTTTAATAACATTGCTCTTGCGGCTGAATTTTTGAGCTCAGAACTGGGGTTCAAGCGTATCCTGATTTTTGATTTTGATGTTCACCATGGTAACGGCACACAGCATCTTTTTGAGGAGAGGAGCGATGTTTATTTCGTCAGTATGCATCAGGATCCTCGCACATGTTATCCCGGAACAGGCTATGCTGATGAAAGGGGAAAAGGAGCCGGTTCCGGATATACTTTAAATGTTCCTGTTCTTCCCGGAATGGGGGATGAAGAATATCTGCAGACATTTTATGATCAGGTTCAGCCGAAACTGGAAGAATACAGGCCGGACTTTATTTTGGTTTCTGCCGGATTTGACGCGCACCGTGACGATCCCCTGGCCGCACTGAACCTCACTGAACAGACATTCAGTAAATTGACCTTTGAACTCAAACAGTTGGCTGAGAGGCATGCGGGCGGCAGAATCATGAGCATGCTGGAAGGAGGTTATGATTTAAATGCTCTCTCCTCAAGTGTCCGGGAGCATTTGACTATTTTGCAGTCCGAAGACTGATTTTTCCGGAACTGTCTGTTTGCATCTTTCTCTGAAAGGATTCGCGGCATTCACCTAGGTTTTTGATTCCGTAAATGGCTGGTCAACAGTTTCCTCTCTAAGCATTTCTTCCGGATGTTCCGGGATTTTATACTCACTGCTGTATAGAAAATACGGAATACCACCCAATAGAAAAACTCCCAGCTGAACTATGATGAACAGGTTAAAAATATCCGCTCCTCCGGAAAGACCGGCAAGCTGATAAAGTGATTCAAAAGCCACATGTCCGATTCCGATTCCTCCGGGCGCGATGGGTATTGCCACAGTTATCAAACCAATCGGCATCAGAAAGAATTGAGTCGCAAGATCCATTTCCTTAACTCCAATCAAATGTGCCACCTGGAAGAAAATCAAGGCAATCAAACTGTGGATGCAAATTGCCAGCACCAAAGTCAGCAGCAGAGTTCTTTTATGGTGCTGATACCTTTTGAATGCAGAATAAACTTTGATTGTGAGCTTGCTGGCAGGAAGACGACGAAACAGACGGAGAAACGGATCACGTCCTTCTTTAAAGGGAAGCAAGGCGATAACGTAAAACAGCACGGTTACTCCAAACAGCGCTCCTATCATCCAGGCAAGAGAATGCAGATTTTCCTGAGACAGAATTAATTCAAGGTTAAACACAAGTGCCAGAAATGCCATCACTATCAAACCGAACAAACCTACAAATCGGTCAATCAACAGCGTCATCAGCGCCCGTGTACGCCCCTCCTTTTGCTGTGCTTTGATAACATAATAGCCCTTTACCACATCACCGGTTACTGCTCCCGGAAGAGTTGTGTTGAAGAAATTGCCGATCCATGTCAGCAAAAAAGTTTGTTTAGGTTCAACCGGCAATCCGATTGCTCTCAACAAAAGCCACCAGCGAAACGTGGCCATTGGCACCACAGCTAAAACAAGTACTCCTACCATTAATGCAAGTATTTCAGGCGCATCACGAAACAGCAGCAATTTTTCAAAATTCAATCTTCCGCTGCGTACCAGATAAATCAAAATGGTCAGCACGATTACCACTTTGATCAGTGTAAAAATTATTTTTTTCATCCTCTGATAAAAAAATACCCCATGAAATTCAATGCCATCAAAACTCCTCCGGCATAGTAAAGTTTGATCCGCACATGTTGGTAAGACCGGCAGTATGCCAAAATCCAGAAAAATGAAAAGTTAATGCTGACAAATAAAGACCAAATCCAGTTTTGAAGTATCCATCCGAAGATTCCATAACACAGCCCATGTATTGTTTCAGTCCAGAATATTCTTGAACCTAAAGCGCTGCTGCATATTCTGCAGCGGCCTTTGGAAATAATGTATGACAGAACGGGAATGTTTTCAAACCAACAGAGCTGGTGTCCGCAGGAAAAGCAAAATGACCTCGCTGGATTGATCAATGTCAACGACTGATCACGTATGTGTTTTTTCAGCAAGAGGGATGTTTCGGAAGAATTTAGCAGACTGGATCGATGTTCTTTGTCGGCAAACCGTATAGGCAGACGATCAATGCAGACATTCACAAAACTGCCTGTTACCAGCCCCAGCCAAGTCCAAATGCCTGCTTCAAAATATTCCACAAACTCTCCGGCTCGGACTGGCAAGTTGAATTTTTTGATTCATCAAAACTGCCGGCGCACCCTCAGAAAACTGGCGAATCTAGGGAGTCCTTTTTTTGTGGTTCCTGTAAATTTGTATGTTATTACAGTACCGACCTCCGGAGGATTTTGTCTCATCTCATCACTGAAACCTGTGCCGATGTGAAATTCAAGTCCCATTTTATCTGTAACCAGCAATGCGCCCATCATGCCTTTGAATTTTCCCTTTCCCGGCAATATTTTTATTACTGTTGCTTCAGCATCCTGCCATGGCTTGAGTTTAAGCAGGTCATCACTTCTGCCGCTGTGATAAAGGGAATCTGCACGATGCAGCATCAGTCCCTCGCCTCCCTTTTCTACAATATCATCCAGCATCTTCATCAGTTCCTCCTCAGTATTTAGACGAATTTGAGGAATTGCCTGAAGCCATGGGATCTTTGCGGAATTAGTTAATTCCACCATTTTGTGAACTCTTTCCGTAAATGTTCCGGAATGCTCCGGAAGTTCAAACAGCATATAACGAACTTTTTTCCAGTCAGTGTTAACAGGTTTTTTTCTGCGTACAATTCCGGAAAGCTTGTCAAAAGTTCCACGTCCCATCCACAGTTCCCCATCCATCGGCTGTGAGGGGAAATTTTTTGTGAACCAGAGAGGTGCTTGAATTTGCGCTCCACTGCGGAAATGCAGCTTTTGACCGTTCCAGATTGCGCGCACTCCATCCAGTTTTTCGCTGATCCACCACTGAGAAACATCTTCCTGCTTATAAACCTTAGCCAGCAGCGGCTTGAATTTCTGGTCTTCCTTTCCATGATCAGCAGCGAGAAGCGGCTTGCTGTTAAAAATCAGGATGAGGAAAACAATTGAATAAAAAAGCCTATGGAATCCGGAATTCTGAAACATTGCATCCTGTGCAGGAAAATAGCTTATGTGAAAGGATATGACGTTATTGGCTTACTTCTCCGGACTTTGGCAACAGGAATCTATCCAGCAATTCATTAGCCAGTCGGATGTATCCTGTTGCTCCTTCTGAATTCAAATGGCGCTGAATCACATCAATTCCCAGAGAGCTCGCTTCAAGAATATGCGGACAATTTGGAATTATTGTTTCAAAAACGGAATCTCCCAGCGTCTGGTAAATTTGTCGACAAACTTGCTGGTGGGACAGAATTTCATCATCATACATCGTCAGTAGTATTCCTGCCAGGCGCAGATTTGGTTCAATGTTCTTTTGTAATTCCTTAAATGCCTGCAAAAAACGTTTGAGTGATTTTATCGCCAGGGCTTCACATTCCAGAGGTACAATAATAAGGTCGGCGGCAAGCATTCCGTTAATGCTGAGCGAACTTGTGGATGCAGGGGCGTCAATTATAATAAATTCGTAATTATCTGCGGCATTCTGTTCCAGCCATTGTGAGATATGATAATAATCGGCGGCTATTTTGTTAACTGTCTGTTCTGCCAGCAGATCCTGGATGTTTGAAAGCAGCAGGTCAAGATTCTGGTGTTTGCCGTTTTGCACTATTTCCTGCAGGGAAATGCCGGGCGTACAAAATACCTCACATACTCCAAAACCGTCCTGCTTTTCAATTCCAAGGGAGTGATGTACTGATCCCTGTGGATCAAGGTCCACCAACAATGTTTTATAACCTCCAAGCGCGAAAGCAGTTGACAAATGAACTGCTGAAGTCGTTTTGCCGACTCCGCCTTTTTGGCTGGCGAATGTAATTACTTTTGCCATTGCTGAAGCTAACTGGCTTAAAAAATCTTTGAACTACTTTTGCAGAAGGAAATTACGTCTTTAAGGCGAGTTTAACACAGGATCAATCAAAAGAAAACTTTTCTGAGCAGTCAATACTTAAGGTTGTGGATCTCCACGAATTGCCAATAACGCCGCCGGATGAAGATTGGGCAGGGTCAAAATTTTTTCCGGAGGAAAAGCGTCAGGCAGGCTCCTGTATAATTTCTTAAAAGCGTCAGCCAGAAGCCACACATGACTGTCTGAAAAGTCAGGCTGGACCAGCAGGAGCATATCTCCAAAAGCATATAGTGTCCGGACATCTACAGCGCCAAAATTTGAAAACGGACCGCTCCCTTCCAGCAATGCAATTGCATTATCCTTTGAAAGTAAAACAAGCTGCAGCTGCTTTGTCTTGATCAAGCTGTGTACCCTCTCAAAGTTTTTTGCGCGAGCAGGACGGGTATTGGCTTCCGGAATTACCTGGTTTATTGCTTCAACCAGTTTTTTGGAGTAAGGATATGTCGGTTCATCTACAATGGTGCTCAAGATCAGCAGGTGTTTTTGACGATAAACCTGATACTGACCCCAGGGAGAGTGGGCGTAGGCAGTGAGGGAAGAAATTAAAAAAAAAAGACTTGGATGAGAAGTATTTGAAACATTTTTCGCAGGAGGGGCGCTCAATGCGCCCCTTGTTTTGTGAGAGTTTAGTAGTGTCTGAACTTATCAAACACATCAAGGTTAAGAACAGCAGTCACTACAAAATTCGGTACGTCAACAACCTGTCCAATACGTAAGTCCACCGCGACCGAACATAAAATATATGCTTTCTCACGTGTAAGCCCATGCTCCGCAACAAGATAATCGATCATTTGCAGGATTGCATGACGTGCCGCAATAGTGAGATCTTCGTTTAAATTCTCCAAATTACCGATCTTTTCACCTCCAAGATACCCATGAGATGGAGGGATCTCTCCTTTCCCTTTGCGGGGGATTCCAATGGTTTGGTAGAATCTTGTGGGCTCCATGTCTACAATCTGGTCATTCCCTTTTGTGGCAGGCATATCCATTTTAGCACCCATACCTTTGTGAATTTTTCTCACACGCAAGGTTGTAACTGATCCCATTTCAATCGCGGTACCTGCGACCTCACCGTCACCCTGGGCGTAATGTACGTCCCCTGAAAACAGCCCACAGCCATCTATGAAACAGGGGAATATGATGCGTGTTCCAATTTGCATTTGCTGCACATCCATATTACCGCCATTTTCTCTTGGTGGAATCGTCCTGAGACAATTATCTTTATCGCTTCCGTTTTCTCCACAAATAGATGCGGGAAGTGCCCTTGCTGTTGAAGGTGTAAGTACAAATCCGCCGGCTCCGGCCAACGCAGCTTCACGTTCCTTGATTTTGAGGATTTCAGGCATACCCAAAAGAACTCCAATCGTCCCCGGAAAAGCTTCGAAGGGTACTGTGATCCCTGGCATTTGCGAAGAAACTGCTCCAGTTCTGGTCAATTGCCAGTTGATTATGTACGGTTCCGGGAAAACATCACGCATGAAGCCGAATCCAGGTACAATTACAGTCCAGCCATACTCATCTGGTACAACATCCACAATCTCGACTTCAATTGCATCTCCCCGTTTGGCACCGTTGATGTGAACAGGTCCTGTCATTGGGTGAACCAAATTAAGATCAGCCGCTGCTACATCAGCAGGTACGGAATTAAAGGTAAAGTCTGTATCCAGTGCATCCCTGGTATGCAGAATTATCATATCCCCAGGATTCGCCTTTGCAACTGCCGGTATATCTGGATGGTACCTGTTGAAACAGTTTTTATCGTTTACGCAGTGCGGACCTGTCTTTTTAACTTCGACTTTGGTCATCCACTTTACATCTGTTGTGTCTGCAATTGCACTGAATGGAAGCAGTAACGCAAACACTGAAAGTATTGAAAATAGCATTGTTTTCTTCATATTGATCCTCCTTAGACTGATGAATTTACTTCTCCAGTGTGAGTAAATTCCCACCCATTGGATAAGTAAAAAAACGGATATTAATTTAGTCTCATCAAAATGTCAACTATTTTTTTAATAATAATTTTTTTCAGTAAAGTTAAAGGAAATATGGTCTAGCTTGAGTTTCACTTACTCTTTTATTGCTGGACTGGATTAAAGGATGTATTTTCAAGAAATTTTCAATTTTTTATCAGTCGCGAATTCTGAAAAAGAATTTGTATAATATTTTAAGAATATGAACTAAAATTTTGGCTCATGTTGGCAAATAGGTAGGACGGCATTTGTTTTGAGGTATCCTGGTCACTTTCGAGTTTAATTCAGACCTTCAAGACAGGAATGCGAGATGATTGAGTTTCCCATCCAAAAATTGTTGAGCGAAGACGTGTGCTGCGAATACCTGCCGGATGTTGATGGACATGGGCCTACTTGGGGAACGGAGGGTTCTTCCAGCATTTTCCATCATACCTCTAGTAGTCGTGCTGTTGAAGGTGCTTGAGCGCGGGAGCTCCTGAAAAGATGGGCGCTCAGCCATCAGATCAGCCAAAGACGCTCCACCAGCCAGTAGCCCCCGAGCAGCAGCACAAGACTGGAAAGGCTCCACACCACTTCCCGGCGGCGGGTGACAACTCCGGCATTCCGGGTCAACAGCCAGTCCACTCCTCGAAGCAGTGGCATCGCCAGCAGGACGATCGCCACTTGTCCCAACTCCACGCCAACATTGAAGGAGATCAGAGCGGTGGCCAGTTCGCCTTCCGGCAGTCCGTAGGCCTGAAGCACGCCCGCAAAGCCGAAGCCGTGCAGCAATCCCAGTAGAAACGCGGTGAGCCAGCGCCGACGGATGTCGGAGGAAAAGAAGTTCTCCAGGGCCGCATACATGATGCTGGCAGCAATCAGGGGTTCAATGACATCTCCCGGAATACGAATCCATCCCAACACGGCAAAGGAGAGGGTAAACGAGTGCGCCACGGTGAAGCCGGTGACGATCTTCACCATCGGCCAGAAGCGGGTGGCCCACAGCAGGATGGCGAGGAGGAAGGCGATATGGTCGTAGCCGATGAAAATATGCTCCGTCCCGGAGAAAACGTACTGCCGGATCAGCACGATGCGGGGCGGGGGCGGCTCAGTAAGTTTCAACACGGGTGCATCCTGGTTAAGCAGCACCTGGCTCAGATCATCCCCCCTCAGCAGCAGGCCCACCTGAAGTGCCTGCGGATTGATTTCCAAAAACAGTGTGTTGTGGTATAGCAGCCCTCCTTCCGGAGCATCACAACTCCAACGCAGGCTGATCCAGACGCCGTTGTCTTCCGGTTGAGGTTCCTCGTACTCAAGAGCACAGGGAATCCCGTCGGCCTGCCGGACCGCCACATTCCGGCGCACATAGTCCAGCAGCGGGTTGCGCGCCTTCTGGAGATACTCTTTGTCCACAAGCTGCTGACCTTCCGGACGTAACGACACCCCGAGTGCCTGTTCCACGTCGGTTGCGGGCAGCTGGAGGTCTGCCAGCACCGTACCGTTGTACACCTCCAGGGTTACCTTGCTCACGCCCGGATCGTGGGCGGTTGCCAACAGTGGCAAACAGCTCAGCAAGATAAAGAGGCAGCCCGGAAGTTTTGACTGAAACTTCATTGGTTTGTTCCGGGATAGGCGGCGAGGCGGTGATTTACAGGCAGAAGAGCGTACTGCCGAAAGACGACGCTGGGAAGGAATTGCGGTTCGGCCTCGATCACACTAGCGAACCATGAGTCTATTTCTTCAGGTTGGGTTAATGAAACAATATGCATGAATCAGTTTTTCCGGCAGTCAATAATTTCAAAATCATTGACTGAGGCAAAAATATTCCACTGATTTTCGTTCCATTCTGCAAATTGTGACATAAAATCGATTTTATTTTAAGTTGTTTGTTTGTGGGAATTATTATGCTGGGCCTGTTTTAAGCCATGGATATTCATTTTTCAATGTTTATTAACGATAGAAGAATTCAACTGCAATGGTCCCTGACTATAAAATACTTATCTTGCTGCAGTATCACGAAAATATTGCCCGTATCTTGCATTCATTTGAAGTCCAGCAAGGAGGTCGTATGAAAGCCTGCATACAGTACATATTAGCCACATTTTTAATACTTGCTTCCTACGGTGATATCAAAGGAAAAGAGTTGGATTATTCAACTACGCAAATTAGAAATATGTGGTTTGTATGTTCCTCAGTCTTCAGAGTAAATTACCCAAGAATCCCGGAACAGATAAAGATTGTTTTGTGCGATTGCTATGTTAATCACCTGCGTGAGACATATTCAGCAAAAGAGGTACTTGAACTCAGCAAGGAAGAATCCGGAAAGCTTGGATCAGAAGTTGCCCAGGCTTGCAAGATGCCTGAGTTAATCATAATTAATATTACCAGCTCAATACCAAAAGGCGCTACCTGAAACAATCAATTCAGTTAGCTGAAGCATCACCGAATCAGATACATTTTTATTTTCTGAAAGTTTCCCGCTACTTCCCCCTTCTAAATTTATCATAATTCTGCTACAAAGTTGGTTGGACTATTATGATGAGAGCTGTCTCAACGCCGACGTAGCCAGGTACGGATTGCCGCTTGAATCAATTGTACCAAACACCACTTTTGACAATATCTCCGTTTTCGCTGATATATTTTTCATTTAAAACGTGAACCAAACTGGAAAAGAAAATAATCATTGATCATTCTACTGCAAAGCTAAATGTGTCCTAAGAGGTCAGTCCTGGTTTTACTGCAAAGTAGTTGCAGTAAGTTTTACTCCGAGAGCATGACAAACTCGCTGTATAGTATCCAAACGTGGTTTAGTGTTTGGACGAAGTGCTTTGTAGAGTGCCTCACGTTTGATGCCGCTTGATTTTGCAATTTCTGTCATGCCACGCGCTTTAGCAATGTGCCCTAAAGCGGCAGCTAATTCACTTGCATCTCCTTCTTCCAGAACCTGCCGTAAATATTCTGCGATATCTTCATCATTTTTGATGTATTGTGCCATGTCAAATTCGGGAAGTTCACTAATTTTTTTATTCATCATTGCTCCTCTTTTAATTTTGCCACAAACAAATTTGCTGCGGCAATGTCTTTAGATTGGGTCTTTTTTGTGCCTCCTCCTAACATAACAATTAAGTCTTCTCCCTGATGCATGTAGTTCATACGCCAACCGGGGCCAAAAAATTCACGCAATTCGTATATACCATCACGAACAGGTGAGACATCACCCAAGAGTCCTCTCTGTACTTTTTCTAAACGTGGCAGCAGTCTACATTTTGTCTGTCGATTCCGTATACGGCTAAGCCAATTGTCAAATTCAGCAGTTCGCTTGATTATATACATCATAGTATACTGTATTCGATCGAATACAGATAGTCAAAGGCAATATATTTTAATAAAAGTGACTAACTCAAAGCATGGATTTTTCCAATTCCAACTGAAGCACGACAAAATGAGGAGATATTGTTATCCAGAAATTTATATATATAACTGGTATATAAACGTTAAGGTGGCGCACCCGAGAGGATTCGAACCTCTGACCTCCTGAACCGCAATCAGATGCTCTATCCAGCTGAGCTACGGGTGCAATTGGTTGTGGCGGAAAATTTAGGGGGTAATGTGACTGTTAAATGCTTTCAGGGTGCCTTGAAGAGGAAAAGAAGTCAATTGAAATATTTTTACAGCAGCGAATCTTGATGTTTATCCAGCTAATGCCAGAGGCGGTTCGAGCAGTTGAATTTCCCTCATGCATCGCACAAAAGAATTTTCATCCTGGCACTGCATCAATCGGTTGCGCCACTCTTTGGCGTTGCGGAATCCATTCACATAACTTCCGAGATACTTGCGAAATTCCTTTACTGCAATTGTTTCTTGTTTGAAACGCCTGAACAAATGGAAATGTTCCAGCGCAACTTCTATTCGCTTAAATTGAGTTGGCAAAGGGTATTTACTGCGATCCTGAAAACACCAGGGGTTGCCTATTGCAGCCCGTCCTATCATAAATCCGTCAAGATTTCCCAGCTGTTTGATTCCATAGTTGTAATCGCGGACATCTCCATTTCCTATCAAAGGAATTGAAAGATGTTTTTTCAGCTCATAAATTGGTTCCCAGTCTGCCTCTCCTTTGAATGCCTGGTTGTATGTGCGACCATGGATTGTCAGCATTGAGGCCCCCGCAGACTCAAGGGATTTGGCAAAATTGATCAGGTTTTTATGGTCTTTCCAGCCCAGACGAGTTTTAACTGAAACTTCCAGCGAACATGCCTTGCGGATGGAATCAACAATCCTGCAAGCCGAGTCTGTATCCTTCATCAATGCGCTGCCATGCTGTGAATGGACAATTTTTTTTGCAGGACAGCCCATGTTAATGTCCACACCCAGGATTCCACGGTCTTCCACCATCCTTGAAGCCTCTGCGAATTTTTCCGGAGAATTTCCAAAGAGCTGCATGAAAAACGGATGTTCACAGGGGTTGTAGTCCAGACGTGAACGTACTGATTCACTCAGCATCAATCCGTCAACACTTGTAAACTCACTGAAAAGAATGACATCCCTATTTAATGATCTTACAATTTGCCGATACGCGGAATTTGTTACTCCGTCCATTGGTGCCAGACAAACAATTGGACGCTTGACTTCAGACCAGCTCATGGCATGATTGGGAGAGGAGTTTTTCATTTATGAATGATATTGAGATTGGTATCTGATTCTGCAGAAATAACTGTGGAGTTGGGATTTAAGTCAATAAAATAAAACCTATGTAGTAACCTTCAAAAACTGCTAAAAGTTTAACCTCAAACAATATAAATGTCCATTTCGAAAGATTACACTCAAACTTCTGAACAGCCGATAATGCCTTCTGGATGGACAAATTTGGGGACCGCTCGTTCGAAATTTGCTGAGCAATTTGCTGATGACACTCTTAAAAATCAGCTTGCTCTTCCCGTTCTGTCGGATTCACTTTTGAAATTAAAACAGCAGTTTTCGGAAATACAGATTGGGAGCGAATATTTTTTTCAGGTATTCGATTTTTTGCACTGGGCAGAGGGAAGCAGCACAAAGGATAATGAGACCGAGAACATGCGATTTCATGTGCTGTTAACAGGAATACTTTTGATGCGCAAAGCAACAAATTCCGGAAGTACATGTCTGCCCTGGACAGAACTTCAGAGCCAAATATCCACAATGCTTACCAATTCAGGATTTTCAGGAAAGAAATATTCTCAGGAAAACTGGAAAAATTGGCTGCTGTCATTCTGCAAAACGAGAGAAGAAGATGAAGAACTCAGTGCCGGAAACTCCATATTTACAGAAAATAACTCTTTGCTGTATTTCAATAAATTTTGGAAGTGTGAATGCAGACTCATGTCTCTGTTGAAGAATCGACTGAAGATGCTTCCGGATATTATTGAAAAGTCTGTTGTTGAAAATGCAATCAGGACTGTGCTTGAAGTACATCCCGTGCTATTCATGGATAAACCGCTTAAAATGTCAAAAGAGCAGAATGATGCGGTGCAACAGGCTATTTTATCACCATTTCTAATAATTACAGGCAGTCCGGGGACAGGGAAAACCTCTGTTTCACTGACTATACTGAGAGTGCTCAAAAGGCTTGGTTTAGCAGAACAACCTGCATTGGCAGCTCCTACAGGCAGGGCGGCAAACAGGTTGTCTGAATCGGTGGTGAATGGATTAAACTCAATCAAGGATTTAAGCAATCTCAGGCATGATCAAGATTTGTTGAAGTTTGCTGCAGATGCTAAAACACTTCATCGACTTTTAGGCTATCATCCTGTTAGAAATAGTTTTAGACATCATGAGTATGACCCTTTGGAACACGACTTGCTGATTATAGATGAAGGGTCGATGATTGATCAGGAACTGTTGCTTCGATTACTAAGGGCTTCAAACTCTGAGCTGCCGTATCAGCTGCCTGTACAGCGGATTGTAATTCTCGGTGACTCACATCAGCTTCCTTCAGTTGGCAGTGGAGCAGTAATGATGGAGTTGACACTGGAATCAAGTCAGGCAAGTCCTGATGTTACAGAAAATCCTGTGCATGTGGTCAGGCTGGTAAAAAACTATCGGCAGGAGATCAGTAATCCTGCGGGGAAGAATATTCTTGGAGTGGCAGTAACAGTGAGAGGTATGGGCTCTGACCCCCGACCGCAGTTGCTGTTTGAAGCAGAATCTCCAAATCACCAGGTTATTCAGAAGCTGAAAAGTCTTGACGAGGTAAAGCTGGAAAAGATTACTTTCCTGAATCAGGAAAATTCTTTTGATCAGCTTAAAGATTTTGGAAAATGGTGGTTTGATAAATTTCTCAAGGATGAAAATTTCAATAATTTAGTTCAAAGGGAGTATTCTTTTGAAAATCCTGTATCCTTGGAAAATGATCTGAATTATTTGTTTAATTATTTGAAGCGGTTTCGTATATTAACCGCTACTCAGGTTTTTTCCACAGGAGCAAGAGCGCTTAACATAATTATTCGGGATTTCTGGGTTTCTGAAAATGGAGTCCATAATTTAAATTCGGAGCACTTTCCGGGGGAACCTGTAATTGTGACGGAAAATAATTATCAGTTAAGTCTTTTCAACGGCGATCAGGGAATTTTTTTGAAATGTTTAAATCCTGAGACAAAAAAATTAGAATTAAAAGCAGTTTTTGAAATTGAAGGAGCATATAGGACTTTTTATGGACATCAGCTGCATCACCTCCAGAGAGGATACGCTATAACTGTTCATAAAAGCCAGGGCTCAGAGTTTGATTATCTGGCGTTGATCTTGCCTGATATGAGCATTGATCATGAAATAGGTGAACCGGATACACCATCAGTGCAGAATCTTATAAGTCGGGAAATGCTTTACACCGCACTGACAAGAGCAAAAAAATCGGTGCTGATTCTTGGCAGGCAATCAGCGCTGGAGACCGCGGCATTACAAAAAGAGAGACGATATTCCGGACTTGGGGATTTAATACGGAGTAATAAAGAATAACTATACTAACCTCTGTTCCGCAAATAGAAACATAAGGCGAAAGAACCTGGCAAATAAAATGCGTTTTCTTACATTCCTGTACATCTTTCTTTTTTCAGCAGTTACTGTTGTGTATTCTGCGGAAGAACTTGATTTGTTCCAGGCTGCCAGAAACGGAAACGCGTCACAGATGCGGGACATAATTGATTCCGGAGCAGATTTGAACAGCAAAGATGCATCCGGAAGAAACGCGCTGATGCAGGCGGTACTATACGGAAATCAGGAAACGACATTGGTCTTACTGGAAAACATGCCTGATCTGGAAACCAGGGATGAGTTGGGTCTGACTCCTTTGACATTGTCAATACGTTACGGTGATACGGAAATGACTAAGATATTGCTGGAACATGGTGCGAGTGTGGAAAACAGAATGGAAGACGACTCGACTCCTCTGATCTTTGCCGCACTTGAAGGACAAATGTCTGCTGTACGCCTGTTGCTTGAATATAATTCAGATGTCAGTGTACGCACTACATACGGTGAAACTGCACTGATAGTTGCTTCATTTGAAGGTTTTTTGGGAATAGTACGATTACTTCTTGACGAGGGAGCAGACATCAATGCAGTTAACGACGAAGGTTTTACCGCACTGTTAGCGGCAGCCAGTAACGGTTATCTGGAAGTTGTAAATTATCTCAACTCTCGTGGTGCAAAATCCGAAAAATTACAATTTCAAAACAATGTAGTTACTCCGGAAAATCTATTTGGCAGCAGCCGTGAAGAAGTTGATCTTCAACTTGATTCCAATGAAACAAGGGTCTCTGAACCTTTTTATGAATTGATAAGCGCCGCAATTGAAGGTCGCTTGAGTGTAGTTAATCAACTGCTGAAACAGGGTGCTGAAGTTAATAAAACAGACGACGTGGGTCGTACCGCACTGATGGAAGCAAGCTCATTTGGCCGTTATGGTGTGGTAAAACGTCTTCTGGAAGCCGGCGCGGAAGTCAATGTTTCAGACAATCAAAAAATGACAGCATTGATGTTTGCCACACTTGAAGGGAGAGTACGCGTGACAAACCTGTTAATTGACCGTAAGGCGGATGTGAACGCGGCAGACGCGGAAGGCATTACCTCGCTGATGCTTGCGGGAAATGAAGGCAGGACAGAAATTGCGCGTATGTTGATTGAACATGGAGCAAAAATCAACTGGCAAAGCAAGAGCGGAAGCACTGCCTTGATGGAAGCTGCGTCTGAGGGACGTACTGATACAGTCATGCTGCTTCTAGAAGCACAAGCCGATCCATTACTTTCAGATTTATTAGAACGGACAGCCCTTGTTATCGCGGAACAGCAAGGTCACAATGATATTGTGGAATTATTAAAGTAAGAACATAAGTTCCCTACCTCTTTAAATTAATTGTTCCACTGAATCTGATACTTTTAAATCCAAGCTATTGCGTCAAATCCTCCAAGTGAAACAATCCCAGTGGAAAAAACATATTGAGTCGATTGAAGCAGAATTGCTTAAACGTGGTCGTGAAACAAGCGCTGCTGAAATTCTGCAGCAGTTCGGCAGGAGATTATCTTCCACAATTCAGCAATTTTTTTCCGGAACGGACTCATTTGTTCCGGGAAACTCCTTAACTGTAGAGCAACACGCATTCACGCATTCTCTCCAGCTTTATGATATGAAATCAGTAATGCGTTTGGTTGCAAACTATGATGCAACTAAAGGCCTGAAAGTTGTTCTTCCTGGAATAGAAAAAAGTTACCGCTCCCTGATGGTCATCCCTCAGTTGAAACCGCTCACAAAGAACTCATCAGAAACCGCGGCTTTAGATGCCTATAAATTACGTCTTGAAAAAGCATTGAGCGAGGTTCTTGATTGCCGGAAAGAAGACCTGTATGAAGAAGATGTCCTGGCAGAAAAAATGATTGTAGTTTCTTCAGCAGCCACAGAGGAACTTAAGAAAAAATTTTTCAGTGAACGTTTGCGCACCTTATTTTCAACAAATTATCGAATATATCTGATGCTGAAAAACCGCTATTTTTTGCATCGACTGAAACGGTTTGGAAAAAATCCTGATGCTGAAAAATTACAAAAAATCCGTTTAGCAGAGCTTACTTCTCAGCTACATAAACATCATGATGCCTCAGTTGGTGAATTAGTTGAAAACACCGATTTCCGTGTTATTGAACATTTGGTTAAAGAACAGATTTCAAAAAGTGCGGAAAAATTAGATGCAAAATCAGATTCAAAAGAATTGAGAACAGAGGGTGAAACTCAGGATAACTGCGGATCAAAATCCCGGCAGACTGAACAAAAAGAAGTAATACAGCCAATTTCAGTTATAGAAAACAGGGTGGCACCGGATATTTCTTTTGAAACAATCATCCAGGAAAACACTGAAGACACCATGTCTGCCTTTGATCAACTATGTGAAACATACTCTGAACCACTGGAAGAATTGTCTGCCAGTATTGGTCCGGTTCCGGAATGTTCTTCACCATATTTCCTTTCCAGAGTTGAAGAGTATCGTGATGACTTTGCAAATTATTTCCGACAAATGCATGGCGGCGACATGCAGGTAAATGCAGCAGTACATAATTTTACACTGGAACTGCTGATTCAGCGAGGCAAGGAGTACAATGCTGCAGAACGTTGGGGAGTGATTTCCAAATGCAGGCAGGAATATCAATCAATATATTTTCGACCCACAGAAGATGATGCTGCAGTACTGGACCGAAAAGCTGAATGGAATATGCTGATGCATGCGAGACTGCCTTTCATGTTTAATGTGCCACTGGAAAAGAACAGAATTATTGGCGTTGAAAAGGATAAGCTGTTCATTTTTCAAATTGGCACAGCGTTTTTCGACCAAAACCACCAAAGCAAGCTGGATCAATATCCTGATACATTTTACAAGCTGATGTTCGGCGGGCATCTTCTGGCCAACAAAAATGCTGTTATTTATGTTGAAGAAGAACCCTATTTCACTACAACACTTGAACAGATGTGGCGCTGTCGGGGGCTGGTTTACCTGTTTTTAATAGCAATTTCCCAACGCTTTGCCATAGAGCTGTCTCCGGCAATGCAGGATTATTTAGTGGAGGTATTGCCAAAAACCCTGCAAGTAAACGGAGAAATGCCTGATACTGCCTCTTTTCCTGATGTGCCTAATAAAACAGCAGTAAATTAAAACCTTCCTGACTACTAACTTCAGTCCCTACTACTAACTTCAACAAATTTTCCAAGCCTGAACTCTTGTGTTCCTTTTTCTGATGCGATACAACAGATGATATGTTCCACTGATTGAGTTCGACAAGATTGTGTTGAATGGTTACAATCAGATGAAAACTTATCACATAAAAACAGAAAAAGAATATTATGACTGCAAAAACGCAATCCGGAGAATCCGGACATCGCCGATACTCAAAGCTTGTAACAGAGACAAATGCACGTGCTGCCAGCAGGGGCATGCTCTATGGTGTTGGTTTCAAAAAAGCTGATTTCCAGAAATCGCAGGTCGGCATTGCCTCTACATGGGGAACAATTACACCATGCAACATGCATATAAATGATTTAGCCGAACATGCAGCGCGAGGTGTACGAAAAGCGAAAGGGATGCCTTTGACTTTCGGTACAATTACTGTTTCAGACGGAATTTCAATGGGAACGGAAGGAATGAAATATTCGCTGGTTTCCCGTGAAGTGATCGCCGATTCGATTGAAACAGTGGTAGGTTGCCAAAGTTACGACGGCATAGTAACCATTGGTGGTTGTGATAAAAATATGCCCGGCTGCATGATTGCCATCGCACGCTTGAATAGACCGGCAGTTTTTGTTTACGGCGGAACAATTCTTCCTGGAACACACAATGGTCAGGATGTAGATATTGTTTCTATATTTGAAGCAGTCGGGAAACAGGCAGCGGGTACGATAACCCAGGATGAGCTTGAAAAAGTTGAATCATGCGCTATTCCCGGTGCAGGTTCGTGTGGTGGGATGTACACCGCGAATACAATGGCCTCGGCCATAGAAGCACTTGGAATGAGTCTGCCAAACAGTTCCGCGCAGGAAGCAGTTTCAGAGGATAAAGTGCGGGACTGCGTGGAAGCAGGTGAAATGGTTTTACGCTTGATTGAAAAAAATATTTGTCCACTTGACATTCTTACCAGGGAAGCCTTTGAAAACGCGATTACAGTGGTAATGGCACTCGGCGGTTCCACGAACGCGGTTTTGCATTTGCTGGCAATGGCAAATGCGGCAAAAGTAAATCTGGAACTGGACGATTTTTTGAAAATTGGGAATAAAGCGCCGGTGCTTGCGGATTTAAAACCCAGTGGGAAATATTTAATGACTAATTTTGTAAAGATAGGCGGATTGCCACCCTTGATGAAAATGCTGCTGGATACAGGACTGCTTCATGGCGACTGTCTGACTGTGACAGGGAAAACAGTACGCGAAAATCTGGAAAACGTTAAGCCTTATGAGGATGGTCAGGACATAGTACACTCCCTGGATGATCCGATTAAAGAAACAGGACACCTTGTTATTCTTCGTGGGAATCTTGCCTCCGAAGGAGCAGTTGCAAAAATTTCCGGAAAAGAAGGTGAATTTTTCAGGGGAACAGCACGTGTTTTCAATTCTGAAGAAGAAGCCCTGAATCGGATTCTGGATGGCACTGTGGTTAAAGGAGATGTGATTGTTATTCGATATGAAGGTCCTAAAGGAGGTCCGGGCATGCGTGAAATGCTCTCACCAACTTCTGCCATTATGGGACGGGGCCTGGGTAATGACGTAGCCCTGATCACTGATGGGAGGTTTTCCGGCGGTTCTCATGGTTTCGTGATTGGACACATCACTCCTGAAGCCCAGGAAGGTGGTTTGCTGGGAATTGTTGAAAATGGTGACAACATCATAATTGATATAACAAAACGCACCATAGATCTGGAAGTTACGGAAGATGAAATAAAAAAACGTCAAGCAAACTGGACACGACCTCAGCCACGCTATACCCGCGGAGTACTGGCCAAATACGCAAAAACAGTCAGTTCAGCCTCGCTGGGAGCAGTAACGGATTTGTGATAAAAAACTTAACTGAGACTCATGCTTTCCCCGGAACAATTTAAGAAAGATTCTTTTTCTGCGCTGAATAATCCTCAGCTGCGCCGTAATTTTAAACGCGCTATGTCCGGATTGATGCAGAAACGTCTGGCGGTGTTTCCGGATGATGAAGAATATCAGCAGCTCCGTGAAATAGGACATTCAGCACGGGAAAATGCCTTGCGCAAGCTTCCGGAATTGCTGGAACAGCTGGAAAATAACTGCAGCAAAAACGGGATTCAGGTTTTCTGGGCGGAAACTGTTGATCAGGCTAACCAACTGGTACTGGAAATTGCGCAGCGGCATGATGCCAAAAAAATGGTCAAGGGCAAGTCAATGGTTTCAGAGGAAATGGAATTGAACCATTTTCTTGAGCAGCATGGAATTGAAGCCCTTGAAGCTGATCTGGGCGAATATATAATTCAGGTCGATCATGAGCTGCCTTCACACATCATCATGCCGGCAATTCATAAAAACAAGGAACAAATCGCGCAGATGTTCCATCAAAAAGTCGAACCGAGTGTATTCGCTGAAAGCGCGGAAGAAATGACAGCAATTGCGCGTAAAGTGCTGCGCAGTAAGTTTTATCAGGCAGATATCGGAGTTTCCGGAGTTAATTTTGCTGTGGCGGAAACAGGAACACTTTGTCTGGTTGAGAACGAAGGCAACGGCAGGTTCTGCACAACTTTGCCGCCTGTGCATGTGGCTTTGATGGGCATTGAAAAAGTAGTAGAGCATCTTGAGGATGTTCCTCCATTGTTGAGTTTGCTCACACGTTCAGCAACAGGGCAGACAATCACGACTTATTTCAATATGATAACCTCGCCTCGTAAATCCGGAGAAAAGGATGGACCGCAAAATGTGTATCTGATTTTGCTGGATAACGGTCGTTCCCAAATGCATACAGATCAGCTTTTGCGTGAAACACTGATGTGCATACGCTGCGGTGCCTGCATGAATCACTGCCCTGTCTATTCGCGAATCGGCGGCCATGCCTACAACACAACCTATCCCGGACCCATCGGGAAAATTCTTACTCCGCAACTGAAAGGACTGCACAAAGCAGGCTATCTGGCGGAAGCCTCCAGTTTGTGCGGCGCCTGTGTTGAGGTTTGTCCGGTCAAAATTCCAATAACTGAAATCCTGCTGAGTTTGCGTCATAAGGTAGAGGCGGACAAAGGCAAAGTTTCTCTAACCAGTCCCGGAGCTTGGAAAGCTAAAGCAGGAAATATTGTTTGGAAAGGTTGGGAAACAGTTTTTGCTAATCCACAGCTGTACCGCTTAAAAAGTCTGGGAATTGCTAAACTTGGGAATTTAGTTCCGCGCTGGCTGCCTGTTCTCCGAAATTGGACTTTGGTAAGATCAGCCCCTGCTTTTGCCAAAAAAAATCTGCATCAGCTTGCTCTTGAAGAAGGATTGTCTGATGAATAGTTCCGCGGCCTCACGAGAAATTATCATGACCCGTCTTGAGCAAACTTCCGGACTTCCCCAAGAAGATTCAGAAAACTTTTCCTTCATTGAAGGCAGGTTATTAGACGAAAGTAAGCGATGGGCTTCGGAAGAAAAAGTGAAGCGTCTTAAAAGTATGATGGAAGCAGTGCATACAGAGGTGCATCTATGTGGGAAAAATACATGGGGAAACACTTTATGTTCTGTGGCAAAACAAAAACAAATCAGCAGAATACTTTACGGAGCAAATACAGCTTTGGCTCTGGAACTTGAAAACCTGAAACAAGAGTCTCCTGCGATGGTACCGGAATTGATAGATTACAAAGATCCGATTGAGGAAAGCAAGGATTTGCTGTTTGAAATTGATGCCGCCATCACCACTACCCGTGGTGGTATCGCGGAAACAGGTTCGCTGATACTCTGGCCTACACCTGATGAACCACGGCTGATGTCCCTTATACCTCCGATTCATATTGCTGTTCTCTATGCAGAAGAAATATACAGCACTTTCAGGGAAGCAATGATCACAGAAAACTGGACTTCCGGAATGCCTACTAATGCTCTCCTGATCTCCGGCCCCTCCAAAACTGCGGATATAGAACAAACTTTAGTGTATGGAGTCCATGGCTGCAAGGAACTGGTTGTAATTGTAATACAGTAAAATGAACATTTAATCGTTCATGCAGCAAACTGACATCATCATCATCGGCGGCGGCATATTAGGTCTTGCCACAGCTTTTCAGCTCTCCCGTGATTATCCTCGCCTGAACATCACCGTGCTTGAAAAAGAATCTAAACTGGCAACACATCAGACCGGGCATAATTCCGGAGTATTACACACTGGTATTTATTACAAACCCGGCTCGCTTAAAGCAATAAACTGTCGTGAAGGAAAATCCCGGATGGAGGGTTTCTGCAGAAACGAAGGAATTGATTTTGAAATTTGCGGGAAGGTGATTGTGGCGATTACCGAGGATGAGCTGCCTGTTCTGGAAATGATTTATCAACGGGGCAGAACCAACGGAGTACGCTGTGAAATGATCAGCAAAGAACAGCTGCACGAACTTGAACCGCATGTGGCAGGGATAAAAGCTATCCATGTTCCGGAAGCGGGCATTGTTGATTTTATGCAAGTCTGTGAGAGGCTCGCGGAACGTGTGCTTGAAGTTGATGGAAACAACATTGAATTTTCCGCGAAAGTATCCGGTATCCGTCAGACAGCACAGAGGGTGGTTGTTCAGACTGATCAAACTGAATATGAGGGACGATTACTGGTGAATTGTGCAGGTTTGTATTCAGATAAAATCACCTCCATGACTCAAACTCCGGATGCTAAAATCATCCCCTTCCGTGGTGAATACTACATGGTACGCCCGGAAAAACATCATCTTTGCCGGAACCTGATCTACCCTGTTCCGGATCCTGAATTTCCTTTTCTGGGGGTTCATTTTACTCGAATGATAGACGGCTCACTGGAGTGCGGCCCGAACGCTGTTTTGGCTTTTGCGAGGGAAGGTTACACTAGAAGCAACATAAATTTATTAGAGTTGGCAGAAGTTTTGTCTTACAGAGGTTTCATAAAAATGGCATTAAAATACTGGCGTGCCGGAGCTGGAGAGATGTGGCGCTCCTTCAGCAAAGCAGCATTCGTCCGAGCTTTACAGCGTTTGATTCCGGAAATTACTGCAGATGACTTAAATGCCGCACCAGCAGGCATTCGGGCTCAGGCAGTAATGCCTAACGGCAAGCTGGTTGATGATTTTCTGATTCAGCAAAACGAGAACATCATCAATGTTGGAAATGCTCCATCACCGGCGGCGACGTCTTCTCTGAATATTGGCAAGCACATTGTGGGCGTTGCGGCAGAACGACTTGGCACTGAATTTTGAATGTGGATCATTTAAACTCCAATTTGCAATTACGTGTTTGACACTTATTATTCACTGCTCCAGCGCTCCAAAACTTCATTCAGCAAATTTGCAGGCAGCACAAATTTGCCTTTCACAGGCGGCACAAGTACTTCACATTCAGGCCATCCACAATCAAATAAATTTTCATAACAAAACTGACCGCTTGAAAGAATTGGTCTAATTTCCAATATTTTTACATTTTCCGGAGTAAATAAAATATTTGTCAAACCTGCTCCATGTGCTGCTATAACATGAGAAGCACAACGAAAAAGTTCAACCTGCTCCCTGATACTCAGTTGTTCAAGGTAAACCTTACGGAAGTTGTGTTTTTTCAATAAAGGGAAAAATTCCTCTTCGTTGGACAAGTGGCGTTTAACTGCCAATTTGCGAGAAACATAAATCCGATTGTTTGATAATGAATCAGCGGGTTCAGCATAAGACTTGCGGGGGAATAATTTTTCAATGAAATTTTGTATTTTTTTCACTTTTTCAGTATTCCAATCAGGCCGCATAATTTCTGGAACATAAAGCCGTTCAACTCGTACTGTTTCCAGTGGAAGTACCTTAATCTCAAATCCTGCCTCATTCAAAAATTCAATAAATGATTTAGGCATAAATTCAGGAACAAGTACAGGATATCGGGGTGTATCAATCAGATGAGGCAGCAAATCCGCAAATAAGTGATAATAACTGTAAATGTGCGGAGAAATTCCTGAATGGTAAGTTCCCGGAAGGGAAGCGGAACCTGAAGGATCAGGGAGGCCTTTCCTGAGACGTGATTCAATAATGCGGCGATGCTTTCCGGGTCCAGGATTGTTTTCCGGACAGGTCAGATCCCATGGATATTTTTGAAAATGAAACCAGATATTTTGGCCGGATTGAACTAAACCATCCGCGCCGCAAAGCAGGACATTCTCAAGTTTCAAAGACATGAATTAATCAGCATTCACGCAACAGAAGCTGGTAATGTTTATTGGCCTTAAATGGTATAAATTTAGATGACCAGATCATCAGGATGGCAGCGCAGCCAGTGGAGAACCAAATTTGTTCCGATGAAACCAGCGCCACCGGTGATCATCAAATTCATCTGTGCTTCAGAAAGTAGCAGTCAGCAAATCTAGTCGCCATTGAGGTGAGTTAGTTGTGGTCTCTAATTCAGGTCGAGGAAAAATTTTTCCCGGAGTAACTGCTAATATATGTGTATTCATGTCCAGGTGAAAAAGCCCCTTTGGATTCACATCACTCATGAATATCCCGCCATCAGTACGGGCTTCATAAATTCCGACTCCCATGCCTGCAAACAGGCCTAAAGCCATGCCTTTAATAACGTATTTGGGGAATAATTTGTCTTCCTTATCATCGTCCTGTAATGCCCATATTGCTAAACCGGAAACACCTCCGATTGCTGAACCCCAGATACTGTTTCTAAAGACGATTTCAAGAGTTTCTGAACGCGCGGTAGTGATCCCGCTAAATAAAATAGTAACGGCAAGAGCGCATATTCCCAATGTTTGTTTAAGCCTGTTCATTATAACCTCCATGTTAAGGCGTGAAAATTTTTTATTTACTGCATATAAAATCTTTTTTTAACCGACTTTCAGGTAATTACAAATTAGATATTAATGCTGTTTTAATTTCAGTTCTTTCCAGATGTACAAGTTGAAATGTTCTAATGCTGTAAGATGCACTAAACTTTGCAAAACCCTGACCAGTTTAGCTTGCGGGTGTTAATAAGAAGAATGTTTTTATAAGTTAAACTATTTTTTATGATGAAGGCGCATTATCCCGTGCAGGAAAGTAACTGATTTCGAGATGAAAGTTTTACAAGTTTATGCAAAAAATTAATATCAGGTACTGCCTTGTTAAACAGTGATGAATAATCATTATGCACCATGGTCGTAAAATCGAGCCTGTCTCTTTCGGTACATCCCATTATCCGCGCCAACGCCACCAAATGCTCACCACTTCCCCTGGAAGCATCTTCTTCCAGAATTGACCACTGATTTTGAAGAAAATGCAGCTGCTGCTGTCGGGCGTAATCCCAGTTTTTGCAACCGGCTGTACCGACTGTACTGGCTGCGATGTATGTAGGAGATGATGAAATATCAAGGGAAAATGCACCTGGGTCATTATCTGCAAAGCCCATTGGGCCACCCTTATGGCAGGCCAGCAGAATCTCACTCCACAGTAATAATACAAGCAGAACCAGTAACAGACTAATCCAACGCATTTTTTCCCTCATTAAGACAGATCGCATGTATCCCGCAATTCAGGATTATTCTGCATCCATTGCCTGAGTTCAGCAAGGAACTCCGCTGACTTATCCGAAGCAGTAAAAATTTCAACCGTTTGCTGGCGATGTTCCCTCAACATCTCAGTAAATTCATCTGCAGATGAATTTGGACAAGCCATAAGCTTTGATAATGCATCCAGATGAGGGCCGTAACCCTGAACTGTTTCAGTTAACAGTTGTTTGTGTGATTTTTTAAGAAATTGTCTCAATACATAATCTGTGTAGCTTTCGTATCCAAAATCCCAATTTTTACATCCCGAAGTTCCTGATGTGCTGGCGCTGGAATAAACAGGAGAAAATGTTAAATCGACCCAGGACATGATTGGATCATTGGAGGAAATTCCCAGGAATCCTTCCCCTCTGCAGCCAGCTTCCAGTTCAGTTTTATTGATCAACAGCAAAACCAATGATGCTGATAAAAAGCTTTTCAGAATCGTTTTCAAAACTGAAGAAACAATTCCAGACATTAAGCAATAGCATTGAGAAAAGTGATGTTCACCGGCAATTCTTCTCCAAGGATACTCATCAATCAGCCCCGGACTTTCTCTGCTTTGCGTATTACCTGGATTTTCATTGTATCAATCCCTTTGGAAAGAGCCTTATACAGATTTTGATGGTCAGCTTTGCTGGAAAGATGTTTGCTTTGATAACTGCAGTTAATGCCTACATGATAAGACTCTTCTCCGACTTTATTCAGATTCACATGAAAGGGATATTTATCGTCAGTAATTTTGATCAATTCTTCAAAAACATGATGTACATGTTCTGTTACAGCTTTAGAATTTCTAATGTTGTTGAAAGTGAGATGAATTGGCATAATTACTCCTAAAGGCAAAGGATTGGCGAGAAATAATGCGGTAAAACACATTACCACATTCTGTTGAAGTACAGAAAAGTACGGTTCCAAAAAGTGAGGAATCACTTTGCGGGTGGCGCATCTCCAGGATTGGCTATGGGCTGTTCTGATGATTGTTTGGCATCTGAATCTGCAGGCAATTCCACCGATGTTTTTTTATCGGGAAGCACCTCGGATTCATCCGGGACTATAAAAATATATCCCGGAAGGAAAACAAGTAAATAAGCTAATATTCCAATAATGACAATTATTGCAATACGCATATTATTTCTTTACAGGGAGAACTGAGAAATGTCAAGTTAAGATTTAATTTGATGAATCAGTTTAACAATCTCAAGATGAATGTTCAATTATGCAATTTTGCGAAAGATAATTTTATGTATATGTGGAACCAGATTGTAAATAGCCCAAAACGGTTCAGATATTAGCATTTATACATTTTCGTCAATAATTCAGCAATTACAAATGATGATACAAACTGTTACACCCTGTTACCGTAAAGAAAAGCTTTTTCTCAGAAACATAAATAAACTTGATCTCAACTGTATAGATCAGGTTTTGTAAACATCAAAAACAAGGGGTAAAATGTATGAGCAGAAAAGCAGAAAAAAGCATAGTGCAAAACGCCTGGTGTTATGCATCCTGGCTGTTGCCTCAGTAGTATTGACGCTTAGCGGTTGTCGAAATCAGCAAATGAATGCCGATCAAGCAAATCAATTTATTGCTGACAGATTGGAGCTCTCCCAGGAGCAATCCAGTAAAATTTCTCCGGTAACAAAAGATTATTTTGCGGAAAAAGAATCTCTGGGTGAAATAAAAAAAAGTGTCAACGATGAAATCCTGTCTCAATTGAAAAGCGATACAGCTGATCCGGAAAAATTAACAAAAGTTCTCACAGACAGTTTGGATCAGATACGAGAGAAACTACCTAAATTCGTCGATGGATTTACAACATTCCATACGGCACTGACTTCTGAACAGCGGGCGGAAATCGTGGAAAAAATGAAAAAGCGACGTGAACATGCTGAGCAACATGGCTGGGGTAGAAAGTGGGGAAGGCATTGGCATTGATAATTTAGGTTATCAGTTCCTGTCTATTTACCTGCATTTTCGCTAGTTAGAGGGAAATTTAGCTGAAACGCTGATAGTAAGGAAAACATGAACCGAGTTATCAAAACTTTTATTATCAACATTTTACTTATTTTAAGCGCACAAACGTTGTTTGCAGAAGAACATGTTTTTGCTCCGGATGAACATTGCCTGGCATACAAAACAGAAAAAAGTGTTTTATTTGTTGCCGATGTTGAAGTAATCGGAAAAAGCTGTGAGGTCACAGCAAAAATGAACTGGAACCATTCCGGAGAAAAGGCTCAGGTGAAAGTCAGTGTTCCGGTTATTTCACTGGATTCAAATAACGCATTTCGTGATGAAGACATTCCGGAAATTCTCAGGGTTGATCAAACATACGACATTCGTTTCATTTCAGACTGGCTGGAAATTGAGGTTCTGAAAAAAATGCTTCAGGAAAAAAAAGGAGAAGTTTCCGGAATACTGGAAGTCGCTGGCGGAAAATTTCCGGTAAAGTTCATGATGACTTTCACAAGCAAACCCGAATACTATCTTGTGACAGGACATCTCAATACTACATTTGCCGCCCTGAATGTTGATGTGCCTGATGTTGCCTGGGGATTGGTTGCGCAGCCTAAGGAGTTTCTTGAATTGCTGGTACACTTGCGCTCAGATAAAATTTCCGGTGCAGAAAGATTGGCCATACAGCAATGAGCAGTTTAAAGCTGAAGAATTATTTTGTTGCCGGCACTGTGGCACTGGCTGCTTTCAGCTGTTCAGGCAATGTGCATTATGATCCTGACAAAGACCACCATTTGAAAAATGGTTTCAAAACAAAGACTGATACATCGTTTACAGATTGGCTGTTTATGAGATTCAAGGAAGGAGATTATCCTTCTATCGATCCAGAACAAGTGCAGACAATCATTGCTGAAGCTGATATCAAAACAATTAATTCGCCGGCAAATGTCCCCCGTGCCACTTGGGTTGGACATGCAACTGTGCTGGTGCAGTATAAGGGTATAAATTATTTGACTGACCCCCATCTGACAGAATATCCCGGTCCATTGAAAATGTTTGCCCCAGAACGCATCACATCACCAGCCCTCAGTTTTGAGGAATTACCGAAAGTAGATTTTGTGCTGATTTCACATAACCATTATGACCACCTTGATTTACCCACTGTGGAGATGCTTGGAAATTCAGTAGTATGGTATGTGCCTTTGGGTTTAAAATCTTGGTTTTTGGATCAGGATATTGCTGCTGAAAAAATAGTCGAACTTGATTGGTGGGAAACAGACATTTTTTCAGAAAATGTAAGTATAACATTTACTCCAAATGTACATTGGTCAAAACGGACTCTATGGGATCAAAACCAAAGTTTGTGGGGCTCATGGTCGGTTCAAATTGGTGATTTTAATTCCTGGTTTGCGGGAGATACAGGCTATGATGAACAATTGTTTAAGGAAATTGGAAAAAAGCTGGGGCCAATCGATCTAGCAATGATACCAATTGGTACATACGGTCCACGATATTTCATGCTGCCTATGCATGTTGATCCGGATCAGGCAGTATTAATCCACAAAGACATCCGGTCAAAAAAATCAATCCCAGTACATTGGGGCACATTTCAGCTGTCCTATGAACCGTTTCTGGAACCTCCTCAATTATTGGCGCAAGTCTTAAAGCAAAAAGGAATAATTGAAGATCAATTCAGCCCAGTAAAAATTGGAGAGACGTTAGAAATAACAGATCTCAGTCAATAAGCAGTATGAACTCTCGTATCCTTATCATTGATGATGACGAAAAACTGAATCGTCTGCTGACAGATTATCTTGGGAGAATGGGATTTGAAGTGATGACATCGATTCTTCCAGGAGAAGGTCTGGAACTGCTGGAACAGGAAAATCCGGATTTGGTTATTCTTGATGTTATGCTTCCTGAAATGGACGGTTTTGAAGTCTGCCGCACAATCAGGCAGTCAAGCAGTGTGCCGGTCATTATGCTTACTGCCCGCGGAGAAGTGATGGATCGTGTAGTTGGACTTGAAATCGGCGCGGACGATTACCTGCCGAAACCTTTTGAACCACGAGAACTAGTGGCACGCATTCAATCAGTTTTGCGTAGAGCGCAGACAAAAAACTCTTCCGGAAGTCAACAATATGGTAATCTCAGCATTGACTTTCACCGGCGGGAAGTAACACTTGAAGAGCAGGTTTTGCCGCTTACTTCAAATGAGTTTGAATGCCTTGCTCTGCTGGTCAGGAACACTGGTATAGTATTGGACAGGGATAAAATCATGGAAGAGCTGCGTGGAATCGAATGGGATGCGTTTAACCGCTCAGTTGATATTACCATGAGCCGTCTTAGGCATAAACTGGCAGATGATCCAAAAAATCCGCGTTTTATCAAAACCATCTGGGGAACAGGATATTTATTCATCGGAGGCGATAATGAAAATTGAGTGGCTGAAACGCCCTTTTGATTCTGTTTTCACAAAGTTGATCGTGGTGATGCTGATTTCCGGAAGTCTGCTGGTGATCGGTATTATTGCGGTCAGCTGGCATGGCTTCCGCGAAAGTCAGAAAAATTTTTTCCGCAACAACCTGGCACAGTACGGGTCATATCTGGTCAGTGATCTGCAGAGCAACACTAACATTGCACATGCCAGGGATCTGTCTGAGCAGTTATTATTGATTATCCGCTATGAGGGAAAAGACAGCACATGGCAAACCGGTACAGGAATACCTCCTTTGCAAAAAGTTCGTTTCCGCAAGTGGTCAGAAAGTTCAGCTTCCACTTTTGGTTCTCATTCGCAATCTGAGAAATCTGCGGTTACAAATGTGCGATACGGACGTTACCGCGGGCAGGGGGTGGTAACAGTAGATACAAATGGAGGACGTTTTATTTTCGCGGAATCTGACAAGTGGCATGAAATGCATCTTGGCATCCCATGGATATTAACAATTCTGGGAATTACAGGACTTATTCTGACATTAACATGGTTGACGATGCGCTGGATAATGAAGCCGATAAACTGGCTTTCTGAAGGTGTGACCGCGCTGGGTGACGGCAATCTGGAACATCGTCTTCCGGAGAAACGCGGAGATGAGCTGGGTAAATTAGCTCGTGCCTTTAATCGAATGACGGAAAGTCTGCGTGAGATGATTTCCGCACGTGAGAGACTTTTGCTTGATGTCAGCCATGAACTGCGCTCCCCCCTGACACGCATGAAAGTCGCGCTTGAATTTGTTCCGGAAAATAAATCCCGTGAAAGCTTGCTTGGAGATGTGCAGGAAATGGAACAGATGGTGACAGAGATTTTGGAGACCGCCCGACTGAAAAGTGAACATGGACAGCTTGAACTGCAGACTGTAGACTTGAAGCTGCTGATTCAGGAAGTTTGCTCAGCATTTGAAGGAAAAATCCCAGGAATCCTTTTTGAAAAAGACAGCAAGGAATACTTGGTTCGAATTGATGTTGAACAAATTCAGACGGTATTGAAGAATATACTTGTAAACGCGCTCAAATACTCGTCTCCGGGAAATAATCCGGTTGAGGTTCGTTTGCGCAAAGATGATTCCGGATACAAAATTGAAATTCAGGATCATGGACAGGGAATTCCGGAAGATGAACTGGATTTGATTTTTGAGCCGTTTTATCGTGTTGATAAATCACGTACCAAAAGTACCGGCGGTTATGGTTTAGGTCTTAGCCTTTGTAAAACGATTATTGAAGCGCATGGTGGAAGAATCGCTGTACAGAGTAAACCGGGAGAAGGAGCGACTTTTTGTATTAGTTTACCGGACTCTGCTTTAATAGTAACTTAATCTAAAATGTGGAAAAAATTATTTAATCTTAAATTCTGGCTGCCCATTCTGGTGCTTGGACTTGGAGCGGGGCTTACAATGGCTCTGCTTAAAAACAAGCCCACTGCCCGGAAAAAACCAAATTTCAAAAGAGGAACTTTGGTGGAAGTGATTGAGGCGGCCAGAACCAGTCCGCAAATTGAAGTCCGCACACATGGACGTATCCGGGCCGCAAAAAAAGTGGTCTTGAGCGCGCGTGTTGGCGGAGAAGTGATCTGGGTCAGTCCTAACCTGCGGGAAGGTCGATTTTTCAAAATAGATGAACCGCTTTTGAAAATTGGCATACGCCAGTCAGTATCTCGTCTTAAAGCGCCATTCAACGGAGTGGTTCAGTCCAGGAATGTGGATTTAGGACAATATGTCAATCCTGGGGCGCAATTGGCAACTTTGCTGGGAAGTGATCAGGCAGAAGTTGTGATTGACCTGCCGATGGGACGTATGAGTTGGCTTCCTCAATCAATCACTCCGAATGATCAAGGGAATCAGTATCAAATACCGGCTAAAATTTCACTAACCGGAATCAATTCTGCCCCCTCTCACTCTTCAACCATCACAAGGCATCTGCTTGAATTGACTCCACGCGGGATGATGGTGCAGTTGATTGCGGAAACAGCTGATCCTTTTCTGCTCAATCAAAAGCACGATTCACAAGACACACATACACCCGGCACAATTCAGCTCATTGGAAAAAGCGCTGCAAACCCGGAAATTCCACTTAAAGAACAAATTAAGCAGATTCCGCTTTTTGTAGGCGCGTTTGTGGATGTGATCATTCCCGGAAGAAAACTTGAGGATGTAGTCCATATACCCGCCCAGGCTCTGCGTGATCGTGACACAGTCTGGATTGTATCTGATGGAGAACTTCAAGTCCGGAATGTGAAAATCGCTCATGTTGATTTTGACAATGTCTATCTTGCAGTCGGTGTGAATCCTGGAGAAAAAATCATCATCTCACCAGTGAAAGGGGCGGCTAACGGAATGAAGGTTCAGCTGGCAGGCAGGAAAAGAATGGAAGGAAAAAGAAAGTCCGGAGAAAAATTCGGAAAAGGTAAGCGTCCGGAGGATAAGGGAAAAAGGCGAAATAGAAAACACAATCGCCCGGATGCAAATATCAGCAAGGAGAGCCAATGATTCGCTGGATGGCAGAACATAAAGTTGCCGCAAACCTGTTGATGATAATAATCCTGTTCGCAGGGGCATTAGGTGTTAAAAACATTAAGCAGGAAGTTTTTCCTGAAATGGATTTGCCTTTTATCATTGTGGCAGTGCCTTATCCGGGCGCGACACCGGATGAAGTTGAAGAATCAATTCTACTGCCCATTGAAGACTCTGTGAGCGGCATTACCGGGATCAAAACAATCACTGGCACCGCCAGGGAAAACATGGGTAGTTTGCGCATAGAACTTGAAAATGACGCCGATAAAGATGACGTGTATGACGATGTCAAATCTGCTGTTGAGCGCCTGACAACTTTGCCTGAAGAAGCTGAAGATCCCCAAATACAGCAGCCCAGGATTCGACACGAAGTACTGAATCTTACCATTTTTGGAGATGCCCCGGCACGTTCTATGATCGAACAAGCGCAAATGGTACGGGACTCATTGCTGACTCATCCGGACATTACTCAAGTTGATGTGGAACAGCCCCGAGGTTTCGAAATGACTTTGGAGATTTCCAGCAAGGCACTGCAGCAGCACGCATTGACTCTGAATCAAGTGTCCCGAATCATCAGTCAGGCTACTCTCGATCTGCCGGGCGGAAAAATTCAAACTTCCGGAGGAGATATTCTGATCCGCACCAAAGAGCAGCGATACACTGCCTCGGATTACGCCAGTATTCCACTGCTGACTACTGAGCAGGGAATCCTGAGGCTGGGTGACATTGCCCGCATCAGTGATGGTTTTGAGGAATCAGACATTCGCTCGCGTTTTAACGGCAAACCGGCGGAAAACATTAAGGTCCTCCGTGTCGGAAAGCAAACGCCAACTGACGTTTCAAATGCAGTGCGCTCAAAAATTGATGATTTGAGGTCACAACTTCCCTCCAGTATAGAAATGCAAATTGTGAATGACCGCTCATTGGTATTGCGTGATCGCATCAATTTGCTGATGAAGAATCTGTGGCTTGGACTGGGTTTGGTATTTTTGACATTGGCGCTCTTTTTACGCATTGATTTATCTTTCTGGATAATGATGGGTATCCCGCTAAGTTTTGCCGGCGCCATGATTGCTATGCCATCACTTGATACAAGCATCAACATGATTTCTCTGTTTGCCTTCATTCTGGTGCTGGGAATTGTTGTTGATGACGCGATTGTGGTTGGAGAAAATATTTTCGCTCATCAGGAGATGGGCAAGACACCACTGCAGGCGGCCGTAGATGGCGCATTTGAAATCGGTCCACCTGTGTTGATCACCATTCTTACTACCATTGCAGCCTTCATCCCAATTTATTTTATTCCAGGAGTGACTGGAAACATTTTTGTAAATATCCCGAATGTGCTGATAGTTGTTTTATTGTTTTCGTTGATTGAAGCCATGCTCATTCTGCCGGGACACCTTTCTCATCTGAACAGGTTGATCAGCTTTATTCTTACCCCTTTAGGAAAACTTCTGGAGGTGCCTCGGCACTATTTAAGCTCCGGACTTCTGTGGTTTTCACAAAAACCTTACCGGAAAATACTGGACAAGTGCATTGCTTATCGCTACGCGATTTTTGCTCTGGGAATATTTTTCATTCTGCTCTGCGTGGGGTTGGTGTTTGGCGGACATCTTCGTTTCACGTTTTTTCCCAAAATCGACAGGGACAGGATTGCAATTAACGCTAGAATGCCTTTCGGGACACCTGTGGCGGTAAGCAAAGAAATTGAGCGGAGAATGCTGCGTTCTGCCGACGACTTGCTGCGGGAATACGAAGCTCAGGCGGGACATCCTGTGCATGATGGAATTTACAGCAATGTTGGAAGAGGCGGCGGACATAATGCTGCTGTTCGAGTCTTTCTTAAACCACTTGATGAACGAGGATTTTCCTCGGTCGAATTTTCCAGGAGATGGCGCAAAAGTATGGGTGAAATTCCCGGAATTGAATCCCTGAATGTGCGGGCACGTCATTCTATGGGTTCAACTTATGACATCGATTTACAGTTGAGTCATCCTGATCCAGCTGTGCTCCTGAGGATAGTTGAACAATTCAAAGAACAATTTTCCGAATACCCTGGAGTCAGTAATATTGAGGACAGCACTGAAGACGGAAAAAGCGAGGTTCAGTTAAAACTCAGTCCAGCCGGACGCACTCTGGGTTTGAGTTCACAGGAACTGACTCAGCAGGTTCGTGCGGCGTTTCAGGGTGTGGAGGTTTTTAAGTATTTGCGTGGAAGTGATGAAGTGAGCGTGAAGCTTCGTCTTCCTTTTGATGAACGCAGATATTTACGCGACCTTGAAGATCTGGTGATCCTTGCGCCCGGTGGAGAGCGTTTGCCGTTGGGGCAGGTTGCGGAGTTGAAATACGGCCAGTCTTACAGTGCCATCAGGCGAGTGGACAGCAGGCGAATCATCAGTGTACGCGCGCTGGTGGATTCCGGTGTTTCGAACGCGGGACAAATTCAACGTTCACTGGAACAGGAAGTACTGCCCCGGATAACGGGCGATTATCCTCAATTACAATACAGCTTTGAAGGAGCGCATCGGGCACAGACCAATACAATGGCTGGAGTCAGGCAAGGCGGAATTGTGGCCCTGCTTCTGATTTTCAGCTTGCTTGCTTTGCAGTTTCGTAGCTATCTACAGCCGATTATCATCATGACCGCAATTCCATTCGGACTTGTCGGCGCAGTCCTTGGTCATATTTTTATGGGCTACAACTTGAGCATTGTCAGCGTATTGGGACTTGTTGCCTTGACCGGAATTGTTGTCAATGATTCGCTTATATTAGTTGATTTCATCAACCGCACACGTGATAAAGGCACAACAATTAAACTAGCAGTCCTGGAATCAGGAGTCCGTCGTTTTCGCCCGATTGTGCTTACAACTCTTACCACTTTTTTTGGATTGCTGCCCATGCTGTTTGAACAGTCCCTGCAGGCTCGCTTCCTGATTCCAATGGCCATCAGCCTGGCCTTCGGTGTACTGTTTTCCACATTCGTTATTCTAATTTTGACTCCTGTGCTTTATGTCATTCTGGAAGATTTCAGAGCACTTCTGGGGAGGAGTGCAAATAAAGAAGCTTTGAAAGAGAAACTGGCTTAATTTAAGTTGCTGAAGGTGATTATATTGATCAAAGTGTGAAATATACCAACCAACAAATTACGACCTGTTCATCCTGGAGAAGTATTACTCACAGAGTTTCTAAACCCTCTGAATCTGAGTGCAATTGCTTTATCTAATACTCTGCGGATTCCTGCTCCACGTATCAATGATTTAGTACGAGAAAAGAGAAAGTTGAGTGCAGATACAGCTTTAAGATTGGCTCGTTATTTCGGCACGACTGCTCAATTCTGGCTGAACCTTCAAACTGCTTACGATATGAAAGTTGCTGAAAAATTTTAAGTCATAGCCAAATATTAAGTTTATACAACTACTATAATTCCAACTTCAATGATTTAATGCCAAAAGACAAAGTAGAAATCTACACAGACGGAGCCTGTTCGCCTAATCCTGGAGTAGGGGGTTGGGGGGCAGTATTGATTTCCAGCAAACACAACCTTCGCACGGAGATTTCGGGCGCGGAAGCAAAGTCTACCAACAACCGCATGGAAATGACTGCCGCAATCAAGGCGCTGGAGGCGCTGAAGAAACCATGTGTGGTGAAACTATACACAGATTCAAGCTACCTAAAAAATGCGTTTGAACAAAAGTGGCTGAATAACTGGCAGAACAAAGGATGGAAAACCAAAGACAAGAAACCTGTGGCAAACAAAGATCTCTGGCTGCGTTTGCTTGAAGTCAGCGGAGACCATGAAGTTTCATGGCATTGGGTCAAGGGCCACTCAGGTCATCCGGAAAATGTGCGATGCGACGAGCTTGCGGTTCAGGCCAGGAAGAAGCAGGCAAAATTGATTAAGTCAGCCCCATTCTGATTTTTTGAATCTGCTGTTATGGCAAATTATCCCAAACCACTTTTACAATTTCCTTAACCTGTGCATCAGAGAACTTACCGTCCACACTGTAAAGCACCTTGCCTTCGGGACCAAATACAAGCACATCACTGTTATCGTCACTTAGACCCCACTCCCGCACAATCAGTTTATCATTATCACGCACATAAACTGTGGATTTGTACTCTTCCTGCTTGCTTTTTAACTTCATATTTATGGCAAAATTAGGCAGCCATGTAGCAGCCATATTGATCATTCCAACGGAGCCATATTTTTCATCCGGATAATCTTCCGCCTTGAGCGCCTCACTAACATGGTTGTTCAGTTCGGATTCATCCGGATCAACATAAAAGAGTACAATGACTTTCCCGGAAACAAGTTCCTCGCTGCTCCATTGAGTGCCGTCAATTCTTCCACCGGAATCGTCTTTGAGCACAACTTTTGGCGGAATTTTTCCGACAGGCAATTCGGCAAAGGCAAGTGCGGAAGACAGCAAAATAAAGATAAATATCGAGAGTGTTCTCATAGCAACCTGTTTGAATAAGGATTAGTGTTTATAAGCAAATTATTGCTTTTGAAGCTCAATTGAAAGTCAAAAATGCTTTTCTCAGTTTACCGGAGCAGGAATATCCGAGAGATTCAGACAGCGAGGGAGTTTGATTGAGCCGTCATTTTGCTGACCGTTTTCAATCAGTGCAATTAAAGTTCTTGAAACTGCAATCGCGGTTCCGTTAAGCATGTGAACAAATCTGTTTTTGCCTGTTTCTGTGTCCTTGAAGCGTATGTTCATGCGTCTTGACTGGTAATCAGTACAGTTTGATGTGGAAGTTACTTCGCCCCATTTCCCGCGTCCCGGCATCCAGGCTTCAAGGTCATATTTTCGATAAGCCGGCCCTCCAAGGTCTCCGCTGCAAATATTGACTACTTGATAGGGAATTCCCAAATCCTGATAAATCTGCTCCTCAATCGCCAGCATTTTTTCATGCATTTCTTCAGACTTATCCGGATGTGTGAAGGCAAACATTTCGACTTTGGAAAACTGATGTACCCTGAATAATCCACGTGATTCCCTGCCTGCCGCCCCTGCTTCAGTGCGGTAACAATGGGAAAAACCGGCATACATAATCGGTAATCGCTCCGGCTCCAGAACCTGGTCCAGCAGCAATCCGCCGAGTGTTATTTCCGCGGTGGCAATCAGGCAAAGGTCAAAATCCTCGACTGAATAAATCTGTGTTTCTTCTCCACGCGGATTAAATCCGATGCCATCCAGAATCTGATGACGTGCCAGATCGGGGGTCATGTGTACAGTAAAACCTTCCTTCTGCAGCAACTCCAATGCATACTTTGCCAGAGCCAATTCCAGGAAAACGGCCTGGTTTTTGAGGAAATAAAACTTTTGTCCGGAGACTTTTGCACCACCGTCAAAGTCAATCAAATCCAGCGATTCCATCAATTCAACATGATCTTTTGGCTCAAATTCAAATTCAGGTATGGTTCCCACTGTCCTGATGGGCTGATTGTCCTCATCAGTCAGGCCTTCAGGTGAATCAGGATGTGTAAGATTTGGCACCTGCTTGTGCATTTCATGTCGCTCTCCAGTCAAATCGCGAAGCGTTGATTCTTTTTCTGACTCTTCTTCACGTAATTGTTTTGATTCTTCTATCAGCGGTTTGCGTTCTTCTGCAGAAAGATTGCCTTTCATTTGATTGCTGATGTCATTCCGCCGCTGCCTTACTGAATCCACTTCAGTGGTTAATTGCCTTACCTGCTCGTCAAGCTTCAGTAATTGTACAATATCTATTTTGACATTTCTTTTACGGCAGTTTTCGGCAATTTCTTCAGGCTGAGTTCGGATTAGTTTTAGATCAAGCATAGGTTTAGTTTGGGGTTAAAAAAGGTTTAACAATACATATATGTCATTGTACGTATTATTATAATTAACAGGGACGTTTTAAATGGTAATCCGTTAATTCCTGTATGGCCGTCGCGGCGGCTAAAAGGTTGTGATCCTGAAATCGCTTCCCCATAAATTGAACGCCTACAGGCAAACCTTGCTTTGTTGGTTTTCCAGGGATTGAGATTGACGGCGTACGAGTCAGGTTCGAAAGAACACTGCAGATGTCAGCCAGATACATTGCCAGTGGATCTTCAGTTTTTTCACCTAACTTGAATGCGGGAAATGGTGAAACCGGACCAAGTATGAAATCAAATTCTTCAAAAATACGGTCAACCTTCTTTTCCATCCACGTTCTTACACGAAGTGCTCGGCCATAATATTGATCATAGTATCCGGAACTGAGTACAAATGTTCCAAGCATAATTCTGCGTTTTACTTCCTCGCCAAATCCAGTTTTTCTGGTAGTTTGGTAAAGTGATTTCAATGATTGTTTTTCCTGCTCTCTGATTCCATAGCGAATCCCGTCAAAGCGCCCGAGATTGGAACTTGCCTCGGCAAAAGCAAGCACGTAATAAGTTGGTATAACATATTTTAGAAACGTAAGTGACCGCCGTTCAACAGTTGCTCCCTGATCCAGCAGCAATTCGGAAATTTCATTTATGCTTTCCACTACTTCCGGATCAACAGAATCCGGATCAAGATATTCATCCGGAAGACAAATATTCAGGTCCCGGAGATTAGCGCTTTCAGGAGCAGGTGGCATTTCAATATTAGCGGAGGTACTTTCGTTTACATCATGTCCATTGATTATGGAAAAAACATAACGGCAGTCTGAAGCTCTTTGTGTGAGGCAGCCGATTTGATCAAGAGAAGATCCATAAGCTACCAAGCCATAACGTGAAACAGTTCCGTAACTTGGCTTCAGGCCGGTTACTCCGCACATCGAAGCAGGCTGCCTGACTGAGCCACCTGTGTCTGAACCCAAGGCCAACAGAGCCATCCCGGATGCTACTGAAACCACGCTGCCGCCACTGCTCCCTCCGGGGACACGCTCAGAGTCCCATGGATTTCGTGTCACACCATAAGAGGAATTTTCTGTGGAGGAACCCATCGCGAATTCGTCCATGTTAGTTGTTCCAATAATCAATGCATCTTCATGCAATAATTTATCTACCGCAGTGGCATGGTAAGGTGAGTGATATTCTTGAAGAATTTGTGAACCGCAGGAATTACTTAATTCAGGATCATTGATGCAGATATTGTCTTTGATTGAAACCGGGATTCCTGCAAGTTTCCCCACTGTTTGTCCGGAAGCAATTTTCTCATCTATTTGGCGGGCACGGGATAGCGCTGTTTCAGCTGGCAAAAGACTAAGGTAAACATTTAACCTGGAATTATATTTGTCAATCCGGGAATAAACTTCCTCCATCACAGATTCTGCACGGTACTTTCCGGACTTGATGCCTTCAACGAGGTCGACTAAAGACAGGTCAAATGGCATGAATGTTTAACCCGCAGCTTCTTGTTCAAGATTTTCCACAAGTGAAATATACTCCTGTTTTGCTTCGTCAGAAGATTTTCCTTTCAGTTTATTCCAGGCGTCATACTTTGCTCGTCCTTCAAAATCAGCAAATCCGGGGCGCTCCCCTGTTACATCACCTTCATTGCCTTGTTTGTAAAGAGCGTAAAGCTGGAGAAGTATATCATTTGGCGGGCGCTTTGGTAATTTGGTTGCTCTGTCAGCTGCAGATGTGAAATCATCTTCAATGGCCATGGTGTCTCCGTTTTGAAAGTTTGAAAGTTCATCTAAACACTACCAGAGAGATTGGAATATTCAACACAAAAACTTGTGTTTTCCCACTATTTAAGCCGTTCATACAGTCTTCACATCTTGCCTGTTTATTTTATGAAAATTATTAAGACTGTTTTGGAATCATAATTTGGAGCATCAACAAGAGTCCTTATAATTTGCTAATTCCACTGCTCATTTGTGAAAATAAATATTTCATAATATTTCGCATGAATCGTGCATTGCCAAACCGGATATGTTATGATCGTGCGAGTTTTGCGGATTGGTTAACAGTTACCTGAACTAAGTTCTGCAATGGACGTATAACATGACGCTGAACGTACATAAGTTAATCTCATAATGGTCACCAATTGAAAGGATTGAATAATGGTTAACCAACCCGTTTTAATTGTGGATGATGAAGTTGAAATGCGCATCGCCATGTCAGAAACATTGAAGCATTGCGGCTACCCAGTGGAAATTTCACACAACGCCATTGATGCTCTCAAAAAGTTCAAGCAAAACAATTACTCACTGGTAATAACAGACATGACCATGCCGAAACGCAGTGGACTGGAATTGCTTAAAGACATAAAAACCATTGCGCCAGCCAAACCCGTGATCATGGCTACCGCATACGGGACAGTGGAAACCGCGGTTGAAGCCATGAAGCATGGAGCGTTCGATTATATTCGCAAACCGATCAATTTTGATTCTTTCCAGTTTATTGTACAGCAGGCATTGAATTACAACGGTCCAACCGGGAATGTAGTAAAAGATGTAGAAAGCAAACCTTCCAAGACAAAACCCGTTGATTCAATAAAAGAAATCGTTACACAGAATCAAACGATGTTATCTTTGCTGGAAGTTTCCAGAAATGTGGCAAAAAGCAAATCTACCATGATGATACAAAGTGAAAGCGGAACAGGAAAGGAGCTGCTGGCATATTATGTACATGAGAATTCCGACCGCTCAAAAAGACCTTTTGTAGCTATAAACTGCGCCGCGTTGCCGGACACATTACTGGAGAGTGAATTATTCGGACACGCGAAAGGTTCCTTCACCGGCGCCACTCAGGATTATCGCGGAAAATTTGAACAAGCACATACAGGTACAATTCTTTTGGATGAGATCAGCGAAATGGCTTTGCCGCTGCAGGCAAAACTCCTGCGTGTATTGCAGGAATATCAAGTTGATAAAGTCGGAGGTAAAGAACCTATTCCGGTGGATGTAAGAGTCATTGCGACCACTAACCAGAACTTGCTGGAAATGATTGATGAAGGAAAATTCCGTGAAGATTTATATTTTCGATTGAATGTAATTCCACTTGCGCTGCCGCCTTTACGAGACAGGATGGATGATGTTCCAGTGCTTGTGACACATTTTGTGAAAAAACACTCTCAGATAAACAAGCGCAATTGTCCTGCTGTCAGTCGTGAAACCCTAAATATCCTCACAAATTATCATTGGCGAGGGAATGTAAGAGAGCTGGAAAATGTCATGGAGCGGGCTTTGCTGCTCTGTAATGGCGAGGAAATTCAGCCAAACCATTTACTCATGTCATCTCAACTTGGTGAGACCTCAATAAACGCCGATTTAGCATTAATAACAGCTGCAAATACAAAAAGTTCACAGTCTGCAGCTGAGTCAAAAACCTCAGAAATTACAGACTACCAAAACCCACAGGATATTTCGGCTTTGGGAATTGAAGTGGGAATGTCGATGAAGGAAGCAGAAAAACGCTTCATTTTTAAAACCCTTCATGAAACTAAGGGCAACCGGACTCATGCAGCAAAAACTTTAGGAATCAGCATCAGGACCTTAAGAAACAAACTCAATGAATATCGGGCTGATGTCGAACAGTTAGAGCTCGAAGTAGAAGATTGATCCACACGTTTTCCGCACAAAATTGCCGCAAACAGGAACAGTAGTCAGACGGACCAAAAACTTCTACTACGTGGATGTTGGAGAGCCGAAGCCCAGGCTCTGCCACATTCGAGCAAACCTGTTTCATGAAGACTCCCAAAAAAATATAATTGCAGTTGGTGATCAGGTAGAAATCGACACAGCTGCTTCTGAAAATGCGGGGTGGATTCTGAGAATGCTTCCCCGTCATACCAAACTTTCCCGAATCCAAAGCTCTGACTCCCTGGAACAGGTTTTAGTCAGCAACGCAGATACCGTGCTTATAGTAGCCTCGATGCGGAAACCGCCATTTCGAAGCAGGCTTGTTGATCGCTTCATTGTGGCCGGTATTTGCGGCGGACTTGAAACTGTACTTATCCTGAGCAAAGCTGATTTATCAATTCCGGAGGAAATTGCTTCAGTTAAAAATCTTTATGTTTCACTCGGATACACAGTTCTGGTTACCAGTGTTCCGGAATCCAGAGGATTGGACTCATTGAGTGAATTGCTGAAAAATAATACATCCGTCCTGTGCGGGCATTCCGGGGTGGGGAAATCTTCCCTGATAAATGCACTTTTTCCTCAATGGAAAATTCGCACAGGTGATGTGAGCGGGAAATCAGGAAAAGGACGCCACATCACAAGGTTATCAGAAATGTTCCCAATTCCGTCAGGCGGATTTATAGTCGATACCCCCGGAATTCGTGAAATGCAGCCGGTTGTGTCCCCGGAAGAACTGGATTCAAAATTTGTTGAATTCCTGCCTTATTTGGGTCAATGCCGATTCAAAGGATGCACTCACCGGCATGAACCAAATTGTGCAATAATTGCTGCTGTGGACTCAGAAAAAATTACGGAAAAACGATACGAAAGTTACTGTGCGCTTTATGAGTCACTTTGACTGGAAACACTTGGAGGAGCGGTATTCCTGTTTAAAATTTTTCTTATTTTAGCAAACTGTTCTTTTGCATGAAGTGAATTTTTTAATGGCTGGTCTGCCGTCAGTCCACTTTTTACATTACTGACAGAAGACTCATCCCCGGCTGTATTTCCAAGTACAACTGTTCGCAATCGGATTTGTTCCAAATCCAGCTCATGCTTTGGAACAAATGCAATCTTCTGAACAACTTCCTGAAGTTCCGGAAGCTGATTGTGTAAATGCTTCACCAGCCAATCTGCACCAGGAGTTCGCTTCAATAACGCCATTTCTTCTTGAGTTTTAACATAAATTACCAAAACGGCATGCCCTCTGGATACTCTATGCAGAAAGGCCGGCATGCTGAGTTGATGAACTTCAGGAGGTGTGATGAGATGCCAGTCTTTCGCCAGCGAGGCTACCTGACGCTGGTCATATTGTGTCTGACCTAAATCTCCCACATGACATTGTATGTCATCCAATTTTAATTCTGGCAACAACCGATTAAACATGCGAAGATAAGCTTCTGTTTCAAAGCGGAGTGCCTGAGCTATTCCTCCATCGTACACTGTTAAGTGTAAAATGGTTTTTTGGGGCTTAAAGCGAACTTTGTTTTTCAACAACTCTGTTTCTTCCGGGGACAATGGTCGTTTTAGAATCTTTTGCAGTCGGGCATTAAATTGCTTAAATTGTTTGAATGATACTCCCTTTAATTTTTCCAGTGCATTTAAAAAGTCAGCATGAATGTGTGTTTTTGAAAATTCCTGCAGCACACTTTCATTGACTGAAAATTGACTAAGTACGGAGATGTTGCGGGGATAGGAATTTCTGGCCAGGAAATTGTCAACTTTATCAAACCAGAGCTTGCGGAGTTTTACCAGGTACAGCAAATGCTTCTGACCTGCAGCTTTAAATATTGCGCTCAGGATATTTAGTGTGTTTCCATAAGGCTTGTCTCCGGATGAGCTTTGGTAATGAATTGACCGTAGAAATTGTGTTACCAAATTGTGATCTTCTTTCTGATGGAGTAAACTAACCATAAAAACAATTGTTCTAATGCTGAATAATGCTTTATGAAAAACAGTGAAGTCCCAGGAATCCTGATAGCAATGCCTACTCTTGACGGCACTTTTTTTGAAAAATCAGTAATCCTTTTGTGCAACTATGACACAGAAGGAGCATTCGGTCTTGTAATGAATCATCCTTCCAAAACCAAAGTAAAGGAGGTACTAACTGAAGAAATGCAGGACAATTCCGCATTCGATGTTCCATTACTAGTTGGAGGTCCAGTACAGCCTGAATCATTTTGGGCCGTGCACAGCTCCGATTTTTCAGTCAAGGAAACAACCGTTCTGTCACCAAAAATTCATTTAAGTTCCGCGCAGGATATACTCTCTTTGCTTTTAGATTTAGATTATGACCTGCGCTGGGATACAACTATGAGCAATCTTGGTTTTGACCCACTGACCACTGCTTTTACTCAGACAGGTTTAGTCTGAAAATATTCATCCAAGCTCAACTAACTCAGGACAATTTTCCGCAAACGCGTTGAACTCATTCCAGAGCATTTCCACAGAGGTTTCCTGTTGGATAAAACTCTCCCCCAATTTATTCAGTAAAATAAAATTTACCGCCTGTTTGTGAGCTTTCTTGTCATGTAAAATCAGCTCACGAAATTGTTCCTTTTGCAGTGGAGGTAGTTTAATTGGTGTAATTATTTTACTGAGATAACTTTTGATACGTTCCCATTCATTTTCCGGCAGCTCATTGCGGCGCCACGACACAAATGCGGCAAAGCATATTCCTGTTCCAACTGCCTCACCATGAAGGTACTTGCCGTATCCGGCATGGGTTTCGATTAAATGTCCAAGCGTATGCCCGAAATTCAGCGTAGCACGTATTCCTGCTTCAGTTTCATCTTGTTCCACCACACGAACTTTAATAGCACATGAGCGAAAAATTGCTTCTTCTAAATAATCAAAGTCAAGCGGCTCCAATGAATGGTTTTGAGCATAATCGAACAATTTCTCATCATGTATGATACCATGCTTCAGCAACTCAATGTATCCGGCTTTCAGCTCACGAGAAGGCAAGGTATTTAGAAATGACAGCTCAATGCAGACATATTCAGGCTGTTTAAAAGAACCAATCGTGTTTTTCCCTAAAGGATGATTGACTGCCGTTTTTCCGCCGACACTGCTGTCCACATGAGCCAGCAAAGTTGTGGGTATTTGTATGTACGGGATGCCTCGCACAAAAGTTGCTGCGGCAAAACCGGCCATGTCGCCGATTACTCCTCCGCCAAACGCAATTAATAATGTTTTGCGATTTGCACTGACATTCATCAGGAAATCGAAAATTCGTGAAAGTGTATCCAGATTTTTGTACTGCTCACCATCTGGCAATATGCATGTTTTGACTCGTACTCCGGTATCTTTTAATACATTGCTTATATGGTCTGGATACAAATTTTGCAGTGTAGTATTTGTGACAACGATTGCCAGGTCAGTTTCTTTTTTCAAAACAAAATCCGGCAGCTGTTCCTGTAGAATATTGGAACCTATGTCAATATCGTACTCTCGTCCCGGCAATTTAACTTGAAGAGTTCTCATTCAGTATCCCATTTTATTTGATCTTAATTACATTTCCTGCTACACAAAAGTTGACTTCGTCACATGCTTCAGCAAGCTTCTGTGATATACGTCCTGACAAATCTGCAAATTTTCTTGCTAAAGGATTATCCGGGATGATGCCCAGTCCAACCTCATTCAATACAAAAACCACATCACATTCCAAAGATAGTAATTGATCAATTTCAGCAAAGATCTTTTTCTCTGTATAATTATGATGAAGGGTGTTGTTTAACCACATTGTCATACACTCTATCAGCACAGGACCTTCAGTATTTCCAAGTACATCAGACAAGCGCAATGGTTCTTCTATGGTTTGGAATGCTGTGCCGCGACGATTACGGTGCTCCATAATTAGGATCTCCATTTCTTTATCATGTAATTCTGTTGCGGCCAGATAAACAGGTGTTTTCCCGTTTGCCATTTTCAGTGCACGATTTTCCGCATGACGTGATTTCCCGCTTTTCACACCTCCTGTAATTAGAATTTTCATCTGCTGAAAATTGGCAGGAATCCGGAAAAACACAATACAAGTATGACGAATCCGGTGACGATTAATGTTGAAGTCAGTGCCAGACTGTTCGCCAGCTGAATATCCCGTACAGTAGCGCCTTCCCTGTCGTTTTGCCTACCAAGCCAGACATTATGTGCCAATTTGCCTTCCCGCCAGATTGGACCGCAAAGTTTTAATTTAAGAGCCCCCGCAACCGTGGCTTCGCACCAGCCCGCATTGTAACTTGGAAGTTTGAAATGATCCTTCCAGCCTGCTTTCAAGGCATTTATTCCGGATAATTGGGGGTACATTGCTGCGGTTCCGGATAACAACAGCCAGCTTATTCTGGCAGGGATACAGCTCAAAAAATCATCCAGTTTTGCACTGCACCAGCCAAAATCCTGATAGCGCTCGTTTTTGTAACCAACCATTGAATCAAGAGTGTTCACAACTTTATAAATCAACATGCCTGGGATGCCAAACAGACAAAAAAAGAAAAGCGGAGCAAGAACACCATCATTGAAGTTCTCTCCTACACTTTCAACAGTGGCGCGTCCACATGCAGGTAAATCCATCAGCTTTGTGTCTCTTCCCACAAGTTTTCCTACATGTAATTTTGCCTGCGGCAAATTTTCATTTGCCATTGCTTCTGCAACATTTCTGGCATGTGCCAGCAAATCACCCAGAGCCAGAAAACTCCATCCCAGGTAAACATACCAAAACCAGCTCAAACTCCAATGGATATACTCCAGTACTTTGAAAATCCCAGTGCTGACAAGGAGTGTGCTTAAAATCAAAAAAACGACTAATAAAAAACCACCTGCTTTACTGTTCAATCCTGAATTGCGCAGTTTGGTTTCGTACCAAGATAATAAATTGCCTGTCAGCCGTACCGGATGTAAACGATAAACAGGATCACCGAACATCATATCAAGTCCAAGAATCACTGTAAGCATAAAAGCCGGATGTGTCAGCAGTTCTGCTAAATCAATGTTCATGTTCATTTACTCAATGCTTCATCCTGATACCAGAGTTTTTGTTTGTAGATCCAGATTATACCTGATACGAACAGCAGTATACTTATGGAATATGCCGCAAGAAACCTGGTATCCCCAATCACAAAAAACTGGTTGTCCATACGCAGCGGTGTTAATAAAGAGCGCAAAGTGGAATATGTGAGCAAATAAATTGCCCCCAGCATTCCAGGGCGAAAATTCCTCAACCTAAGTTTCCAAAGCAATGCCAGAATCAGAAAGTTCCCCAGTGATTCATAGATCATTGTAGGATGTACCGGTGCTCCATTAGCATAACGATCAACGGCTGTTCCTGCAGGAAAGACAATACCAGTCCACATATCAGTGACCGGGCCTGCTGCTTCTCCGTTGGTAAAATTTCCCCATCGTCCTATTGACTGACCAAGAATCATGCAAAGGGCGCCTATATCAAGCATTGCGGCTAATGAAATTTTTTTGATCCGGCAATAAACTGAGAGAGAAACAATACCACCGATGATTCCTCCGTGAATTGCCAATCCTCCTTCCCAGATTGCAAAAGCTTTCCAGAATGACTGAAACTTATAATAATTTGACCATTCGAAAATCACTTCATACATACGCGCACCAATTAAACTGGCCAGAAAAATGAGAAGCGTCATGTTCAGCGCCTCATCCTCATTAAGTTTAATACGACGCCTTTTAATTTCAGAGATCACAATTCTGGATCCGATTAATACCGCTATTGCGTAAAATAATCCGTAATACCGTGGTTGCAGGGTAATATCTAACCAGGGGATCTCAATGGAAAATATGTATGGGTGCATGTTTTATTCAGGTAAATACTTTATCCGGCAAGTTCATTTCCTAGAACATCTTTTTGTGAATCAATATGTGTAAGGATTCCTTTTTCGGCCAAATCCAGCATCAAGTCCAGCTGATAGCGTGAATAGGATTTTCCTTCGGCAGTTCCCTGAACTTCCACTAATTTACCTGAATCCAGCATGACTACATTCATATCAACTTCAGCATCTTTATCTTCATCATAATTTAAATCAAGTATAGGGCGCTGATTGACAATACCGACACTGACAGCTGCCAAAAAATCTTTTACCGGAAACGCTTTGATTTCCCCTTGTTGATAGATTTTTCTTAAAGCCAAAATTAAAGCCACAAATCCACCAGTAATTGAAGTAGTTCGTGTTCCTCCGTCAGCTTGAATTACGTCACAGTCCATCCAGATGGTATGTTTCTCAAGCGCGTGTAGATCAACAACTGAACGTAGAGAGCGTCCTATCAGGCGTTGAATTTCCTGAGTGCGTCCCTGAATCGCGCCTGTTTCTCTGCGGCGTCGTGAACCGGTTGATCGAGGGAGCATTCCGTACTCAGATGTGATCCAGCCATGGCGTGGCTTATTATCATCATCCAAAAGCCAATTCGGCACTTTATTATCTACTGATGCGGTACAGATCACTTTAGTATGTCCGCAGCATACAAGCACAGAGCCTTCGGCGTATTTTGTGTAATCAGGAGTGATTATGAGCGGACGTGTTTCATTGTCTGCCCTGCCATCGTTTCGAGTATTTTTTGTCATTTAGTTAACTGTATTCATTGATTAATTGGCCGATACCCTGTGCGTCACCAATAATAGTCAAGCGGTCTCCTACCATTAATACAGTAAGACCACGAGGAACAATGGTTTCTCCTTTCCTGCGAATCAGGGCAACCAGACAGCCTTCAGGCATTCGAATATCTCTTAATGAATGACCTATAAGGGCTGAGGATGCTGTATTGCTGCGAATCGTAAGAGAGAAAAATCGTTCATCGCGCAATAAAATTTCCTTCAGTTCTTGATCATTCGTGGCATCAAGCCAGTCTTTGATAAAATCTTCATCATCAACACGGCCTGCTATCTGGGCCAGTATCCTCAGGTGTTGTCCGGGATTCTCATTGGGACTTACTAAAAAGAAAAAAGCATGGATAGGACCTTGAAGTGAAGTTTTTCCTGAAAAATCTAGTGCCTCTACAAAACATTGCTCTTTGGTGCGAACCAGCACCATTTCTGCCTTTGCAATTTCCGGAAGACGAATATGGGGCAGGGCAGCGCCGTGTGATATCGGTGTTGCTCCAATTCTGCTTCCTTCCAGAAAACGTTGCTCCAGCTCTTTTGCGCCAACACCAAGACTGTGATCTAACTGAATTGAAACTTCACGTGCTATATCTTCAAAAGGGTGTACCTTTGTAAATTCCATTACCTTTGCGCGAGTCACAACTTCATCAAAGGGGTCCTCTTCACGCACACCTTTTTCTTTCAAAATTCCGCGCAATTCACGATCAAGTCCTTCAAATCTGTATTCCCCGAGTCTGGCAAATAAATGATAAATTGCTCCGGAACGTACTACTTTTTCCCGTGCATAAGAAAAATACCAGATAGTACCAATTGTGAAGAGTGCCAGAGAAAATAAAATTGGTACAAGTCCCATCTCGGCGATCAGCCATAATGGCGCAAATACGCCAAAAATTTGCATCCATGGATAAAGCGGTGATCTGAAACCGGGATCGTACGCCTCAATTCTGCTCTCGCGCATTACTACCACTGCTAAACATATCAGGGTAAACATCAACAGTTGAAAGGCACTGGCAAGCTTGGCTATGCTGGCAATATCGAAGTTGAGTACAAGAAAAATGATCAGGCCGACTGTAACAGCAATTCCGTAATGTGGAATATTCCGAGGCGTGAGTCTGGAAAATCGTCCAGGTATGAGATGATCACGGCTCATTGCAAGCGGATATCGTGAAGCGCTTAAAATTCCCGCATTAGCAACTGAAGCAAAAGCAATCACTGCCGCAACAGTGATTCCTATTTGGCCCCATTTGCCAAACAAAACGTATGATGCTGAAGCAACAGGAGTCAGATCACGTGCCAGTTCTTCAGCAGGAAGTACACCGACCATTATTGTTGTTCCTACTGCATAAATTATAATTGCAGTACCAATTGCCAGGAAAACTCCAAGGGGCAAATTACGTTCCGGATTTTTGACTTCTTCCGCGACACTGGCAATGTTGGTTATTCCTACATAACTGATGTAAACTAATCCTGCTGTGGAAATAATTGAAACACCACCTTTGTCAAAAAACCCTTCAAAATGTTGATAATCTATTCCTGAAACACCCTGACTGATAAAAGCTAACAAAATCAACAATAAAGCAAAAACCATCAAAACTTGCAGTGTTCCGGTTTTTTTGGCTCCAAAAAGATTTATGATACCAAAAAGAACTGCTAATGCAGTGGCTAAAGTTACTATCGGTACTTCCGGCCAAAAAATGCTTAAATATGCTCCCATCCCAATCAAAGCAAAAGCAGTTTTTAAAACAAGCGCTAACCATGTTCCTAAACCGCCAATTGTGCCTAGAAAAGGGCCCATGCTTCTATCAAGAAAATAATATGCCCCGCCTGCCCTGGGCATGGCTGTTGCGAGCTCGACAATGCTGAACATAGCAGGAACCAATGGAATTGCGGCGATTAAATAACTTAATATAACCGCAGGTCCTGCTTCATTGAAGGCAATTCCTGGAAGCAGAAAAAATCCCGCGCTCAACGTAGTCCCGGTCGCAATGCAATAAACATTGAGTAATGTCAGTTCTTTTTTAAGCATAAATTCACAGGGGTTTTTGCGTAAATATCAATTGTCAAATAAACCAATCTCAGGTTAGGTATTATTTCTGCTTATTTGTTAGATAAGTTTGAAATAAACTGATGATGTGGGGATTTTTAGTTATCAGTTTCAATCACTTCCATATCATCGGTGACTATGAATTCAAATATTTTATCATCAAGCACAAGATTGTATTTCATGCTTTTGAGTTCGATAGTGCGATAATTACCTTGCTGATCCATCAAAGCTATTGACAGTAAATCGTAGGTTTCCGGATGAACATTTAATTGGATGAATGCCAGATTAGCCGTTGATTTTTTTGGTTCCAGTTCAACTACCAACCCATCCTGGTAACTAATTAATTTTTTGCTTATTTTCCTGCGGTTAAAATCAGACTTTAAATTCCCTAAACCAAGTAAAAAAGAGAGTGCGGTTCCTTCTGTGATTTTCTCTAATTTTTGAACAGTCACATTTTCCAGCAATGGGTCAAAAAGCCACATAGTTTTTCCATTTGTGACCAGCAATTGCTCTTCAGGCTTTTCATAAAGCCAACGCATTTTTCCCGGACGTTTGTAGTCTACTAAACCACCCGCTTTCTTTGGGCCGGTCTCTGTGTCTACACGGTGGCTGGTTTGGATAAAACGTCCAGAAAAGCTCAGGATACTTTGATACTGCTTCTGAATAAGCTGGAGTAGATCCGTTTCTTCTGCACCCGATTGACTAACAAATCCAACACAAAATAAGTAAATCAATATCAACCTAATATATTTCATATAAAACCGGTTTACATTCAGTTTTGAGTAATTCAATTATTTAGATCGGCCTTGTTTTGACGGATGGATTCAAAAGCTCAAGGATATTTTGCAGGTTCAAGTTACATTTATACATGCTGTAAAGTCCGAAAAGCCAGATCAGAAGAGGAGGCATCCACAATACATGAGGCTGAAAATTCATATTCATTGCCATTTCTTTTGCACCTATCCACAAGATGTAGTAAATGATAACCAGGATTAGTCCTCTTAAATATGCTCCTGATCGGCCACGTCTTGGATTGATTAAGCCCAAAGGTATTGTTGCCACAGAAAATGCAAGACAAGCCCATGGGGTGGTGAGCCTTAAAAACAGTTCCATTTGAGATGAATGGCTGGGATTCTGTAAAAGCGATTCAGTAGAAACACCCCATATATGCCCGCCCTCATTTGTTGGAACAATTTGTGGCGGACGGAAGATATAACGGAATTGCTCAAAAGCAATTGTTCTGTAATTATCAGATGTTCCCTGTGAATGAATTAGGCCGTCTTCCAAATGTAATATTAAATCCCTTTCGCCTTTGCGGACTTTTATACGTCCTCGATCAGCAAGTGTCACCATTGAATCAAGTGTAAGCTCCTTATCAGTAATAAAGACACCGCTTAATTCCTCATTTTTATCTTTGTCCTGCACATGCAAAACCTTCCCTGGAAAATCGTAATTCAGCACTAATGGTTGAATAGTTTTTGCGGTTTGTGTTTTAAGTATCATCAGTTTTTCCTCTTCAAAAGCCGCATATCCCGCAGGCTGCAGCCAGAGGGTAATACTTAAAGCAAAAGCAGTGATAATCAAACCAAATAAAAAAAATGGCAGACCGATTTTCCAGATACTAATTCCCATCGCATTCATTGCAGAAATTTCATAATCTGTGGAAAGACGCACCATCAACACTATACATGTGATAACAATGGCCAATGGTAATGTTACAGAAAAAAATTGCGGAAGACGGTATATCAGCATCATGCCAACACTGAATACACTAACGCCACGTTCCACTATCAGGTGTATCAGTCGATACACTGTTTCCATTGAAAGTATAAAAGTCAGAATTCCCAATGCCATCAGGAAGGGCATGATCATTTGTAAAAATATTGAACGAAAGAGCAGCATAAAAAATTACTTCAGCTGGTCCTTAATTTGCCAGGCAACTTTCATAGCATTCAGCCCATCTTGAGCACTGACAATAGGGGGTTTCCCTTCGCGGATTGATGAAACAAAACTTTTTATTTCTGCTAACAATGCGTCACCCTTATCAAGCTGATAAACCTCAGGCTGAAGTTTGTCAGGATCCGGTGTTTCTGCTGAATCTACCTGGAGCTTACGGGCTTGACCGCCTGCATAATCAAGTGAAAGATAAAGTCCGGATTGGAATATGCGCATTTTGCGTTCTGCTTTATCTGAGATGCGGCTTGCGGTCAAATCAGCAATGCATCCGGATGGGAATCGCAGTCTGGCTTTGGCAAGATCTGCAGTGGAAGTGACGAATTGCGCCCCAATGCCTTCAACTGATTCTGGATATTCGCCAACTGCAGCCAAAACTAAATCTATGTCATGAATCATCAAATCCAGGATTACATCAACATCAGTTCCACGTTTTGGAAAAGGTGCAATACGTATGTTTTCAATAAATATTGGCTGGTCAATTAATTCCTGAAACTCTGCAAAAACAGGATTAAAACGCTCAAGATGGCCAATCTGCAGCTGTACATTTTTCTGCCTTGCAAACTGAGCAAGTTCTTCTGCTTCTTCTATTGTTGCCGCGAACGGCTTTTCCAGCAGAACATGAACATCATTTTTTATAAAAGATCTTGCAGTTTGATAGTGATGAACTGTGGGAACGACTATGCTAACTGCATCAACTTGATTAAGCACTTCTTGATAATCAACATGGAATGGCACATCAAGTTCGTCAGCAACTTTTTGTGCCTGCACCGGATTAACATCAACCACTCCAATAAGTTCTGCGTCCGGCAGAGACGCGTATTTCTGTGCATGAAAACGACCGAGGTAACCCACCCCAATCACTGCGGTTTTAAGCATATTTATTCCTATCACATTAGTAAATAGATTCAGCTGGCAAGCTTCTCCAAGTCACGAATTTGCTGTTTCAACGCATCAAGTGTTTTTTCAGTATCGTTGACTTTTTCCCTTAATTCAGTAACAACCTTTTCCGGGGCATTTGTGAGAAAGCCTGGATTATCCAGCTTATTTCGGCTTTTTTTCACAAATCCGGATTCAGTATTGAATTTTTTTTGCAAAGTCGCGATTTCCTTTTTCCAATCCACGGCAGTTGCATCGATACTGGCATAAGTCCCGTGAAAGTATGCGCCAAGCAAATCACTTTTTCCTTCAGGTTCTTTTTCGCTGATTTGTAATTCACTCAAACGTGCGAGCCGAATAATCAGCTGCTGATGCTCACGATACAGCAAAGCATTTTCGGTGGAATTTAAGGTGGCAGGAACTTTTCTTTCAAGGCCGATGTTTGCTTTTTCACGTAATGCACGAATTTGTTTAATGCTTTCTTTTACGATTTCAATACGCTGATATGACTCTTCATACTTATATGGCAGTGCTGCAGGCCATTCGCTGCAGGCCAGCATTTCAGGTTGCTGAAATTCTTTCCATAAGGCTTCAGTGACAAATGGCACATAAAGATGCAGTATCTTTATCAATGTTATGAAAGAAAAAGCCAGCACCTGATTATCCTCATCTGTGCGATTTTGTTTCTTATCCATTTCAAGGTACCAGTCACAGAAGTCGCCCCAAAAGAAACTTTTTAAGTTATCAGCAACATCAGATAAGCGATGGGATTCAAGTCGAGCTTGAGTATCTTGAATCAAATTATTCAGGCCATGCAGCAGCCATTTTGCCAGTTCTGAATTTATTGTTTTCGGTGCAGTAATCGGAGTCTCGTCCGGAACAGTCATCATAATGTATCTTCCGGCATTCCAGATTTTATTGGCAAAGCGCCGGCTGCTTTCCAGTTTTTCCGGATAAAGCCGCAAGTCCTGTCCGGGACCTGTTCCGGAAACAAGTGCAATTCGCAACGCGTCTGCTCCGTATTTTTCAATACTGTCCAGAGGATCAATCACAGTTTCCGGCTCAGATTTGGACATCTTTTTACCTTCACGAGTCCGGATAAGTCCATGCAGGTAAACTGTTTTGAAGGGTATTTCCCGCAGCATAAATGTAGTCATCAAAATCATGCGTGCCACCCAGAAAAACAGGATATCGTAACCTGTTTCCATGATGTTTGTCGGATGAAATTTCTGGAAATCCGGGCTGCGTTCCAAAACATCTTCAAGCGAAAGTGAATAGTTCTTTGCCAGTTCAGGATCAATCAGTGTACTCCACGTCCATAATGCGGATGAAAACCAGGTATCCAGAGTGTCCGGATCCTGTTCCCATCCCTCGGAATCTTCCAGTTTTTGCAGACTGACCATTGTTTCACCATCACGGTAATAAACCGGGATACGGTGTCCCCACCATATCTGGCGTGAAATGCACCAGTCCTGTAAATTTTCAACCCAATGGAAATAAGTGGAATTAAAACGTTCCGGAACAAGGCGAATATCTCCGGAACGTACCACATCAATCAGAACCTCCTTCAGGCTTTGTGTTTTACCTTTCCACTCAACAGCGGGCTTGTTTACGTCTATAAACCACTGCTCTCGAATTTGCGGTTCAATTGCGCCTCCTCCCCGGCTGTTAAAGGACTTACTGTGAGTGTATCCGGAATCAGTATCTACCAGAAGTCCTTTATTCCTGAGCTTTTCCACGATTTTTGGACGTGCCTCTTCAATCCCCATTCCGGCAAATTCCTGAGCAATTGGCAGCAGTTTACCTTCAAAATCGATAATCGGTTCTTTGTCTAAACCATGTCTTTCCGCGATTCCAAAATCCACATGATCATGCCATGGTGTGATGGTCATCACACCTGTACCGAATTCAGGATCAACCACATCATCTTTCACAATTGTTGCTGTGATTTTTCCATTGATCCATTCACATTCAAATGTATCACCATGTTTATATTGTGTGTAACGAGAATCATTTGGATGCATAACTACATACTTGTCTCCAAACTTTGTTTCCGGACGAACAGTGCCGATCTGGAAGGGGCCGTATTGAAAAGTGTAAAAAGGTGACTGAGTGCTTCTTCGTTCAACTTCATCATCTGAAACATTTGTTTTTAGGTAAGGATCCCAATTGACGATTCGTGGGCCACGATAAATTAAACCTTTTGTATGCATCCTTAAAAATGTCTCATTCACACATCTGTTCAGTTGATGATCCATCGTGTAACGCTCACGGCTCCAATCGCAGCTTGAACCCATTGCCTTTACCTGACTGCGGATAGTTCCCTGTGAATTTTTTACATAATCCGAAATACGCCGCAAAACTTCTTCCCTGCCCAATTCCGTGCGAGGATCAGCAATGCCTTCATGCTCCTTTATCTGCTGCAACACCACATTTTCTGTGGCAATTGCTGCATGATCAGTTCCCGGAAGCCAAAGCGCTTCATGACCCATCATCCTGTGCCAGCGAATAAAAATATCTTCCAGCACCAACATAACAGCATGACCAACATGCAGCTGGCCTGTGGCATTCGGAGGCGGCATGGAGATTGTGAAAGCGGGTTTATCAGAAAACGCGTCCGCGCGGAAGGCGCCATTGCGTTCCCATTGTTCAGTAATTATTTTTTCAAACGCTTTGGGATCGTAGGTTTTGGCTAAAGAGGTCATTATTGGTTGGCTAATGTTATAAATCAAAAGTGGTATTGACTATCTGCAAAATTAAAAAAAGTGTCAATGTAGCATGATGATTATTGGAAATCTACTTCTTTGAAAGCTGATGGATATTTTGCCAATCGGCATAAGGCAGGAAAAAATCTTTTTGTTATAACTGATTAGATTCTTCCATTAAGTTCGGAATGGCAGAAAACATGTCTGCTATTAACCAGTCCGGCAAAACAGATCAGGCAATTTTTTTGGCAAGACCACAACATTTTTTGTATTTTTTACCGCTGCCGCATGGACATGGCGCGTTACGTCCAATAGTTGGCTGAGCGCGAATAGGTTGTGGTTTTTTCTTTTGAGCTTTTGCTTCAGATGGTTCCTCAACTTCTCCATGGATGAATTCCATATCCTGTGCCAGCGGGGCAGGTTCAGGTTCCGTTAAGGGGTGAGCGATTGTCAGTTTATAGAATGTGCTGATTGCCTCCAAATCTATTCTGTTCATTAAATCAGAAAACATATCAAATGCCTGTCTGCGGTATTCGTCCAGCGGTTTCTTCTGCGCATAACCAACCAAGCTGATACCTTCCCGCAGATGGTCCATGGAAAGCAGGTGATCTTTCCACAGATTATCGTTCACTTTCAGCAACACTTGCCGCTCCAGATCAAGAATCATTTTTCCTAACAGCTCTTTGCGATCATTTTCCTGAACATCTGCTTCAAAATTTAGTTCTGCAACTTTACTGAAAAACTCAATTTTTTCTTTGTAAAGTTTTTCAACCCATCCGTAAAAAACTTCTGTGTATTCCTCAGGTTTAAGTTCTTCTTCAAACCATTTTTCGTTTGGAACGCTGGCAAAGACACCCTCAAAAGCACGGTTGAATCCCTGAACATCCCATTGATCTGCATATTTGTCCTGGCAGTATTGATCCATAAGCTGATCAACTACCCCATCACTCATTTCCAGGATCAGGTTCTGCACATCATCTCCAAGTATATCCCGGCGTCGGCCATAAATGATGGAGCGCTGCTTTTCCATCACATCATCATATTCAAGTACATGCTTGCGTATATCAAAGTGATAGCCCTCCACCTTCTTCTGTGCGTTCCCTATGGCCTTTGTAATAAATACATGTTCGATTGGTTCGTCCTCTTCAATATTAAGCTTGTCCATCAGGTTTGAGATGCGCTCACCTCCAAAAATCCGGAGTAAGTCATCTTCAAGCGAAAGCAGAAACTGTGAAGCTCCCGGATCACCCTGTCTTCCTGAACGTCCCCGGAATTGATTGTCTATTCGGCGGCTGTCATGCCGTCCTGTTGCAAGAACAAACAAGCCTCCGACTTCCAGTGTTTCCGGAGAAGGTTTGATGTCTGTTCCTCGTCCTGCCATGTTTGTGGCAATAGTTACTGCGCCAAACTGACCGGCATTCGCAATAATTTCTGCTTCACGCTCATGATGTTTTGCGTTAAGAACTTCATGGTTAATTCCATCTTTATTAAGCAATTTACTGATTGCCTCAGACACTTCGATGGAAACCGTTCCAACCAGGACAGGCTGCCCCTTCTCATGAAGTTCAGAGATACGCTGGATGGTTGCGCGATATTTTGCAGCAACAGTTTTGAATACAACGTCCGATAGATCTTTACGGGCAAGAGGTTTGTTTGTGGGAATTACAACAACACCAAGATTATATATTTTCTTAAATTCATTCTTTTCTGTTTCCGCTGTTCCAGTCATACCGGACAGTTTTTTGTATAGCCGGAAATAATTTTGAAAAGTAATTGTGGCAAGGGTTTGGTTTTCCCGCTCAATATTGACACCTTCTTTTGCTTCCAATGCCTGATGCAAACCGTCGCTAAAGCGTCTTCCCGGCATCATACGTCCTGTAAACTCATCAACTATGATTACTTGGCCATCCTGAACAACATAATCGACATCCTTATTGAACATATAATGAGCTTTCAATGCCTGATTAACATGATGCAGTATTTCCATGTTTTCATAATCAAACAAGCTTGTTTCTTTAACCAGCAGGTCCTGCAGACGGCCTTCGATTTTTACTGAACCCTTATCTGTCAGGTTGATGCTTCGTGCCCTTTCATCAAGCGCGTAGTCACCTTCACGGACAATGTCATGGTCCTCCAGTTCTTCCAGATTATCAGCTAGATTGTGCATTTGATTCTGCGGCAGTTTCCCCACTTCTTCTTTACGGATTTCACGACTGAGGCCATAGACAAATTTATTAATCTGGTGATATTTCTCTACATTGTCTTCAGTTGGGCCGCTAATAATTAAAGGAGTACGTGCTTCGTCAATAAGTATGCTGTCTACCTCATCTACCACGGCAAAATTAAATTCACGCTGTACATATTCCTCCAGGGAAAATTTCATGTTATCACGCAAATAATCAAAGCCGAACTCATTGTTTGTGCCGTATGTAATGTCTGCTGCATAAGCACTGCGGCGTTCCTCGTCATAAAAACCGTGCTGAATCAATCCGACACTCAAACCAAGAAATTCAAATATTTGCCCCATCCATTTGCTGTCACGTTTTGCCAGATAATCATTCGGAGTAATGATGTGAACACCTTTTCCGGTTAATGCATTCAGATATACAGGGCAGGTTGAAGACAAAGTTTTACCTTCACCTGTAGCCATTTCAGCAATGTTGCCATTATGCAAAGCCAATCCTCCAAGCAGCTGTACGTCAAAATGACGCTCGCCAATCACGCGATGTGCCGCTTCCCTTACAAGCGCAAAAGTTTCCGGAATCAGCTCATCCATTGATTGGCTTTGGCTCAGAAGTGTCTTGAAATCACTGGTTTTTGCAGGAAAATCTTCATCCTTCAAAGCCTGCATTTCCGGCTCAAGGGCATTTATTTTATCTACATGTTTTTGGTAACTCTTCAGCGTCTTCGCATTTTCGTCACCAAAAATATTTTTAACTTGTTTCCACATATTTCCCTTTTGCCTGATTACGGCAATGTGAGGACGGTTGAATGGAGGAAAGACTTTAAAGTCCCAACGAGGCCCAATGTATCCATTAATTTCTTATCTGGATTTCAGCCTTTGTTCAGGCTAAAATCCAGTAGTGTAAGTCTAGCAAAACCAACGTACTTGGTCAAGAACTACAAAGATTCAGAAACATTGTTTTAGCGGGGACAAATTTCTCAAATCTACAGGTTTTACATGTCTTCAAACATTGCTTTTATTTTTATAGATTTCAAAAAATTGCGCTCATTCAGCCTGTATTTTCTGTTGATATCACTAGTTTTGGGAGGATGCTATCCGGAGTCACTGAATTATAGGCCGGGCTGGGGGACACGCTGGATTGAAGGTACTGTGCAGGAGGAAAGCGGAAAAGCACTGGAATCAAAAAACTTCATTGTGGTTCTAGAGTATTATTCTCAATTCATCCAGTTTGAAAATCAGTCCCCACTCTATGCGCCAAATGCTCGTTTAGTTTTTCCTGAAAAGAATGGGAATTTTCGAATTGAATTTGATCTGGAAGCTTCAGCTATTGAATTGGTTTTTGTCGCATCAGGTTATGACATGCAGCGATTTCGTTTTAAGCGGCAAATCGGAGTAGGAGAATTACGTTATGATGCACGACTGAATCGAAGCGAAGACTGGGGCAATCAGTTTCTGCTTCAAACAAGTCCGTTTCTGGAAAATTTTATACTGGAACAGCGTTACAAAATGCCGGATGCCCAGCAGTTGTTTTTAGGGGATTGGCTGGATGCAGAGCGGAGAAATATCGCTGGCAAAAAACAAAGCTGAAGTCACTGATCAATTCAGGAAAGTTCTGATTTTTTCTCCATCATGATAAGCATAATAGACCTCATTCAATGCTGAGGTTTTTCCCACCTCGAAATTCCCCTTGGAATCAAGGCAGATCATTCCGAATAAATAATTGAATGAGTCGCTTTCCTGTATTACTTTAGCAACAGAATCTTGGAGAGTGATACCATCTTCGACTCTTGTTACTATCTTCACTGCAGCGCCTTGCTGTGTGATTTGCTCACCAATTCCAGTACAGGAAACGCCGGCTTTTGCTGAAGAGTATGTTCCGGCTACAGTTGAACTGTCGCTGACTCGTCCTGGAATTTCACAACCGATTCCGCCTGTGGATGTGCCTGAAAATATGCGGCCTTCCTTATCGAGTGCAACTGCTCCTACTGTTCCGTGAATGCCGGCACACTTTTTTTCAAACTCCTGCAAACGGACGGGTGTTATCGGGTCATAGTTAGAAAAACCGTTATTAAGGCAGAATTCCGTCGCTTGATCAGCGCTCAAAACGGTATGCTTTTCTTTTGACAGTAGCTCGGCGGCTTCAATAGGATTGCGGATATTTTGTACATTGATGACGCCTGAAAAGCGATTATTAATTCCATCCATTAAGGCAGCACTCATGCGCACCTGGCCGTCTGCCTGAAGTTTTGAACCTGTTCCCGCATTGTAAATAGGATCATCCTCCAGCATGCGGACCCCATGTATTACAGCTTTTTGGGCTGATCCAGTTTTTTTCAGCACCTCAAATGACTCTTCCCAGATAGTACATAGGGACTCATGCATTTTCTGAGCTTCGGCAGTTTTACCTTCAAGGATTCCGGCTCCACCATGAATGATTAACTGCTCCATCCCTTAGCTGTTGCGGCCAACCATCACAAACGCGGACCAATAATATGGAGCACTCCACTGTACATCTTCCAGCATTTCCAGGCGTGCTTCCCGAATAGCCTGACGTGCGTCTGTTCCTGTTAGGAATTTGTCATAAAATTTTGTCATCAACAACTGTGTTCCTGCATCACTGACTTCCCAAAATGAATTTATAACATTCTTAACTCCGGCTTCCTGAAAAGAACGTCTTAATCCATATACTCCTTCACCTTCATGTATTTCACCCAGTCCGGTTTCACATGCTGAGAGAACCACCATTTGCGTACCTTCCAAATTTATACTAAGTACTTCCATTGCGGTTAATACTCCGTCATTATCGGTGTCAATTTCACCAAGCAGAGGAGCATTTGAGTTTAGTCCGGCAAAGGCTAAACCGGCGCGCAACAAAGGATTGTCTGCTGGGGGAGGAATAGAACTTGACCCTCTGCTGAGACCCTGGATACGCTTGGCGAGACGCTCATCTTCTTTAAGGAAAAATCCGTGTGTGGCAATGTGCAGCACTTCCGGAGGTCCTTCCATTTTCCGGAGCAGATTTTCCTCTGCAATACGTTTGGAAAAAATTACGGTTTCCCTTTCCTTTGTGTCAGAAACTTCCTTGATGACCTCGCCTTCTTTTTCTGCTCCCGGCAGCGGATCAAAATTAAGTCCGCGTAATCCGGAGCCCATACGGGCTCCTCGAGATACGCTTCGGGATCGTTTGTGTGTAATTTCTCTGGCTTCAGGAGATTTTAGAATTTTGTCAGAATCGTAATCCGGTCCTGCAATGATAAGCAACTCTCCTTTTGAGGCAGACAACTGATCGAGCGCAAGGTCCCTTGCGGAACTGATGATCCTCAAATCATAATTTTCAATCAAATAGCTCTCATCATCGTCAGTCAAAGCATCAAAAGGTAAAACATTCAGCACACTGTCCGGTGAAACAAAGATCGACTCTGTATCCGCCAGATATTCATTGAGCGGTGACCAAAGAATTTCCCAAAGATCAAAAGCTACACTTTTTATATCTTCATCCTCAGCCCCTTCATCCTGGATAATTCCCCGCAATTCCATGATTATTACACGGATCAGCTCTAAATCATCATATTGAATCACATTTAACTCTCCCTGGTTGGCTACAACAGCAAGAAGGGCCAATGTATCATCTTTTTTACGATACGTAATAAAATCAACAAGTGCGTTTTCAGCTAATCCAGCCAGCACATCATCAGTCTTTATTTGGCGGGTGGATTGTCTGAAGCGCATACTTTGCTCTCCAAGCTGCAGTTGTAAATTATTAACCTGCTCCTCCAGATCAAACACCATTCTGGCGAATTGACCGCGATTTTCTTCAGTCGGTCCGGCCAGAGTTAATGCGGCTAGTTTTTTGCGGACATTGGTCAGTTCATCTGTGATTTCAACCAGTTCGGGAGCTCCGGAGAGCATAACCACCTGTTGTGTCTCGCTGGTAACCTTTAATAGCATTCCTTTCCTTTGCAGAATAATATCAAAAAGGTCTTGAGCAGTGCGTTCATCATTCAAACTGAGAAGCATACGAATGTAGGCATCCTGTTCAGGTTTATGCAAACTGACATACGATTGTCGAGTATTGTCACCAGCTACCCAGAGAACGCGATCAAAAAAGGTGTTTCTGCGCTTAAAACCGGTTTTATACATTTCATAAGCTTCTTCTGTTTTTCCAAGATCTTCAAGTAAGCGTGACAAATTGTTTAGTGTTTCAAAAGTGTATGGATGGTTTTCACCCAGCACTTCTTCTTCAAGTTTCAAAGTCTCCCGGAACATTTTAAGTGCTTCTTCCTTTTTGTCCTGTAACACAAAAAGCTCTCCGATATCATTCATGCTGCGTAAGGTGTCAGCATGTCTTTTACCAAAAACTTTGGTTCTGCCATTTAAGGCAGCAGTTAGATGTTTTTCCGCTTCATCCAAATTGCCAAGTGATTTGTGAACTCTCCCCAGATTGTTCAATGCTTTCAATGTATTTTGGTGGTTCTCACCAAATTGTCCGCTCCACTGTTTGTGAACTTTCGCAAAGATTGGTCTGGCTTCCTCAAATCTTTGGGCTCTAAGGAACAGGTAGGCTAGATTGTTTTGATTCGAAAGAGTGTTTGAATGCGTTTCACCAAAAACATCTGTATTGAGTTTAATAACTTTTCTATAATTCAGTTCCGAACGCTCAAAATCGCCTTGGGATTCATAAAGAAACGCGAGGTTATTCAGTAATGCCAGAGTTGTTGGATGCAGTTCTCCCTGGATTTTTTCTGAAATTGCGTGTGCTTTTTTGAAAAGAGGCTCTGCCTCATCATAAAGACCCTGGTTTTCAAGCAGCAATGCCAGGTTATTCATCACAGAAACAGACTGTGGAGATTCTTCTCCAAGCGCTGAAACCATCACATCTAAAGATTGTCGAAAAAGTTTTTCTGCTTTTTGATAGTCACCCAGCCTCCTCCTGACACTTGCTAAATTATTCAGATCTCCGGCAGTGTTTGGATGATTTTCTCCTAGCATTGCAAGATCAATTTCGTAAACCTGCTGGTGGAGGGCCAGTGCTCGTTTCAGCTTGCCTGTATCTTCATAGAGCTGAGCCAAATGACTCTTGGCTTGTATAACCAGCTGTTCTTCCTCCCCATATTCTGCTGCGGCGGCTTTCATACTTTCCAGAAAAAGTTTTTCTGCCTGGGGAAATTTTCCCTGCTGACGGTAAATTTCACCAAGATTTTCTTTGCTTTCTAAAACAAGAAAACTTTTTTCATCAAGAGCATCAAGCATTAAAGGTAGTGCTGTTTCAATTAATTCCTGGGCAGGCTTTAATTTTCCCTGAGACATATACAACTGAGCCAGATTTGCCATTGCAGAAAGTGTTTCAGCATCTTTTTCACCCACTAAAGTCTTAAATGCTTTCAATGAGTCACTTAGTATTTCTTCAGCCTCGCTGATGCGTCCCATATCCTGTAAATTCTGCCCCAAAGATTTCATTCGTGCAGCACGTTGCGGGTCATCCTTGGCTGTAAGTCGAAGAACTTCCCTTAGAATTGGCTCAGCCATTTCCGGATCAATTGCATTTAAAAACTGACCATAGCTGTCAAGCACGGAAAGCGTTGCAGCATCACTTTCACCAAATGCAGCAACAGTGATTTCGAGAGTCATCTGGTAGATTTGGTTCGCTTCTTCAAGCTGGTCCATTTCAGCATGTATTTGTGCCTGTAATAACAAACTGGAAATTGTTTCCAAAGCTTCTGAACCAAAAGCGGTTTCCGCCAAAGAAACTGCTTCCTGGGCAATATTTAAAGCTCCCTGAAGGTCACCATCCTGATAAAGCTGTTCAATTTCTGTCTGCCGTAAATTCCACTGCTCTGCAGCCTGTTCCGGGGTTGTTTGAGAATACGCTGTGTTATTAACAGACAGCATCAGCTGTGAAATAAAGATAAATGCTAAAATTATGCACTTAAAAGAAAAAATTATCTTTCCCATGAGGACCTCTATTTTTTAAGTTGGTTTTCTATCATTGTACATTTTTTCAAACATTTCTGCCAGCAATCGAAAATACAGTCTTTTCATATAAAAAATTGAAGTTTCTGAATTGGATTTTGTTATGGTAATTCTAAAACTGCAACCACGCAATTCTTTTGGTCTTGATGCAATCTTCAAAACTTTTGCACATAATTATAATTCAAACCGTGCTTTTGCATTTTCTAAATCCTGAGAAGAAATTTCCCATTGTCTGAGGTGCCCTGTCAACTGTAGGCTTAGATTGCTCTTTTCAGCTTGTAATCTGTTAACTTCATCAATTGATGCTGTCTGAAAGAAATCCTCTATTCCAAATTTTGCTTCAATCTCAGCAATTTTCTTCTCAGTTTCTTCAACTAATAATTCAAAACGTGTTGCCTGTTTATTTAATTTTGAAATATCACGCTGTAGTTTTTTTCTCTCCTCAAAGCTCATTTGATGATTAACAGGAGATTGCATTGATTTTGTTTTCTTAATTGAACCGGAAACATCATGATTTAGATAATCCTCTCCAAATTTATCGAGATACTCAGCATAACTTCCTGAAAAATCCCTTATGCCATCCGGTGTCAGTTCAAGAATATGATTTGCGACTTTTGACACAAAATGTCGATAGTGACTTACTAACAGCACGGTTCCGTCAAATTTATTTAATGCATCACCAAGCGCGGCCACCCCTTCAAGGTCCATGTGGTTTGTTGGTTCATCCAGGATCAGGACATTCTTTTTTTCCAGCATTATTCGCGCAAATAGTAAACGTGCCGATTCACCTCCACTCAATGCAGACACCTGTTTCAGCGCTTTATCTCCGGAAAGTAAAACTCTGCCCAACAAACCGCGTATAGCACCAATTGTTTCATGCGGTGCAGACGAATAAAGCCAGTCGAAAGTATTGATTTTTCCATTCAAATGTTCATGGTGATCCTGTGCAAAATAAGAGATATTTGCTTCGTATCCCCACTCGAAAGTTCCTTCATCAGCAGAGATTTGATCCTGTAATATTTTCAATAATGTTGATTTGCCTATTCCGTTCGGACCAATAATGGCAACCTTTTCTCCTCGTTGTATCTCAAAAGAAATATCTTTCAGCACACTTTTATCAGCAAATTTTTTATATAAATTTTTTACAGTCAATACAATTCTTCCGGAGGGTCGGGACTGTTCAAAGAAAAAGTTCGGGGAAATTCTGGAGGAACGTTTTACCTCCGGAACTTCCATTTTATCTAATTGTTTGACTCGTGACTGTGCTTGACGGGCTTTTGTTGCTTTTGCTCGGAAGCGATCGACAAAGGCTTGTAATTCAGCAGTTTTGCGATTGAAGGTTTCCAGCTCCTTTTGTTTTTGATTTTCCGCAAGAACTTTTGCTGCAAGAAATTGATCATAATTGCCGCTATAAAGTCGTAATTCTTCATAATCAATATCAACTATGCAGCCGGCAACAGCATTTAGAAAATTGCGATCATGGGAAATAAACAATAGAGTGCCGTTAAATTGAGTACATAAATAGTTTTCCAGCCAGCGAATTGAAATAATATCCAGATGGTTGGTTGGTTCATCAAGCAATAACACATCTGGCTGCTGGAAAAGCAGTTGCGCCAAAAGCACACGTAATTTATATCCTCCTGAAAGCGCGCTCATTGGGCCTGTGTGATATTCCGGTGCAACACCCAATCCGGATAATAATTCTGCAGCAAATTGTTCCGCCACATAACCGTTTTCTTCCGCAATGATTTCTTCCAATTGTCCCAGTCTGATTCCTGTTTCGCTGCTAAAATTCTCTGATTCTAGTATTTTATCTTTTTCACGGAGGGCTTCACACAAGTTGGGCTTCCCTAGAAGTACAACATCTATAACTCTGATATCCTCAAACTGGAAATGATTTTGCTTTAGAACTCCAATGTTTATATCTCCTGGAACAGAAATTGTCCCGGAAACAGGTTTTTCGTCCCCGGATATCAATCGCAATAGCGTAGATTTACCTGAACCGTTTGCCCCAACAATCCCGTAACTTTTTCCAGGGTCAAAAGTGAGTGATGTTTTTTCAAAGAGCGTTTTATTACCGAAATGCATAGCTAAATCAGTAATGTTGATCATAATTAAATACAGATGATAGTATTAAAAAAATAACTGTATAATGTTGTTGTTTCAACATTCACCGGGCTTGTGAAAAAAATAGTTTGTCGAGTTTTCCAAATAATTCAAATGGTTGTTTCTTCATTGACTACCTTAGAAAAAATCCTGACTAATCACAACGCAATTTTATTTTGCAGCAAGTAAAAGCTAATTGAAATATATGCTGAATTTTCCCAAATCAATATTTTTGGACACTATAATTTGCATTAACATTTTAAATCTGATTTATTTGTGTTCCTTTACATTTTCATAGCATAAATTGCGGGTCAAATGCAACGAAATAGTTTTCTTCAAAACAATAAAGGAAGTTTCGATTCTTTGCTTTCTGAAGAGGAATCATTGCTCGTACAGCTTTGTGAACAACTTCATTTATCAGGATTTGTGTTTGAAGACTCCTCAGAAACTGAGATTGAAGCCGGAGGTCAAGTGATTAATGAATTTGTTAACCGACAAGATCAAATGATTCGTCAACTTGTTCCCATGGAGCGTTTGCATGCTTTCACAGAATATCTGCAGCAATTCAACTGGTCTGCGGAACAGCTTAAAACAAAACTTTGCCTGAGAATCACTAAAGCTTTTGATCAAATGGCTAAGGGAGCACACCATCATTATAATGTTCGTTACAATATTTCCCAGGGACTGCGACAGCAAAAAGAACATCCTTTATATGATCTGCTGATGTATATTGAAGCATATTACATACTTGTTTTGGGAGGAGAAAAACCGAAACCGGATGGGGAGGAAGTAACAACTGATTATTCAAAAACCAACTTCAGGATTGAAGACTTGATGCAGCTGAGAAACCAAGTACTTGAACGGTTGGAAGGGCGCGCATTGGTAAAAAGTTTTTTGAGTCATATTGCAAAATCACGCGGAGTTTCAGTTGAAAATTTGGTTTCTGCAGAGAATAAAGGAAGCAACTCAAGTTCAAAAAAAAATAGCGAAGGTATTAAAGTTACAACAACTGAAAAACAGAACACCGCAGTCAAAAAAACTCCGGATGTATTACAAAACGAAAGCAATGAAGAAGAGAAGGTTTTAATTAAATCAGAAAATTCTGATGCGCAAGTTGAAGAGGATCAGTATGATGATTATGAAATAGAAGATGACAGCAGAATGCTGTCAACTGACTCTGATGATGCAGATGTAGTATTTGGCAATTCAAAAATCAATATTACTTCAATGGAAAAATTTGTGCTGAAATATCCTGACAGTGCACTAAAATTTCTTATGCGTCAAAATATAGATGGGAAGCCCTTGCCTGCTGATGTTGTTTTAGTTCATTCGGGCTGGGAGGAGCGTGGGTTATCACGAAATCAGCTGAAGAAGTATATGATGAAACTAATGGAATGGTCAGACTTCCCAAATCTGGTGATTCAGGATATCTACCTTAAACTGCGGGATCGAGTTTATGAAGTATCACGGGGAAATTAATTCAGGGTTTTTTAGGCTCTTTCATTTTTTCAATTCTTCACTCAGTTCAGCAAAATATGCCAGGCTTTCCGAATTTGCAAGTGCAGCAATGTTTTCAACACTTTCCCCTTTGATAGTCTGCAGCACCGCCTTTTCGACTTTTTTACCGCTTATTGTGCGGGGCACATCCGGAATTTTTAATATCCGTGAAGGAACGTGACGTGGTGTGGCGTCACTGCGTAAAGTTGTTTTTATATTGGTGACAAGCTCATCATCCAACACTATTCCATCCTGCAGAACAACAAACAGCACAATCCTCACATCACTTTTCCAGGGTTGAGCAATTACTAAACTATCCACGATCTCATTCATTTCTTCTACCGGTCGGTATATTTCAGAAGTCCCTATTCTCACTCCACCAGGATTAAGAACTGTGTCGCTTCTGCCATATACAATTACCCCTCCTCGCTCAGTAATTTCTATGAAATCTCCATGAGTCCAGACTCCAGGAAATTTATCAAAATATGCATCATGGTATTTTTCTCCATCGAAATCTTTCCAGAAAAAAATTGGCATTGAAGGAAATGGTGTGGCACAAACTAACTCGCCCTTTTCACACTCTACTGATTCTCCTGCCACATTATAAGCAAGTGTGTTCATTCCCAGGCTTTTGCACTGAAGCTCTTCAGAGAAAACCGGCAAATTAGGATTACCGCCCATAAAACATCCGGCTATGTCAGTGCCGCCTGCAATTGACATAACAGGCACATACGCGACTTCTTCATAGATCCATGAGAATAAGTTCCCCGGAAGAGGTGATCCTGTTGATAAAATTGCTCTTAATGAATCAAGTTTATGGTTTGCTCTGGGAGAATATCCGGTTTTGTTTACAGCGCCAAGAAATTTAGGACTTGTCCCAAAATGGGTAATGCGCTGTTCATCTATCAGGATCCACATTCTGCTTACGTCAGGAAATGTCGGAGCTCCGTCATACAAAATCAGAGTTGCTCCGGAAGCAAGTGAGCCCACCAGCCAATTCCACATCATCCATCCGCATGTGGTGAAGTAAAAAACACGATCACCAGGATGTATGTCAGAATGATAACGATGTTCAGTCAGATGCTTGAGCAGGCATCCTCCAGCTCCATGAACGATAGATTTTGGCAAACCTGTAGTTCCTGACGAGTAAAGAATGTAAAGAGGATGATCAAAAGGAAGCTGAGCGAAAACCGTGCTGGTGGCTGAAGAATCAAGTAACTCTGCCCATGGTTTTTCGTTACCCTGCAAAGTGATTTTGGTTTCTGTAAATGGTGCTACGAATACCGATTCAATTGAAGGAATTAGCCTCGCTACTTCACGTATTTTGGCCAGACAGTCATGTTCTTTCCCATTGTATTGATATGCATTGACAGTGATTAAAATCTTTGGGGAAATTTGCCCAAGCCTGTCATGGATTCCTTTAATGCCAAAATCAGGAGAACATGAAGACCAAATTGCGCCAAGACTTGCTGTTGCGAGCATAGCAATTACTGCTTCCGGACAATTTGGAATCACTGCCGCAACTCGGTCTTTTTCGGAAACACCTAAAACCTTCAATCCGTAAGCACACTGGGCGACTGCTTCTCTCAGTTCTGCGTAATTCATTGAACGCTTTGAACCATTTTCAGCAACAAAGCAAAGCGCCTCGATTTCATCCTTTCCCTGAGAAAGAAGATTTTCCGCAAAATTAAGCCTAGCGCCCTCAAACCAGCCTGAGCTGCCGGAAGCATTTCTGACATTGAACAAATTCTTTCCCATGACTTTGCTCCAAGTTTCAGAAGAGATGACTTCGCAATCTTTCCAGACTTCTTCCCAGAAAAGTTCGGGGTGTTCAATCGACCATTTGTGCAAAGTGGAATATTCAGAATCAGGAAGATTGTAACGATCCTGAATTTTTTTTGTAAATTGCGTAAGAAGAGTTTTTTGCTGTTCTTCCGGAGTTGGCTGCCAAAGCGCGTTGGGCATGTTTTCTTGTTTTCTATTTAAATGTGAGATCAGTCAGTTTTGCTGCAAAAGTACCATCCCAGTCTTCTGGTACAATATCATCGATTGGGAATCCGAATTCTTTAGATTGTCCCGGTTTTAAAGGCAAAGAATCTGTAAAAGAGAATTTGTTGACAGGAAAAAATTTGTGCTCTACAGCAGCTTCACCATCTTCGCTAAAAAACTTAACATTCATCACCGCAATATTAATAATATGTTCTCCATTATTAAAAATTTCGCCAAATATTGCTGTTCCCAGCTTATCATTCGAAATCCCTGCTCCTATCCTGACATTCTGAAGCTCAACCTTTGACAGCTCATTTTGTAATTGATCAAGTTTAATTTGCTGAAAATACAGGGTCAGAACTGCAATAACAGCAAAGCCAAGCCCGAGTATGACAAGAGCTCTGTATCGTCTGAAAAACATGAAATCATGCTCCAATAAATTTTTTCAGTGTTAATTGAGCTTCTTATATATAAAGTTATAATCCGGGCAATGTCCATCTTTTTGAGATATTCGGAAACTCTCAAACATAAGCTGTTAGCTGGAAAATATTGCCTTGTTGAACATCATTTTTCTATTTTAAATTGATTTAATTGATTTTTATTAAAAAAAGTATTGTAGAAGATGTTTTCCATAGATATAGTATGTCAGACTTGTATTCTGAGTCTTAAATGATTTGAACATCATGTAATAATTAAGTAAATTTTTGCTAGAGAAAGATTGCAGGTAATTTGATCAGTAGAAATTAAATAGAATAATATCAGTAAATATTGACACAATTCGGAGGATCGAATGGTAAAAGTAGACATCGTGCGGGCAATCCAGCTGGGAACTGACCTCCAGTTTGGCGAGGCTGAAAAATTGGTCAATGATATGTTGGAAGTGATAAAAGAAAAATTAGAAAAAGGCGAAGATGTTCTCATCACAGGTTTAGGAAAGTTTGAATTGCGCGACAAAAAATCCCGGCCAGGTCGGGATCCTAAATCTAAAACGGATTACGTTATTTCCGCACGGCGAGTTGTGACTTTTCATCCCTCTAAAGTTTGGCGTGATGAATTGAACAACAAAATTTAAGACTTTCCCCTTGATGAAATTTCAGGCAGTCTGCTTTGATTTAGATGGCACATTGCTGGATACTTTAGCTGACCTAGCTTACTGCACCAACAAAATTCTCTCTGAACGGGGATTCCCAACACACCACGTTGACGCGTTTCGCAACTTTGTCGGTGATGGAGCGAAAATGCTGATGACACGTGTCCTGCCGGAAGAAGTTCGAAATGAAGCACTGATTGAAGAATGCAAAAAAGATTTTGAGATTGGTTATCGTGAATGCTGGGATAGACAGACACTTCCATACGAAGGTATTCCTGAACTGCTGACCGCGCTCAAAAAACGACAGTTAAAACTGGCTGTACTCTCCAACAAGCCTCAGGAATTTACTGTTCTCACAGTTAATCATCTTTTATCTGATTGGGAATTTGATGCGGTATTCGGGCAGCGTGAAGGTGTTCCACATAAACCTGACCCTGCAGGAATGCTGGAAATCTGCCAACAGCTGGAAGTTCCTGCAGAAGATTTTCTTTATTTAGGTGATACTGCAACTGATATGAAAACTGCTGTTTCTGCAGGCTGTTTTCCGGTAGGTGTGCTTTGGGGATTTCGTAAAGAAGAAGAATTGAGAGATAACGGAGCATGCGTGATCATTAACAATCCACTCGAAGCACTGGACTTGCTGAATTGATCAAATTATCCTGAGATTACATTTTCCGCACTGTGTGCTGCTAGTTAAGTCTTCTTGCAATAGAGTCCCTCTTACTATTCAAGAGCATCATTAATCGCGTCCTTTACAAATCCTGACACCATTTTTTTTCTAAAGCCCAAGGTCATATCTGTATTATCCATCGGCTTGGCTAATTTAGCAGCAGTCTGCGCGGATGTTTCTATTATTTCAGCTGAAAGCTTTTCTCCAGTCAGAATTTTTTCTGCCTCCAATGCCCTTTGCGGACAAGAAGCCACTGCGCCTAAAACAATTCGAGCGCTTGTGCAAACACCTGCTTTGTCCAGTGACAAAGCTGTAGCAACACTCAGAACAGGGAAATCAATTGAATCCCTTCTTCGCATTTTGTTGTAGCTCATAAGCCAGCCCTCATGTGAAGGAATGTATATAGAAACCAGCAACTCATCATGAGTTTTGTTTAGATAGTCGATTCCATCATTCAGATAAAAATTTTCAGCTGCAATTATTTTTTGGCCATTCCGGCCAGCTAAACGATATTCCGCATTCAATGCCACAGCAACAGGAGCACAATCTGATGAAGATACTGCTAAACATACGGGGCTGCTCCTTGCTACCCAGCAAATGTCACCATCTTTTTTCAGGCAAAAACCCAATGCTTTCCTCCAGGGGTATGTTTGATTGTAATATGTGCAGCGAGTGTCCAGACATAAATTACCTCCAATTGTGCCCACATTTCTCAATTGTGGAGCTGAAACTAATGATGCCGCATTTGCCAGCGCGGGATAAAGCTTCTGAATTTCCGGATGGTTGGCCACCTCATTTAATGGAATTCCGGAACCAATCGTCATCCCATTATCAAAATCAATCGAGTTAAGTTCTTTCAGTTCATGCAGTCCAATCAAGTATTGCGGCGTGTACTGCCGACGTTTCATATTTGGATAAAGGTCTGTTCCACCGGCAGCATACATTGCATCATTCCCAAATCTGGCTTTAAGCGCTACTGCTTCCGGAATACTTTCTGGAGAGTAATATTCAAAGGGAGGTAATCGTAACATGGATATATCAGTTAATGTCAATTTTTCACTGTGGAGGTTCCACATAAACAGGTTCCGGAAATACAACATCAGGGAATTTTGTTGGTCCGATTCGTCCGATTTCACCGTTCTTTGCTTTTTTTGCAGATTTTATATTTTGCAAACCTTTATATATTTTCTCGGGAGTAATCGGCACCTCATCCACCCTCACACCGACTGCATTGTAAATGGCATTTGCGATAGCAGGCATAATCGGCAGTAATGGCCCCTGTCCAGCCTCCTTTGCTCCATAAGGACCTTCAGGATCATTTGTTTCTACCAAAATAGTTTCAATTTCAGGCATGTCCAGAGAGGTAGGACTTTTGTAATCCAGCATAGAAGGATTTTTATGCAGTCCGCCAATATCGCTTTTCCCCGGACGATAAACCTGTTCCTCCATCATTGCCTCACCAAGTCCCATATAAACACTTCCTTCAACCTGTCCGATCACCAGTTTTTCATTGATTGCCTGTCCAATATCATGCGCAATCCAAATTTTATCAACACTATACCAACCGCTTTCAGAATCACAGCTTACTTCAGCAACACAGGCTGAATAACTGTAATTAGGCGAAGGGCCAACTCCGGAACCCTTATAATCTCCTCCATGGCGAGGAGGAGTATAGCTCCCGACTGAGCCAAGTGTGCCATATTTTGTTTCCGCCCATTGGACTGCTTCGACGAATGTTGTCAACTCTCGGGAACCATCCTTCAGGGATATTTTATCATTTTTGATTGTCAGATCTTCCACCTCTATTTTCAGCACTTCGGAGGCTGCAGAAAGGATTTGTTCACGTAATGGTTTTACTGCTTCAATTGCGGCATTGCCTGTCATCAAAGTAACACGGCTCGAATAACTGCCCAGATCAACTGGTGTTAGATCAGTATCAGCAGTAACTATGATTACATGCTGTAAATGTATTCCCAATTCCTCTGCCACAATTCCCGCCAGAATCGAGTCTGAACCCTGCCCAATATCCACACTTCCGCAAAAAACTGTTACCCCTCCACCACGGTCAATTTTAATTTGCACTCCGGAATGAGGCATTTTGTTCCAGTAAATGGGAAGTCCTGCCCCGCTTAGATAAGAACTGCAGGCCAGTCCAATGCCTTTTTCCGGAAGCATATTTTTTCTCTTCATCCCGAACTTAGAGGCTAGAGTTACTTTACGGATGCATTCATCCAAACCGTTGGTAGTTACAGTAAGGTGATTTACAGTTTTACTGTTGCTGGGAACGAGGTGCCTCAAACGTAATTCTGCCGGATTAACACCCAAATCTTCCGAAAATTTGTCAAGCAAAACTTCCAGTGCAAAACGTGGCTGTGGTGTGCCGTGTCCTCGTTTTGGACCACATGGAGCCTTGTTGGTGAAAACCCGCATTGCTTCAAATTTATAATTTGCTATCGGATATGTAACGGTCTGCAATGCGCCGGTGTAAAAAGTACTGGCAACGCCGTAACTTCCGTATGCTCCTCCATCCAGAAAATTACGAAAATGCAAAGCAGTGATCGAACCGTCTGATTTGATTCCTGCTCTGACCCACATTAAAACAGGGTGTCTTCCTCTGTGTGTGTAAAAAACTTCTTCACGAGTCAGTGTAAGTTTAACCGGACGTCCTGAAAGCATGGCCAGTTTACATACAACAATCTCATGCTGAAAAGGGTCTGTTTTTCCGCCAAACCCGCCGCCAACAGGAGTGGCAATTACTCTTATCCTGCTGGCAGGCATTTCCAGAACTTTTGACAAGGTCCGGTGTACATAATGTGGAGTTTGAGTTGAAGACCACAAAGTCAACCGGTTATTTGAACCCAGTTGAGCAACTGCCGAGTGCTGCTCCAATGGCAAATGGGTGCTGCCCTCGTAATAAAATAACTCTTCCCTGAGATGATCTGCCTGACTGAAACCTGATTCAGTGTCGCCAAATTCCAGTGCAACTTTCTTATGAATATTACCCTGCGCGGCATATTGGTGAATTTGGACTTTTTCTTCTGCCAATCCTTCTTCAATGGAAAGGATGGATGGCAATGGTTCATATTCTACAACAATGTCTTCCAGTGCAGCCTCTGCTGTTTCTTCATCAATGGCCGCAACAGCTGCTACAGGATCACCGACCATGCGGACTTTATCCACGCATAATGCTGTTTCATCCTGGCTGACCGGTAAAATTCCGTATGGAACAGGTAAATCCTTTCCGGTTATGGCTGCAATCACTCCCGGACGTTCCAGGGCAGGACTCACATCAATGCTTTTTATCAGCGCATGAGCATGGGGACTGCCCAGCATTTTTGCATAAAGCATCCTTGGCAGGAAAATATCATCAGCGTAAACCGTTTCGCCTTTGGCTTTGGCAAGCCCACCCACTTGCGTCCACGATTTGCCGATCCATTGGAAATTTTCTTTTTTGTTCATATATTTCTAAAGTAATTGGAACGAGTTTTGGTTCCGTTATTTATCTTGCCAATAGTTGTATTAGCTGGGGATCTATATTTGCACCAAATCCCCAGCCTTCTTTTTTGATTTCCGCTTTTTGTAAAACATCATTTTGGAAGATCAAATCCAGCCGATACGCTTTTTCCATGCGGAATTGAGAAAATAATAAATTGATATAATCCTCCTGAAAACTTATGTAAATCATTGCGGAGCGGTCACCTTTTTCTCGATAACCAAAAGGCTCTCCAATTTGTTCCAGAACTTCATGTGTCGTTGTTGTTCCTGCTTTGAGAAAATTTGGAGTGGCTTCACCTGACAAGTCAACTTTACCCATTCTGGATTTGGCGCATCCTGAAGAAAATACAAAAATAAAAATACAGATTAACCACAAAAAAATAACAGACTTGAACATGCTCTTATCTCGCACTTCTTCTTGTGCCGGGATTATTTGAAGTTGCCGGAGCCATAAAGCCCCATCCGCTTCCGGTTTTTTCAATTTTGGCTTCTACTACAATTTGGTGTTCCAGACGAAGCACAAGTTCATTTCCTTCATAAGTTCCATAAAGAAAGAAGTAATCTCCTCGCTCATGATTGTAAATAAGAGTTTCTTTGCCTGCCACAATGCGGTGAACAAGAGGTTCACCCAAAGTGTTAAAAACTTCTGCTCTTGTAGTTTTCCCAACCTGAATGAAAGTCGGGATACCCTCATTTGCCTGGAATTTTCCGAAGGTGCTGATTGAGCATGAAGACAGCATTAATATCATACTGATGGCTGTGATTAGATTAATAAAACGCATTATATTTCTCTATCGGTTTTGAAGAAGTTTTATAAAGTTGCTGTTAATTCCCGCACTTGTTCAGCGGCTTGTTCTACTGCCTCCACAATTTTCGCGTATCCCGTGCAGCGGCACAAATTCCCTGAAAGCGCTTCCCTGATTTCTTTCCTGTCCGGATTTGAATTTTTGTCAAGCAGAGCCTTTGCTGTCATCAGCATCCCCGGAGAACAATATCCACACTGCGAAGCGCCCTCCTTTGCAAAAGCAGTTTGCAGTGGATGCGCTTTGCAATCGGATCCTTGTTTGTCTGGTTGGGCCAAACCTTCGATGGTCATGATCTCCTTTCCCTGTACTTCTACAGGAAGAATCAGACACGACAGAATCGGCTCTCCATTTATTAGCACAGTACACGCTCCGCATTCTCCAAGTTCACATCCATGTTTGGTTCCGGTTAGGCGCAGGTCTTCACGAAGAACTTCCAGCAAAGTTTTGTGAATTGAAGCCCAAAACTCGTATGTTTCATTGTTTATTTGAAGTGTAAGTAATTGTTTCATTCAAGGTTTTTTGTCATTTATTTACAGGCATAACCTAGGAGGTAAACTGGAGTAATCTGGCATCAAAAAATTTGCGGGACTCCATTAATTCTTCAGCAAACAGCTCATCATTTAACAAATTCCTAATAGTAAGTTTTAAATTGTATCAGTTAGTTACATGAAATCTACGGGCTTTCATTTCAAAGCGCGGCAGACTTCCGGAAGGAACAACTTTTATTTCGGAGCTTAAACCCAGCTCATTCCGGATTTGCTGGAAAACAGTATTTTTTGCATTTTCCGTGTCTGCATCTTTTTTCAATTCCAGTTCGATTGAAAGATGCCCCATTTGCTTTACTGTTGATACAGTAATGCGGAATTCTTCTGTATCATCAGATCGCCTTATCAAATTTTCAATGGCGCTTGGAAAAACATTAATTCCGCGGACAACTACCATGTCATCCGCCCTCCCCAGCACACCGCCTTCAAAACGAGGGAAGGTGCGTCTGCATTCACAAGGTTCAGGATTCAGCTGTACCAGATCTCCTGTACGGTAACGTATAACCGGAAAACCGATACGCCCCAAATTAGTAATTATCAATTCACCTTGTACTCCTGCGTCAACAGGCTCAAGTGTTTCCGGATTCAGCACTTCAACAATAAACTCACTTTCGTTCACATGTGTCCCATTTGGCTGAATTTCACACTCAAAACTGTGTGCGCCTACTTCTGTGGCTCCCGCATGGTCATAAGATTTTACTCCCCATTCTGATTCAACACGTGCTTTGGTGGCAGGTACATTTGCGCCAGGTTCTCCGGAGAGTATGGAGATACGCAGGGGAATCTCACTCAAATCAAATTCAGCTTGCTTTGCTACTTCCACCAGACGCAAGGCGTAAGTAGGTGTACAGCAGATTGCTGTCACATCAAGCTCCTTCATCAGGTGCAGACGTTCCAGTGAATCCCGACCTCCGCCAGGAATCATCATGGTGTTAATTATCCTTGCTCCTTCCAGTGCAGCCCAAAAACCAATGAATGGACCGAATGAGAACGGCACAAACAAACGGTCATTTTCAGTAAGTCCAGCTCCTGTAAGAACGAATCCCCAGCATCGTCCCCACCATTCCCAGCTTTCCGGAGTGTCCAGTACACGTAATGGTTTTCCTGTTGTTCCTGATGTCTGATGAAAACGTGAATATGCTGATTCCGGATAAGTCGCGTTGCTACCAAACGGGGGATCATCCTGCTGTGCCTGGATCAATTCCTGTTTAGTCGTCAGGGGCACACGTGCAAGATCAGCCAGTGTATTAATTTCTTCGTGTTTTATTCCAGCGCTATCCAGCTTGTTTGTATAGAATCGATTACGCCCATAAATCTTCTTTAACATTGAATGCAGCTTTTCGATCTGAAGCGTTTCAATGGCCTTAGTCGGCATTGTTTCCACAGCATGATCGAAATATCTCATTCAAAGTTTCGTGAGGAATTGAAGATGTCCCTGCATATTAAGGAAATTTGATTAACGACCTCCAACCAGGATTGAATCGATTTTTAAGGTAGGCTGACCAACTGTTGTTGGAACCCATCCGCTCGCGGCGCCACACATTCCTGCGGCTAAATCGAGGTCGTCGGCGATCATTGATATTTGCGGAAGGATTTCGAAACCTTTACCAATCAGAGTTGCTCCGCGCACAGGTTCGGCTATTTTGCCTTTACGGATGGCATAGCCCTCCTGTACGGCAAAGTTAAATTCACCTGTTCCGGGATTTACGGAGCCTCCTCCCATTTTTTTTGCGTAAAGTCCGAAATCAATTGAATGTATCATTTCATCTATTGAATTTGGTCCGGGGGCAATGAAGGTGTTTCGCATTCTGGAAACCGGAGCAAATTTATAGGATTCGCGTCTTGCTGACCCGCTTCGAGCAATGCCTACCTGGCCTGCACCTATACGGTCACTGAGATAGTTTTTCAATATGCCATTTTCAATCAGCATAGTTTTTTGGGTCGGCGTGCCTTCATCATCCACATTACATGAACCCCATTTGTTTGGAATCGTTCCGTCGTCAATCGCGGTAAGAATCGGCTGTCCAACTTCAACTCCAATTTTGTCACAAAAAGGAGAGGCATTTTTACGTATTGCTTCTGTTTCAAGGGGATGTCCACACGCTTCGTGAAAAATCACTCCACCAAATCCATTACCGAGAACTACCGGCAAAACTCCTCCATTTATATAGCCCGCACTTGCCATACGCAGAGCCGAATGCGCGGCATTTTCCGCGAGCTCCTCAAGGTCCAGATTTTGAAAAAACTCATAACCTCCTAAAACTCCCGGACTCTCCGCTGCTGATTGAGGCCCGTCTCCTTTCTCGGCAACCGCGGACAGCCGCATCCTTGAATAGCTGCGGGTGTCTTCAGACCACAATCCTTCACTGTTTGCAATCAGCACGGAACGTTTTTTCTCCGCCATGTTAGCGTTGACCTGGCAGATATCCTCACCATGGCTGCGGGTAATATTATCAAGATTTTTTAAAAGCTCCACACGCTCGGACTTGCTCACAGTATCCGGATTTACAGCTATATGATGTATATCTTCCACAGATTGTTGTTCAAGCGGCAAAATACCTCCGGGCAGCCCTTCTTTACCAGACTGTCCAAGGTTCTCAGTTAGTTTCAAAAGACTGTCTTGATCAGTATCACTGCTGTAGCCATAGTATGCTTCGTTTCCATATAGCAGGCGTATCCCAATACCAAATGAGTTTGAGGAATTTATTTCATCAATTTTTTTGTCAAGCAGATTGATTGAAGAAGAAATACTGTCCTCAACAAAAACTTCAGTAAAGTCTGCTCCCTGCTTCAGTCCGTACTCCAAAATTTTTTTTACTGTGTTTTCTGACAGCATAAATAATCTCCATTAAATTATTTGAATGATTACAAAAACATCTGAATCATATTTTTCGTTTCATCCTAATTCAATACATGTTGCGATGCAATCCAGAATCTGTATTCAAACAACGTTATATTCCTGAATTAAGCGGTTTTCGGAAAACCTGTTATAATCCAGCATGCTTACATCAACGCTGGAAGCTTCCCCGTCAAGCAGTATTTCAGCCATCAATTTTCCGCAAATTGGTCCCTGCATGAACCCATGTCCGGAAAATCCACTGAGCAGGTAAAAACCATCTACCGGTGACGAGCCGATTATGGGATGAGCATCAGGGGTCATCTCATAAAGTCCCGCCTGTCGTGTTCGGATTCCAGTGTTTTCCAGCAAAGGCATACGTTTTACTGCTGCTTCAATGTGTTCCAGCTCCCATTCCGGGTCGATACTTTGATTTTCTCCTATTATTTCTCTAGGGTTAGACATGCCGCTTAACAGTCCAGAACCCTCACGATGAAAATAAAGGCTTTGTGAGAAATCTATCACAAATGGAAATTCAGCAGGAAGTGCAGAAATCGTATCTGTTACAAACCACTGTCGTCGTAGCGGGGAGATTGGTATTTCAAGGCCAATTTTTTCCCCCAGTGCAGCACTCCATGGTCCGCATGTGTTCACGACAGAATCAGTATGAATCTCACCTGAATTTGTCTTCAATTTGTAAACTTTGCTCCCTTCAAGCACAATATCAGTCGCGCAGCAATCCGTAATGCAGACAGCACCATGTTTTTGTGCCGCATTGATGTAGCCCATCACAATGCTGTTGGGATCAGCCAGACCTTCTTCTGCATTGAAGGTCCCAGCCAATGCATCCGGGAACAAGCACGGATTAGCCATTCTGCGAACTTCATCTCCTTCTATCCACTCTGTATTTACACCTAATGAATGCTGCAGCTCTACAGATTTTTTAAATACTTCAACATCCTTTTCGCATGTTAAGACAAAAAGGTATCCGCATTTTTGTACCAGTGCAGACTGTCCTGTTTCATCTTCAAATGCGTCAATCATAGGGAGACTGGCTTTTGAAAGACGAATATTGATTTTTGTGTTGAACTGGTAGCGGATCCCCCCGGCGCAGCGGCCGGTTGCGCCTGTACCAAAGAATGGCTCACGCTCAATCAGCAAAACATCTTTAAGACCGCGGCTTGCCAGATGGAAGGCTGTACTGGCTCCCATGACTCCACCGCCGATAATGACCGTGGAAGCTGTTTTCGGAAGGACTGACATGATTACAGGTTGGCGATGGTGCCAAGATTTTCACGCTCAGAGTTTTTCATGACAATACCTGCGGATACAGCATCCTGCACTGCCACTCCACAGGATTTGAAAAATGTGAGCTGCTCAGCAGAAGACCTTCCCGTTTTTGTACCATTAATCACTTCTCCAATTTCAGCATGAATGTGGTCCGGAGTGATTAAACCCTGATTGATCGGAATAACTAAATCACCTGCTTCGGCCAGCACAGACTCACGTGAGTCCGCAACAACAAGGGCGTTGATAATTGTCTCTGCATCAATTTCCTGCATTTCAGGCTTAAATGATCCAACCGCGTTCACATGAACACCCTGCTTGAGATTTTCAAAAACAATTACCGGGGTGGTTGAAGTAGTTGCTGTGCAGACTATATCAGCATTATTTACTGCAGCTTCTGATGATGAGACTGCTTGAACATCATCAGGAATCGGGCCAATTCCGGACATTTCTTCCGCGCAGGTTTGAGCATGCTCTGGATTTGGACTGAATACCCATGCCTGTTCAATATTGCGGACATTACAGACTGCTTCCAGTTGAGAACGAGCCAGTTTGCTGCTGCCTATGATGGCGACAGTGGACGCATCCTCAGGAGCAAGTACATCTGTAGCAGAGCCAACAGCAGCACCGGTACGAACAGCAGTCAAAACCTCACCGTCCATCAGCGCCTTGATTTGTCCGGTATTAATATCAAGTGCGATTACAGCAGCATGTATCAGCGGCAATCCCCTGGCAGGGTTTTTCCCGAATACGGATACCAGCTTTACTGCCAGCTCTCCATCTTCCGGAAGTGCCGCAGGCATGGTGAGCAGTACTCCGTCCTGCTCAGTAACCGGAACGCGGCTGCGGAGAGGCATTTCTACCTGTCCGGAAGACAGCCGGCTGAAAGCGAGTTTCATCCCTGCTATTGCTTCCTGCATCGGCAGGGCATTCCGGACATCGTCAGAACTGAGAATTCTAATTTTCATTTTGCTGAAGTTTTGTGTAAGAAGGGGTTTAGTATATCATTTAATTATTGAACAAAAAAAGAGAGCGGATTGCCGGTATTATTCAACTTCTAGAAAAAATCAAATATCGGTGTAGCTTAGGTAAGCTTTCAAAAATACAACAGCTTTCCCGGTAATTTGTGGACCTCTGCGAAAAAAGAATTGCTGTGACATTGTATATTTTTCAATACTGGTGGGGCCTTTTTCATTCATTTCTCCGTTTGAATCCCGGCTTGCGGTGGTGAGAACTTTTTTCAGCAGCACCGGAGAGTTGTAATCTATTTCCTCAAGCTCAGGAGTCATTCGGGAGGCTAACATTGTCATTGGAATGTCATATAGAGTTTCGGCAAAAAAGAAACTCAGGAAGCGGGCGACTGCCTCTATCTCTGCGTCGCTGCGTGTCAACAGCCAGCTTGTCATTTCTTTCCGAAAAAGAGCCAGCTCTTTTTTCTTGATTCCTGCAGGATTAATAACCAGTTTTCCGTCACTCAGGTAGTTTTTTGTTTTTTTGCGCATATAGCTCAAAAACCCGCCTGATTTACGGAAAAGTTTGTGGTTCAAAAAACGTTTACCAAAATCACGCAAAATAGTGCGTCCCAATAAAAGCTGTTCCAGTATTTCTTTGGATCTTGTCGTATCTTTGAGATCTGCTGAAACTCGCTCAAAAAGCAGAATTAGCTCTTTCTGCTCATTTTCCACATCAAGCAATCGTTGGATTTCTTCCTGCGAAATTTGTGGTTTTTCAGGAGAAGGTTCTTCTGAAGACTCCGGAAGAACCTTTACTTCGATCCGTGGAGTCTGTGGAGCAGGGAGTTTTTCTGCAGGTGAAATATAAAGGAGATAAAACAGAGCACAGGTGGAAAGGAAAAATACTACCGTAAGCAGTTGAAACAATTTGTGCTGTTTCATACTTCTTTCATGGTTAAGAAAGGGGCTTGTGAAAAGCCCCTCCCTATTTTTTAGAGTTTGCTTTCAAACCTGCATTAATACGTAACGGCAGAGCATGAAGCTTGATAAAACCAACAGCATCTTTTGGATCATAAGCGCCGTGGTCTGCCTCCATTGTGGCCATGTCCTCGGCATAAAGGCTGTTTGGTGATTTACGTCCGGTAACCATACAATTTCCCTTATAAAGTTCAAGGCGAACTGTACCGTTTACCGGTTCCTGAGTTTTCTTCACCATCTCCAGAAGTATTTCCATCTCCGGAGAAAACCAAAAACCATCATAAGTCAATTGCGCGAATCGCGGCATAAGTGAATCTTTAAGATTGATCACACCACGATTTAATGTAATTGACTCAATAGCCCGGTGTGCGATATGTAAAATTGTTCCTCCCGGTGTTTCATAAACGCCACGATTTTTCATGCCGACAAAGCGTGATTCAACCATATCGACACGACCGATTCCATGCAGTCCCCCTACCTCATTGAGATGCCTCAACAACTTTGCCGGAGAGTATTCTTTTCCGTCAATTGCCGTAGGATTCCCTTTCTCAAATTCAATCTGAATTTCCTGTGCTTCTGAAGGTGCTTGTTGAGGAGACTTTGAATATTCAAACATTTCCTGCAAAGGTGACTGCCAGGGATCTTCCAGCATTCCGGATTCAAAACTGATATGCATCAGATTTTCATCTGAACTCCATGGTTGTTCTTTGGAAGCCTTTACCGGAATGCCATATTTTTTAGCGTAAGCCAGTAATTCTGTACGGCCGGGATATTTTTGATAAAACTCAGGGATTTTCCATGGAGCAACTATACTAATTTCCGGATTGAGGGCATAATAACTTAACTCGAAGCGCACCTGATCATTGCCCTTGCCGGTTGCACCGTGAGACACGGCAGCTGCGCCTTCACGCTTCGCAACTTCAATTTGTTTTTTTGAAATAAGTGGGCGAGCCAGTGATGTCCCAAGCAAATATGTGCCTTCATAAAGCGCGTTCCAGTGAATAGACGGAAAAACATAATCCTGAACAAATTCTTCCTCTACATTTTCAACCAGGACTTGTTTGGCACCGGCTTTTTTGCCTTTTTCAAGAATTGCATCAAGGTCTTCAACTTTCTGTCCTAAATCAAGACAAAGAGCAATTACTTCATACCCCTGCTGGTTCAGCCAATGTACAATTACTGAAGTATCAAGACCTCCTGAATATGCTAATACGAGTTTTTCTCTTTTCATGTTCAGTTAAGCTGTGTTTCAGAAACCTGACTGATCTGATCTTCTTCATGCTCTTCATGGTAACCCGGGTATTTTTCCGGGTCCACAGACCTGGTCCGGATTACTTTGAGAGCAACAGGCCCTTTTTTACCAGGACCTACTTCAAATTCAACTCTATCCCCAAGATTCAGATAACGAAATCCTGACTGCCGAATTTCAGATTGGTGGACAAAGAGGTCATCACCCACATCCTGCTCGATGAAGCCAAATCCCTTACTCGGGCTGAACCATTTTACTGTGCCATCCCGCCGCAGTACTTCTTTGTTTTCACTAGTATTTTTTGTTTGCAAAATAATTATTGTCACCAGGGCGGCGACAGAAATTATTGCTAAAAGCAGTATTGAATTTTTTGTTAAGATTAATTCATTTGTCTTCTGATTCCAGATTAAATAGAGCAATCCAAGAATTACAGCAGTTTGAACTGTAACGACTGCAAGTACAGATTTGTTGTTCATAATTATTTATAGTTAACATTTGTTTTTTTGAATTATTTAAAAAACTGAGTTTTTGATTTGATTTTATGATGTTCATTAAAATTATCCTGACTGTTCAGCCAGCCAACGCTCGGCATCTATTGCGGCCATACATCCTGTGCCGGCAGCAGTCACTGCCTGACGATAAACATGATCCTGAACATCTCCGGATGCAAAAACTCCTTCGATCGATGTATTAGTCGTACCGGGAGTAACTTGTATATAACCGTTTTCGTCAAGGTTCAATTGATCTTTGAACAACGAGGTATTTGGAGTGTGTCCAATTGCAATGAACAATCCTGTTAAAGGATGTTCGGTGATATTATCAGTTTTGACATTCCTCACTTTAAGTGAAGTCATGCCGTCTTTAGGGTTGCCTACCACTTCTTCAACAACTGTGTCCCAGAAAAATGAAATTTTTTCATGATCAATAGCACGTTTCTGCATGATTTTGCTGCCGCGTAATTCATCGCGCCGGTGAATCAGTGTGACACTTTTACACATATTTGCCAGATAAAGAGCCTCCTCTAAAGCAGTATCTCCTCCTCCCACAACTCCAACATCCTGATCACGGAAGAAAAAACCATCACAGGTGGCACAGGCTGAAACTCCTTTTCCGCTGTATTCTTTTTCTGATTCCAAACCCAGCCAGCGCGCAGAAGCGCCTGAGGATATAATCAGTGAATCACATGTCAGGGTGTCCTTATTATCAAGAATGAGTTTAAAAGGACGTTTAGATAAATCAGTCTCAATCACATCTCCATTAAAAAATTTGGTGCCAAAACGTAAAGCCTGAGCTTTGAGCAATTCCATCATTTCCGGACCTTTGATCCCATCAGGGAAACCAGGATAATTTTCAACATCTGTTGTGATCATCAACTGCCCCCCTGCTTCTCTGCCTGAGACGACAACAGGACTCAGGATTGCTCTTGCGGCATAAATTGCCGCAGTTAATCCGGCAGGTCCCGATCCTAGAATTATAAGTTTATGATGCTGGTTTGTTTCTGACATTTTAACTCAAATATAGCATTAACTCTTAATCAAATACACTTCGGTATGGAGTGTTTTATGTGTGCAACGGACTAGAGTTTATCTGTCAATTCCGGAGGGTATGACTGAAAAAAACACCACACAGTATGTAGTCTTTTACTTTTTTTGAAATAAAGCAGAGAAGATTTAATCAAAGATGCAGCTGCATTGCAAGACTACATCTTAAGGAATTTTATATCTTAACGTTTTATTGTAACCGGTAAATCATTCTAACATTTTGGAGTAAATCAGGATCAAGTCAATTAGCCTGATTTTGAAATCTTAACATTCAAAGCCTTAACCGTCTTTCCAATTCCTGCACAGACAATTCTACTAAAAAAGGGATATCCTGCAGTGAAGACAACGGACTCCCTAATTCTTCCCATTGTGCAAGCAAACTCTCCATTTCTGACAATGTTAGCTGCTGCTCAGGATTCATGGATGCAAACTCCGCAACTATCAGAGAAATGTCCCGTAAGATTTCTTCTACATGACCACTTTTGCCAAAAAGTGCCAGCCGGTCCAGGATTTCAGAAATCACTTTTTTTACTTGATCTTCTTCCAGATATTGAGGAATAGAGTTGACTGCAAAGGTACTTCCTCCAAATGGGCTGACCGCAAATCCGGATTGCGCCAATGGTTCTAAATGTTGTTCCAGCAATGCTGACTCCTGAGGGCTTAGTTCCAGTAATAATGAAGCTTTGAAAGTTTGAACCGGAACTCCCTGTTTTTGAAGTGCCTCCACATAGATATCGTAAAGTAACCGCTGATGCAGCGCACGCTGCTCAATCAGTACAAGTCCTGCCTCATTTTCAGCAATGATATATGCTTTACGGAACTGCCCAAGAACCCGGATGTTTTTTGGTACCTCAGGAAGCGGTGAAATCAGTAGCAGATTGCGGGCCTTATTTTCAGTCGTGTAGTCTGTTTGTTCCGGACTGTGAAATGAAGAAGCGGATTTTCCCGGAATAGTGAATTTTTGTTTAGATCCTTCCGGAAGTAAATTTGAACCGGCAAATTCTGTATCAAAGTTTAAACGAGTTTTTTTTCCAGATGCTGCTGATTTCAGCGAACCTGCTGGCGGCAATTCTCTTGCTTCAATTTTGCGCACGTTTTTCTTTGCTGTGTTTGGAATTGCTGATTTTTTTCCCTCCAAAGGCAGCGGATCATCCATCGGCAGTTCAATTTGTCCGGAAACACCTTGATACGACATTTGGGTTTGTGAATGTTCACGTCCAAAAAACCTGCGGCTCGCGCATTCCTTCAAAGCACGTGATATTTGATCTGCCAGAATTGTATGCACCAACTGACTGTTCCGGAAACGAATTTCTGTCTTTGCCGGATGCACATTTACATCAATTTCAGTTGGGTTTATCTGCATATTGAGGAAAAAAGCCGGATGCTGATTTTTCCCCAGAAAAATTCCATAACCATCATAAATTCCGTGGTTAACAGCAGGGGATTTTACATTGCGATTATTCACAAAAATATACTGCCAGCGCCTGCTTGTTCTTGGTTTTGAGGGAAAAGAAACAAATCCGGAAAACTGAAGATATGTTTCTTCATGTTTTACCGGCATCATACTGTCCATGAACTCTTCTCCAAAAATCTGCTGGATGCGTATTTCCAGTCCCTGTCCTCCGGTCAAATTGAGTAACAGTTGCCGATTGTGAGTAAGACGAAAATGAATATCCGGATGAGCAAGGGACTTCTGTAAAATATGCTGCTGAATGTGCTGCAGTTCAGTTGCAGTGGTTTTCAGGAATTTCAATCTGGCAGGTGTATTGTAAAAAAGGCGCTCCACGGTAATTTTTGTGCCTTTCGGAAATCCGGTCTTGCTGAGTTCCTCAAGATAGCCTCCCTTGATTTGAATTCTAGTGCCGCCTTGATTTTCATCATTGCAGGTCAACATCTCAAAATGAGAAACAGAGGCGATAGAGGCCAGCGCTTCTCCGCGGAATCCCAGAGTTTGGATGCGAAACAAATCATCTTCATCAAAAATTTTGCTAGTCGCGTGCCTTTCCACGGCAAGTTGCGCGTCAGATTCGTTCATGCCGCATCCGTTATCCAGAATGGAAATCAAATCTTTCCCGCCGTTTTTAACAGTGACATGCACATCTTTAGCTCCTGCATCAATAGCGTTTTCCAGCAACTCCTTTACCACTGATGCAGGCCGTTCGACAACTTCCCCTGCTGCAATTTTATTTATCAATGTTTCCGGAAGAATTCGGACTATGCTGTTCGAAACATTGTCTGAAGATGCTTTTAAGGTCTTTTTCTCAGTCATTTAAAAACAAAGCGGTGAAGAAAAAATGAATGGAAAGCAGAAGGATTTATTACTTTCGACTGTAGCATCTCATCCTAGCGCATAGCTTGAAGTGCTGCAAGCATGATGGATGTTTGCCTGGAGTTCCATATTCGTATTTGTGGAACACTACAGGCTTGGCAATAATTTGCGGCTTTGATAATTGAACGATAAACATCAGAAAACATAGTGAGGCCGGCCATTGTTCAAATAACATGAACAATGAATACCAAATCCTGCATGTATGCAATAATCTCTGGAGTGCCTTTTTTCAGGAAGGAATAGAAGATTTTACGGACACACTATAGCGGTCTTTATCGCTTTCCCGGCGTGTAAGAGTAAACTGCTCATGGCAAAAAAAACCTTTGGCAGCCTCTGATAAAGATGAATGCATGAATTCATGTGATTGTTCAGTGTTTGGCAAATTTAAGCGATCATTGGAAATCACCTGAAAATGGTTCCGGTCAAAGCGAATTCGTTCCTTTAAGTACGGCTCCTGCTCCAGTAATTCCACTGCCTGCAAAGCTGCTTTCAAAACAGTGTTTAACCTTTCAGTTAAAGAACCTTCCAGGAAGCGTTTGCGCTGATAAAGCAGCCCAGGCTCTCCTTCAGATTCATCTGTGGAATAATTCCCCTCATGTGCGACCAGCAAAATGCCAGGACCTTCCGGAACATGTTTGTAATCTGCCACATCAATCAGCAGATGGTCTTTGATTTTCTGTTTCTGAATCCATGAATGGAAGATCGGTACAAATTCCGGTTGCTTCACATCGTAATTCGGTTCAGCAAATAATTTTACACTAATGCGCTGCAAATCCATGATACTCTCCTTGATATTATGTTTGTTGTTTTAAAATGAATCGGTTTTTCAAACTTATGTTTGTGACCCCACCAGTGGGGTCACAAATGTTAACTTAATGTATTCTCAGGTAAACGGGAATAGCAGGCATGAGCCGCGTCGATAAATAGCTGTGCCTGATCAATCAATTGATGCACTGAATCAGGATCGGCCGGCACAGGTCCATGCTGATGCCTGTTTAGCAGATAACGGGCGAATTTTCCCTGGGCATATTTGTCGAAGAAAAGTTTTGTGTCCACAAATCGCTTGGTGAATTCATTAACAACAATATCCGGAGGTTCAGGCACATCGAAGTACTGTTGTTTAATCAGCGTACGGGACGCGCCCAACATGCTTTGATAAGCCAGCGCGTCAGCAAGCATATAGTTTTTCTTTTCCAGTTCCAGCTGCGCTTCAAATACTTCACGTTCAGCGTCTGCTAAGTCAAACTCTGTGGAGGTAACGACTTCTCCGGCACATTCTCCGGTGCCTCTGTCACCCAATGTAAATTCACGCGTATCACCCCAGTCATGATAAAATTCAGGACTCTCTTCGTGAGCCGGCGCGTTCTTCATCAGGTTTTCAATCAAAGAACGCAATTCCTGTTTCCCAATACGTGCAGTAAAATCAAGGAAACTTTCCTGAAGTTTACGATTTAGAACATAATGATCAGTAATACGATTTACCACTTCAGGAATGCGTTTAGAAGGAACTGCTCCTATGGGCATACCAAACGCACCCGCGTTTTCCTTCCACTGACCTCCAAGCACAACCTGAAAATGAGGCACCTTGTAACCATTAAGGGTGCGGCTGTTTCCGAAAAAACCAATGTCTGCCACATGGTGCTGACCGCAGGAGTTGAAACATCCGCTGACTTTGATTCGTAAATTGCGAACAGCTTCATCCATTTGAAATGATTTTTCCGCAAGTCGGGTATGCAGCTCTTCAGCCAAACCTCTGCTGGAAGAAATACCAAGTTTGCAGGTATCAGTTCCGGGGCAGGCGGTTACATCAACGATTGTGTTTGCTCCGGAATCCGACAACCCAATCCGGCGCAAATCCTGATACAAGTCCGGAAGATCAGCTTCACTTACCCAGCGTAAAACGAAATTCTGCTCCACGGTTGTCCGTACACTTTCACCAACATATTTGCGCGCCACCTCAGCCAGTTTGCGGGTTTGATCACTGCTGAGATCACCCAATGGCAAAGCCACAGTGGCTACCGAATAACCGGGCTGCTTCTGGGCTTTTACATTTGTATGGTACCATTCCGCAAAGCCTTCTGGTTGTGGTTTTGATTCATCAAGCTCCACCGATGATTTCAAGGGTGTTTCGCCATAAGCAGGCAACTCATCCAGGAATGAGGTCCAGCGCGCATCTTCCGGTAAAATTGCTCTCTCTTCCAGGACCAGTCTTCTGAATTCATCAATGCCGAGCTTGGCTACTAAAAATTTCAGACGTGCCGTAGCACGGTTCCTTTTTTCACCAAGACGTCCGAAAACGCGGGCAATTGCCTGTGTGATGGGCAGAAGTTCTTCCGGAGGTAAAAAGGAGTCGAAGAGTTTTGCCTGATAAGGAACGGTTCCCAATCCGCCTCCAACATAATAGGAAAAGCCATGAACTTCCTTTCCTTTCAATGTTTTTTTGACCGCGATGGCGCCAATATCATGCATCATCACCAAACCGCATGCTTCGCTCTGGCATCCGGAAAATGCGATTTTTACCTTTCTGCCAAAATCCTGGCAGTCCGGATGTCCCAGTAAAAAGTCTGCCAGTGCTTTTGCGTAAGGTGTAACGTCAAAAGATTCTCCGGAACAAACTCCTGCAGTCGGACAGGCCGTTATGTTTCGAATACTATTGCCGCAGGCTTCTCTGGTTGTGATTCCAACTGCCGCCAGGCGACGCATTATGTCTGGTGTTTCTTCAATGTGAACGTAGTGAAACTGAAAATCCTGCCGCGTGGTTACATGCAAAATACCGTTTGAGTATTCTTCTGCCACTTCAGCCAGTACATCCAGCTGGTCCGGAGTTACTCCGCCAAAAGGAATCTTGATCCGGAGCATTCCCGGGGCATCCCAGACAGTTTCCGGACCCTTGAATAAACCTGAAGGATAAGCCAGTTCGCGTGTTTCTACTCCGTCATGCCGCTGACCATTATCATAGCGTTGTCCGTAAACTCCACGTCGCAAACGTGTCTCAGCAAAAATTTTTTCATCCAGTTTGCCCAGTTTACGCAGCTCAATCTGGGTTTCAAAAATATCAATTTCCTTGCCCCAGTCCGCGGGGATTTCAGCAGATAATTGTTCTTTCCAGTTTTTCATATTTCTTCTCCATGAGTTTATGAGTTTTTAAGGCAGAAACAGGAACGGTTTTATATTCCCTTTTCTGCATTTTGTTTTTATTTGATCTTGGGTGTCAGTGTTTTACTGACCAGATAGAAAACAATAAGTGGGATAGTTGTGTTTTAACAACAACAGCAACAGCAGAGGCAACAGTGAAGAACAGAAATGAAGCAGGAGACTCTTGAAGAGGTCTGTGAGGGCTTGACTGCAATTTTTATATTTTTCATTTTTCTTCTCTTTGTGTTTTTTGTATGTAATAGCAGAAACAGAAATGCGTTTAAATTTCCCTGCTGCTTGTCTAAAATTTTTATGGGGAGTCAGTTCAGAACTGACAGGATATTAAACAAATAAGTGGGATTGTTGCGTTTTAACAACAACAGCAACAACAACATAGAGAACCGGGCATGAGGCCAGCGACTTTTGGAGTCTTTTGTAAAGGCTGATATGCAAGTGTCTTCATACCGGTTACTGAGGTAAAATTGAAGTGAAAATTTAGTTTTGATCTTTATGCAAAAATTATGTTTATTTTGAAGAAAAAAGTCAAGAAAAAAATGAATGTTGATAATTTTTTTTCATTTGTAAGTAAAACATCATCTCTGAAAGCAGCAGTTCATCTTATGATTAAATGAAAATCTGTTACTATAGAATCATTGTTCCAGCAGATTATAAATCTTTTTATTCATAATACGTTGGTATTTTTGCATGAATAAGAGTACAAAAGTAAGCATCAGTAGTAAGGTGAGAATTATTTGTGTGCTTGTATTATGTTGCAAAAGCATCAAGGCTTAAGCAGTTTTAAGCAAACTGCAATTCAAATTGTGTTGCTTTCGTGGTTCTCACTGAAAAATAATGTTTATTCGTCTAGGGTAAACATTTATTGCGCCATCTGGATGAATTAAAACGTGGCGCGGATTGTAACTAATTTCTAATTGAAAGGAAGAAAAATGAGACTAAAAACGATATTATCCGGACTCATTGCAGGTCTGATTGCTTTTGCGCCGATGGTTGCAATGGCTGATGAAACAGCCTCAATTAGATTCATTGTAACAGGTGATCTGTATGAATTACCTGCCGAAAAAGGAAGAGGTGGATATGCCAAGCTTGCAAGTGTGGCTAAGATATTCAAAAAGAAAACAAAAAGGAATATACATTCATTTTTGGTTCATGTGGGTGATGCCTATTCTCCGTCTTTGCTCTCAACTATGGATAAAGGAAAGAGTACTGTAGAGATGTTGAATGC